>JAEEGG010004240.1_pt1 | contig 34861 bp, 14 predicted proteins | sample 9134161 | NCBI WGS metagenome assembly JAEEGG01 (sample SAMN16246543, study PRJNA631951) | gut metagenome | biome: gut microbiome; feature: rumen; material: CR-attached | host: Bos | place: Iran: Karaj | collected 2018-10
AATGGTGACATGCGTGCTGTAAACCCACGCCATGCGGTCATTGGGGTCAACAGCAGGGTCGCCCTCTGGAGTGGCTACGTCACCTCGTGATGAACCGAACACCATACCGTTCTCCTTACCATTCCAACCGAAGGTGCCACTTTGAATATTGACGGTGCAACTACCTGTATTCTCAGCACAAGACGTAGGCATGCCCGATGTTGGGTCGTAGGTGAAATTACCCACAGAGCCGTAAGCACCACCGCCATAGACATTATGATAGATGGTTGTAGGTTCTTCTGCTGATGCCTGACTGATGTTAACTGTTGTATTACCCTTAACGTAGCCAGCAACCTTGTCACCAACCTTACCTTTGCCACCGCCATAGACGTTGCCATACTCAACACCACCCTGGCCTTGACTACCAATGGTACCTCTGGTGACATTCACTTCAGTATCGCCAGCTACGCCAGATTCCTCTCCACCGCCATAGACGCTCTTACCCACAGTGGTTGTACCATTTATGGTCAAAGTTGCCTTGCCAGTTACAGCTCCAAGGGTTGTGAGGTTTGCTGTAGTGTAAAGAATATGATTTCCATTATCAATAGCTGTTTCCGTAGAATTAACGACATCACGATGTTGCCATGTATAGGTTTCTGTAGAGGGCATTACAGCCTCCAAATAGGCACCAAGATTTGAGTCATAACTCGGTGGTGTTTGGAAACCATTGTTCATCACAGCCACAGGCGGCAGACTTGCTGAGTAACCTGCACCGAATACACTACCTTCCACGGTGCAGTTTGTAAGTATTGACTTAACAGGTCCATCAACCATTCCAAGATTACCACCGCCATAGAAATTACCAACACACTGACTGAAAAGATCGAGGTTTCCAAGCGAATTGGTTGTAATGGTACAATCTGTGAGTTTTGAGGTAACATCACGAGTGGTTGCCAATGAGAAACTTACGTAGTCTACAAACAAACGAGCCACGTTGCTGGCGTTTCCAGACATAGGAATAAACTGATAGTCTATACGTGTCTCAACACCACCATATTTGCTGTCATACTTCTTAGTATATTGTTCAGAAACCCAATCATTCCATCCTATATTTTGTACATTATTTTTATTAGCAGGGTATCTGCGATTATAGGAATTACCACCATAGCCAGCACCAAAGAACGTGCGGAAAATACAGTTTGTAGCGTTGGTAACAACTTTTTTGTTACTATTCATGTCGCCAAACTTTGGACCACCACAGAATTGGTCAACACGACTATTAGAGATAACAGTCATGATATTGCCTTCAGCAATATGGGCAGCATTGATTCCACCACCATAGAACTCATTAATATCTGCATTGTCTATTTGCCACGTGATGTTACCATTAGCATGAGTTTCGAGATTGCCAATTCCCTGCATGCCAGTTCCTGCAACCTTGTTGAAGCGACCGCCATTGATGTAGCATTCGGCATTGTCATCATAATTATTATTAGGGCTATTATAGTAACCGGTCAGATAGAAAATATCATAATCGCCGCCTGTTACAGAGATTGGCGGATGTTTACTGACGAATTTGATCTGTGTTTTATCCTGATGCACTCCGATATGAAACTCTTTGAACCAAACATTGCCTCCTATATGATAGTAAGTAACCGATTTAGCTTCTTCATAATACTCTTCTGCTCCTCCGATAGTCACCCATTGTTCGATAACACCTCCCTGCAAAATAATTGGACTCTCCATTCTCGCCGTCGTACTAGTTCTACTGTCGTAGGGATCATATTCAAACTGCGTCACGCGGAAAAGTCCAGTATTTGTACATTCAAACCAACCATAAGGTTGCATGATACCAAAGTTGTAAGTACCAGTACCACCATTGGACTTTTGAGCCATACCAAGACCGATGACGTTCAGGAAGTCAATTCTAACGGGATGCACTCTTTTACGGCTATCAAACCGGAGAATATATGAATAGTCTGGTTCATTGTCTTTATCCAAATCAATGGACATAATGGTATATGGCTTTGTTTTGGTCTCGTTAGAAAGGCTCAGACTATGGACATTTCCAACCAGCACAATGGCGTTGTCATAAACAGAACCTGATGGATTTAATGCTGTAACAGCACTAGCCATGGTCGTATAGACATTTTGGCTACTGCCGTTAATGTCGTATAAATCTCCATTTGTATAACGTTGTCCACCACCAACGGTTGCAACAGAGGCAGCTGTAGTCATACCTTGATTATACACCACATCTGGATACTCATCTGAAACATAAACGCAATTTGCCCAGTGAGGCTTAATCGTTATGGATGTCACCCCCTCGGGTACATCAAAGTAAGCACCCTGACTGAAGATGCGGCCACTGTTAGCATAGTTGTCCTTTTGCGTACTTTTGCGATCTGCAAAGTTAAATGGTGTAGTAAGCGTAATATCACCAGCCTCATCTACACTTGCACTTGCATCAGAAGAAAGATCGGAGAATTCATGCGTGCCTCCAGAAACGGTTACCTCCCAACCGGTCACAACCTTATTGCCGGTATAATTCTTTGTACCGACATCATTATAATAAGGTAACTGCACCTTATAGTAGTTGAAATTGAAATGGGCAGGATCTTTGTCTGTAATGTTAGGAGTAACAGAATGTACAATTATGTTTGCCCCATCAGGTGCACCGCTTGATGCGTTCTGGATGTTGATGGTTAAAGTTCCAAACTTACGCCCTTGATTGTATTGTGTTTTCTTTGTAGCTGCATCTACAGCGAATGCTTCTGCATGGTCAGCATCAATGTTTACCACTGAAGGATATTGGCCGGGAGTTTTAAGGATGGGGTATGGGGTGGAACTTCCTATTTGCGATGGTTCAAGTACCCATTTCATTATTTCTTCCTTATTCTCCATGCTGCCAGTAGCCCACCATGCTGCCAGTTCGCGGTTGCTATTCAATATGTGGCGGAAGAACTCAAAGCGTTGCAAGAAGCGTGTTTCTGCAGAAAGAGCACAGTTGTAAACATCAATTTCTGAATTCTGAACGTATGAAGCTCCAGCCCAGAAATAATTGAAGTTGCTCACACCAGACTGATCGCCTCTGTTAGTAATAATACTACCATTGTAGATAGGAGCCTGCGAAGAACCACTGACCTCACCGTAGAACATACAGTTCATCACCATAGTCTTGAGATTGTTTGATTTGGTGGCAACTTTATTATAGCCTACGATACCGCCAGCATAATTACCGCCGGAAACATTGGCATAGCTGAAGCAGTTGATAACACGTGCAGAACCATCAAGCAATCCCACTATACCACCCACATAGTTGCTACCACTTACGGAACTACTGCAATCTGTCAGATAAGTATAGCCGTTTTTATCTGTATTAACAGTACTTTCTGTTGCCAATACACCACAGTTGTATATTCGGGTATCTCCTGTAGCTTCTCCACAGATGGCTCCTGCGTTACCATTATCATTTCCACTAATGGAAACATTATCAAGGATAACATTTCTAATAATTGCTCCATTGGCATAGGCAACAAAAGGATGGCTTAGTCCAGACAAGATCACCATGTTACCATCAATGGTTCCTCTAAAAGGATTATCTGATGTACCGATAGAGGTATCCGAACTGAAGCTAGATGATAAGATATAATTGCCTGTCATATCAGTTATCTGACTCGAAGAAGACACTTCAGTAGGAGGCAGAAGGGCTGCTTCACTGGAGATGATATAGCCAGCTTTTGTGGCAATGGCTCTTACTTCACTTGCGCTGCCCTTTGCAAATGGACCAGTGTAGATTGGTGAAGATGAAGTGGCAGAGCTACCATCCGTCGTATAATGAATAACCGCACCTTCTGTAGCACAGGTAATAGAAACATTACCGCCACTAACAGAAATGACAGGTCTCTCACATACAGGCAGGTTGTAAGTTGCAGCAATTGTCGGGAAAGGATCACTTGTCGCTTTGGCAATAGCCTTAATGACTGTCAAGCTTTCAGTCTGATTGACATTAACAGAAGTGGTGCCAGTACCCGCATATGATGAAGTGGTTGGCGTGCTGCCGTCTGTAGTATAATATATAGTTGCTCCTGTTTCTGTTGTAATTGTAAATGTGCCGTCATCATTATTGGTAATGGTGGGAGGATCAATAGACAGAGCATTTTCAAAATACCATCTGGCAGCAGCCTCGTCCGTCCAATAGCCAATACCACCACCAACGTTTACAGTTCCCGAGGAAGTATCCATCGTTCTGTAATTAGTGAGGTCTGTACCATCTCTATTGCCACCAGCAGGGTCAAGATATGTTGTGGTACTATTGTTAATCTTATCAGCCATATCCTTATGTCTGATGTTATAGCCTCCATTTTTATTTAGTTTAATCTCAAACAATGTGCTGTTATCTGGAGTATCCATCGCTTCAAGGTGAACTCTTAAGCGACCTACGTTATTTCCTGATGTGCCGTCATAAGCAGGGTTCGCTGCCAGATACTTTCCGTCAGCGGCATGGATAATGTTGTAATACGCCCCATTTTTAATTACGTACCAACAGCTGTTATCAACATGACCGCTCTTATAAGTAGTGAGGTGCGGTTGGTCTGTGGTATAGTCAGCATTTGTTGCGGGAAACAGATAGAAATTGTTAGCAACATTTTCAGCATTATATCCGTTGCCATTACCTAAATAATACACTCCCGAATAGTCGTCTTGTCCCCACACATTTCCACTTCCTAATATGAGCATCAGGAGCAGGGATACGACGAGACGTAATCTCGCTGAAAACGAGACGTAATCACGCTGAAAACGAGACGTAATCACGCTGAAAACGAGACGTAATCTCGTAAGAGACGAGACGTAATCTCGTGAGGGACGAGACGTAATCTCGTTATGAGTGAGCCGTAATCTCGTTATAAATATGCTGTAGGCATACTCTAGCCATACTCTAGCCATACTCCAGGCTGCTTCTAGGCTTACTCTAAGCTTACTCATGAGTAAGGCTAGAGTATGCTTAGAGGCTGTCATCACACTTGTTAATCGCTTCTTAGATTCGTATATTGTATTCATAATCTTATCTTACTAACAGTTTCTTTTGGTATTTGCCGTTGTCGGCACGGATAATGTAAACTCCACTGGTGAGCATGTCGGTTGATACAGTAGCACCTGGTTGGATGTTGAATACATCAACTGGAACACCGCTCGCATTGACGATACGTACGTCAGCTTCATGACGGAGTGATGACTCTACTGTAATCATACGATTACGTACTGTGAAGAGCAGAGTACCCTCCCCTACTTCGTCCTTCATCTGATCGTCTTCGTCATTATCGAATGCAAATGTTGAATCACTGCTATCGAATACGATTGAACGTGTCATGAGTTTCTTAGCTGTGCCTCCAGGTGTGTAAGTGAAGTATGGACGGAATGGCACGGTCATTGCGCCACCATCTGGTGTTACATCGAAGCTACCGCCCTCACTATTCATCAGGAAGCCTTCCACCTTCTTGCTCATGTAGTTAGGAATGAAGTTGTAGTTGTTTGCAGAAACAGCATCCAACTCATCATCGCTGACAGCGATAGTGATATTAGGAACAGAGACGAAGCTGATAGCCTGCTTAGCGAGCTGTGCTGGAGCAGGTGTTGCAGTATTCTTGGCTGTCCACTCACCACTGAGGTCGAACTCGTAATAGGTCTTGCTTGGGAAGCCAATGATATATGGCTTGGCTGTTGCAAGCAATGGATACTGCTCTAAGCTACGACCTGTCTGGTAATAAGTCTGGTAGGTGTCAGTATGAGCATCTGGTCCTGCATTGTTATTAGTACCATTCTTACTGTAGTAGTAATCCCAGAGGAAGGTGTTGTCAACATTCTTGGTAGCACCTGCGGCATCAGGATAGTTGAAGGTTGCCGTGAGGACACCATCTTCAGGACCACCACCAATGCCTTTGTATTCACGCAGCCAATACTCGTGACCTATCTTGGCACTACTGCCCTCGATGATGCGGCTACCACTATAGAAGTGAGTTATCTCACCCTTCTGCTGAGTAGATACCAGTTCTGCGGTGAATGGCAAGCTGACAGCCTCCCAACCCTTAGTGAGGTTAACGAAGAGGTCAGGCATGCGCTGATACCACATACGCTTGTCATAAACAAACTGGTAGCTGATAGGACAGTTGAATGCCTGCTTATCTATCAACAGGTGGTCGCTGGTAGCTTTGAGGTTGCTCTGTACCAGATGTCCGTGAACAGACGATGCTCCTGCTGAAATATTCACACAGCGATATGGACTCTCAACGTAACTATCGTCAAATGACGGGTCGGTGAAGTAGGTCGTCAGCACTCCGTATGTCTGTGCATTACCTTCTTCAGAAGGAGCATAAACCAACAGGTTAGATGTTTCGTCGCGGTTGGTAATGCTGGTGAGTCCATTTTCATCAAGCAGTGGCTGGTAGAAGAGATCTACTCCAGCAGGTGAATCGCCTGCACGACCAATGCCCCATGTATTATCATTATGACCGGCAAAGTCAATAGCCGTCATGTTAGGATAAGCAGCCTTCAAATCTTTATCGTTGGCAGCCTTAGGTTTAGAGTAGGCAACGAGGTTAACACTTGGATTGAAGTGAGCCACATTCATAACCTTCGACTGATAGTAAGCAGGTGCACGATATACACGGTTGCTCTCGTCAGTGTTAGGCAGACGTCCGCTGTTCTTCACGATGTGTGAAGGCACATCCTCGTGTGGACGCTGGTTGTTCCAGTTGTAGGTCAGCATCTGTCCGAAGTAGAAGTAGTCATCTGGCCATATTGGGTAGAAGTGACTAACGCCTTCGCTGTCAACACGTGTACGTTCATCTTCGTTCTCAGGTATCACACCATCAGCATAACGGAAGTCACCGTCAGCAAAGCGTCGCTCTACATAACCTACATAACCGTATTTAGTCTGATGATCCGTAGGATAATATCCAGTGAGCGGTGTCTCAGGCAGCGTTCCGTTCTCGTCTTTAAAGTACTTGTACTCCGTTCCGCTAGTAAGTGCAGCATGATCGTAGAAGCGCTTGTTAAGATAGAAGTCGTTCAGGTCGTAAGCTACAGTACCGTTGTAGAAAGCTGCACCCGGCATAGCTTTGGCAATGCCACGACCATTGTCGGATGTATCGTAGGTCTTGCCATCTGGATAGTAGCAGTTGACCATCTGAACGCCTTCGCCACGTGAAGGATTACCGAAGACAGCCTTGACGCTACCGTCAGGTGTGCCTGTAGTGCTTATCCAGCAGTTCTCTACATAACCATCACCTGTATCGGCAACACCTGCAGAAGTGAATGAACCTGTTACACCGAGGTTGTATACATTACCGCAGAGGTGACCGAACAGAGAGTTGTTCAGACCATCAATATGGTAGCCATCGCCGTGTAGGTTACCAGAGAAGCAGCGTCCCTCGTCACCTATAGGTGTCCAATCGCCAGTATGGCTGACATTCTTGCGCATGACGAACTCGAGGTTCTGACAGTCTCTGACATGCTCGTTAAGCGTGCTCTTACTGAGGTCGTAGAACTGCTTGAGCTGAGTAGCACCATTGGCACCATCAGTGATATATATCTTACTGTTACGCTTAACGCTAGGATTGTCCACGTAGTAGTAATGCTCGGTATCTGCAAGCACCTTAGTCAGGTCGTGGTAGTTAGCCACACTCACCTGAACGGCGTTAGAGTATGTCTCACCGAGGTATGTCTTAGCGTAGTATGCCAAATAGAATCCGTGCTGATACCAGTAAAGTGGGTCAGCGGTAGGAGCGTACTCAATACCATTGATGTGGCTCTCTGCATCACTCTTCTTCTCAAAGAGTTTCCATCCACCACCAGTCACTTCGTATGCTCCAGGAGTTACGTGTGGTTCACGAATACCTACGTAGGTTCCAGGCAATACAATCTGTGGAGCCTTGATGTCCTCTACGTAAGGAACACCACTCTTGAACACAACGTGGATGTTCACTACGTGACGCTCGCTGACAGGAGTTACGTGAGTACCGGAGACATCGCTCTCCTCGTAGTTGTACTCATAAACTACGGTGATAATCTTCTCCTTCGAGAGATCGAAGATGTCAGAGAAGCGGCTTACGTACAGCGTACTTGTCTCCGTAGGAGCAATACCGTGGATGCTGAAGTCAGTCTGGTAGTTCTTCAAACTTGTGTAGTTGCCATCACTGATTAAGACTCCCACAGGAACAGTCTGTCCGTCGTTATAGGTTCCGATTACGCCACCAGTGACGGCGACGCCTGTTACGGTTTCACCTTGACCATGCTCACCAACCACATACTCTTCGCGACAATAGTGATATTTGCCAATCTGCGCATCGGTAAAGGTCAGTGTGGTGACGTTTGCCTGATCAGATGGTGCTAAGCCGGTATATGTGTTTGAAGGAATAACGGTGCCCACAGCATATGGTGTATTACCTACCTGGAATGGAACTTTGACAACATATACGTTGCCTTCTTCCTTCACGTCGATAGTTGTGTAGTGACGCTTCTCGTTAGGAATGTTCTCGAACTCTACTCGAGAAATCTCGTCACCAGGGTCTACGGTACCAGTTCCATAATTGAGGGTGCTTGTGCCGTTATAAGTTGCGGTATAGTCAACGGGCCTCTCCAATGAGTAACCTGCCCTGTTTGCAACAGCAGCCTCGTATGTTCCTGCGTCAGAGTCGTATTGATACTTCTTGCCTTCAGGATAGATAACGCTGGTGCCTTCTTCATTTCTACTATAACGAGGGTCGATGAGCACATCGAAGGCATCGTAGTTGAATTCGAATTTGTCACGGTCTGTCTTCGACATAGAACTCCATACTTCAAGTCCACGATAGTTTTTATTTGCCTCGTAGTAGTTACCACCATAGAGACCTTCATCCTTACAATAGTAAGCTGGGACAACATCTGCATCAATAATATCAGCCACAACAGGATAAGCTGTCTTGTATGCCTCTTTCTCAGCCGCTGTCATGCGGTTGCCGACATAGATATACTCTGTCTTGCTGAGCTGTATGGTGCTTGTGCTTATGAAAGCAGGAGCCACGTAGCCTTCCATGTCATCAGCCTGTGTTTTGGATACAGAAGTACCGACATTCAGGTGAACGTTGCCATTGGTATACTCCTTAGTAACTAAATAAGCTTCTTCGAATTCAGCTTGTTTACCAAGAGCAGCTACAGCGTCCGGATGAGCAGTCTTCATGGTGTTGTAAGTATTGTAAACACTCTCTGCGATGAGGTTGCTCACCTGATACTCACGCTGTCCGAGCACACCACCAGTGCTGGTGTTCTTCAGGTGATAGGTAGGTCCGTCTTCATAACCGGAACCACCCGTCTGATTCTTGTCAGCAACAGGATTTGCACTCGCAACCTTTGTGTACCATGTATTCCAATCTGTTGGGTTGTTTACCTTATAGGTCAGCATATATCCTGTGTCGTGGCTCATGTTGTTTGAAGAGCGATATACGAAGTCGAAGTCCACCATTTGCTGTTTCTCTACATGATAAACACCATTTGGGTGAGCTGCCTTTGCTGTGGCGTATTCAGAAGGCAGCATTACTGTGCCGGCGGGGATGATGATTTCAGATTCGCTGCTCTCTTTGCAGTCTGCGATAGTTACATATGTTTCATCCACGAACAGCGCTTTCTCTGAGCTGGTTAGCAAGTACCAATCCCAGTAGTTGATAGGGTCGTTCAGATGATACTCTATATCGTTGATGATAATTTTCTGACCTTCTTTAAGTTTTGTATCATGAACGGAATAGTAAGCATACTTGTTTGGCATCACATTAAGGAGCTTCATCGTACCGTGTGAAGCAGCTGTGATGGTCAATGGAATATCCACCGTCTCGCTGTATGCGTTAGGTGCTCCAGTATATGCAGAAATATACTGGTCATAAACATATACCGAACCCTTGATAAACCAGTAGTGTGCAGGAACTGCATCGCCTCCCTTATATTTACCGCTGACGTTATAGCAGTCGTCGATAATAGTCTGAGTACTATGGATGAAGTTACCTGATGTCTCCCATTCCACTTCAGCACCATTAAATGTGAAGTCGCGTCGTGTAACGGCATTAGCATTCAAGGCCGTCAAAGTGTTGTGGCTATGCTTTGTATATGAACCAACCTTGTGTACGTTTTTTGCATATACGAAGCCGCCACCCATACCCGGCTGCACGTTGATGAGGTCGAGTTCTACGACACCGGTGATGTAACCCCAATCTTTATCGTACAGGTCGTCGCCAGAACTCAGTTCTGTAGTCAACTCAAGATATACACCAGAGGCAAGAGCCACCTTATTCGGACTGGTACCGTTATTACGCTTACGATCTTTTACAAAGCCTGCCTTCCAGTCGTAGTAGGTAGCTGTTCCGTATGTCCTTGAAGCAACTGGAGTACCACCATTGTTGTATGCCTTTGAGTCTGTCTTGTAGTCAGGATTAGAAGCGTTCTCAGTAACACGGGTGTCTTTGTTAGGCAAGAAGAATACGTCACTAGTGAGTGCGCCTAAGTAGTTTACAATGCTGTAGATACCGAAATAGTTGCCGTGAACCGCTTTTTCAGGTTCTTCAGCATCTGTATCAATGACAGACTGTTTCTGGTTGAGTGATACCTCACGTACACGGTTGATGGTGTAGTTTGTGTGGTCCACAATCTCTGGCACACGGTCCTGTGCTCCCTGCATCACCATACGGCTACCGAATACACCGCAGAAGTCTGCACGCTGAATAGTATTCATCAGACGACCAGCATAGATAGAGCAGACACCGTTCTCCTCCCAATAAATTGGATTAGGATACCATTCTCCTGTATCTGGATTCTTAAGAAGAATATCGACATCACCATCCTTAATACCTTCAAACAGCGTCAGCAGGTCATCAATGGTTAGTGTAGAAGCCTTGGTGCTACCTCCACCTTCTATATGATAGGGCGTACCATCCTTATCTGTACATTCTTTGATACACTTGTACTTCAACTGATAGTAGTCAGCCTCTCGAGCAGGAAGATCATGGAATTGTTCAATTGTAATTTCCTTGGCGATGTTGTAGTAGTCTGTACCATAGTTGGTGATATTCAATCCGCGATAACCGTCCACGAATGTGAGGTTACCATCACCGTACAGACCACCCAAGTGTCCTGTGCCTAAGGTAATCAGGTCGCGATGATATACATCGTGGATAGATGCAGTAGCATTACCGAATACTGTGGTAGTGTTAGCATATACTGTAGAAGAACCAGAAGATGTATTACCACCAGCGAATACGGCATTAAAGATGGTGATACCAGTATCATCCAAGCTGCTCCAAGCAGGGTCTTGTTTGTTACCAAGATGGTGGAGGTCAGCAGTGGTTACATATTCACCTGCGGCATAGTCATGCTCATTGACAGTAACGGCAGACTTTGCTCTACAATACGGTTCAATCAACACCTTGCAGTCCTCAGTAAGCACATACTCGCCTTTATCCACAACCCAATTAGGATCATCGTCAGCAGGTTTGGAACCAGGAATATATGCTTCAGTTCCCTTCTTATAAGCATAATAGTAGCCTTCCCACACGTTGTCGTAGCGATCACCGTCCTTGATGCCGACATAGAGTTTGCCGTCTTCCTCGTATGCGCTATATACATAACCGATATCACCTCCACCGAATACGTTACCATTTTCGCGATCGAGTTCCTTCGCTGTACCTACAATACCTCCGTGTACATGTACCTCTGTCTGTCCGAAGACATAACCATCGGAGTAGAGTGTACCACCATCACCAAGGTTGTTATATCCTCGACCACCACCGAATACATTGCGGTGTACTTGTCCCTCGAACAAATCTACATGGGTTTTACCAGCCTTATAGATACCCTTCAAGGTACGAACGCTGTTGTCAACGCCTGTTGCCTGGATAACACCACGTCCGATGGCAGCAATCTCACCACCACCAAAGAGGGAGTTACGTACTACACCACCATACATCTTGACGTTGGTTCTATCCACACTACTATTGTCAATATAACCACCACCAAAGATACAACCACTATCATAAAGACGGTTTGTACCATCGCCAGACCAGGTCTCATCGTGCAGTTTCTCCTGATAGTAATCAGAGCCTACTTGTATGTAGTCTAGATCTGTATCTGTTGTAGGAACACTGTCGAAATGACGATAACCGATATAACCATTATTGAGAGTGATGTTGGCTGTACCGAATACGGCACCACCTTCACCACCGCCGTAGGCATTACGTTCGATGGCAGGAAGACCGTCTATGAAACTTGTACCGTCTTTCTTACCGATGATAACGTGAGTTTCGCCAAGGACATCACTTGTTGTTGCAGCATCAATCTTGCCGGCATGATAGCCTACACTACCCTGCCAACCACCACCATAGACGTTACGTGCCGTACCGCCTTCGATATAGGCATTGGCAGAAGCGATAAATGCCTGATCAAAGTCGTCAGTTGCAATGTTGTATTTGTTGTTTACCGAACCTACTGTTCCTGCAGCGTAGAGGTCCTTTGTCACTTTACCACCAAGAAGAGCAATGTAGGTTGTTCCGTGAACGTCTCCTGTATTAGGCGTGTTGGCATCACCAAGTCCACCACCGTAGGCATAAGCACCACTGAGGCTACCGTTGTACATATAGCCACAGACATCAGCGCCTTCTTTGATGATAACGTTAGTATTGTATTTCTTGCCGTTTCTTTCTATAGCCAAATCATTGTTCAGACCGGTGTCTGTATAGCCAGTTCCTATAGAGAGGTCAAACTCCTTAGGCTCCGGAGTTTCTGCTTTTTCTTCTTCTGGCAAAGCGTCCCAGGCAGCGTGTGCTTCTGTATAGGCTCCAGGTGCCCAAGCAGCAACAGTCTTTGTGTTCATTACGCGACCCAACTGGCTGCCGCCATATACCTCATATACGCGAGCGGTGTTGTTCAGATTCACCTCAGTATATTGTGCCCAGGTGTCCTTACCGAAACCAGCGCCATAGACGGTAGCGAAGTATTCGTTAGTCTTGTCGTAATATACTGGTGCATTGATGTTTACGTGACTGTAGAAGGTGCGGCGGCAGTTATTGTTACCACCGTAAATACCCGTACGATAGCCACCCACAAGGGCATCGCTACTGTTCCAGTTGACGTTAGCTTCATATACGTCGCAAGGGTACCACTGATACAGACCGTAAGCACCACCAAAGATAGCCTCAGCACGGAATGTAGAACCCTCAGGCACATTCACTACGGTACGGCGGGTGACACCTTCTTGGTAACTACCACCATAGACAGCCTTGAACTGACCGCTCAGCAGGTCGATGATTGCTGATGCCTTATGTGCTGTTGCTGGTGCGTCAGCAGTGGCTTTTTCTACACCCATACCTACACCACCACTCTCTCCGGCACCGAATATCTCAGTGTCTTGATAGGTCTGCATTGTCTGTGGTACGTCGATAAGGATATAACTGCGATTCTGCATCAAGTCCTCCTCTTCTTCTCCAAGGTAACCCTGACCAGCACCATATATCTGATGTACGGTATTCAGAGGGTTGTTGGTATCGTTAGGACGGAAGTTGATGAAGGCATTATCCAAGAAAGGTTTATGATAGCCAGTCTTGGCATGACCTTCGGCATCAAAGTATGCACGGAAGTGTGAATCTTTATAGTCATACACACCGTATGCACCACCAAAAATCTTCTCTACGCGTCCCTGTACATATTCCATATAGGCTGAGGCGTTGAGCATATCGGCATTATACACCTTGCTGCGAACGGCATCGCTGCGCAGACGGCTGTTGAAGTTGGCAGTTCCAAGAATCTGTCCGCCCAGGTCGTTACCGCCATATACGAAGTCACGAACGTATGGGAAACCGTTGGTTCCGATGTAAGTCTCTGTATGTCCGAGAACGTCGGCATTACATGCTCCTGCAAAGGAGTCGAAGATTCGTCCGTTACCTAAGTTGATGATACAGTTACCAGCTGTAGTACCAAGGAAACCGCCACCATACATAAACTCGCATTCAGCAATATCCTCTGTCATATTGTCTTTCCTTGAAACGCCGGCAATAGGGCCTTTCAGGTTTATATAGGTGCTGTATCTTGGGTCGTAGGAGTAATCAATCTTTTGGGTACTCCAATTATATGTTCCCTTACCGATACCGCCTTCCTCACTACCTCCAAATATCTGGAACATATAACCACGATTCAGGTTGATGGTGACAGAGCCCCATATCTCAGTTTCCACACCCTTACCGCCACCAAACACGTTGAGCGCCTTACCCAGTACGTCCATACCCTGTTCGGAGAGGATGACACCACTATTTCGCTTAGTGATGTGATATTGATCGTTACCATAGAGTTTGTCCTCACCCGATTCATCCTCTTCTACTTCGTCGAAGAGCCTGTCACGGTCAACGATAGAGCTGTTGATATTAATGACAACATTACCATTAACAAAACCCGTGTTATAACAGCCTCCGTAAATATTACCACCATCGAAACGACGGTCTAAGTCTGCATCAGTACTGGTGACAGGGCTTTCAGGAGAGGCACCTGATGTCACGGGGTCAACGTTTGCACCTGTTGATGAGCTTATGGTATTCCAAATCAGTTCTGTGTGAGTATCATTCCAGCGCTTGGGCTGTATCTTCAGACCAGAGAAGTTCAGCTCCAGCTTGTCACCGATAGTTCCATCAGGTGAGCCTGCTGGTGCAGGGTCAGGATCACCATTTATACCACCTTCGTAGATAGCATTATAACCTGTTTGAGGAGTAACGAAAGCATTGTTACAACCACCCACCACCTTGTTATAGATAATTACCTTATCGCTGAAGTTGATGGTTGTCTTACCTTCAGTAATCATACTACCCACATTACCACCACAGTAGAACGAACCAAACATGGTGGAATAAGGTACGTAGTCAGCAGCATCGCCATTAGCTTTGCTTTCAAAGACAACGGTTGACTTCACCTTCATGGCACAGCCGTCCATATATTCGGCAAAGACTTCCTGATCCTCCAAATTCATAGAGTTGAACTGGGAAGCATCAGAAGTGAGGTCGATCCTCTTCATGGTGCGCAGCACACCTTCGTTTCTTCCTTCGGTATCAGGTTCATTGTATCTGATCATGTTCTCTCCGTTGTTGCCGAGGAACACGTTGTCGATGATGGCGTACGAACCAATCTTGATGTGCGTCTGGTCAGCGGCAGCAATACCCGCTACGTTCTCTCGCAGAGAGGCGCTGTTTCCTCCCACATAGAGGCCACCGTCCACGATAGCAGGATGTTCCGCATCTTTACCTCTTACGAGGATAGACACCTTCTCTGCGTTAGGACGAATGAGGTTGAGGGCTGTGGCAGATTTGAGCTTCTCCTCTACGCCTGTAATGCCTGCTGCCGCAAGGATTTCATCAGGATTGTAGTAGAAATCCCTCCAACGCGGATCGTCCTTTAGCAGAGGATTATCTGTATAAGCATACGAGCCGTTACCACCACCATAAACGTCACCATAGATACGGGTCATGATACCAACGGTATTACCTGCATAAACATTACCAGAGATATCGTTACCTCCGTATACATTATTTACATGACCTGCCAATACTCTGACACGAGAAGCATAACCAGCAGGAATGCTATTTGGGTTGTCTTCGGGATCAAGTTGTACTTGGTTATAAGGAACTGGATTTTCGTCGTCGTTGTTATACAAAGGCTTCACGTCAGCCTTACGACAACCACCATAGACGTTATCAACTACCATACCTGCACCTTCTACCTGCATGAGCAAGCCCTCAGGACTGGTCATGCGACCTTCGTTACCACCACCATAGAGGTTGCGGACTTTGCCGCGTTGCAGGTTCCATCGTGGACGGATAGCCATATCCGCCTTGTTGTTTCCGCCAAAGAAACGTCCTATCTGGAAGGCATCACTGCTTGGATAAGAGAAGGTGGTGTTGATCCTCATTATTTGGAAGCGCGCTTCGGTAAGCAGTTCGCCTTCATCCTCTGTAGTCACGCGAGTATCCTTGATGCTGTTAACAACCTCGCTCGGGTTGTTGAGGCAAATGACCGTTTTGTCGGTGATAGTGGCATCATTGCCACCACCGTATGCATAGACGATAGAACCTCCAAGAAGCTCCAGATAGGTTTTACCGAGTGTTGGTGATGATAATTCATTTGTACTGGAAACCACTACTTCACCTGTATCTCTATTCTTGACTACCGTACCAGGTCCAGAGGGCTGTGGCTCGTAGGTATAGTAGCCATTACCGCCGCCAAAGAGCTGTCCAACATATATTTTCTTGGCATTAGGGTCTTCTGTTGTTACAGCCTCGTTGCCTGTACCTGTTGTTATGGTCTTTGTAGATATGCGCACAAAGGCATTCCAGGTATTGTCAATCTCATTCTTTGTTGGATCTACATCCTTATCACCTACTTCCGTCAGTTCTGTTGGAATTTCTGCAGAAGTGCCGATGGTTCCGGCAATATCGTTACCACCATAGATATAGTCGGCAAGGATATAGTCAGAGGCATGTTCACCATCGAGATGTATGAAGGAATAACCGCCAACATTAGCCATGCGGGCACCTGCAAATACGGCATGCAGATTGCCGGCATAGATATTTACCTTAGAACTTCCACCTGTGTCGCCGGCATTACCTCCGCCATAGATGCTACCACCAATAGTAATCTGTGCCTGCATCAGTGTTGCAGTCAAACAAAGTAATAGGATGGTTATTATCTTGCGCATATCTTTAATTTTCATTTTCAACATTCAACTCTCCAATTTTCAATTCTCCAATTCTCAACTTTCAATTTTCAATTTTAATTGTTGGGTTGTCCAAGTCTGGGTCTGACAACACATAGAGGTATGAGGGGTCAACAGTAATCAAGAGTGTACGTTGTTCTCCTCTTGCCAACTCATTCAATGGTGTTGTCAGTTTATTGGTTGCAGTTCGTTCAGCTATCTTGTTTCCATTTTTGTCATACACATCAAACTCTGTCTCCAACACTAGATTATCAAACAAATCCGTTACAGGCACTACATAAGCATTGCATATTACTGTAGGAGTAGTAGTCAGAGTTTTTTCCTCGTTTAAGATGATGCACGAGTTTGCTGTCGCGCCTGTAGCAGTATAGATTATATTGCTGATACCTGTGCTGTTAGCTAAGGTAATATCAACACTCATACTACTGAGGTTTGCCAACTTCAAGGTCATTTTCTTTACCTTGATAGTGCGTAAGGCACTATATGTTAAACTAATCTTCATGTTGAACTCTAATTGGCTCATCATGTGATCAAGCAATAGATTGATATAGTTCAAGCGATTGCTCTTATACTCGAATGAGAAGTTGCCTCGTATGGCAGATGTCTTGTCTGTTGGGAGTAACACTTGGCGTACACCTGTTACGACACAATAGTCATCCAGAGTCAGCGGATTTACGTTTTCTATATGTAATACTGCTCCTTCATCTGTCCATGATGTCAGTTCAGAAGTCAACTCAGCATCATCGGGCATAAAGCCATAAAGACGGTAGATGCGCGTGCCGGATTTCAGTCTCAGTTTTGTGCTCCACTCTTCCGTATCGCTTGCATATTTGAATCCTCCCTCTACCAATGTTGTACCACTGGTCAGAAAAGTATGAATGTCATTCCAGTCTGTAACTCCCAATACGGCACGTGTTGCTCCCACCATCTGAAGTGGAGCATAAGTCTCCTCCTGAGTAGTGGCAACATTAGTGCCGAAGTCATCGGAAGAATCCTTCGAACAGCCAACTACCATCAGCAGTAGAGCCATAATGACGAGTATGTTATATATTTCTTTCTTCATCTTTCTTTACCAGTTATAGAATTCGTAGTTCGTCTCCGTCTGTTTCCAAGGAGCCACTTCAGCTACTATCACCTTCAACTTAGCTTCTGCCAGATATGAATATACGGTCCATACATGGTTACGGGAGAATCCTCCTTCATCCACCATCTTGAAGGTAGCAGTTTGTTCGTCGCCCTCCCCTACTTGGTATTTTATTTCGCCCTGTATCAGTTTATCACTCTCACGCAGGTAGAAATATTTTTGAGTGAGGTATCCATCTTTTGCGGCAGTTTCAATTCTTGCCTCATAGGCTTGAGGAGCTGCCTCAGGAGACTCTTCATCATAATATCCCCAGGCATAGACTGCAGGATCTTCGTTTTCTGCAATCTCTGTGATAGCTTCGCTAAGCAGGTTTGGTGTTGCTGTTTCATATCCGCCGTCAGTCTTTATGTGGCAGGTCTTGCGGTCATAAGGCTTTCCATCAGCCATAAAGATGTATTGAGCTATAGGTAGCATCTCTGTATTCAGTTTGATGCTGTTAATCTTCAGAGTCTCTTCATCTGTCTGGCGTGAGAAAGCGAAACGCAGTTTAGAAACAGTACGTATCAGCTGCACTCTCGCTACCTGTCCGGCATTATCCAGTCGCAGTACAGGAGCTGTTCCTGTTACAGGTTGGTCGCGAAGTACTCCCGACATAGGCAGTCCTACGTTCTCAGGAACAATAGACACAGGAGTTGTCACTCCGAATGGGTCGGCAGTAGTCTTCTGTATCAGAGCTGCCTCCAACTGTGCCTGGGTCAGCAGTCCGTCCAGTTCCACGTTGCAGTTGCTGTTCGCTACATTGGCTGCTACATACACATCCACACGCTCGCGACTGGCTTCTTCTGTCTCTGCATATGTCTCGTCGATAGTCATCTGTATCAGTTCGTAAGGCTCTGATGTGCTGAGACTTGATGGTTGTGTAGAAGCATAATATCCAAGAAGGTTATGACTGGCATGTCCGAACACCCATATCTGCAGAGAATATACAGAATTTTCCCTTATTATCGGATCTACCACATCACCTTCGTATGCACGAGTAGATTGAGCTTCTTGTGGTGCATAGACATAAACATACAGTTTTGTATTTGATGCATTGTTTGGATTTGTCGGATCAACATAATCATCGTCATCACCAGATGAAGAACATGCTGACAGACATAGCAACAACAGAGGCATCAGCAGCCAATTCATCCAGCTGTTGCCTCCCCTATCTGTTATATGTCCAAACGTATGTTTCATTTTCCTCATTGTTTAATATTCAACTCAACTCTTAACTCTCAACTCTTAACTCTCAACTCTTAACTAAAATATCACTTCCTCCGGAGTTGTGGCAGCCCACTTCGTTACCAGTTCTACGCCCAACTCAAGTCGTGGAGACAGTAGGTTGGGTACTACGTTATAGGCTTTTGCCAAACCTGTTACTTTCATATTTAGTGTGGTCGTATAGTCCTGAGTGAACACACGATCACGGATTGTCTCATTAGGGTCTTCTGACTTTGTAGCCGGGTCAATCTCAGCCGCAAGGTAGAATTTAGTTCCTCTATAAACGGTACCATCCACACCCTCGAAGTCTTTATCGCTATTATTAATAAACTCCAGCACCACAGGCACTTTCTTATTGTCGTATGTCTGCAGCACAAGTGTATTAATCATCTGAGTGGCATCAGCTGAAGAGCTGAGGTACAGTTCAGGCAACTGATTATCGTATATATACTTAATATCTGCCTCAGAATAGATGGGGTAAGTTGTTGTCGGTTTAAAGTCAAATCCTACTGGCAGTTGTCCTCCTACAAGAACACCCGTCAGAGGGAATTTATCAGTTCCGACCTCAACGTTGGAACCCTTGGAGTCCTGAAGGTAATCGTCAGTTTCTTTTAGTTTTATCTGTAATCGTGCCACACCATATTGCAGAGGTTCTCTGATGGCTACGGCCTGTGTGTTAGTACTTACTAATCCATTAGCAAACTCATAGTCTGCCAGCACTTCAGTCCAAGGTCTATCTGTGTACGATGCCTTGCGTTTGTCTATATTTGAAGTATTTATGCGGCTATTGCCGTAATAGTAAAGTTCTGCCGGAAAGGCAAAACGGTCAATTCCGTTGATGTCTGCCAATGATGTATTGGAGACTTCGGCCACGAATTTCTCGCCATCCCAACGAACTGCGGCAGCTCCGTCGGGCAGTCCGATAGAAGCCGGGAAATTTCCCCATTCGCCTGTTGCGGGATCTAATTTATCTGCACTCTCGTCAATCTGTGCGATAATAGCCGTACGAATGGCATCATCATCACCTGTCAACGATAAGTTGTTAAGCGCCGTTTTCAGCGCTTGAGTATATGCTTTGATGTTAGCTGTTGAACCTGGCATGACGTTTCCGCTTGATTCTACCTCTGTCAGGTTAAGGAAGTTCAGATACATCAGTTTGAGTGTAGCATTGGGAGCATTCTTCCAAGCTATAGAGTTGCCTTTAGCCGTAGCAATTAAAGACATATAGTGGGCAAGGCTGTTAGCTACACTATTAACAACCTTGTTTGAAATTGATTCAAGCGAAAAACTGATATCTTTAGGTGCCATACTGAGTGGGAATGTCTCTATGATAGAGCCGTTGGCAGCCTTATTGTCAGGTAATGGTTTCGGAGCTCGTCCATAGCTTAGGAACGAAGCCACACCAGACATCAGAACACAGTTGTCATAATAGTAGTAGGCGCGTGAATTCACAAGTTTTTCCCCCTCTCCTACTACTTGGAAAAGTTTAGGCATATCAGTTGCGGTAATCTCTCCTTCTACTGCGAAAGGAACGATTTTCCTCAACTCTATGCCGCGATAAGGTTGTCCCTCATCCTGTACGACTGCACTACTCATACGAGTATATGGAGTGGCATGGGTAGTTACAGAAAAAGCAAGAGCTACTGTTACGGGATTTTCTTCTTGTGTATCCTGTAACAGAGCATCATCCTTACTACAACCAGTTATTGTTGCGAAAAGGAGTAATAATAGTAATATATGATAGTCGAACCTCTTCAACGTCTATACCTTGTTTATCTATGCACGCGTGCACGTGTACGCGCGTACGCACATGGGTTCATAAATCATTATAATATAGGTTCGTATTCTCCACCTTTGTTCCAATCCAATACGACGCTAACACCTACTGTAGGGTCATATGGTCGTACTGCACCATCATCGTCGAGCGAGCCTTTGATAATCTTCAGGTCACCAGCTTTCAGCGGATCAGAGATGTCCAACACAGTTTGCGTAACTGAGCCGTCCATTTTGGTGAGATACACCTTAATTTGCCACAACGAAGGATCGGAGACTGTCGGCTCTTTTGTTGACAATGCCGGATCTGTGTCGGGCGATGGGAAGTTCACCGAACAATAGCATAGCAGTTCGTTACCTGTCTCCACTTTGTCTGCCTTTATGTATGGCGAGACTGCAGGAAAGACATATGTACTGTCGCTTATGTGGAACTCGCTGGCAAAGCCTGTGCCATAGACCTTAATGTCTTTGAAGGTGTGGCCTTTAGGATCTAGAACCAGAGAGGCGGCGCTATTAGCCATGTAGAGGCGAACATTGAATGTCTGACTGACTCCAGAGAGCACTTCCATAGGCTGTCGGGCGGTAAAGAGTCCTGTAGTATGCGAATCGACGATTTCGATGGAAGAACCGTCAGGCACAGTACCTTCTGCCTGTTCGAGCATGGACGAGTAGCTGTAGTTGTCTTTTGTCAGTCCTACGACTTTGTTCTCAGCTATGTTAGCTACAGCCAGATGCAGGTATTTTCGCATTGGCAGGGTGAGGTCGTAGGTTGTCTGATTTGTGTTGATGATGTCCACCCTGTGTTCCAGTCGTTCTTTGGTAGTTTCGGTATCGTAGAACGAGAGGTTCACGTCGTGGGCGAAGTCGCTGAAGATATTCTTCAGATGTGTCTCGAGGGCATTGGCGACACTGAGTTCCGTAATGGTAGTCAGTTGGGTCTTCAGCTCTGTCGTCATGTTGGTCACCAGCTTCAGTTCATATTGCATCTCGTACTGTGACTCCTCAGGAGGACAGTCCGACAGATCATCGTCAATGGATGAGCAACCCGCCGTCAGCCATAAGGCTGACAGCAGGAGCCACATCTTTAAAATATTTCTTCTAGTCTTCACAATTGTGATGTTCTTATAAAATTATTGTCCAAGAGTTGACTCAAAGACCAAACCGCCCTGCCACTCCAGATCAACGCTCAAACCAAGAGAAATCTGAGTAGAACGCAGGTCAGGAACAGCAATCAATGCACTCTGCAGAGAAGTTGCACCAAGCGTGAAGTTAGCCTGAGTCATGTAGTCCTGAATGAATACACGACGCTGCTGGATAGTGCTTCCGTCAGCTGCATAAGGAGGCAATGCATATTTTTCAGGCCAAGTGATACCCAGAGACTTGTCTGCTGCATACTGTTCTGCAGTCTTACCGAGTGCAGCCAGTTTTTCTGCTGTAGCTACATCTGGATCCAGTTTACCGGTGATGTAGAAGGTAGCACCATTACGGATGAGGTTGTTCAATCCCCAGAAGTCCACGCCAGAGTTGTTCACGAACTCCAAAGCGATGTAAACCACATTCTGTTTGTTACCAAGATTTGCCTGATTCCAGTTGTCCCATACCAATGTGTAGTTTGGTGTGCTCTTAGCACCATCGCCGGCCTCATAAGCAGGAATAGCTGTACTTGGCAGGTCGTTGTCGTAGATGTAAGATGTGAACGTAGGTGTTGCAGCCTTCGCAAGATAGTTCCAACCCATTTCTGGTTCAACACCACCAATCAGCACACCTGTCAGCGTGAAAGTACCAGCAGCAGCAGGGATTGTGTTGTTAGGCTCATTCGCACCTTTGCGGTCATGCTGGATATTGTAGTTATTATCCTGTAATGTGGCGGCACCATAGCGTACGGTTGTTTTCAGCAAAGCCGTACCGTAGTTGATGTTTTGCTGCATAGCAACGCTACGGGTAGAAGAAAGCACGTGGCCGTTCTTTGTCCAACCTGTCCACTTTGCATTAGCATCATTATCCCAATCTGTAACTCCGTCAGGATAGTCAGCAGTTACGTGTGGGTCATTGGTAACACGAACAGGACTATTGCCAAAATAGCAGAGCTCAGCAGGATAACGATAGTTCAGAGGGTCGAACGAACCACCGGGACCGCCACTCATGGCATAGTCAGGAATAGTTTCCTTGTAGCTGTAAGTGAAAGTTCTGTCAGCATCCACAGTTGGGTTTCCGATAGCGATTTGCAGGATGGTAGCACCCTGAGGAACATTGAAAAGGGTTACAGGGAAGGTATTCAAATCTCCTGTTGCCAAGTCGTAAGAACCACCTACCCAACTTTTAACAGAAGCAGTAGCATTCCAAGTTTTAGCACTTGTGTCTATCAGGGTTGTCAACCAACTTTTAATTTGAGCAGCAAGAGCCTTGGTGATGGCTTCAGACTTAGAAGTTGGAGTTGCTAAAGCCACACTGTTAATCACCTCATAGAGGTCGCCTAACATTCTGGAAACTGCTGGACCTGCACCTGCACGTAATTCGTTTGTGTAAATGGTATTCAACGAGATAAATGCATCTGCCATGATTTCACCGAGAGCGTCATTCTCCATGGGAACATCAGGATCACCAGCCTCTTTAGCAGGTGTATTTGTCTGACGTACTAACTTGCCTGCATCGTAGGTGACATAGTCTTTCCAACCAAAATTTACATTAAAATCATCGGATTCATAACTACCCGTAACGTCCACTCTTGAATCAACCAGTTTTGTCATAACGGCTGCAAGCAAATTCTTATACTGCGTAAAAGCAGCGACAGAACTCTCGGGAATGCGCTTGTTCAGCGTGAAGGAAGTAGTAGACAGATCCTTGTTTGCTGTGTAAGAAATACTTCCCTGCGCTTTGTCGGTACCATTCTTGATGGCTTTACCCCAGAACATCAGTGTGTTTGTTCCGGTAGGCAATGCCAACTCAATCACACGACGAGACTTAGGTGTGCTGCCGCTTCCGTCAGGATCAAGTGCTCCGCTACCCAGGATTTCACCCATGTTATAGGTTTTGTCTGAAGTAGCTGCTGTACTAATAATTTTACCATCCTCAGCCTGCTTAAATGTTGCAAGCAGGGCATTGTTAATGCCGCGGAAGTTCTCAGCTATGCTAGCTTGAGTGTTAGCAGATGTCTGACGTGTGTTTCCACTTCCGGAAGACACATTCATAACGAACTCAACACCAACCTCACCTGTTGCGGGGTTGTACTTTTCACTAGCAGGTGCATTCTCTTCAGTCTGAGCTAACGGCTCGTCAGCAGAAGAGCAAGACACGAAAATTGAACTGCCTATGAGCACTATCGCACTCAAAAAGGCTAAATAGAAATGCTTTTTCATAATTTTTCGCATTGGTTTATAATTAAACATCATTTTAACTTGTCTCATTATTTATATATGGTGTTACTCCGTTGGTTGGAGTGATGATTTTTTTGTTTTCTCCAATTGTCGGAGGTTTTCTGCTGCATCGGCATTGCCGTTGGCAGCGGCTTTGCGCCAGTATTCTATGGCTTCGTCGTGTCTGCCGCAAAGCCAGAGGGCGACCCCCATGGCGTTGTGTCCTCGCTCATCATAGCTTATCTCCTGGAGCATGCTCAGGGCGTCGTGCCAACAGTCCGGACAGTCGGAGTGGAGCATGTCGCTGGCATCGTTGATAGTCTGCGCATTCACATCGGGCACTACATCGAAGAATACTCGGATGTATCCGGAATTACGCTGGTCGCGCAGCACATTCTGCTTGATATACTGCCAAGTGCGTCCGCCATTCAGCTTGCGGAGCTTGCGCTCACGAACATTGAGGTCGTTCTCATTATCTATAATGTCTATAGCCTTACGCAACTGAGCACTATAGAGCGAATCGCTGTTTGCAGCATCGTTCAACTGGTCGCGGAAGTCTGCCCAAGCTTCACCTCCTCCTACTGTATCGAAGAGCGAATCAGGCAGGTTCAGCTTGTCCTGCACATAGTGCTGGAGGGTAAGGGCACGATTGCTTGCCAGTTTTTCGTTTCTCTCTACCGGACCTTCGACTGAGGCAAGACCCACAATCTGTATCTTCTTCACGATAGTGGTAGAATCGGAGATGATGCTATTGGTAGCCTTGACTATGCGGTCGAGCATGTCGGAGTTCTGACGGAATGCCGGATCGAGATTGTATTTATCTGTACGGAAGTGAACATAGAGTGCTTCCTTGTCTTTACGAAGTATGCGAGTGCGGTCGTATGGTACATACTCTGAGGAGTTGACCACCAGAGCACTATCCGGACGTACCGGACGCGGCTTAACAGGCTGGAGCACAGGCAAGAACGGCTGTTCCACTACTGGCGGAACAACATAGATAGGTTGTACAGGAGTCACTTGCTTTGCAGGGCGGCCTGGTATGTTGAATACTATATTGATGGCTGCCTGAGGCATAACGAACCACTTGGTGGCATCGCCTATCTTGGCTCCACAATGTACACACGGATAGCGGCTGTATTTCGTAATACCTACAGCAGCACCGATGAGTGCTTCGATGTTGAAGTGGCGTCCGAGAGGCCATGAATAGCCGTAGAAGGCTCCGAGTGCTCCGAGGTCACCCTGACGGCGCTCGTCGCGAACAGACTTGTACATACCGAACGGGAATTTCACATCTCCTACGTTATAGTGGCTGTAGATGAGGTTCATTCCGATGAAGTGATGCACATTGACTGAGTCGGTCCAGTAGCGAACTTCCGGCGACACAAGCAGGTGTTTCCACTTACGAGTGGTCTGGTCGTTGGTAGGCCAAGGACGATAACCTCCTGTAACACCAAGAGACCAATGGGGAGCCAGACGGACACCTACACGGAGGTTAGGAGTCAACCAAGCGTCATATAGTAAGTTATTGCTTATAGTCACATTCTGAGAATGTACCTGAAGAGACGTCAACAGGGTTATCAACAAACCGATATATACAATCTTGCCTTTAAACATAATCATTACCTTATTCTAACACTATAGTATTTTGTGTGTTGTGCACTTATGCACTACCTTTATACCGCAAATGTACACTTTTGTATATTTGTACGCAAATATTTTTTACAAAAATTTAGTTTTTAGCACTTCTCTACCCCACCCGATGAGAAAAAAGAGACCTTTTCGTCCGAAATATGTCCGATTTTTCCTTTTTGACTAATGTATTTTAGGATTTTGAGGTGCATTTCTTCCATCCCAGATCAAGAATTATAGAATTTGAGAATACTTTCTTTCATATTTGAGAACACTTTTTTTTGCCAGATGAGGTTTTTTATGTTGATGAGTGAGGGTTTTTATGTTGCCTGGTGAGATATTTTATTTTTCTACGCGAAGAATTTTATTTTTCTACGCGAGGAAATCTATGTTCATAACGTTATGAACTTATGTTCACGACTTATGAACACATGTTCATGACTTATGAACTTATGTTCACAAGTTATGAACATAGAATTTGTAGTGTAGAAAAAGAAATTTCTGCACGAGGAAAATATTTTTTTCATTAACAAAAACCAAGAATAACCCTTTTTGAAAGTTTGGCACTCCGTGCCTCTGTTCTGCTGTCGCCAATAATCTGATTGTAAGCAAGCTTACATCATCTTCTCGCCAACATCAGAACCCATCCTCCGGATGTCACCACTTTCAAAAAGAAAAACCCTTGTCTGCGACAAGAAAAACCTTAGCCAGCGTAAAGTAAAGTTAGCTTAAACAATGAAAAGGGCATTAAAAAGCAGTTATGATGTTGGTGGTAGTGTCAAGGTGGTATTTTTCGCATTGGTCCTTTATTGGGGCAAAGTTATAGAGTATGCCGAAGGGAATCTTTGACAGTCGCATATAATTCCATAACTGCTGTCGCTGCTCAGGTCCGAGAGATGTGATAGCTTTACATTCTACCGCCACATCATTCTGACACAAAAAGTCTATGTAGTGTCTGTGTTCCAAAGGTTTACCATGAAACATCACCTTGAAAGAATACTCCTTCTGAAATGGTATAGACTTTTCTTCAAAAGCTATCTTTAACGCTTCCTGGTATATGTATTCATTAAGCCAAGGCCCCATTTCTCTGTGAACAACCTGACAGCATCCGAGAATGTCGTATATGTGTCGTTTCCATTCCGTTGCTAATTCCGGACTAGCACCTTTATTATCTATGTTTATCATAATTTTGTTTTATTTTTGATAACGCAAAACAAGTAGTGCTTATTACATTCACCAGCTGTTTTGTATAAAAATTCTACGCTGGCTGGGGTTTTTCCGCGAAGCGGGGTTTTTCTTTTGAGGTTTGTATGAACGGAGTGATGCGATGAGTGCTGTGACTTGGGCTGAAGAACTTGTTCTTAAAGCCAAATTCACAGCACTTAGCGCAGGCTCTGAAAGAGCTACAAGCCTCAAAAGGGTTATTCATGGTTTTTGTTTAATACAAAAGTAAAATCTCAAATAAATTTGGAATTTATGTCAAGTACTCTTACCTTTGCAGCCGAAATCAAAAATCACTAAAAATATGGACGATTATCCGGCGAATAGTATTAACTAAAAGGATAAAGGTCTGACGGAGTCTGGATCTTTATCAGCGAGCGATTAGCAATTATGAATTATGCATTATGAATTATGCATTATTTAAAGATCTAGACCACAATGAGAACATTTTGGAATTTCAATGGCGGTATCAAGCATATCGACGCATGGCAACCAAACTGCTGGGTGCAGGTAACTTGCCCTGTAGAGGAGGATGTGAAGTTTCTGGAGCAGGAACTTGGCATGCCTGAGTATTTTCTTTATGACGTAGCAGATGCTGATGAGCGAGCTCGTTTCGACATGGACGAAGGATGGCTGATGATTATCCTTCGTGTGCCTCACCTGAAGACAGTTTCTTCGCGAAGCCCCTACACCACTATCCCGCTCGGAGTAGTGCTGAAAGGCGATAAGATTATAACTATCTGCAACCAGGAGACGAGGATGATGCTCGACTTCATAAACCACCAGATGCGCAGAGCTGAGGGTTTTACCGACTCTGCCGACTTGGTTTTCAGACTCTTCCTGAGTGCAAGTGTCTGGTACTTGAAGTACCTGAAACAGGTAAACAACATAATAGATAAGGCTAAGAGAAATCTGGACCGACAGATTGACAACAAAGACCTTGTGGCTCTGTCGCGACTGCAGGATTCGCTCACTTACTTCGCCACTTCTATTCGTGGTAACGAAAACCTGCTCTCGAAACTGAAGTTCCGTCTGCCTGTCGATGAACTCGATGCAGAACTGATTGAGGATGTGAACATTGAGATGCAGCAGGCAAGGGAGACTACTGCTATCTTCATCTCCATTCTGAACAGCACTATGGACACCTATGCCAACATCATCAATAACAATATGAATAAGGTGATGCGACTGCTCACTTCGCTCAACATGATTATCATGTTCCCTACCCTCATCACTTCTATGTTCGGCATGAACCTGATTAACGGTATGGAAGAGTGGAAATGGGGTTTCCCAATCGCCATCGTAGCCTGCATAGTAAGTACTATAGGCTCACTCGGATGGTTCAGACTGAAGAAGTGGCTGTGATAGGTTATAGGTTATTGGTTATTGGTTATTGGTTATTGAGGTTTTTCGTCTTTCGTCATTCGTCTTTCGTACGAAGTTGGAAGGTGCAAGTTACATTTTGCTATATTTTTTGGTGAATAGTTTATAAATGTGAAAGGAAATCAGTTTTTTCAGTTTTCATTTTTCTGTTAACTGATTTATTCGTACCTTCGCAGAAGTTTTTAAGGTAGAACTATTTCTAAACATCATAACATAATTAATAATGAAAAAGTACAATTTCAATGCAGGACCTTCTATTCTGCCACGCGAAGTAATAGAACAGACTGCACAGGCTTGTCTTGATTTCAACGGCTCAGGACTTTCACTTATGGAAATCAGCCACCGCGCTAAGGATTTCCAACCAGTTGTAGATGAAGCAGTAGCACTCTTCAAGGAAATTCTTAACATTCCAGAGGGCTACTCAGTACTCTTCCTTGGTGGTGGTGCAAGTCTCGAGTTCTGTATGATTCCATTCAACTTCCTCGAGAAGAAGGCTGCTTACCTGAACACAGGTGTTTGGGCTACAAAAGCAGAGAAAGAAGCTAAGCTGTTTGGCGAAGTTGTAGAAGTAGCTTCTTCAAAAGACAAGAACTTCACTTATATCCCAAAGAATTTTGAGATTCCAGCAGATGCAGACTATCTGCACATCACTACCAACAACACAATCTACGGAACAGAGCTTCTCGAAGACCTCGACTCTCCTATTCCATTGATTGCCGACATGTCAAGTGATATCTTCAGCCGTCCTATCGACGTAAGCAAATACACTCTCATCTATGGTGGTGCTCAGAAGAACCTCTCTATGGCAGGTGTAACCTTCGTAATCGTTAAGGACGATGCTCTCGGAAAGGTATCTCGCCAGATTCCTACAATGCTCGACTATCGCACTCACGTAAAGAAGGGCTCTATGTTCAACACTCCTCCAGTAGTGCCAATCTATAGCGCTCTGATGAACCTCCGCTACATCAAGGCTCATGGTGGTGTAGCTGCTATGGAGAAACTGGCTAAGGAACGTGCAGAAATCCTCTACGCAGAAATCGATCGCAACAAGCTTTTCGTAGGTACTGCAGAGAAGGACAGCCGCAGCCGCATGAACATCACTTTCGTTCTGAAACCAGAATACGAAAGCCTGCAGGACGAATTCCTCGCATTCGCTACAAGCAAGGGTATGGTTGGCGTTAAGGGTCACCGCGACGTAGGCGGTTTCCGTGCTTCTTGCTACAACGCAATGTCTATCGAAGGAGTTCAAGCACTTGTTAAGTGCATGCAGGAATTTGAAGCAATGCATTAATTAAACAAACTATAAAAGAATGTGCCATCTTTTCGGAGATGGCATTTCCTATTTAAAAAGAAAGAAATATGGCTAAAGTACTTATTGCAACTGAGAAGCCTTTTGCAGCTCCCGCAGTTGCTGGAATAAAAGAAATTATCGAAGGTGCTGGTTTCGAGTGCGCTTTGCTCGAGAAGTACACAGAAAAGGCACAGTTGCTCGCTGCTGTTGCTGACGTAGATGCTATCATCATCCGTTCAGACAAAATCGATGCAGAAGTAATGGATGCTGCAAAACAACTGAAGATTGTTGTTCGTGCAGGTGCCGGATATGACAATGTTGACCTTGAGGCAGCTACAGCTCGTAAGATTGTAGTTATGAACACTCCAGGACAGAACGCTAACGCAGTTGCAGAACTCGTTCTCGGTCTGCTCGTATTCACAGTTCGTAACTTCTACAACGGCAAGTCTGGTAGCGAACTGATGGGTAAGAAACTTGGTATCCTCGCTTTCGGAAACGTAGGTCGCAACGTAGCTCGCATCGCTAAAGGCTTCGGTATGGAAGTAGCTGCTTACGATGCTTACTGCCCAGCAGAAGTAATCGAAGCTGCAGGTGTGAAAGCTGCAAAGAACCAGGAAGAACTCTTCAAGACTTGTGACATCGTTTCACTCCACATCCCTGCAACAGCTGAGACTAAGCAGTCAATCAACAAGGCTCTCGTAGGACAGATGAAGAAAGGTGCTATCCTCATCAACACAGCTCGTAAGGAAGTAATCAACGAACCAGAACTCATCGAACTCATGGCTGAGCGTGAAGACATCAAGTACATCACAGACATCATGCCAGACGCAGATGCAGAATTCAAGAAGTTCGAAGGCCGCTACTTCTCTACTCCTAAGAAGATGGGTGCTCAGACAGCAGAGGCTAACACCAACGCAGGTCTTGCAGCAGCAAACCAAATCGTAGGCTTCATCAAGGACGGAATCACTAAGTTCCAGGTAAATAAATAATTCCTAACTCCTAAATAAAAAAAGCTCCCAATCGGAAGCTTTTTTTTATTTCACGAATATTTTCTTGAAAGAACCGTCGCTATACTTAACAACGTTAATGCCTTTCTGGAGCGATGGCAGAGGAGCACCAGAGAGATTGTAGATAGCAACTATCTGGACTTCGTCTGCTGTAGCAGCATTGACGCCATCTGGCAGAGGTTCGTAACGTACTACTCGCTCTACCCTCTCCCCATAAGTATTCTCCAAACCATTATCTATTACTACATAACCCAGAGGGTCGGCATAATCCTGTGTGTGAGGAGAAGAATTAGTGCCATCAACCTGTCGTTTTACCTGCATACCAGTTACATATCCTTTGTAAGGAGATTCTGCATCAGTTTCCGTTACATATGTATTGATTCGTAGGATAGAAGCACCAGGATAATTGCTTGACTGACACTTTCCGAATACCTTTGGATTAGAGAAATACAACTGGTCATCGCCATTCTTGAATGTGCAATTGCGAGCTGTACGACCCCACATAGTATTCTCACCTACACCAGCAGCTATTACTATATTAGAATATGTGTCGCGAATAGTCTGGTCTGCTACCACCTCAAGACATGCCTGACCTTCGTGGGTGCAAGGAGTCTTCGAAATAATTGTTTCGCCAATGACCTCAGAAGACTCAACCTCAGATATCAGGTTGCCCATACCAGGAGTGATAGCCAGATAACCCATTTTAACTGCCAAAGTAATAGCATGCTCCTTAGCTATATCAGCCTCGTACTGAAGCTTAACCTTAAAGCCTGTGTTGGTTACCTCAATAATATTGAGAGAATAAGGATATTTCTTTATCGCAGGATTATTCACTTCTACCAGCACTACAGGTACAACTCCCTCCGGGAAAGCCTGTTTGAAGGTTACCTCAGCCTCATCTTGAATTTGTATAGAACCTACTTCGCAATCAAGAGTGCCATATTTGTAGTTACCCTCTGGCAAAGCAAGGAATGCTGCCTCCTCTACTTTCGATATAGTAGAGGCACTACTTCCCTGTGCCTGCCAAGGCTGTATCTGATATGAAAATTTAGTCTTTCCGGTACTAGTAATAAGATTACCTGGGTAAAGGCTGGAATTCTTATTTGAGAGAATACCCATGAACACAGCAGGAGTAGAAACAAGAGACTCTGTGAAATTCGATGTAACAGCATCAAGACTGGTTATACTCATCTTACCATATTGCACATTAGCATTTCCGAATGTCTCCGTAACAGATACTGATACTTCGTTACTGTATTTAGCAGTCTTAGTACCTATAGGATAAGCAGCTATACGATAATAGTATGCACCAGCCTTTTCAGGAATGTCTGTATATGAGTATGAAGCACCATTTTTAGAACTGCAATCCTTCAGTTCTACCTTATGACGCCATGTGAAACGAGTTGCACCTGGTAACTTACACTCCACAACTACAGAGTCGAGCATATCTCCATTCGAATCGTTCCAAGTAAGTGCAAAGGTACCTTTTGTCTTGTTATATGTTCCTGCAAGATTTGTAGGAGCATTAAATACTACCTTAGGAATAAATTCCTTAGACCTCTTGAAACCGATACCATCATCCATTGAAGCATAGTATCTACCAAGATCGGTAAGTTGACCATTTTCATATATATGACCCTTGCTTTCGCCATTCCAGTATGAATAGCGCTCTACAATATCAGAACTATTGAGAGTGTTGAGGATGTTCTTTGTTTCATTAAGAATCTGTGCATCAGTAACACCATCTGCAAATGCACCATTGTGATTCCATGAAGCACCCCAAATCCACTCTGAAATCCAGATTGGACGTCCATGACCATAGTTGCTACTATACCAATCCAAGTTATTGAAACCACTAGGCCAATAACAATGCAAGTCGAGAATATCGCAACGCCAACCTCTATCATCAATACTGTCGATGAATGCCTTCAAGTGGTTCATAGAACCATCATGTGAAGACTCAGAACAAAGACGCATACCTGTACGCATCAGGTTCTGCCAGTTAGCAAGTACTGTTGACACATCCTGTGGGTGGTCATCGGCAGAGTTACCCGGTTCGTTGTTTGTCTTCATATGACAAGACTGAGTCACACCACCACAAGTGGCAACTGGTGGCCAGTCTTCATAGATATGGTTTGGAACCCACTCCTGGTCAGGCAACAGACTTGCATTTCCCTGTCCCCAGTCATAACACCAAGTACTGTTGAGAGCTCCGTTGGCATCTGCATTGCCATTGCTGGCAAGACCTGCCTTACGAGAGTAGTACCACTTAAACAGACGGTAAGAAGATACTCTGGCATCCATATTACTTGGCATAGCAGCTACTTCAAGATCTTCATCATGAGCTATGAAACAACGGCTATATCCCCATCCAACAGTACCTAACGCGAAGGTTACCATATATCCACGTTTCAGTTTGAACGAACGGATTTTGTTATTCAGACTTCCTGCAGTAAGGGTAAGCATAAATCCACCACTATTGCCTTCCCGATATGTAGAGCATGACTCGCCCGCAAAATCAGGTTCTGTATAACAGGTAAGCGGAGCAAAGTCACTTCCATATGGGAAGATGATAGCACCCTTTCCATAGATTCTTACCTGACAGTTTGTTCCATCTACTGCAGCTGCTCCATTTATCTTTACATACGACAGCCACTTGCTGATAGTCACACTCGGTTTAACAGCAGAGAGGATGACAGCTCCATGTTCCAAATTCTGGATATTGATGCTACCTGATGTGGTAAAAGGAGTTGTGCTGGTGATGATATAGTCTTCATCAGCAGTAATCGTAATAGAACCCGTTACCTGAGTAACAGTAGTTTTGGTATTTGCAGCATTAGCCATCATACCGACTAACAACAGCAAAAGAAAGGTTAGTTTTTTCATATACTAAGAAGTTATAAGTTTTCAAAAAAAATTGGTTAGCGCGGCAAATGTAGATAAAAAAATGTATAAGCACAAAGTTTTTAGTGTTTTTTCAGTTTTTCACTAAGATAAGCACCCGTATAACTCTCCTTACATTGTGCAACTTCCTCAGGAGTACCCTCTGCTACAATATTACCTCCCTTATCTCCACCCTCCGGACCGAGGTCGATTATATGGTCGGCACATTTTATCACATCAAGGTTATGTTCTATAATCAGAATGGTATGCCCACGTTCTATAAGGGCATTGAATGCCTTAAGCAATTTCTTTATGTCGTGGAAATGTAGTCCCGTCGTCGGTTCGTCAAATATAAATAATGTAGGAACAGTCTTTTCCTGACTCAAGTAATAAGCCAATTTTATTCTTTGGTTTTCGCCTCCAGAGAGAGTGCTCGATGTCTGTCCCAACTTTATGTATCCCAGTCCTACATCCTGCAGAGGTTTCATCTTCTGCACAATTTTCTTCTCATTATTCTCGGTAAAGAATTCCACAGCCTGATTGATAGTCATATTCAGTATGTCATATACCGACATTCCATGGAAGAGCACATCCAAAACCTCCTGTTTGAAACGTTTTCCGTGACATGATTCGCACTCCAGCACCAGGTCATTCATAAACTGCATCTCAACAGTTACTGTTCCTTCGCCCTTACATTCCTCACAACGTCCTCCATCGGCATTGAACGAGAAGAAAGCAGGGGTGTAACCCATCTGCTTTGCCAGTTGCTGACCCGACATGAGTTTTCTGATTTCGTCGTATGCTCCGATATAGGTGACAGGATTGCTTCGGGAGGAAGTACCGATAGGATTCTGGTCGATGAATTCGACTTTTCTTATCATATCGAGGTCACCCCCTATACCTGTATGCTGACCAGGTTTTTCGCAGTTTTCATCCAGATGACGTTTGATAGCTCTATAGAGGATATCGCGTACGAGAGTTGACTTTCCACTTCCGCTGACTCCTGTAACACAAGTCATCACATTAAGCGGAAACTTCACATCCACCCCTTTCAGGTTATTGGCCCTGGCACATTTCACTTCAATATAGTTGTTCCAAGGACGACGGCTCTGCGGCACCTCAATCTGTTCCCAACCCATCAGGTAGTCAAGTGTGTGACTCTCCCCAGGTTTCATATCAGCAGAAGGGGTATTCTGAGGTTTTCCTTCATATATTATATTACCTCCC
>JAEEGG010004241.1_pt1 | contig 34861 bp, 9 predicted proteins | sample 9134161 | NCBI WGS metagenome assembly JAEEGG01 (sample SAMN16246543, study PRJNA631951) | gut metagenome | biome: gut microbiome; feature: rumen; material: CR-attached | host: Bos | place: Iran: Karaj | collected 2018-10
ACAGCCAAGAGAGCAGAACCATCAATATTACAGCGATGGATACAGAATACAATGATTACTGTTATGGAAAGATACAATTGCCTTATTACAACGAAGTGTTTGGCAATCCTAATGGAGCTGATCATGCAGCAAAGTATGCTGGTAATTATACCGAATGGGTAGTGACAGGCTGGGAGATTTCAGGTGGTGGTAATGCAGTAAACTATAACTTTGCAGACCGTAACAGTTACAACGGTCGTGTATTCGCTCAGGGTGGATACTTTTATGTTCCTGATGGTGTGGAATCTATTACAATCACTGCCCATTGGGGAAAGGCTATCTATTTGGCTAACCGAGGCTATAGTATAGACCGTGTAAAGGTTACTGCAGGAGGTTACAGAAACGCTGACGGAACAGAATCCAACAATTTTGTTCCAGCTGGCACGGTAGAGAATACATTCCAAAACGTTAATGTCTATGATGACCTACAGAATGCTATTAAAGCCCTAGGTACATCTACTGATTATCCAACCGTGTATGACCAAGCCATTGTTTTGATAGGAAACCATCAAGTAAAGAATGGTGGTGACAAAAATACAAATAGCATTGGTTATAACTTGGACAGCAAATGGCATCCTTTTACTATTATGAGTGCTGACCTTGATTTTGATAACGAACCAGACTACTGTCTTCAGCTTCAGTTCAGAACCAATACAGACCGTCCTGGCATACAGCCTGTGCGTTTCGATTTTCTGCCAGTTGTTGAGCTTGGTCTTGCTGTACGACATGATAAAAATGCCTATGCAATCGGTATCTTTGTACCTCAGGGACATTTTGAGATTACCGAAACATCCTTCATGCGTACTACCCAGTTTGAATGGGACAGTGGACAAGATGGAGGCTCAAACAGAATTGCAAATGATGTCCCTGTGATTCTCAATGGCGGCGAATTCGATCAGTTGGCAGTAAGATATGGCAACGGAGATAGAACTGGGTATTTCCTTCTAGGAGGGCATTTGTGGTTTCACCGTTTTGGTCCTGGAACTCACCCCAATACTGCTAATACTAACAAAGCAAAAGTCAAACTTTGTCCGGTCAATGTAATAGGAGGTGATTATCCAGAATTCTATTTGTCTGGACTTTATAGAGCAGATATAACCCCACGAGATGATCAGGGCAATCCGTTCTGTTTTATTGATGGTGGCAATTTCGGTTATATTTATGGTGCTGGCTATGAGAAGATTAACGGTAGCGTCACCTTCAAGATAAATCACTCGCTGATTGGTGAGTTTTATGGTGGTGGAATTAATGGTTCCAATCCAGTCGGTGGTAATATTGATGTCACAATAGATAATAGCCGGGTGACAAAATACTGTGGTGGTCCTGTGGTGGGAGATATGACAGGTAAGACGGTCACCACCAATGCAACAGGTACGACCTTTGGTGTGTTCTACGGCGGCGGAAATGGAGGTAATAGCTATTACAGACAATTACAAAATGACGGTGACCAACCTTCAAGCCATATTGGTACATGGAACGGTAGTTGGAACTGGCAAAATTTTAATCCTTTGAATAAAGAAAATAATGTGACGGCAGCATACGATGACGGGACTGCCAACAAAGGATTCCATGCAGAATATGAATTTGAGGTGTTTAATCATTCTAATGGTGTGCCAAATTCAAATGGTGTAGATCAAATTACTCAGCGTGGCTTTATCAGATGGATTCAGTTTGGAATCACTATAACTGGTAATGTGAAGAGTACGTTGACTGATTGTGTTGTGGAGAACAACTTCTATGGTGGAGGTAATCTCGCAACTGTTGACGGAACTGTTACCTCAACACTTAATAACACCACCGTCAAAGGCGAAGTTTTTGGTGCAGGTTTTTCAGCTACGATTCCTACATTCCAAGTTCACGACAAATCAAATAAAAACTTCCCGTCTGTTGACAATGCTGGTGTCATCACCGATGGTCATATAGAATATGACAGTAAAGTATATGAGTGGACAAACGACCTGAATGGAATGAGCGAGGATAATCGCAAATCTTCTCCGACATATTCTAAAACTGTTGGCAGTGAAACAAAATGGTATTGCTATACTTGGAATTCATTAACTAACCTCGGAGTGGTAACAAATCAGGTGACTCTTACCTTAGATGGAACCAGTAAAGTAGGTCATTATGAGAATAATGTCTTAATAGGCGGTAACGTCTACGGCGGTGGTGATGCAAGCGCTGTAAGCAATACTACCAACCCAAGCATTGCCTCCATCTCCGTCATACTTAAGGGCAATACCGAGGTGCTCGGCAATGTCTTCGGTGGCGGAAACAATGGTGCAGTCAGTGGCAGCACAAAGGTGGAGATTAAGGAGTAAAAAGTGTAAGAAGGGGCGCGATATGACACAAGATAAGGAACGAAGTTTTGCAGTAGGTGTTCAGCTATTTGACTGGATACGTGAACGCCAGGCACCATATATTGACAAGACTCAATATGTGTGGCAGATGGTGAGCTCCAACTCGCCCTACTATTTCTTGAGTCGCCCACGCCGCTTTGGAAAGTCGCTACTGGTCGATACACTTCGCTGTTACTTTGAGGGGCGCAAAGAACTTTTCGAGGGGCTTTATATATATGACAAGGAAACGGAATGGAAGAAATATCCCGTCGTCTGTCTAAACATGTCGCGCGGTAAGTACTACGAGAAGGAGCGGTTACACGGAACCCTCGACAGCATCCTTCATACCCATGAGGACAGGTGGGCCGTGACAAACATCAAAGACGAATACAACTATGATGCCCGCTTGGCCAATATCATCCAGACGGCATATAAGCAGACTGGCGAGCGGGTGGTCATCCTTATTGATGAATACGACGCACCGATGCTCGACAGTATCAACGACAGGGAATTGCAGGACTATATCCGTGAACGTGTTCGCAACCTGTTCTCGCCACTCAAGGAGCAGGCGCAGTATCTGCGCTTCGTATTCCTGACGGGCATCTCCAAGTTCTCACAGCTGTCGGTGTTCAGTGAGCTGAACAACCTGCAGCAAATCACCTTTGACACCGACTATGAAGGCATCTGCGGAATAACAGAGGAGGAATTGCTCACAGAGTGGAAAGTGTATATTGAGCAACTTACAGAGAGAATGAACGTAAACGGACAGGACTGGGGACTGCATTATACTTATCAAGATGTAGTAGCTAAACTCAAGGAGATGTATGACGGCTATCATTTCTCCAGAAGAATGACCGACATCTACTGCCCATGGAGTTTAATCAATGCATTTACGAAGGGGGAAATCAGGAACTTCTGGTTCTCGACAGGAACGCCGACCATGCTGATTGACGTAATGAGAAAATGTAGCATTAACATGCAGCAGATAGACGGGTTTCAAACCAATATGGAATGCTTTGATGCACCTACAGAGCGCATTACCGACCCTATACCTGTTCTGTTCCAAAGCGGTTATCTGACGCTTAAAGGCTACAGCCCCATAGAGAACGAATATATTTTAGGATTCCCCAACGGCGAGGTGCGCGAGGGCTTTGCAAAGTCTCTCTATAATTACTACATGGAAGACTACGTGGGCAGCGGTCAAACCTTGGGCAAGGCTTTCAGAAGCCTGCTTCGGCAGGATATTGCCATAGAGGAATTCATAGAAGTAATCCGCAACTGGTATGCCGGCATTCCCTATAGTATTACAGACAAGAACCAGAACGAGCAGCTCTACCAGTCGCTCATCTATGCTGCACTCGTGGGCTTCGGTGCCGATGTGGAGGCAGAGAGCATGACCAGCGACGGGCGGATGGACATCGCTCTGAAACTGCCCTGGGCAATATACATTCTGGAACTCAAATACGGCAAGAGTGCTGAGGAAGCGGTTGAGCAGATCCTGAAAAAAGACTATGCAGTGCGCTTTGCCCATGACAGCAGGCCTGTTGTGGCCATTGGCATGAACATCAGCAAGGACCATCGTACTATTGACAGCTATAAAATTGAAACATTATGAAACATCACAAGATGAATAACAAATACATATTGACACTCACTTTGATGCTGGCCGCGACGCTGGCTGGTGGAAATGCAACGGCACAAGTCGTAGTCAAGGGCAACGTCTATGGAGGTGGCAACGAAGGGCCTGTCCTCACCAATTCGGAAGTGGCCATAGAAGCGGGTACAGTGGAGAACTATGTGTTTGGCGCAGGATACTCAGCCGAGCTGCCTTCCCTTGAGGTAAGAGATGCCGGCTTCACCACTAATCCTAATTACAACAGTGCTTCGGGTATGTTTGAACCAGGCGTTTTTTCTGGAACCACCACATTTACATGGAAAAACGCAGAAGAAGCAGGCGTCACATTGTCCGACACTAATTCGGGTAGTGATTTAACTAATCACTATATTTATACCAATACGAACATCAACACCTCCAACCTCGGCTCGGTGGACGGCAATGTCAACCTCACCATCAAGGGTAACAGCGTCATTGGCACTGCCGGTGACACTACCAAAGGCTTCGTCTTTGGCGGTGGTGATCAAAGCTACGTTCTTGGTTCATCCCACAGCGAAACCGTCACGCTAATGGGAAATACCCAAGTGCTCAGCGACGTCTTCGGAGGGGGAAACCGTGGCAATGTAAAAGGCAGCACCAAGGTGGAGATTAAGGAGTGAGAAAATGAAACAGGGTGAGCTCCAACTCGCCCTACTATATCCTAAGTTGCTCGCTCCGCTTTGGAAAGTCGCTGCTGGTCGACATAGAGAATAATTGAAGATAAAGGAAACGATGAGATACCCTATAGGCATACAGAGCTTTGAGAAGATCCGACAAGGGGACTACGTCTATGTAGATAAGACCGACCTGATTTACAAGTTGGCCAAGGGGGACATTTATTTCCTGGCCCGTCCACGTCGTTTCGGAAAGAGCCTGCTCGTTTCCACTCTAAAAGCCTACTTCGAGGGGCGTCGTGACCTGTTCAGGGGGCTGAAGATCATAAAGTTGGAGCGGGAGTGGACGAAATATCCTGTCATCAGCATCGACTTCAACGGCATTGACAAGAACATCGCTAATAGCCTTTCTAACTACCTCAGCCAGGTAATGCGTGAAACAGAGGCTAAATACAATCTGCCTAGCTTCGAGACCGAGGACATCAATTTGCGTTTTCGCACGCTCATCCCACGACTGCACGAAGCCACTGGCCAGCGTGTGGTGGTGCTCATCGACGAGTACGACAAACCATTGCTGGACCTCCTGGATACGGGAAGTCCCGATGACGAGCAACAGCTTGGTGCTAACCGCGAGTTGCTGAAAGCATTTTTCTCTATCTTCAAGGCCGCTGACGACCATCTGCGCTTCGTGATGCTGACGGGTATCACGAAATTTTCCCAAGTAAGCATTTTCAGCGGATTCAACCAGCCTGACGACATTTCGCTCGACAACCGCTACGACACCCTGTTGGGTATCACTGAGCAGGAGTTGCATACCGTATTCAAAGAAGGCATTTCCGAATTGGCCGAAACGATAGGGAAGAATGAGGAGGAAACAAAAGGACTCCTGAAACAACGCTACGACGGCTATCATTTCAGCGAACGGATGATTGATGTTTATAACCCCTTCAGCATACTCAACACATTTGCAAAAGGAAAAATGAGCGACTATTGGTTCACCTCCGGCACGCCAACATATCTGGTGCGTCTGTTGGGCAATGGTCAGGAAGACATTATGTCATACACTAGCAGAGAGTATATGCCTGATGAATTCCTTAACTATAAAGCTGATACTGCTAAACCGTTGCCTATGATCTTCCAAGCAGGCTACCTCACCATCAAAGGCTATGACCCTGAGTTCAAATCCTATACACTCGACTTCCCCAACGACGAAGTTAAGCAGGGTATGATAACACTGCTTGCCAATGATTACTTGAAGCAAGATGGCGCCATGCAGTCAGCAGTTATCAAGATTGTCCGTGCCTTGCGTGTGGGCGATGTTGAGCAGACCCGGAAACTCTTCACTGCCTTCCTGGCCGAGACACCATATTCCATGCGCCCAAAGAAGGACCAAAGGCAGCGAGAGCTATATTTCCACTATACATTCTATCTGCTTATGCGACTCATCTCCTGCTATACTGTGTATACAGAGAAGCAACTCTCCGAGGGTCGTGCCGACTGTATTGTGGAGACACCGAAGTTTGTCTATATCTTTGAGTTCAAGCTTGATGGTACAGCTGACGAAGCTTTAGCCCAGATTAGCGAACGGGGATACGGCAAGGCATACGTGGCCGACAGCCGACAGGTATTCTTCATCGGCGCCTCGTTTTCAAGTAAGACGGGAACGGTGGAGGAATGGAAGACGGAAGACAAGCTGCAACTACTGTAAATGAGATTTGAAGAGTAAAGGGTAAAAAGGAGAGAAACAACGGGAAACGGATAGGAGAAGTAACGATATAAAGGAATTGAAACATTATGAAACATCACAAGATGAATAACAAATACATATTGACACTCACTTTGATGCTGGCCGCGATGCTGTCAAGTGGAACGGTCACGGCCCAAGTCACAGTCAGAGGCTCGGTCTATGGCGGCGGCAACAAGGCCGATGTGAGCGGAGCTGTTACTGTCAGCATGTCGGGCGGCACTGTCACCTTGGATGTGTATGGTGGCGGCGCATTGGCCAATACGAATACAGAGAACTGGCAGTCCGACGCATTGGTAACTGCTGACTATCAAGCTGTTTCACTTGCAGAAGGAGCGTCATTAATAGGCTATTATTCTAAATCGGGCGACACCTATACACTCCTGACTTCGGGTACAGCTCCAACAGGTGGAACCTACTACAAGAAGACAGAAACCATCGTCATCCTGAGGGGTGGCACGGTGAATGGCGATGTCTATGGCGGAGGTCTGGGCGATGATACTCATGAAGCCATGGTCTATGGTGAGGTGACCGTCAACATCGGTGCCACCACTGGAGGGGACAGTCCCACCTATTCCGGCGATGCCACCATCGGAGGCTCCGTTTTCGGATGCAACAACGTCAACGGCACGCCCAAAAGCGATGTCGTAGTCAATATCTACAAAACACATCATGAAGATAGCAATAAATACCCCGCAAACGTCACAACTCTGGAAGGTTTAAACAGCCTGCCCAACAGTGATGACCAATATGCCATCAAAGCGGTGTATGGCGGCGGTAACTTAGCATCTTACACACCAGTAGCCGGGAGCGCCACCCCCCACAGCGCCACAGTTCATGTTTACGCCTGTGATGACAACACGGTAAAAACCGTATATGGCGGCGGCAATGCCGCTGACGTCGGCACAACAGGGGATGGCGCCATTACGGCCAACACCAATGTCATCATTGAAGGTGGCCGTTTCGACCGCATATTCGGTGGCGGTAATGGATATAGCGAGACTAACAACCACTCTGATCCCACCGCAGCCAATTACAACCCCGGTGCCAACATCTATGGCACGGCTACCACAGAAATAAGAGGCGGCCTGTACAACCAAGTCTTTGGCGGCAGCAACCAATATGGCAACATAACAACGGCTTCTCTCATCATCAAACAGGTTTGCGAGTACCTGCTGATTAAAGAATCGTTCGGCGGTGCTAACGAAGCTGAACTCAACGGAGACGTGACCACCACCCTCGCCTGCGGTGGTGAAGGCATCCAAATAGGCAACTTCTATGGCGGCTCCAACATGGCCGACATCAATGGTGACGTCACCCTCAACGTCGAGGGCGGTACCTATCTCAGTGTGTTTGGCGGATCGAAAGGAACGACACCACCCGCAAATGCCACACCAGAGCAGATAGCTGCTGCATCTGCCGACATCAACGGCAATGTCACCCTTAACCTTTATGGCGGCACCATGGATAACGCCTTTGGAGGCAGCGATGTCAACGGCAATATCAGCGGAAAGATTACCGTCAACATGTTGGACAGGGGTGGCAGCTGCGGCCTTGTCGTGCATAACATCTACGGCGGTGGTCGCGATGCAGCCTATACGCCGACTACGCCAGGAGCCTATCCCGAAGTGAACCTCATCAACGGTACTGTTTCCAAGAAAGCGGTGACAGAAGGTGAAAACACAACCTATACCGGTGGTAATGTCTTCGGTGGCGGTTTAGGCAGTACAGCCATTGTCAGCTCCAGCCCCCAGGTCACTGTAGGCTACGATGCATCTATGGCTTCATTGGTGACTTCTTTACTGCCTACGGGGGTCACACTAACAACGGCTAGCGTTACAGTAGAAGGCGATGTCTATGGCGGCGGCGAAGAGGCGGCAGTCACCGGCAGCATTGTTGTGACAGTCCAGCAGGGTTCTGACGAGAACATGACCATCACTACCACAGTCAACGGCGACGTCTATGGCGGTGGTGCACTGGCCAATACCAATACTGATCAGACCACCAATCTTGGAACAGAAGATGCACCTGCTCATCATTCCACGACCGTCACCATGGGAGGTGGCACCGTCAATAACGTGTATGGCGGCGGCCTGGGAGATGCCACTCATGAAGCCCTTGTCAACGGTGCGGTGGCCGTCACCGTCAACGGCGGCACGGTCAGTAATGTCTTCGGCTGTAATAACATTAACGGTGCTCCGCAGAGTACTGTCGTCGTAACTGTTGAGCAAACGGCTTCCACGATGGCCGTCACCAATGTCTTCGGTGGCGGTAACTTAGCCCAATATTCAGGCAATCCTGAAGTGAACATCATCAACGGCACGGTAAGCGGCAACGTATATGGTGGCGGCAAGGGTGAGCTGGCCAGCGGTGATAGCCGTGGACAAAAAGGAAAAGTGACCGGCAATCCGCAAGTGACCATAGGCGATGACGTCGACGGTCATGCTGCCCATGTCACTGGCGATGTCTATGGCGGCGGCGACGCGGCTAATGTGGCTGGTACACCAGTGGTAGTAGTCAACGACTGCGCAACCACCATCGGCTACCTTTATGGTGGTGGTAATGCTGCCGACGTGACAGGCACGAGCATCACTGTCAACGGTGGAAGTATCACGCAGGCTTATGGTGGCGGTCACGGTGACAAGAACGTAACCGAACAGCCTTTGAAATATGCCGATGTAAACGGCAACGTGGTGTTCAACGTCTATGGCGGTACTATCGCCCAGGTCTTTGCAGGCAGCAACTCCAAGGGTTCCATTACGGGAAGTTCAGCCCTCACCGTCAACAAAACCGGTACCTGCGACATGAAGATTGGCGAGGTGTATGGCGGCGGCAATGAGGCTGCAGGTAATGCGGGAACCGTCACTATCGGCTGCACGGGAACATGGACCACTGACGATGACAACACGGATAGCAACAACAGCTTCCATGACAAGCACAACAGCACCGACAATCGTATCGGTTATGAACTGGAAGGCATTGGCACAGTTTATGGCGGAGCCAATCAGGCGGACATAGGTGCTGCGGGAGATGGAAATGCCTCTGACATTACTCTTAATATAAATAGTGGTATCGTAGAGAATGTCTTCGGTGGCAACAACACCAGCGGCACCATCCACGGCACCATCACGGTCAACATTGAGAAGGACAACACAGCCAACTGTGCTGAGAACTGGTACGTGGGCAACGTCTACGGAGGCGGCAACCTGGCTCCCTATACGGGCAATCCTGCCGTCAACATCCTCAACGGTACCGTCAGCCAGAATGTCTATGGCGGCGGTAAGGGTAACACGGCTGTTGTCACCGGTAGCCCTGTGGTGCACGTCGGCGATGCTAACGAGGCTTATTGCGCTATTGTCAGCGGCGACGTCTATGGCGGCGGTGATGCTGCTGCTGTGACAGGTAATACTTCTGTAGTTTATGATGACAGCCATGCATCGAGCACGGTAACCAACTTGTTTGGTGGTGGTAATGCTGCTGGTGTGAGCGGCACGTCTGCTGTTACCCTGACCAACGGTGTGGTAACCGCCGGTGCCTATGGCGGCTGTAATACCAGTGGCAGCGTCGGTGATGTGGAGATGAGCCTTAATGGCGGTACTGTGGGTGTCAACGGAACAACTACCGACGTCGTCTATGGCGGCGGTTACGGTCATGGCACGAGCACTACTGGCGATATTGGCATCACCCTCAATGGCACTACGGTCTATGGTAATCTCTATGGCGGTTCAGCACTGGGCGCTGTCGGTGCCAGCGGCAAGACGACCTCGATTACCATCAGCAGCAACACTTTGCACGGCACCGTCTTTGGTGGCGGCATGGGTTCAGGTTCGGGTGACGAAACCAAAGCCACTACTAACGGTGATATTGAAATCAACTACAACACAGCCAACACGAACCTCACAGGTCTGTATGGCGGTGCCAACGTCAATGGTACCGTAGCTGGTAATATTACTGTAAACGTAAAGGCCAATGCAGGTGCTTCGGGCGACGGGAACAGTCGCGACATCTTTGGTGGAGGCTATGGTGAGAACACCTCTACCAGTGGCAATGTCACCGTCAATGTGGGTGACAACGCTAACACCACTGCTCCTGTCGTCTATGGTGATGTCTATGGTGGTTCAGCGCTGGGACAAGTCAATGCATCGACTTCAACTACAACAGTAAATATTCTTTCAGGTACGCTTCACGGCAACACTTACGGTGGCGGCCTAGGTGAAGCTAATGTCGCAGAAGGAGGAAACATCACTACCGATAACAGCGCCAAGGGACAAGTCAACGGTAATGTCGTTGTTAATATCGGTGCAACCGACGGAGCTGCTACTCCTGCTTATACGGGCTTTGCTACGATTGACGGCTCTGTCTATGGCTGTAACAACACCAACGGATCGCCCAAGGGCAGTGTGACGGTGAACATCTACAAAACCGGACACACAGACAGCAATGCAGCCAGCTATAATGAAAACGACGGCACGCACGGAGAACCCACTTACGCCATCAACGACGTATTCGGCGGCGGCAATCTGGCCGACTACACTCCCACGGACAACAGCAGCCGTGCCACGGTTCACGTCTACACTTGCGAAAACACCATACGCCGTGTATTCGGTGGAGGTAACGCAGCAGCGGCATTAGGCGTCGTGACGGTGATCGACGGTGGACGTTTCGGCTATGTTTTCGGCGGAGGAAATGGCGAGGTCACTGCAGCTAACATCGGCGCAGGCGGAACAAACCTGACCGTTCACGGCGGAAATATTGCTCAGCTCTTTGGAGGCAGCAACCACAGCGGCACCATTTCTGGTACCATGGGAATCAATGTCGACGCCACAGGAGACTGTGCTACAGATATGTATATTGCCGAGTTCTTCTGTGGAAGCAACGAGGCAGACATCAGCTCCGATATCGAAGCCACCATCGGTTGTGGTACACACTTCGGCGATGTGTACGGTGGCTGTAATCTTGCTGATATTACTGGTAGCGTTACGCTAACCATTGAAGGTGGTGAAATGGACAACGTCTATGGCGGTTCCAAAGGAAGCGGCTCTGATGCTGCAGACATTTCCGGCAGTGTGACGCTTAATATTTTTGGCGGTAAGATCAATCAAAATGCCTATGGCGGTTCAAACATCAATGGCAACATCAATGGTTCCATCACTGTAAATATGGACTGGAGCCAAGCATCCAGCGATTGTAACAGCGAAAGCGACCTGTATGTAGGCAACATCTATGGTGCCAGCAATGATGCCTCGTACACTCCTACGGAGCCGGGAAGCTATCCCGAGGTGAACATCAAGAACGGCACTGTGTCTGGCAGCGTCTTTGGCGGCGGCAAGGGTGCCACGGCTACTGTGACCAGCAATCCTGTGGTCAACGTCGGTGACCCTGCAGATGGTCATGAAAGCTATGTAGCAACCGTCGTGGGCGATGTCTATGGCGGCGGCGACGCCGCTGCTGTGACGGGTAACACCACCGTGAATTACCAGAAAGCGAATAATACAGCCGCAAATCTTTTCGGCGGCGGTAATGCTGCCGGTGTAAGCGGAACAGCTACAGTCAACCTTTCCGCTGGAACGGTTTCTGCTGGCGTCTATGGTGGCTGTAATACTACTGACACAGTAGGTGGCGCTATTGCGGTGAATGTCACTGGTGGCACGGTGGGTACCGACGCTACCCACACTGCCGACATCTACGGTGGCGGCTATGGTTCATCCACTGCCACTGGAGGCAATGTGACCGTAACCATCGGCGACGGCAGCTCTTCACCTGTCATCTGGGGCGATGTCTATGGCGGCTCTGCACTTGGCAATGTCAACGACAACGCAGCAGAAATTACTAAAGTTTGGCTAAAGAGCGGTACGGTGAATGGATGTCTCTACGGCGGCGGTTTAGGACAGACGGCAGTGCCTGATGATCCAAACACCACGGAAGATGAGTCTGCTGCTGCCATTGAAGCAACGGTCAACGGCGTTGTTCAAGTGGTCGTAGACGGTGGTTCTGTGGTTACAACCACTAATACCGCCCGCACAACCGGCTCTGTCTTCGGCTGTAATAATCTGGCAGGTTCTCCCCAGGAAACCGTAGCCGTTACTATTGGAGGAGGTACTATTAGTGGTAACGTCTATGGCGGCGGCAACCTGGCGGCATACACAGGCAATCCTGTCGTAACCATGACGGCTGGTACGGCCTATGATGTCTATGGCGGCGGTCTCGGTTCAACGGCCATCGTTACCGGTAATACTAACGTTACTATCTCTGGCGGTACAGTGAACCACAATGTCTATGGCGGTGGCAGCGAGGCCAATGTAACGGGAAGCGTAGACGTGACCGTCAGCGGCGGCCAGGTTGTCAACGATGTGTATGGCGGCGGCGCACTGGCCGATACGAATACAAGCAACTGGACGAACGGCAGTTTCAACTACGGTTTCACTGAAGTAACGAATCTTACAGCCGGCACATCACCTGTCACCGGACTATATACATACGACAGTACAACCGAAACTTATACAGAAATTACAAATTACGAGGCACTCGCTGTTGCTGGTACCAAATATTATAATAATAATTGTAAGACCACCGTCAACTTAACCGGCGGCATCGTAGGTAATGCCTACGGTGGCGGCCTGGGGCGTGCATCTACTGCCGGTCATGGACAAGTGGGCGACGACGATTACGTTGCTCCGGATGCCGGCAAAGAAGCCATTGTCTACGGCGACGTGACGGTGAACGTCAATGGAACGGCTTTCGTTATAGCTGGTGGAAATAGAGAGTATTATGATGAACAGTCCGAAAAGACCGAATCAGTATGGGTGCCTACTACTGGTTGTGTTTTTGGTGCCAACAATTTCAATGGCACACCCAAGGGCGACATCCGGGTTAACATCTATAGCACAACACGACTGGAAAATGGCAGCCCCGTCCCCGGTGAGCATGAGTATGACGATTATGAGATATATGCCGTCTATGGCGGCGGCAATCTGGCAAGCTACCTGCCTGCTTCAGGAAAGAACACAAAGGTTCTCGTGCAGGGTTGCGGCGAAACAAGCGTCTACTTTGTCTATGGCGGCGGAAACTCGGCTTCGGTTCCTCAGACGCATGTCACCATCGACGGTACCTTTGAGGTTGGTGTCGTTTTCGGAGGAGGTAATGGCAACGACCCGATTCAGGACGACAGCGGTAACTGGGTTTCAAATAAAGGAGCTGATGTAAAAGTCGGCAATACTCCCGGCACCGGCACCATCATCGCTACCCGTGGCATCATCCGCTGGATATACGGTGGGAGTAATAAGAGAGGTGTCTGCGGAGAAATAACCCAGACGCTCGAATCAGCAAACGATCCCACCTGTCCTTTGAAAATCACCAACGTCTATGGTGCAGGAAGAAATGCTGATGTAGAAAACGTGGACATTGTGATTAAATGCCCCGGACAAAATGTTGACGTGGTCTATGGAGGCTCCTTCAATGCGAAGATTGCCGGAAATGTCAAGATGACCCTCATCGGTGGCGTATTCAACAAGGTGTTTGGCGGTAACGACAATGGTGGAAGCATCGGTGGCAATATTGAAGTGAATATTCAAGAGACCTCTGACTGCCAACCCATTATCATTAACAATCTCTATGGCGGCGGTAACCAGGCTGCCTATCCCGGAATTCCCGGTAAGACAGATGGTTCCATCACTGTGAATGTCAAATCGTGTACCAGAATAGGTAATATCTATGGTGGCGGCTTAGGCGAAAGAGCCATCGTGTCGGGCAACTCCCAGGTGAACGTCAATATGGTAAAAGGATACTGGGCAGGGAGAAGCGTAACCCTTACAAATGACAATCTGGATTTTTCCAACATCCCCAATATTACAGTCAATTCCACCGACGAAACCAACAACACAGTCACTTGTACAATTGACAATGAAATCGGAACCATTGGCAACATTTTTGGCGGTGGTGATCAGGCAAACATTATTGGCAATACTACGGTGAATATCGGTACGGAACCAACAGTCGCTATTTGGAATTACGTATACGATGAACATAATAATATAACCCAGTCTACATCCTCAGAAGCAGCTGTTCTCGGCGCTCACATCACGGGCAACGTATATGGCGGTGGCGACCATGCTGCTGTGTCGGGAAATACTCAGGTGAATATCTGCGCCAAGGAGAATGCAACGACCCAAGAATATGAAATCGTCAATCCTGGTACTAATGGCTTTGCGTCGGGCGTTACTATAGGAGGTACTGAGTATCATGGTGTGTTCGGCGGTGGTAACCTGGGCTTAGTCGAAGGCAACAGCTACGTCTACCAAGGTGGCGGTCGTGTTAACGAGAGCGTATATGGTGGCGGCTGCGAGGCCGACGTGAAGGGCAACACTTTTGTGACGATGCTCGATGGCTATGTCTATGACGGCGTGTATGGCGGCGGTCTCCAGGGGTCGGTAGGTACAATCAATTCAAGGGTGGCTACAGATCACGACACTACGCATGCAGACTGTGTTGGCGGTAAGCCTGACGTATTCGCTGAGAATACTGGCAAATGTACGGTCGTTGTCAGTGGCGGTCAGGTTGGCCCTGTTGAAGCTGCCTTGCAGGGTGAGGGTATGAATGCCGATGAAATTGTGGACGTAGGCTTCGTATTCGGAGCTGGCCGAGGTGACGTGGAAAATCCCGATGTCGACCCCGATGCAGATTTCCGCACCTATGTTCGGGAGACTGAGGTGACCATCAGCGGTGGTCTTATCATGGCCTCCGTCTATGGCGGTGGTGAGAACGGACGTGTACGTGGCAATACACTCGTGAAGATTGAGGGCGGCCAGATAGGTTGCGGTGAAGGTAGTGTTACTGGAAGTGGCACTGATGCCAGTCCATACGTGGCTCAAGCTTATCAAGACGAACAGTTTATTGACCCGACTGCAACGACGATAACCAGTGGTACAGGAGGTAATGCACTGGCAGAATGTTCACACTGGCCATACGGAAGAAATTCAGGTGATGCCCAAAACCCGAATTGGGTTTATGAGACATACGACCCATATGCAGACGATGCTCCTACACTCTATCCCGGCGGTAGCACTGCTCATCCAAGCGACGGTAAGACTTATTATGGCTGCGTGTTTGGTGGCGGCTCAGGATATTATCCCTACGAAATAAAGAGTGGAGAAACGCTTACGGGTTACGAATGGCTTCGCTCGGCAGGTATCGTGGAAGGAAATACGGAAGTGCGCATTTCCGGTGGCCATATCCTGACTAATGTCTATGGTGGTAATGAGTATACTGATGTGCTCGGCTCTTGCACAGTGAAGATGTCGGGCGGTACGCTCGGTGTGCCCCGTACCCTTGAGCAGATTAAGAGCCATCCCCAGACCTGCTACCTCTTCGGTGCTGGTAAGGGTGACCCGCGCTCACACTTCAACACATGGACTAATGTGTCCAGCGTGAATGTGGAAGTTTCTGGTGGCATCATCTACGGTTCCGTCTTTGGCGGTGCCGAGGATGGCCATGTGCAGGGCAATGTTACAGTAGAAATAAAAGAAGGCACTGAGTTTACCATTGGAGGCAATACTTATACCAAGCCCATCATTGGCACCTGGGGTACCAGTTATGTGGATGGTAACGTCTTCGGTGGTGGACGTGGATTCAGTGGTGAGAATTTGCTGGCCGGTAATGTGGGCGGCAATGTGGAGGTGAACATCGAGGGCGGTAAACTGCTGGGGTCAGTCTATGGCGGTGGACGTCTGGGTTCTGTAGGATTGGACACAAGCAGTGGTGAAATGCAGGATGGTGATGACCATGGTCATATCACGGTTAATATCAGCAACGGTACTATTGGCAATACAAATGAATACAAATATATTGCTCCAACGGTAACAGGCGATGCTTTGACAACAGCCAAAGCCAACATGCCGAACACTGAGCTTGAAAGCAATAACCAGCTGAAACACACCAAGGGTGGTAATGTCTATGCCGGAGGCATGGGACGTCGTACAAAGCTCGACAATGTAACGGAGATTACTGGTTGGGAGAACCTGGGTAATGCAAAGAGCACCACGTTGAATATCAGCGGCGACAACACTTGGATTATGGGTAATGTCTATGGTGGCGGCGAGCTGGGTGCCGTGACAGGCAGCCATTCAGCCAAGGATGCCGAGAACAATGACATCAACGTGGGTACGGAAATTAACGTCACGGGTGGTACCATCGGTACGGAGATTACTGAAAATGCCCCCGTAAAAGCTACCATTGAAGTCCCGACTACTGGAAACAGTAATGTGAAGTACACCTTCGGCAGTGTCTATGGAGGCGGTATGGGTTCGGAAGAGCACGATGCGAACAACAACCATGGCGGCAGCGTGAAGAGCAACACCAAGGTCAGCATCAGCGGTGCAAAGACCGAAGTGCGTGCCAGCGTCTTTGGCGGTGGCGAGATGGCTGCCACAGATGGCAATACTCACGTCGTTGTCAGCAACGGAAAGATAGGCCGCAACGAGGTGCAGCCCCTTACCAGCTCTAATCCCGGTTACGTGATGTTCGGCGGTGCCACGATGGGCAATGTCTATGGTGGCGGTAAAGGCCATGTTGATCATACTTTGGCCGGTGTAGTCAAGGGCAATACGCATGTCAACATCATCGACGGCAACATCTACCATAATGTATATGGTGGCGGTGCGCTCGCTTCGGTGGGCACCTTCGAGGTTGCCGATGCCCAAAGTACATACGTTCCAAAAGGAGTGCCTTTTGGCTGGACAGAAAACACAGGTACTGCTACAGTGACCATCACTGGCGGCACCATCGGTATCAGCGGCCGCGACAATGGTATGGTGAACGGCTCGTCGCGAGGTAACATAGCCAAGCCTGTAGCAACAACCTTCAATGGTAAAACAGTAGATAAAGACCCATACGACAAGGTGGCATGGATTAACAAATCTATTGTCACCATTGGCACATCCGGCGCCAGCTCAGGTCCCACCGTGAAGGGTTCCGTCTATGGCGGTGGTGAGAACGGTCACAATGCTTCAGATGCTCAAGTCACCGTTTACAGCGGCAAAATTGGTATTTTCGCTGAAGAAGATTGGGATGACTTCGGGAACGCTGAGATCAATGCGAAAGCCTTGATTACTCGTGGCAATGTCTATGGTGCCGGCTGCGGTACAGACACCTATTGGGACGATGCAGACAACGACGGCGTAGTCGATGCAGGAGAGGAGCATCATAACCTCTGGTCAGGTATTGTTGCAGGCAACACCACTGTCACCGTCAATGGTGGCCACGTGGCGAATAATGTCTACGGCGGCGGCTCCATGGGATCTGTTGGAACGATTATCAGCGACCTTGATGATACTCAAAAACAGCATAAGACACCGTCTACCGACAATAAAGAAACGTATTACGACTTCGGTCTCAGCTGGCCTTTGGAAATAGATTATCTAAATACGACGGGCCTGGCCAGCGTCACTATCGACGGTACTGCTCAAATAGACGGTTCTGTATTCGGCTCTACCAGGGGCATAGTCGAATTGGGTGAAAGCGATATCGAGAAGCATCGCTATGTGGAAGCCAAGTTTTCCAATGTCCGTGAGACGCAAGTGGTCATCGGCACAGCCGAAGGGACAGGCAAGACCAATCCCCAAATTGGCCATTCTGTCTATGGTGGCGGTGAGGACGGTCACGTCTATGAGAATGCCTCTGTTACTATCTACCATGGAAAGATTGGCCGTAGTGTCTATGGCGGTGGTAGGGGTGAAGGAACCTTCAGTACTACATTGTGGAAAGCATCAGGAAGTTCACATGAAAATGTGGAATCTCCGAAGACCCATAGCTGGACGGCCGGCAGGGTCTATGGCAATACCACTGTCACCATGTACGACGGCAGCGTGGGAATGTTCATCTATGGCGGCGGTAACCTAGGCTCCGTGGGTAAGGGCAACTATGCCGGCGGTGCTGACGACTATGCCACTGGTGGCTATGGGGAATTGCCTTCTGCCAATGGTGATCTTTGGACAAATCCCGACACAGAGAACACCTATCCTTATTATTTCAAGCAGAGCGGTAATGCTACTGTCAACCTCCTTGGCGGTACTGTTGGCCCCACCTCATTTGCTGAGGGTGACGTGGATAAATATATTGATGACGACGGCATACCCTACGGTTCCATCTTTGGTGGCAGCCGCGGTCAGGCAGCTAAGGATGTTGGCGACGTTTCACCTCTCTACAGGTACGCACCCGATTTCTTCCTGGGCTATGTCAATAATAGCAGCGTGAACATCGGTTCTGCCGTCATAAACAACGAAACCGTTACCAGTACTGAAACCCCCGTCATCAGAGGCTCTGTCTATGGTGGTGGTCAGGACGGCCATGTGCGCAATAGTACCCAAGTGAAGATCTATAAGGCGAATATTGCAGGTCAGGGAGCGTATGAAACCGCAGGCCGAAGCGGCCATGTTTTTGGTGCCGGTTCGGGTATAGGAACCTATGAAACGGGCAGGCTAGACGCCAACAGCCAGCCTGTCAGGGCCTGCAACCCAACCTCCGGAAGTGTCGTCTGCACGTCGCTGGTTGAGATTAATGAGCTTAGTGCTGGTGATGTCATCATTAGCGGAAACGTCTATGGCGGCGGTGCCATGGCATCGGTAGGTCCACGAAGGACGACGCAGCTTCAGGATGAGCAAAAAGCTCCGTCTGGCGATACGAAGTCCTATTCATACACCAAGGTCGACATCAAGTCTGGTTCTATCGGCGGCTCAGTATATGGCGCCAGCCGTGGTCCCAGCGATCAGTTCCTTGCGGACGCATTTACCAGCGTCGGTGAAGAATACGACCCCTCGAAGTTCGCTACCGACCTCTGGTCGGATGTCATCGTCAGTGGTGGCGAGATAACTGGCAGTGTCTATGGCGGTGGTGAGACCGGCTACGTGAAGTGTGGCGTGAATGTCAACATTCTTGGCGGCACCATCGGAACGGATGTCTATGGCGGTGGTGCACGTGCCCATACCAACACAAGCAACCTGACAAAAGACTCGGGAGCGTGGAGTTGGACGGATGCTACAAAAAAGACGGCCAAATACACGACGACCGTGAACCTGCTGGGTGGCACCATCGTTGGCGACGCCTACGGCGGCGGACTGGGCCGAAAGGAATACGGAACGACGGGACAGACGGGATATGTGTCTGCCGTAGAGGCCAAGGTCTTTGGCGATGTGAAGGTGAATCTGAATGGACTGGAAACTGGAGATTATGTTTCAAGCATTCACGGTGCAACACCAGGAATCGGAAGCCGACTGACGGCTATCACCGACGGATACCGCGTCGGTGACGATGCCCGAGGAGCAGTTGTCAAGCGTGTCTTCGGCTGTAACAACCTGCTGGGTTCTCCACAGGGTAAAGTCAGGGTGCATGTATTTGCAACTCAGCCTACTGCAGCCAATGCCACGATAACTGGCAAATATGCTAAATTCGACAAACTGTCTGACTATACTATTACCAACTACAGCGAGAAAGGCTTAACTGACCTTGCAGAGGAAGTGGGAGTAACTGTTCCTGCTAATCTAAGTACTGAAGCTGACCTTCAGAGCTTGATAGCATCCATCGCGAACAAGAAATATGATGTCAGCGCAGTATATGGCGGCGGTAACCTGGCTGCCTATATGCCAATGGGAACGAATCCTGGCACAGACGATGACGGGAACATGGTTGACCACTACGAGAACACCACACATAAGACCGAGGTCATCATCGACGGTTGCGAGCTGACCAGCATTAAGCAGGTTTACGGTGGCGGTAATGCTGCCTCCGTTCCTGCCACATCGCTTGTGGTGAACGGCACCTACGAGATTGACGAGGCGTTCGGCGGCGGTAATGGCGCAGACAACTACACACTCGCAGAAGGTGATGGTGTCAGGTGGTATCAGAACCCCGGTGCCAACGTGGGCTATAAGGACTTTACAACCATCGACAAGACGGCTGAGGGATATGACGGCTTAACCGATGCTAAAGCATATCGGGCAGTAGACAATGCCGATGCCTCCACTCCGGAAGCAAGAAAAGAAAACTACTCATACGGCCATAAAGATACCGGTGGTATCGCTACCACCATCATTAATGGCGGTAAGATCCATGTGGTCTACGGTGGTAGCAACAAGAAAGGTAACATCAAAACCGCAGCTGTTTCCCAATATGAAGGTGTGTCTGACTGTAAAATGGATGTGGACGAGAGCTACGGAGCCGGTAAGGATGCACCTATCGACGGTGCCATCGACATGCGTCTGAAGTGTGCCCATGGCGTGAAGGAAATGTTCGGCGGCTCGAAGAATTCGGACGTCAATTCCGACATTGTGCTCACCATCACCAATGGTTCGTCGCTGGAGCGCGTGTTCGGCGGAAACAACACCAGCGGTGCCGTCACCGGGTCCATCACCGTTAATGTCATAGAAAACGGCTGCGAACCCATCCGTATTGGCGAACTCTATGCCGGCGGATTCCTGGCCCCCTACTCCATCTATGGATATAAGCGGAATGAGACTGATGGCAGCTATATGACAGAAACCATCGACGGTATTGAACAACGCATCCCGCTCACAAAGAGTGAATATGAGGCATTAAGAAGTGAATGCGAAACCAGGAAGAGCACGATAGAATCGAGCTTGGCTGGTAACACGCTGTCGGCCTCCGAGCGCGAACAACTTGAGGGACAGCTCGCGACGATGAATGACATCATCGACAACTATCCTAAGAAGAATCCGCACATCAATGTAGTCTCCGCAACCAGGATAGACAACATCTTCGGCGGCGGCTACAAGGCATTGGTAGTCGGCAATCCGCACGTCAACGTCAACATGACTCATGGTCAAGTGGAAGTGACGAATACGGGTACTGAAGCTGCGCCTGTGTATAAGGATGCTGCCGGCGCAGTATATTCAGCAACTGATGTCAATCAGGAAGACTATACAGTCACCCTGCCTATCGGCACCATCGGCAACATCTATGGCGGTGGTAACATGGCAGACATCGATGGCGATACTTACGTGGAAATCGGTACCGGAAAATGGCTGAAACAAGGAACTAATGACGTTTGGGAGATGACGGGTACTACCAGCACCATCACTACGCCCACGACATTCACGTATGATGCTACGCAAGAGAAGTGGACGTACGAAAAGACCACCACTAGCCCCGAGCCTCTAACAGGAGCACCCACTCCCATGAATGGAAGCACGATTCAGGGTACGACCGATGCCATCATTACATCCACGCTATTCACGTACAACGCGACAACAGGGAAGTGGACCTATTTAAACAGTTCAAACGAAACTGTAGAAATAGACGGTACTCCTACTCCCGACGGTGAATGCACGATTCAGGGTACCAGCACTGCTGACAACATCACTACCCTCACTACATTCACCTATCATACGGATACGCATCAGTGGACGTATGCAAAAGCAACTACAGAAACTGTAGCTATAGACGATATTCCCTCGCCCTCACGCCGCGAAGCCACCATTATTCACAGGGTTGACGAGAACAACGAAATTGTAGATGGCGGCTATGTCTATGGCGGTGGCAACGAAGCCGACGTGAAAGGCAACACAAACGTCACCATGGCCTATGGTTCTGTGGAGAACAGCATCTATGGCGGTGGCAACTTAGGTACTGTCGGCACATTCACTTATGACGCTACGCGCGAACCTGATTATCAATGGACCGACGGAACAGGCGTTTGCACGCTTACCATCACCGGCGGCACGGTAGGTGCTGAAGACACTGAAGACGCAGCCGGTAAGGGCAATGTCTTCGGAGGTGGCAAAGGTAAGGACGACACGTTCACATGTGAGAAAGCCATGGTCTTCAAAACGGATGTCAGCATCAGCAACGGCACGGTGAAAGGAGCCGTCTATGGCGGCGGTCAGATTGCCCGAGTGGAAAACGACACGAAGGTGACCATTGGACTGGAGACGGAAACCAGCGCACCCGTTATCAATGGCAACGTTTTCGGAGCTGGCATGGGTGTTGCCACACATGGCTACTCCGGTCTGGTACGTGGCAATAGCGATGTCACCGTACAGGGTGATGCCAAAGTGAAAGGCAGCATCTATGGCGGCGGCGAGAAAGCTTCGCTAGGCAGATATTATATTGCAACAACCCAGCAGCTCGCACAAGAAAATGATGTAGAAATAGGTGAGCCGTATGACTGGAAGAGTGGCGGAACAAGCACCGTCATTGTCCGAGGTAATGCCGTCGTCGGGCCTGACTATGACATGCTCATGACTGCTGACGGAGGTCCCGAAGACAAAGGACATGTCTTTGGTGCCGGAAAGGGAATTCTGCCTTATGAAGGCACCGACAATCCTGGTCGTTATTACCTCAATAATGGCCAAACGGAATGGGAATCTTATGCGGGTGATGATAAAGAAGACGCGTACGTTAAATACACCGAAACGTTGGGCATCACCAACATGTCGAATGTGACCATCGGCGGCAACGCCTTTGTGAAAGGCTCTGTCTATGGCGGCAGTGAGAATGGCCATGTGTTCAAAGACACACATGTCACTATAGAAGGTGATTGCCAGATTGGCAACGGCTATGTGCAGGTGGATGACGAAGGTAATGGCCTGACAACCAAGTTAGGCGTCAACCGACGCTACACCGCTAAGGAGTGGGAAGAAGGCCATCTGTTCGTAACCGGAGACCCTGCCTTTGCAATGACAGCGACGGAAACGCCAGAGATAGCCGATGCCACGGAAAAGGCGTTGAGAACTGCGGTAGGCAACAATTATCAGTCTTCTCTGCCCGAATGTGCCAGCTGGCCGTATGGTGTGACTGAGGGTACAGGCGAAAATGCCATTACAGTCCATGCGCCTTATGACAAATTTACCAACGGAAATGGCAAATATCCTGATGGATCTGATGCATTGGGCGGCCGTTCCACTGGCTCGAACGGCTCCACGTTCTTCGGAAACGTGTTCGGTGGCGGCTCTGGCTACTACCCGTATAAACCGGGCAAATGGAGCCGTGCGGCAGGTTCCGTTGGCGGCAATACCGTGGTGGATATCGCAGGCGGACATATCCTGTCCAGCGTCTATGGCGGCAATGAGATGACCGATGTGGGTACCTACACCAACGACACTAATGGCGAGCCTTTAGTACCTAAGTCGGGAGGTCAGTGTACCATCAACATGACGGGCGGCACCGTGGGCGTACCTCGCACATTAGCCCAGATTGCTGCTCACCCCGTCACCTGCTACGTCTTCGGTGCAGGCAAGGGCGACCCGCGTACGTTCTTTAATACCAGCACGAACGTCATCAGCACTGAAGTAAACATCACTGGCAACGCCCGCATCTACGGTTCCACGTTCGGTGGTGGTGAGGATGGACACGTCATTAGCAATGCCGTGACCAACATCGGCAACGTAACGATGACCGTCAATGGCGAAGAGACGGAAGTCGACGGGAATAATGTCCTCATCGGTACGACCGGCACTTCTTCCGTCGACGGCAACGTCTTCGGTGCTGGCCGCGGTTTCGCCGGCGATGCTATCACGGCAGGTTCCGTTGGCGGCAACGTAGAGGTCAACATTAGTGGCGGCACCATGCTGGGGTCTGTCTATGGCGGCGGCCGACTGGCATCGGTGGGTATCGGCTTCCATGCTATTTCCAATTCCAACTATGGTCAGTTCACTGAGGATGACATAACGCCTGCCACCTACTACGAAGAAGGCGATGATATCCCCGAAGGTAAGACTGTTGGCGATGAGAAGACGCCTGCTGTCGTAAAGAATAGTTACGGACACGTCACTGTTAACATCAGTGGCGGCACTATTGGTAATGATCTTGAAGACATCACCGTGGAGCACACCAAGGGGGGTAATGTCTATGGCGGCAGCATGGGACGTCTGACGAAACTGGACGGCTCCTACAATACTGAACTCTGGCCTCAGCTGGGTCAGGTGAAGACTACCGCTGTCAATATCAGCGGCAACAGCACCGTCATCAAGAACAATGTCTATGGCGGTGGCGAGCTGGGACCTGTGCGCGACAATGCCACCATCATCGTGGGTAAGGAAAGCAAGACTAGCGAAAAACTTACCAGTCCTACCATCTGCCGCAACATCTTTGGCGGCGGCTATGGCAGTGGAATTTTCTCGGACGACTCCAAGGCCACAGTCACGGCCGAACAGGACGGGAACACCGTTGTCTTCGGCTATTCGCCTATGCAGTGGGCTGGCATAGTAGGACAACAAACTGAAGTGAGCATCTACGGCGGTTGGGTGAAGAAGAGTGTCTATGGTGGTGGCGAGATGGCATCGGTAGGCATCATCAACTATATGTTGGATGAAACTGAGTATGACTCTGAGGCCGCTGTACCTGCAGAGAAGAAGATATTCCGAAAGAACCCCACAACCAACAAGTATACTGTTTACTCAGATATAGTGAAGCATGCTGATGAAAGCAATAGCTTTGCACTCAGCTGGCCGTACAAGCTTGAGTATCTGTCTGGCTATGAAGGTACGACAAACGTCAACATCTTTGGCGGACGTATCGGATTCACCGGCAAGGACTTTATGGGACCGTACGATGAACAGGGTAGGCCGTTAGATGTCGACAACAACAATGCTGTTCTTGATCCTGGCAACGAAGCCGATGCCAAAAAGATTAAAGATGCCCGAATGGACAACGGCGACATCTACGGCGGCGGTAAGGGACTGGTTGGCGACCGCTACGACTACGCTTTCTGTGCCAATGTGAACGACGCTCATGTCAACATCAGCTATCCGAGTGATAACGGAGCCACTCCAGAGAACTACAAAACGAAGGAGAGCGACACCTATACGTATGACTGCGTTTCCGGTGCTGTCTATGGTGGTGGTGAGAATGGTCATGTCATTGGAAACACAGAGGTGACGCTCACCAACGGTTTGATAGGCCATGCCCTCTATGGCGGCGGTAGCGGTAAGGGACAGTACACCCAGAGGCTGCTTAAGATTGGTAAGGCCGAAGGGTCAACAAGTCCAGACGATTATCACGATGTCAACATCTACAGTATCACTGCCGGCAAGGTCTTTGGCAATACCAAGATCAACATGGAAGGTGGCTACGTGGTGCGCAATATCTATGGCGGCGGCAATATGGGCTCCGTGGGTAAGGGCAACTATGCCGGTGGTTCTGACGATTACTACCCTGCTGGTTATGGCGAAACGCTCAATAATGCGGAAACTGCCGACGGTAAGATGCTATGGGATGCTGACAAGAATGACAATAGTTCTGCATTCCTAAATAGCGGAAAGACCGAAGTCATAGTCACTGGTGGACAGGTTGGATATGTTGACAACGCACCCAAGGACAGCATGAAGGACGGACTGCCATACGGCAACATCTTCGGCGGGTGTCGCGGTGAGTCGGCTCCTAATATCCAGGAGTCACCACGCTACCAATATAGCCCCGAGTTCTTCTCCGGCTATGTCAACGAGACCAGCGTGAAGATTGGAAAGACGCTTGCCGACTTTACGGGTGACGACGCAGAAACAGCCTATGCTGCCTATGCAGGACCTGTAATCTATGGTTCAGTCTATGGTGGCGGTCAGGATGGACACGTGCGCAGAGACACACATGTAACTGTCAACAAAGGCGAGATCGGTCTGCCCTTCACCGATGCGAACAGGACGGTATTGGGCAAGACAGAGAGTACGACACTCAATGACGAACTCGACAACCCGCTGTGGCTGTACCGAGGCAACGTCTATGGAGGCGGTTCTGGCATCGGCAAGTACTATTATGACTTCAATGCCAACGACCGGTATACCAAGGTGGCTGGCCAGGACGAAGAGGCTGAAGAGAATATCGAAGAGTGGAATTATGTGAATCCTCTCAATCCTACTGGAGGCACAACTCCGATGAAGGAGATAGACTACAGCACTTCTGCCGGTTCGGTGACCCGCTTCACGAAGGTTGAGGTCAATGGTGGCACCATCCATCGTAATGTCTATGGCGGTGGTTCGCTCTCCAGTGTCGGACCTCCTGCCATTCCTACCAATAGAGAAGAAACAGCCTATAAGGAAGGTGTCACCAAGCGCGGAGACGGAACAGATGCCGGTCCCGGATGGTGGTCGCAGTGCGAAGTCATCATCAAAAGTATCATAGGCTCACCGACATACGACCCCGTCTATGGCGGAGAAGTCTATGGTGCCAGCCGAGGTGATATCGGACTGGGCGAGTCGTTCGGCAACGTGGTGTGGACACTGGTGAAGATCCTGAATGGTGCGAACATCAAGGGCAACGTCTTCGGTGGAGGCGACAACGGTATCGTGAAGCAGGACACCGACGTGCAAATTGGTGAAGCGCAGGAGTGAGAAGTGAAAGATGAGAGCCGTGAAGTGAGAAGTGATGAGTAGAATTATCATAATCACCGGGGGGCAGCGCTCGGGTAAGAGCGAGGAGGCCGAGCGGAGGGCACTGAGTATGTCGGACAGCCCGGTCTACCTGGCCACGGCTCAGGTACTCGACGATGAGATGCGCCATCGCGTCAGCCTGCACCAGCAGCGGCGCGGCCCGCAGTGGACGAACATCGAGGAGCCGCTCTGGCCCAGCCGCCACGACCTCACAGGACGTGTAGTGCTGATGGACTGCCTCACGCTGTGGCTGACGAACCTGTTCTTCGACGAGGAGTCGAAGGAAGACGAAGTCAGCGAAAGGCTGGCAGAGCGGGTGCTGCAGCGGGCGAAGGACGAGTTCGACCGGCTGGTCTCTCAGGATGCCACACTGATTGTGGTGACCAACGAGATAGGGCTAGGCGGCACCAGCGCCAACCGCCTGCAGCGCCAGTTCACCGACCTGCAGGGATGGATGAACCAGCATGTGGCGGCCCGCGCCGACGAAGTCATCCTCATGGTGAGCGGCATCCCCGTGGTGATTAAAGACAATTGACCATAGGCTTTTGACTTTAGAATTTAGACTTTAGAATTTAGACCTCAGACCTCAGATGGTCAGGTGCGCGGCATATTTGCCGCCTCTTAGACTTCAGACTTTAGACGACAGACTTTAAATGAGAGCATTTAAGATAGAACCGCTTGAACGGGACTTTGAGACAGCTATACAGCAGAAGATTGACAACCTGAACAAGCCGAAAGGCTCGCTGGGCAGGCTGGAGGAGCTGGCCATGCAGATATGCCTGGTGCAGCAGACGCTGGAGCCGCGACTGTCGCATCCCTGTCACCTGCTGCTGGGCGGCGACCACGGCATAGAGCGCGAGGGCGTCAGCGCCACGCCGCGCTGTGTGACGTGGCAACAGATGGTGAACTTCACCCGTGGCGGCGGAGGGGTGAACATGTTCTGCCGCCAGCATGGGTTTAAGCTGCGCATCGTCGATGTGGGTGTGGACTACGACCTAGCCGCACTGCAGCTCCCCGCCAAGGAAGATCCGGCAGCCGCTCCCCTCCCTTCAAGGGGAGGGGTGCCCGAAGGGCGGGGTGGGGTCTCTAATCTCCCGTCAATAAAGGGGGATGGGATGCTGTTCCTCGACCGGAAGATAGCCCGTGGCACGCGCAATTTCCTCTACGAGCCGGCCATGAGCGAAGAGGAGCTGGAACAGACCATCGAGGTAGGCGTGGCTTTGGCCGACGACTGCCACCGCGAGGGCTGCAACATCCTTTGCATCGGCGAGATGGGGGCGGCGAACACATCGCCCAGCAGCATCTGGATGAGCCTGTTCTGCGGCATCCCCCTCAGCGAGTGCATTGGGGCGGGCAGCGGCCTCGACGAGCGGGGCATCAGCCATAAGCAGCGGGTGCTGGAGGAGGCGGTGAAGCGGTTCCTGTCATCGGAGAAGACGGCTACGGCCACCAGCTGTCCATCCTTAAAGACCGCTGAAACGATACGCTACTTCGGGGGCTTCGAGATGGTGGCAGCCATCGGGGCTATGCTGCGGGCTGCCGAGCTGCGGATGCTGGTCATGGTCGACGGGTTTATCATGACGGCCTGTGCCCTGGCCGCTTGTCAGCTTTATCCCGAAGCCAAGGGATACATGATCTTCGGCCACTGCGGCGACGAGAGCGGCCACCGCCGCATGCTCGACTTTCTCCAGGCGAAGCCGCTGCTCAGTCTGGGACTGCGGCTGGGCGAGGGCACCGGCGCCCTCTGCGCCTACCCTATCATCGACTCCGCCGTGCGGATGATCAACGAAATGAACAACTTCCGAAATGCGAATATCACGAAATACTTTTGACCGTCCCTGGGCGGCATTCATGTTTTTCACTCGTCTGCCGCTGTGGCGCCTCCACCAGCCCCGGAAGGAGAGTTACGACTCGGTGGTGGAGTGGTGGCCGCTGGTAGGCTGGCTGACGGGCGGCGTTATGGCTGCCGTGTTGTGGTGGGGCGGTATGGTGCTGCCCTGGACGGTGACAGTCCTGCTGGCCATCGTCGCACGCCTGCTGCTGACGGGAGCACTCCATGAGGACGGCCTGGCCGACTTCATCGACGGCTTCGGCGGCGGAGGCACCGACCGCCAGCGCATCCTCGACATCATGAAGGACTCGCACATCGGCACTTATGGCGTGCTGGGACTTGTCGTCTACATCGGCCTGCTCTTCGCAGCTCTTCACAGCATGTCTCCCCAGCTGGCGGCGCTGACTGTCCTGGCTGCCGACCCCTACGCAAAGATGCTGGCCGGACAGGTCATCCAGATGATGCCCTACGCCCGCACTGCCCAGACGGCAAAGGCGCATACTGTCTACCGTCGCATGAGCACCACGTCGGCCCTGCTGCTGGCCGTGCAGGGACTGCTGCCCATGGTCATCTACCTCTGGTATTTCAGCGACTTCGTAGAGTGGGAATTTGTCATCTTCCTGCCCTGCTTGGTGATGTATTTCATCTATCGCCTCATGTGGAGCCGACTGCGAGGCTACACCGGCGACTGCTGCGGAGCACTCTTCCTGCTCACCGAGCTGATGGTCTACCTGGCAGTGGTCTATCAAACCTGTAGACTATAGCCTGATTTTTACGCGCGCGCGTATAAAACTTTCAACCGACTATACTGCTATAGATCCGATTGCCGCTGACGCACTGCCTCGAAGAGGAGGATGGCGGCAGAGACGGAGACGTTGAGCGAGTCGAGGCGGCCCAGCATGGGAATGCGGATGTGGGCGGTGGCCACGTCGCGCCACTGCTGCGTCAGGCCGGTGCTCTCTGTGCCCATGACGATGGCCGTCGGGCGGCGCATGTCGGTGTCGTAGTACAGACTGGAGTCCTGCAGCTGGGCGGTGAGAATCTGTATGCCATGCTCCTGTAGGAAAGCGATGCACTCCTCGCTGGTGCAGGCAACGGTGGGCACGGTGAAGACGGCGCCGATGCTGCTGCGGATGAGGTTAGGATTGTAGAGGTCGGTAAGCGGGTCGCAGACGATGACTGCCGTGGCGCCGGCGGCATCGGCCGAACGGAGCACAGCCCCCAGGTTGCCGGGCTTCTCCACAGACTCTAGAACGACGATGAGCGCCTCTTTAGCCTCAACGCGGGAAGCCTTCCCCCCGGCGTCTCTACAAGGGGAGAGGGGAGTATGTTGACTTTGCGCAAGGTCTGACGGTGTCTGTCTTTTAGGAGCATATAGACTTTGCGCAAGGTCGGCCAGCGTCAGTTTTTTCTCTTTGACAATGGCGATGACGCCCTCTGTAGAACCGCGATAAGCCACCTTGGCGTAGAGCGAAGCAGGAAGCGTGAAGAGCGATTTTAGATTTTCATTCCTCATTATTAATTCTTCATCGCTCAATCCCCATTCTTCATTCTTCATTCTTAACTCTTCGTTTACGAAGAGGCTGTGCAGCTCATAGCCTGCACGGAGACAATGCTCCAGCTCACGGCGGCCCTCGACCACAAAGAGACCGTCGCGCCGCCGCTGCTGTGACTTCTGCTGCAAGGCCAGCAGATGCTTGATTCTCGGATTCTGTGCGCTTGTTATTTCCATTTGCCTGCAAAGGTAGTAAAAAAGAACGGGAATTATTCTCTCTTTTCGGAGAAAATGATTACTTTTGCAGGAAAATTGTCAGAACATGAACAGAAAGATAGATGTCTTCCTGCCTGTAGCCATGAAAGAGGTGGCTCATTCCCTCACCTCGCAGCTAGAGGCCAACCCCATTGTCAGGAAAATATTCCCCGCCGGCAGCATGCACACCAGCGAGGCTCTACGCACGCTGGCCTCTCAGGCCAACGCCCTCTACACGTTGCTGGTGACCAAGCCCGTGGCGCTGCAGCTGGGCGAAGGAGCCCTGGAGCGCATGGTGCTCGTGGCCAACGACTCAGATGCCGCCCTGGTCTATGCCGACAGGTACGAGCACAAAGCTGAAAAAACAGAGCGCCACCCGGTCATCGACTATCAGGCGGGCAGCATCCGCGACGACTTCGACTTCGGCAGCGTGCTGCTCATCCGTACCTGCTTGCTGAAGCAATGGGCGAAGGAGAGTGCCGACACATCTTATATTTATGGGGGACTCTACGACCTGCGCCTCTTCTTGAGCCGCAAGGGTCAGCTGCTGCACCTGAACGAGTATCTCTATACCGAGTTAGAGACCGACCTTCGCAAATCGGACGAGAAGCAGTTCGACTATGTGAACCCTGCCAACCGCCAGGTGCAGATAGAGATGGAGCAGGTGGCCACCCGCCATCTGGAGACCATCGGCGCACTGGTCGACACCTCGGCCTATGCTGACGTAGACTTCGACGAGCAGTCCTTCCCCGTGGAAGCCTCGGTCGTCATCCCTGTCTACAACCGTGTGCGCACCATCCGCGACGCTGTGGAGAGTGCCCTCTCGCAGAAGACATCGTTCCCCTTCAACGTCATCGTGGTCGACAACCACTCGACCGACGGAACGGGCGAAACCCTGTCCAGTATGTTGTCATACCATGACAACAAACAGAGCGAGCTAATCATCCTTTCCCCCTCACGCACCGACCTGGGCATCGGCGGCTGCTGGAACATGGCTGTCAACGACCCGCGCTGCGGCCGCTTCGCCGTGCAGCTGGACAGCGACGACCTCTACTCGTCGGAGCATACCCTGCAGCGCATCGTCGACGCCTTCCGCCAGCAGCGGGCAGCCATGATGGTGGGCAGCTACCGCATCTGCAACTTCCAGCTGGAGACGCTGCCGCCGGGCCTCATTGCCCACCGCGAGTGGACAGACGACAACGGTCCCAACAATGCGCTGCGCATCAACGGGCTGGGGGCGCCACGTGCCTTCTTCACCCCCCTGCTGCGCCAGCTACAGCTGCCTAACACCAGCTATGGCGAGGACTATGCCATGGGGCTGGCCTTCTCGCGCCACTACCGTATAGGGCGCATCTACGACGAACTCTACCTCTGCCGCCGCTGGGAGGGTAACAGCGACGCCGCCCTGAGCGTGGAGCGTGTGAACCAGAACAACCTCTACAAAGACCGGCTGCGCACACTGGAGATACAAGCCCGGCAACGCATGAACAAAGAGGGGAAAGAAGATAGAGGACGGTGGAAAGAGGACAGCTCGCCGCTGCAACGCTTCTTCGACCGCCAGCTGCGCCTATGGCCCGAAGCGCTACGACGCTACCGCGACCTTTCCGACGTGCAGACGAAAGAGCTGCACGTGGGTCAGCTGACGCTGGCTGCCCAGTGGAACCCCGCCCGCATACGCTCCACAGGAGCCTCCATCACCAAGGAGGCACTGGACAAGCGTCCCTGCTTCCTCTGTCTGGAGAACAGGCCGAAGGAGCAGATTAGTGAAGCGCTCTTCACTCCCAACTCCTCACTATTAGTCAACCCCTACCCTATCCTGCCCATGCACTTCACCCTGCCCACACAGGATCACCAGCCGCAGCGCATCCGTCCGCTCTATGGCACGATGCTGTCGCTGCTGACGAAGTACGAGGAGCTGACCGTTCTCTACAACGGGCCGAAGTGCGGGGCGTCAGCCCCCGACCATGCCCACCTGCAGGCCGGCTCCACGGGCATCCTGCCGCTGCAGAAGGAGTGGCCGCGACTGGCCCGCAGCCTGCAACCCTTGCTTCAGCCCTCCGACGACACGCTGCTGGCCCGCATTGACGACTATCCCTGCCCTGCCCTGCTCATCCGCAGCAAGAAGCAGAAAGCCTCCGAACAGCTGTTCGAACGCCTCTACGACGCCCTGCCTCTGCAGGAAGACGACGAGGAGCCGATGATGAACATCGTGGCCTGGCGCGACGGCGACAGCTTCCTCTCCGTCGTCTTCCCCCGCCGCAAGCACCGTCCCGACTGCTACTACCAGCAAGGGGTAGAGCAATATGTCATCAGCCCCGGCGCCATCGACATGGCCGGCTTGTTCATCACCCCGCGCCAGGAGGACTTCCTGAAGCTGAATGCCGAGCGTGCCGTGGCCATCCTGCAGGAATGTGCCATCAGCCAGGAGGAGCTGGACAGGCTGACTGTGGAAGACGAAAAGCCGTCGCCCATCACCCCCCAGCCCACCGTCACCGTGGGCATCGTCAGCGCCCAGCGCATCGACTTCTGCCTGAACGGGAAATACCAGGCGAAGGGCGAGAGCATTGAAGGGCCGCAAACAGTCGAACTTGCCGAAGGCGGACTGGTATGGCGCGGACAGCAATACCAGGAGCTGCGCTTCACGCCGGCCCCAACTCTCAAGTCTCAACTCTCCATGCTCACCTCTCACCTCTCACCTTTCAACGCTCAACTCTCCTTCACCCTCAACGATGTCACCATCGGCAACGGATTCCACTGGGAGCGGCATAAGGTACAGACCTTCCTGGGCACGCTGCGCTTCATTGTGGAAGCTGACAAGGTGCTGGCCATCAACGAGCTGCCCGTCGAGGACTATCTCGAGAGCGTCATCAGCAGCGAGATGAGTGCCACCTCGTCGCTGGAACTGCTGAAGGCGCATGCCGTCATCAGCCGTTCGTGGCTGCTCTTCCAGATGAAGAAACGGCAAGAGGAAAGAGACAGAGGAAAGGAAGGCAATGCCTTCTTCTCGTTCGTAAAAAAAGAGAACGAGCTGCTGCGCTGGTACGACGGCGGCGAGCACACACTGTTCGATGTCTGTGCCGACGACCACTGCCAGCGGTATCAGGGAATCGACAAAAGCGAAAAGACCATAGCTAACGCGCTTCGTCCTTCACTTCCCAGACAGGCCGTCCGCCAGACACGCGGCCAGGTGCTGACCTACAACGGCGAGCTGTGCGACACCCGTTTCTCGAAATGCTGCGGCGGACGCACCGAGGAGTATCAGTACTGCTGGGAAGACACACCGAAGCCCTACCTGCAGAGCGTGGACTGCCACTGGTGCAACACCCACGACAAGGACATCCTCCGGCAGGTGCTCAATGACTACGATCAGGAGACCGCCGACTTCCACGACTGGACGGTGGAGTACACCCAGCAGGAGCTGACCGACCTGGTGAGCCGCAAGCTGAAGATGGATCTGGGCACCATCACCGACCTCATCCCCCTGAGCCGTGGCGAGAGCGGCCGCATCTGGCGCCTGCAAATTGTGGGTACCCGCCGCTCCTATGTCATCGGCAAGGAGCTGGAGATACGCCGCGCACTGAGCGAGAGCCACCTGCTCAGCTCCAACTTCGAGGTGGAGAAAGTGCCCATCACCACCCAGCCGTCAGCCCTCGCCGCCACCCCCTCGCCCCTGAAGTTCATCCTCCACGGCCACGGCTGGGGCCACGGCGTGGGGCTGTGCCAGATAGGTGCCGCCGTGATGGCCCACGAGGGCAAGAGCTACCGCGACATCCTCCTCCACTACTACCAGGGAGCAGAAATCGAGAAGGCATACTAGCCCCGTCCCGTCTGTTGCTGTATTACAGCAACAAACAGAACGAAGCCAACAAACAGAACGAAGCCAACAACCAGAACGAAGAAAAGATGAAGAAAGAGACATACGAAGCCCAGAAAGCTTTTGCCGGCGAGAAGAAGCCCTCCATGCAGCGCCGTTGTGTGGGTCACGACTACAGCAGTCGCCAGATCTACATGATAACGATGGTGACAGAGGGTCGCCGGCCGCTTTTCGGACAGATAGCCGGGCGCAGCGATGCCCCCGAGGGCAGCCCCGATGCCCCGCGTTTGGTTCTTTCTGATTTAGGCGAGGCAGTGAAAGAATGCTGGCATGAAATAGAAAGGCGCCATCCTCACGTCTGCTCTTTGGCATTACAGATGATGCCCGACCACCTGCACGGCATACTCTTCGTGAAGGAAAAGATGGAAGTCCCCCTGGGCAAGGTGCTTCTAGGCTTCAAGCATGGCTGCAACAAGGCCTTTCGCCAGCTTGTCCCGTCTGTTGCTGTATTACAGCAACAAACAGAACGCAGTCACGGCTACCTCTTTGCGCCTGGCTACAACGACCGCCTACAGCTCCGCAGGGGGCAACTAGACGCCTGGCGCCATTATCTGGCAGACAACCCACGCCGGCTTCTCATGAAGCGCGAGCACCCCGACCTGTTCCGTGTGCAGCGCAACCTGCAAGCCTATGGCTTCACCTTCTCTGCCATT
>JAEEGG010004244.1_pt1 | contig 34848 bp, 18 predicted proteins | sample 9134161 | NCBI WGS metagenome assembly JAEEGG01 (sample SAMN16246543, study PRJNA631951) | gut metagenome | biome: gut microbiome; feature: rumen; material: CR-attached | host: Bos | place: Iran: Karaj | collected 2018-10
CCATGTCGTACGAAATCTTCGTACTGTCGTTCCGCATAAACACGCTGACGCCCTTCACCACGTCGCACACCGCCTTCTCGTTCTGGTCGAGAAAGAACACCTTCTCGCCAATCTGATACTTGTTGTTTACTTCCATAATTTTTCATTTTTTAATTCTTTATTTTTTTATTTTTCCGAAAATGCTGGCCAGCTTTCCATTTGCAAAATTAGGCATAAAAAAAATCCCAACCCAGAGAAATTCTGAGTTGGGAATGATTATTAGAATTCTGGAATTATTATTAGAATTCCATTATGATTTAATACCAAGTTTCTGCATAAGGAAATCTGCTACGACATATTGCTGCATATAGTTATCACTCTTGTCTTTCATGGCATCCCATGTAGATGGTTTGCTCGTTGCAATAAATGGAACTTCTTTGGTCGCGGCACACAAAGAATCGTATGTGTACTTTCTTTTTTCATCAATATCGCCTAATTCCAAATTATTCATTTTCGTGATAAAAGCTGTCATCTGCAAAGGATAGTTACAGTATGTAGCAAGAACTCGAAACACAGCCCACCACTGTTTCTTGTTCTTAAAAATCAATTTGTCGTTTTCGTCTTTTGCTGACAGCAAGTTTAAAATCGCCTGCTTTATCTCTTTATCCGATATGGTCAACAATCCTATTTGTCTTTTTCCACCTGCTTTCTCGGCAATTTTCAGCAAGGCATTCTTTACAGCATCCTCTTTCTCCTCTATCCAAGCATCAAGCACAAGTGCCTCATCCTCAAAGCCAAGATTCCTTAATACAATCCTCAAGAGATCGGCTTTTATTCTGTCATGCTTATAAACATGCATTACTTCTTTCAGGAAATCACGCATAAAATCATTAGTCTTCGGCATTGCCACTACCTGTTCAATGATTTCTTTTAAGGAGCTTACTTCTTCCTGATATGAGATGAGTTCCCACCAGCCCTCTGCATCAGGGGTTGCTTTAAAATCCAACGGACTGGAGTTCAACTCTCGGCGTATAGTAGCTCTTATGTCTACAGAGTGAGTATTGTCACCTATCAGTTTTATTGCTACTGGATATATCTGTTTTAGATGAGCCTTTCCGCCCAACAATTCGAGAGCCGTTCTCACGGCCTCCTTATGAGTCATTTTATCTTTTTTCTTCATATTAGCTTGCAAAGGTACGAAAAAAGACGTTCAACAACAATCATTGGATCCATGACGGATCCATTTTTGATCTTTATTAACTATTTCGATACAATACTGCTATTACGATAAGGTTATTATGTGTTGTAGTCTAATCTGCTAATAATAGCTAAATAAGAAACTAAAATTCGGCAAAAATTTGGAAGTTTGCCGATTTTTAGTTATCTTTGCGCCGTCTATAACATATAATTAATGGTAGGAGTAAGCGACAGAATTCTGAACTATGCTGCAGGTTTGCAACAGTTCTCAGTAGACGACATACCGGCTGATGTGCTTTCTGATGTTGAGAGAAACACTATCAGTTGGCATCTTAGCAACCTTTGTAAGAAAGGCAAGTTGCGCAGAATTGGCCGTGGGGTCTATACATTACAGTCCGCCAATACTTTTATAGTGAAGGCTAATGCAAAAGCTCGCTCTTTATACCGCTCCTTATCGGTGCAGTATCCTTTTGCTGATTTTTGTGTATATAGTGCCAATGTCATTACACCTTTGTTGCACGACATGATGCCAAACAACACTATTTATGTCGAGACAAACCGAGATACGACTCAAAGCGTTTTCGATATGCTGCTTCCAAAGTATAATGGGCGAATATTCCTGGCACCGACGAAGGAGATTGTGACAACATACATCGACTTCAGCAAAGAGAACATCATCGTAAAGCCACTGGTGACAGAGGCTCCGTTGGCACTTGACGGCAAGGTGCCTGTGCCTACACTCGAGAAACTGCTTGTTGATACCAGAGTAGATGCAGACTTCTATTATTTGCACGGCTATGAGAATCTGGAAATGCTGAGGACTGCCATCAGCCATTATGATATCAACAGAAATCGCCTGCTCAGATATGCCGACCGCAGGAATGCAAAAGACTCCATACAGAAAGATTTAGAAACCATCAAGAACGATGATACAGAAGGAATGCTTTGAGAAGGAATGGATTGATAAGGTCTGTTCATCACATAAATTCAAACACCCAGAATTGGTTGAAAAGGTGATTCGTGCTTTCTCGCTTTTGGAGATGCTTGTCAAAGAAGGCTGTCCGCTAACATTCAAGGGAGGAACCAGCCTCCTGCTTATTTTAGGTAATGAGGCACGCAGACTCTCTATCGACATCGATGTGCTATGTCCTCCTGGTACTGACATTGAGCAGTATCTGCAGAACTGCGACAAATACGGATTTACGGATTGCAAAGTCATCCGTCGCGAGAACAGAAACAGCAATATCCCCAAGGGACATTACAAGTCATTCTTTGAGGTGGTCTATTCCGACCAGATAGAGGACTCTGTACTTCTTGACGTACTCTATGAAGACAACCATTATCACAAAATTGAGGATAAACCTCTGTCGCATCCATTTATTCAGACCGATGGCAGCGAGACCATTATCCACGTTCCATCAGTTGCCGACATGCTGGGTGATAAATTGACAGCCTTCGCACCCAATACTTGTGGCGTACCATATTATAAAGGGACCCATAACTCCACCATCAACGTAGCCAAGCAGTTGCACGACGTTGGCAGGTTGTTTGATGTCGTCGATGATATTGCGACAACGGCAGAGACCTTCAAGTCGATAGCAGTTGTTGAGTTGTCATCCTATCGTGGAAAGGGAGAAGACCTCAGCATTGTTTATGACGACATCAGAAACACTGCACTTGCTTTGGCCACACGAGAAAAGGTAGATCCCAACAAAGACTTTGAATTACTGAAAGAGGGTGTTGACAAATTGAAAAGTCATATCTACGTCGGCAGATACACTCTCGACATGGCTATCAGCGATGCCGCTAAAGCAGCCTATCTGGCCACTGTCATCCAATATGGTCTGAACAAAATTGAGAAGTATTCAGGCAACGCCGCTGACGTGAAGGATATGACCATCAGCCCTGTTATCAGCAAAGAGGTGGCCAAGATACGCCGCGGTAATCCAGAGGCGTATTTCTATTGGTGTAAAACCAGTCAGATTTTACACCTCAACCTCTCCTAAGAAAGGAAGACTATCTATCGTATCCTCACAACACAGGAAGCAATTCGTCTGAGTGTCCTCAGCTTTCACGATGTCTGGAATCTTTCTCTTGTATGTAGCGAATGTTTTAAAATTCTCAATCTTTTCACGGCGAGCCTTGCTGATAGCGGCAAATTCCGTTTCACGTTCTATGCCAAGAAATCTACGCCCTAAGAGGTTCGCGGCAATACCTGTTGTACTACTACCTGCAAACGGATCGAGAATCCAAGCGCCAGGCTTTGTGGAAGCCATAATGATACGACTCAGCAAGCCTAATGGTTTCTGGGTAGGATGCTTGCCACACGACTTCTCCCAAGGGGCAATAGCAGGTAAACGCCAAACGTCAGTCATTTGGGTATTACCATTAATATGTTTCATCAGCTCATAGTTGTAATAATGGGGCACTTTCTCCTTTTTGCGAGCCCAAATGATGAACTCCGTTGAATAGGTAAAATAGCGGCAAGAGATATTGGGCGGTGGGTTTGTCTTGGCCCAAGTGATAACATTGAGAATCTTATATCCCAATTGCGTAAGACTGTTAGCAACTGAAAAGATGTTATGATACGTTCCTGAAATCCATATCGTGCCATTATCCTTTAGTTTCTCCCTGCAAAGCGAAAGCCACTTGAGGTTAAAGACATTGATGTATTCCTGTGACATACTTTTATCCCAGTCGCCTTTATCAACACATACTATCTTACCGCTTTGTACGCTGATACCGCCACTCGACAGGAAATAAGGCGGGTCGGCAAATATCATGTCGAACTTGAAGTTGAACTGCGGCAGCAACTCAAACGTATCGCCACATAACAAGTTGAAGTCGTGGGAGGGAGATTTATAGTAGGCGTTTATCATTTCACTATTCGAAATCTTGCAGACTTTACGAGACTTATGCTGTTGTAGTCGTTCTTGTCAGAAAACTTATATTGCCAAATATAATAGAGGTTCTCACCATCAACACTTCTTTTTTCGAAAAAGACGGGAACAACTACCTTACTTGTGTTCTCTGACCATTGACGATAGGGATAATAGAGTTGTCTGATGATCTCTGTTGTTGCCGATGAGTTTTTTGCCTCAATCAGCACGATTTTGTCTCTGCCTTCATATCCAGCATCTACTTCCGTCTGAACACTTTCGGTTTCAATCTCAAAACCATTCACCTTAAAATTAAATTGAGGAGTATATTTTCTTCCTCTTATTGTTAAGACAAGAGATGGGTCTATCATAAAAGTCCTGATTAGAGAATTTGCATAGGCATAATCAAGATGTTGTATCTCTGAGTCACCGACCCTTGAACTCTCCAGTTCAAAATCAAGCTTCTTATGGTATTCTTGGATCGGAGTATTGATATCAGGAACATCTACGTAACCCTCACCTTTGATGATATAATAATATCCATTTTTCTTAGGCAGGAGGAACAGACCATTATCTTTGAATATCTGAGGTCTGCTATCTCGGGTGTCCTGTTTGCAGAGTATCCGCACTTCTTTCTCATTCGTCTCAGTAAAGTCCTGACAACTACGTTTGATTTCTTTTGCAGTTACGATGACAGGTCCTTGAGAGAAATCATGCTCATAAAGTTTCTTGTCATCCCAGATTTTCTTCCACGATTTATCTGATGCCATATCATTAGTTTTTAAAAGTTCTTAATCAACAGTTCTGATAATTTACCTCGCTTTTCCGGGTTTGCATTAATGGCACGCGAGGCATAGACACGATGGATACGGAAGTCGTGATAAATATCCTCAAAGAAAGTGTCCCCAGGATTCTTTGCAGAACAATCAGCATTACTAAGCATCCATTTCACGTTATTATGATCGTCGAGTCTTGCGCAGAAGTCTCGTAAACGGATTTGTTCATTGTCATTGAACTCCTCTTTGGCGTATGAGTTAAAGCTTGATGTGGCGTTCAACGGACGATACGGGGGGTCAAAATAGAAGAAATTCAAGCCATCAGCCATGTAGTTAGCAGTTTCCTCGAAATCTCCGTTAAGGATTGTGACATCAACGCGATTCAGCAACTCACTATCAGCTTTGATAGTATCAGCATTACAAATGGTTGGATGTAGATTCTTACCAAACGGGACGTTGAACTTTCCTTTTGCATTTACTCGATACAATCCGTTGAAGCACGTTCGATTTAAAAACATTAGGTATTTCGTGCGATCAACATCATCAAGTGGATGTTCATTGAAAACATTTCTTATATTTAGGAAAAAGTCTTTCTTGGCCTCCTCATTGGGCTGAGAGAAGTAGTCTTCTTCTAATGTCGATAGCTTGCTAATAAGTTCATATGGTTGGTTCTTGATAGTGCGATAGGCTGTCACCAAATAAGGATTGATGTCATTAATGACTACATTTGTAATATTGGGAAAACTACGGATCATATGAAATAGCATTGCTCCACCACCTACAAATGGCTCAATATATGTGAATGTCTGCTCTCGTAGTTCAGAAGGCAGATGTTCGTCAAGTTGTGATAAGAGTTGTCCTTTACCACCAGCCCATTTTATGAAAGGCTTGGCTTCAATTGTCTTTTTTTGAACAGAGATCTTTGGCATCTGTCAGTTAATGTTCTGACTGATACCCATTTGTCAGAGGGTTCCTTGTCCTATTGACGGCATATACGAAAAAAACGGGGTATCCTCATCTGCCGTTCCCCATTTAGGCCGTCGGAAGCCCTCTCAAAAGAACGAACAGAGTCTGAATACCCACGCTGGTCAATATACAATGCACCCAAAAGTGTGCGTGAGGGTATAGGATACCCTCGCAGCACACTCCGGGATGTATATACAACCCGTCAGCATTCACCTCCGCATTTGTCTTGATTTGAGATTTGAATTTCCGACGTTCAAATGGTCAAAACAAAGCATCAATGACGCTTAATCCGTAATGTCGTGTCTCAACCCACCACCCTAAAGCGTGGGTACTGACGGTGCAAAGATACAAAAAGTTTCTGAGATTAACGTGAAATGCTTCAGATTTTTCACAAATTTAATGGTAACAGCGTGCCTAGTTTAGTGTTATCTTTACTTGCATGGGTTCAATCAGCTCCTTCTCGCAGCCCATGAAGCCGAGAGAAAGCAGGAGGAACGAAAGACACAAAAGAAGGGGAATCCGCCTTAGGCTACAGGAGGATATAGTGGGGGTGGTAATTCCTTGTAAATCAGCGAGTTACATATATTTCGCAGTATATTCATACTTCTTGGTTTGTATTAATGTTCTGCAAAGATAGTGCAAATCGAGCAAAATGCAAAATAAATTGGGATTTATTTTCATTTTCGAGATGCAGCCTTATTTTATGTTCAGATTTTATCTTCGGCTGCAAAGATATTCATTTTCTGTTCAACCAAAGCGGACAGAACGACTTTTTGGAGCTATCGGGCACCTTTTTCTTTCGTTTTTATTTGTTCATATCATTTTTTCTTGTTACCTTTGCAGTCCTCATATTAATAAGGTTAGTCTCTCGTGAGAGAGAGCTTTAAGGTTTTTAAGTTGAAATAAGAAACGGGGCGCAGCGGCGCCCTTTATTTTTACACAACAGGGACTTTCTTCGAGAGTGTGGCGTTCTCTGCAAGCAGAGTGTGGCCTTGTCCGTCTTTTCGTATAGAAAACTACGTTATAATTTTTGCCATCAGCGGCAGTAGTTAAGAATTCCTTAACAACTGAATCTTTATATAATTCTCTCTCTTTCAATATATTAGCTATATGCATACTGATATTTGGTTTCGAGGTGGCAAAAAGTTCGGCCATCTGCTGCTGGTTCAACCATATCTTTCCGTTATCAGATGCAGCGACATAACCAATATGTCTTGCTTTCCATATGGATTGCACGTGCAAATATACGAAAAGATTTCGATAATGGGTCTGTTTTTCCTGTTTTTTCGAAAAAACGCTCAAAAATTTGGAAGTTAATAAAAAAATCCCTATCTTTGCACCGTCAGAACGTATGTTTTGGCTACGCCGCTGAGTGCGGGGAGCAAGCCTTGATCGACACTACTCCATTTAAAAGTCACTTTCGAGTGGCTTTTATTTTTCATATAGCTTTCTGAAGATGCGGTTGAAACATGGATTGCAAGCTAAACCGCGATTGACGGTGATGGTCTTATTTCCCTTATGAATCAGTGCGCTATGTTTTTCCTACCATTCTGAATATAGACACCCTTGTGGGGTTGGGGCATTGCACGTCCGTCGAGTGCATACATGTTGTTGGTGGCGTGCTTATGGGCAACGTCATGGCGATGAGGGACCGTAACGGCATGTATGTCGGTAGAGCCACTGAGCGTAGCGACGACGGTGACGACCGAGCGGGCGGGAATCTCCAGGCTGGAAGCGTCGTTGAGCTTCGACTGAAGCTTCAGGCTATAGTTCTTGTCGGTGAGATAGGTCTTGACGCTCTCTATGGCGTTATCGGTAACGGTGATGGATGTCTTCTGGCTGTTCTGATCCATATTGACGAACACGGTGACCAGCGTCTTTTCATCGGGCGAAAGCCACGACGATGCCATCAGGCCATTCTGATTGTCGGCACCCGTCACAGCCACACGTTTGTAGCCGGGGCGGATGAAACGGCTGTAGTTGCCTAACACCCAGAGGTTCTTGTCGACGGTCAGTCGCCCACCCTTCTTGATGTCGCCATAGCTCTCGTCGCCGGAGTCGCCAGCGGCATTCATGCGGATGAGGTAGAAGCGGTTCTTCTGGGCATAGCGCTCCGTTGCAAATGCCGTCCAATAGGACCATCCCGTCATATTGCCATAGCACAGGTCGCTATGGATAATCTTGGCCATATAGAGGGCAATATCCATCTTGGTGGCAGCCTCGTAGCTGGCAGGGAAAGCGGCACTGGTCTCGGGCGCAGCGTCGAGCATAGACCACTCGGTCTGCATGACTTCGACATAATACTTGGCAGCTTCGTTGCGTACTTTCTCACGAATGCTCTTCAGGTCGGTGTTGGTGCGGAAAGTCCAATAGCTGTGACCAGCTACGACCTTTGCCAACGACGGCAGGTTGCCGATGTAGTTGGCACTCTTCCTGCTAAAAAACTCGTAGATCTGATTCGACGCACGACCCGTACCGCTATACAGCAGGTCAAGGGAACTGGCTTCGGGAACGAGAATCTTCGTAGAGAGGTTGCGGCTGCTGATGCTCTTGTCCAACTCCTTGGCCAACTGTGCGATATTGCTGTTTTCCCACGGCGAACCTTCCTGTCCGTCCTTCCAATCGAAGCGAGGCTCATTGACCGGGTCGATATAGGTGACGTTATACCCTTCTTCCGTGAAGTGCTGCGTGACGGTAGCCAGAAACTCAGCAAAGTCATCGTAACAGTCGTCCTTCAGGTTGCACGAAATCATCTGATTGTTGGCATTGGCCTTACCGTTCTTGGTCATGTGGACAGGAGCAGAATTAGAGAACAACAGGAAGTGATTGACGCCATACTCCTTGGCCTTCTTCATGAACCACTGCTGACCGTTGCAGCGTGTCCAGTCGTAGGTGAGGTCTGACTTCTGATAGCAAGCGGCACGGCGTGTCTCGTCCTCGATATTGCTGTCAGCACCCTGTTCATCAGAACCGGCACCGAGATTCACGCGCCAACAACTCAAGCCAATGCCCTCGGGATTGCCGTTGCTGTCGAAACCCTGGCTGAACAGCCACTTGGCTGCCTTCTCCTTTTCTGCGGAACTGAAATAGTCGGAGACGTATTCAGCCGTCCAACAGTCGCTGGCGCCGAAGTCCTGAATGGTCTGATACGTCCTTGTCAAGTCAACAACAGTCTGGGCATAGCAGCCCAGACTGATTGTTGCTAAGATTATTGTTGTTAGCTTCTTCATCATAGCTTAATACAAATAGATTTTATAGTTCTTGACACTGCCCGGAGCGCCCTGTTCGGCACGTGGCAGGTATTCGAGGGCAGAGACGGTCTGAACGGAGCCGAGGTCGATGACGAGCAGATGGGGAACGGAAGCCGACTTCTCGGTCTGCCAGTAGGTAGATTCCTGCAGGTCGAAGACCTTGTCGCCGGTATGGTTGCCATTCTCCTCCTCGGAGTTGGCATACTTCGTTGTCCAAGGCTCACGAGAGAGACGCTTGCCGTCAGCACCCTGCAGATAGAGCTCGGCAATGGCCACGCGGTCGTTGTCCTTCTGGGTAGAGAGGCACTCGATGGCGAGATAGCGACCCTTCTTCTGACCAGCAAACTTAATGGTCTGCCAGCCATTGCCGGCCTTGAAGGCACCCGTTGCAACGGGCGTTGCACTATTGAGGTCGGGCTTGTCGCCGATGTTGTTGTGCTTGTTCGACTTCTCCAACTGGAGCTTGTTGAGTTCAGGCTCGGCCTGTCCCCATACGACAGCCTCCTTAGGACCTACGACGTCGAGGACAATGACCTCGTTCTGTCCTTTCTTCAGCCAGCAACCCGGGATGTATAAGGTCTGCTGCGGTCCTATCGACCAAATGCGACCCATGGCATGACCGTTCACATAGACCTGACCTTTACCCCATGTCTCGAAGTTCAGGAACGTGTCGCCCACCTTCTTCAGGTTGAAGTAGCCACGATAGTAACCGCGCTTGGTAACGAGGTCGAGACCGTCGGTATTCCATTTGACAGGTCCTCCTACGCGCACACCCTTGTCAGGCTTGGAGTAGTCGATGTTGTGGACAAAGGCATCGGCAGCTTTCTCATAGCTGTCGGGCAATGCAAACTGTGTCCAGCCTTGAGGCTTCCAAGTCGTTTCGATATGGTCAATCTCAGCTTGAAGGGTGACATCACTGACAATACCCTTGAAGTCCTTGATAGCGCGACCGAAGTTGATGCGTCCCATCGCTTCAACAAGGATTTCCAACTCATCACCTTTCTTTACAGGGGGCAGAGTTAGGCTCTTCTCGTTCTTCACGCGATCTATCTTGCCGATGTACTTGCCGTTGATGAACACTTGTGCGAAGTCGTGGAAGTCAGCGGTCAACGTGCTGGGGCTGCTAATCTCGGGCAGACGTGTAGCGTAAAGCATAGTACCCCAGCCCATATCCATCTCCTCAAAAGTTCTGAGTTCACCTTTATGGATAGGCAGTTTCATATCATCGCTGCCATTGAGGATGGAAGAAAACTCCTTCAGTTCGAACTTCGGCACGGTGATAATAGGCATGGGAGCCTTGGGAACGGCGGGCATCTTCTTGCCGTCGTTGTATTTCTCCATCATCTTGCGCAGTTCCCAGAACTTCGGGGTGGCAAGGCCATACTCGTTGATGGGTGCGTCGTAGTCGTAAGAGGTGACGTCAGGTGCAAAGCCGGGCGAGTTGGCACCAGCCCAATGGCCAAACGACGTACCGCCATGGGTCATATAGAGCGAGAAGGAGATGCCCTTGGAGAGCATTTCGTCCATTCCCTCTACCATGTCCTTGGCGGGGCGTGTCTCGTGGCGAGCTCCCCACTTGTCGAACCAGCCGCTCCAGAACTCAGAACACATCTTGGGCGCATTGGGACGCAGCTGGCCAAGGCGACGGAACTGGTCGTTGATGTTAGCTCCTGTACCGAAATTCATGGTCCACACAAGGTCGTCCAAGCCGTTCTTCTCGAAGTTAGACGACCAGTCGCACTGGAAGAGTGCCAACTCCTTGCCGTAGATGGAGCGCAGGCAGTCGCGAATTTCGCTGACGTAGGGTTTGTCCTCGCCATACGAGCCGTACTCGTTCTCGACCTGAATCATGATGATAGGACCGCCGTTCTGAATGGTCAGCGGAGCAAGCTGTTCACCAACCTTCTGCTCGAAGATTTTTACGCGTTCCATAAAATAGGGGTCGCGTTCGCGTAGCTTGACATCCTTCTTCTTCAACAGCCACCAGGGCAGACCGCCCATCTCCCACTCGGCACAGACATAGGGACCGGGACGTACGATGACGTACATACCGTTCTTCTGTGCCAGCCGACAGAAGGCTGCCACGTCGTTGTTGCCCGTGAAGTCGAACTCACCCTCACGCTGTTCGTGGATATTCCAGAACACGTAGAGGCAGAGCGTATTCATGCCTAAGGCCTTGCACATCTTGATACGATGTTCCCAGTAAGGCTGTGGAATACGCGGATAGTGTACTTCCGCAGCTTTCACCACGAAGGGCTTGCCATTCAACAGAAAGGTCTTGTCGCCAGCTTGGAAACTGCCAATCGTCGTTTTCGGCTGTGCTGTCGCTGTCAGTGAGCAGAGCAGAAGAATAGTACTCAACAAGTGTTTCATAAGTAGCTAATGTTATTTAAATTTTCTTTCCCCAATACGTCACCAAGTCCTTCAGACCGGCATAAACGATGGTTGCCTTACGGCCTGTATGACGGTTGTTGGCCTCCGTGCCAGCCTCCCAGTCAGTCTCACGCTGCAGGTATAGTTTGATGCCGTTAACCGTCAGCACCCTGTTTGTCGCATCATAGCTCCACGTGCGACCGTTCTGCCACGAGCCGCTGACGGTATGATCCTCGTTCAGCGTGAAGTTGACCGACGCGCGCTGCTTGCCATAGTCGTACTGCATGGTAATATTCTGCCATTCGCCTATGAGTTCGCTTTCGTCAATGGCTGTCTGCGCCATGTGCGAGTAACGTTCGGGCATGACCACAGGCCAGCCGTCATCAGTCCAACGGATGCTGCGCACCTGTCCTAACATGATGGCGTTGGGAGCCCAGTCGTCGTAATCGGCAGGGAAACGTCCTTGCGAGGCATAGTACCAGTTGCCCTGACCATCGTCGAACACGGCACAATGGCTGATGCCCACCCAACCGTGGTCGTCGCCGAACTTATAGGGATGGGTCATGATGGGGAAGGCATTGCCGCCGCTACTGGTAACGTTGGTGCCCGACTTGCTGTAATACGGGCCGTCGATATTCTTCGAGCGTACTACACGGGTGTTGTAAGGTACCTCAAGGCCATCATAGGCCATGAAGAGATAGTAGTAGCCTGTCGCCGGATTATAGATGACCTCGGGAGCCTCAGCAGCCTGCCAACGGCTATTGGCGTCGCGCGTATAGACACGTTTCATCACCTTGTTGAGTTCCGTCAGCGAGGTGTAGAATGGCGGCATCTGTTTCAACGTCTTTCCCGTTTCAGGGTCTAACTGCACGGCAGCGAAACCGCTGTGCCACGAACCGTAGATGAGCCAGTGCTCACCCTCGGGTGTGATGATGAACGAGGGGTCGATAGCATTGTAACGGAAGTAGGCGTTCCAGTCGTTCGTATTGGAGCGTGTCCAGTTCTTGCCCTTGTCGGACATGGAACAGAGCACAAAGCCCTTGTCAACCCATTTGTTAGAAGCAGGATTGCTGGTTTCCATCACACCGATGAAGGCGCGCTCGCTCCACGAATTGTCGAAGTTGGCTGCGGTGTTCTGTTTACCCGACTTGATGTAGTTATCAACGACAATACAGTAGTACATACGATAGAGGTCGCTACGCACACGGCGGACACATGGAGCCCAGTAGCCGTAGGTCGGACTCGTAATCGTAGGCAAGCCGAGAGTCGTACGACTGTTGTTCAGCGAGTCCTTGACCCAAGCAGGGACATTGGCCATCGTGGCGCCTAAATATTCCCAATCGACGAGGTTGCGAGAGCGTCGGGCATGGAAGTGTCCGTGTCCATCATGCGGATTGCCAAAACCAGCGTCCGTGCAATACATATAGTAATAGCCGTCGTCAGCGCGCATGACCGACGGGTCGTGGACATTTGCCAGATTCCAGCGTGTACGGCTGCTCCATCCAGAGATATTACGATAGTCGTCAGGGGACGTCGGTGCGGTATAGCTGCGTTCCGTCAAGGGTTGTGCGGCTATAGACACCACACGACTGATGTTCGTTCCACCCGTGGTGAGGTCAATACGGCGTAGCAGCCACTCGTCGTCACCAGTACCCTGAACGATGGTGAAGTCGTCCCATGAGAGCTTCTGTCCGTCGGTGAGATCGATGACGAACTGAGCCGACGTCGTGAGATGTGCCAGAAGCCAAAGCGTCGTCAATAGCAGTGTCTTTCTCATCGTTTCTGGAATTTTACGGTTGTACTGCCTACTTGCAACAAGTATATGCCTTGGGGCAAATGACCAACGGCTATCTGCGTTGCGCTTTCTGTCGTGGTAAGCGAAACCAGCTCGCTTCCCGACATGTTATAGATATGAACAGGCAAGCCTGCCTGGCATCCGCTGACGGTCAGCGTCCGGCCAGCATTGACCATGGCGACTTGCGGCTCTGCGCCGGTTTGGGCAGGACGGATGGCCGTCTGGTCGAACTGACGGAAGGAGATGGTGGTCAGCTTGGGACAAACGGTACCGTCCTTGCATACAAGACAGAGCTCGCTGTCGTAATCGTTGGTAAGCAGATAGGCCACATTGCCCATCTGAGCCAGCGGTACATCGGGATTAGCAGCATCCACGATGCACCAACGCGTCTGAGCGTGGAGCATCGTGGATAAGAAAAGAGCTACTACAATAATCAGTTGTCTCATTGTGCAGCAGACTTAGTGTCAATGACCAAATCGGGTCCTATCTTGCCGTTCCACTTCAGATACCAGTTGCTCTGGGTGCGGAGCTTGGTACGGATGTCCTCGGAAACATTCTTGCTACCGGCACGGGCCGAGATGATGTCGGCCATGAACTCACCCGGATTACTGCTACGCAGGGCAAAACGCATGACATCATAGAAACGTGTGCCTTCGAAGGCAAACTCAAGAGCTTCCTCTGTGAGCAACAGCTGGCTGACATACTCCTGTTGGGTGGCCAAGGGTACTGCCTGCTTCTGGCCGTCAACCTCCACGGAGTCGGGGAACTGATAGTACTCGTTGAACGGTGTATAGCCAGAACCGCGGGTATGAACGCCAATCGTGTTCATGCTGCTGGAGGTGCGGCCACTGACCAAAACCTCGGCAGTGAGAGTGTCGTAGCGCGAAACGGGGAAGTCGAACTTGCGCAGCCATGTGGAGTCGCTCTTACTATAATATGGGCAGACGTCGTCAACGATGACATTGTTGTTGAGTCCCTTCGAGAGAATCTGGAAGGCCATGCGCGGATAACCAGCCATATTGAGGGCCTCAGCCATGCGCAGGTAAACCATCATGCGTCGATAGATGTGAACATTGCGGGTGTTGTATTTCCTGATAGTCTGTGTCTCGATACGCTCGCCAGTAGTCTTGTCGTGTGTGTAACCCTCGCCCCAGAAAGAAACGAGGCGCAGGTCGCCAGCACGGTGCAGCGAGAGGTTCTTGGGAGCATAGATGACACTGGTGGCATTGGTACCCACGCAACAGTGCCACTGATCGGCAGAGATCTCCTCCATGCGTGTCGAGGGTGTCAGACTATACTTATAGTCGTTCTCATCGGTGGAGTTGAACAGGTTGCGCAGTTCGCTATAGTTACCCTCTGAACGTGTGGAGTCACACGGTATCATGGTGATGAGTTCGCCATTGGCCATATAGCTTTCATTGACGCCCAGAGTTCCCCAGGTAGTAACGGTCATCCATGAGGTATCGCCTGGTTTCCATGTGTAAAGGTTGAGGCCCACAGGATAGGTAGAGTTCTGACCGTTGCGTTCGCTGATATACTGATAGTAGCGAAGGGCGGCCTGTCGGTACTGTTCCGTATTGCCCGTCACGCTGGCCTGCCACAAATAGAGGTCGCCCAACACAATATTGATGGGGAACCACAAGAAGCGCGAATCATTGCCGCGGATAGTGCCGTAACCAGGATATTCGCGACCATAGCGCTCAGCCAGCGGCAAGAGGTCGGCGATGAAGTAATCGCAGACTGCCGCAAGGTCGTAGGTCGGATAGCTCTTTTCAGCCTCTTGTTTGGTGAGTATGGGCTCCGTGACAAACGGCACACGGTTATAGTTCAGCACTAACTGCAGGTAAGTCCAAGCACGGATAGCCTTGACAGCGGCATACTCCTTCATGAAAACATACTCATTGCGGTTGTTCTTCAGTGCCGTGTCGACATGTGCTATGAAGTAGTTGCAGTTGTTGATGACGGCATAGTAGTCGCGAGGCACGTTGTACTGGTTGTCATCGCCAATCTGGAACAGAGCCATGTCACGCAAATCACTGGATGCCACGTTGGTGATAGTGGTTAGGTCGCCGCGAACCTCGCCGAGCAGCACAGTGCGGTCGGCCAGAACCTGAAGCTTGTTCAGGATGCCGGTGACCGAATAGATGGAGTCAGAAGCACTGTTCAGGTGATCCTTGTCGGCATAGATAATCTGGTCGGACTCCTGTTCGAAGAAGTCTGCGCAGGATGTTAGGAAAATGAGAGATTGAGAAAATGAGAAAATGAGAAATGCCACGCATCCCAATTTCTTCAAGTTCATCAGTCTCTGTATTCCTTTAAATATACTTGTTGTTTTCATATTCATAATGATTAAATAATTTCTCATTTTCTCATTTTCTCATTATCTGAATGTCTGATTAGAGGTTAATCTTCACACCAGCCACCAGCGAGCGACTCTGAGCCAGACGTCCCAGGTCGATGCCCTGTCCGATGACATTACCCGTCATGGCGAACTCAGGATCGGAGCCTAAGTACTTGGTGAGGGTGAACACATTGTTGGCTTGAATCCAGAACTGCAAACCCTGAATGTACTCAGACTTCAGAGGCAGGTCGTAACTTAGTGTAACACTCTTCAGGCGCAGGTAACTGCCATCCTCTATCCAACGGTCGCTGAAGCGCGAATTACCCATAGGATCCTGGAAAGCGATACGCGGAATGTCCGTGTTCTGTCCTTCCACCTGCCAGCGGCGCTGCAAGGCTGTCGACTGGTTCATGAAACGCGAGCCACCTTCAAGCTGTGCACGCATATAGTTATAGACATCATTGCCGGCACAGTAGTTGAAACGCACGTCGAGTTTCAAACGCTTCCATGCTACTGTCGTGAAGATGTTGCCGTAGATATCGGGATTGGGGTCGCCAATAACGGTACGGTCAGCTTCGGTAATCTGATGGTCGCCATTGAGATCGGCAAAGTGGATGTCACCGGCACCAAAGTAGTTCTTGTCAACGCCATTGTCGCCAAGGATATAAAGACCGGCTGCCTGTGCCTCCTCGGTGGTTGAGAACACGCCCAATGACTTATAGCCATAGAAAGCGTTGGCGGCCTGTCCGACCTGCGTGCGAATAGTAGCGCCATAGACTTGGCTGTCCATATACTGGGCACCATCGGCCAGTTCGGTAATCTTATTCTTATAGTGACCTATGCTACCGCCCAGCTGCCACTGCCAGTCCTTGAGATTAAGCACCTTGAATGTTGCATTGACATCGTAACCGATATTCTCTAACTTGCCACCGTTCGACCAGTTTTTGTCCAATCCTGAAAGGAAGCCCAGCGACTGTTGTGTCAGCAGATTACTCGTCCAACTCTTGAAGAAATTGAACGACAAAGCCACACGGTTGTCGAGCAGGCTAGTCTCCAGTCCTGCGTTCAGGCGACGCGTGGTTTCCCACTGTATCTTGGTATTGCCAACGCCTCCGAACGACAGGCCTGCTATAGCGTGCAGGTATTGCTGCGAACGGAAGTAGCTGCGAGCAGCGTAGTAGTCGATATCGTCGTTACCGCTGACATCGTAACCGACAGTCAGGCGCAGATAGTCAAGACCCTTGACCTTGGCCAGCCAAGGTTCGTTGCTCATCACCCATGAAGCCTGTACACCAGGGAACACACCCCAAGCGGCTTTGAACATACGGAAGTCGCCGCCATCCTGACCAAAGCGTGAAGAGCCCTCAATGGTGAGGTTAGCCTGTAGGAAGTAGCGATTCTTGTAGTTATATTCAGCCTGTGCGTACCATGCCAGCGAATTCCAATTGTCGTTAGTACCGGCGTCGTTGGCATTCTTCAAGCTGGAACTCATGAATGGCGTCTTATCGTTACCAGTGTCATAACCTAACTGCGAGTTCATGGTGTAGCTCTCCCAATTAATACGGGCTCCGCCAAAGACGTGTACGAAATGGGCATCATAACGGTTCTGCCAATCGATGCGCGTATCGCTCATAACAGAGTTCTGCTTTGAACTCAGCGAACGAACCTCATTATTGCGATAGTCGCCAATAGAACTGACGTAATAGCTGGGCGTTCCGTTGATGGGGATATAGTACATCTCGTTGGTGTTCACCAGATTGTAGCTGAAGTGCTCAGAAATAGAGAGGTGCTCGTTAAAGCGGTACTTAGGAGTGACCGTCAGGTTGAGCATGGAATTCTCGAAGCGGTTTTTGTTCTGTGCGTCAGCATACTCGTTGATGGCAGCAGGATTGCCCAACTTCCAGTTGTATCCGTTGTAGTTGGCCAATGCCTCTGAGAGGTACGACTCCTCTTCGATATCAAAGTGTGAATCGCTGAGCACGCCACGACCATAGCTGTAAGGACTCAGGAAAGGACTCTTCACGTAAGCCAAGAATGCCGGCGAAGTGGGTGTTCCCTCATCGTAGCTCTCAGGCGCTCCATCGTTGCGGATGTTACGTGTGCTATTGGCAAACGAAGCATCGAAACGAATGCCGAAACGGTCGGTCAACGTAATGTCCGTATTGAAGCGAATATTCAGACGGTCCATGTCGTTATACTTCAACGGACTCTTCTGGTTGACATAGCCGACAGACAAGTTGTAGTTAGCAATGGCATCACCGCCTTCCACGTTAATACCGTAGTTCTGGGTCATCGCCGTATGATAGACAAGGTCTTTCCAGTCGGTGTTCTGGTGATACTGCGTGTAATAGTAGTAGTTCGGATTCTCGTTGAGGAACTTGAACTCACGATTGGTGGTATTGGTGGTCTTCAGCAGCTCGGAGGCATAACTGCGATACTGCTCGGCACCCATCACCGACAAGTACTTAGGCTCCAGCACCACACCAGCCGATACGGTAGCGGTAATGCGCGTTGCCATTGACTTGTTGCGGCGCGTCTGGATGAGGATGACACCATTGGCACCTTTGGCACCATAGAGAGCTGTGCCGTTACGCATCACCGTAACCTTCTCGATATCGTTGGGATTGATGTTCGACAGAATATCGTTGTAGAAACCGTCGTGCAACAATACGCGACCGTACTGCTGTTCAATGATGACGCCATCGACAACAATCAACGGCTGTGCGTTGGCGTTCAGAGAGTTCAGTCCCTGAATGAACATGACGCTGCCCACACCAGGAGCGCCATTACGCTGTTGCGTGTAAACCTGTGCTCCAAGTTGTTTCTGCACCTCATCCTTGATATTCACGGAGTTCGTGTACTTGAAGTCGCTGGCAACATAGTTATTCAACACGTTGGTCTCAGCCTGATACTCAGAATTGAATGTCGAGAGGTACAGACGCGACTCTTTCTGCTGCTCGTCACTAAGCAGACTCTGCCTGATGGCATTATAGTCAGGAGAAGTGACATAGAGCGCTGTCGTAAACACGGGCACCTTTAACTCGTAGGTACCGTCGTCTTCGGTTAGCGTACTATAGCCATTTATTCCATCGGCTTTCACAATGGCACCGGCAATAGCCTGCCGCGTGGCAGCATCTACCACACGACCACGGACTGTTCGCGTGTCGTATTGTTTCTGTTTCGCAACAATGGTGCGTTTGCGTGCTGACTCATCGCCGTCATCATCAGCATCATCCTGTGCCGAGACACAGAGTGGCATGGATAGAAGCACCAAGCTCAGCACTACCCCAAAAGACCATTGGGAAACGACAGATAATAAAACTGTCAGATTTCTTCCGTATATCTTGGTAATCATAATTTCTAATTTCTAATTATTAATTACTAATTGTTTACTCCTCATGGGGCTTCAGAACAATACAGTCGATGCGCATGGTTCGCGTATAGGTATTGTTCTTCTGCTGCGTACTGGTGACATAGGTTTCCACCTTCAGTGATACTTGCGGTTCGTCCTCGTCAAGACCATAGCTGGCCACGGGGAACTTGAAATCCTCAGCCACCTTGATGTAATCCACCTCATCGGGACTGTTCACAATGGCCGTATTATTCAACAAGGGCACACCCTCGGTCTTACCCGTCTTGACGGTCGTTCCGTCCTGAATATGATGGAAGAGGGTGAACTTCAAGCGAGTGGGCAGACGCTGCACATCAGTAGCATTACTGTCGTTTGCCAAGGCTGGAGCAGTTACCACATAGATGTCATAGCCAATGTTCGAGAGCACATCCTTAATGTTAAACGTCACACTGTGGTTCACGGTAGTACGCGTTGGCTCGAACTCTACGAAACTGTTATTCGACACCTTATTATAGAATGTGTTGCCGGACTCCACATAACGGTTGCGGGGTACAACGGTCTCAGCCCATGTCGTGTCCTTCGTGCCATCGACATTGGTGATGACCTTGTCTACAACCTTACTGACCTCACGGATGCTACCCTGACTCTCAGCCTCGATGATTTTTGTCTGGAAGAAGGTCTCGCGTTTGTCAATCTTCCAGTCATTCACCTTCATGGCAACACCATTACTACACGACACATCGGTGTTGCCAGTAAAAATGCCACCACCGCCGTAAGGAGTGAAATACTGATAGTAGTGAAGACTGTCAGCACCCCACGTATACTTGCGCGAGGTATAGTAAAGTACGGCATTGGTCGACATGGCCGAATCCTGCAACATGGCATCCGTATTAGTAGTACGACTGAAAGCAGTACCCTTCATGATGGCCATACGCGTGTTGGTATAGAATATGGAGTCGCGCTTGTCCACCGTGTTGTCGTAGTTGAAATAATCCTGGTATTCGCCCACCAGATTACGCCACACCTCATTGGTAGGCATGAGCATCCAGTAAGTACTGTCCTCATTGTTCAGACGAGCATGGAGAAAATCGCTGTCGAAGAGGTCGTTCTGCTGGCGAAACACAGAATCGAGGTAAATGGTACGTCCATTCACGATGCCGCCTTCCACACTCTTGTCTGCCTGGAACTCCTTACGGTAAAAATGCTCATTATAGAAGAAGCTGTACAGACTGTCCAAGTCTGCATCACGACGCATATATTCAAACACGTTCGGGAAGTAGTCAATCTGACTGCTCACAGTGAACAATACACCATTGCCATAGAGCTGGTTTTTACTCGTCAGTGGGCTATTCCCTATCTTGTCAGATGTCAATCGCACGTTCTTGCCGTTCATCATGACAATAGAGTCATTGCTGGATCCTGACACGGAGTAGTTATACAAAGCCATGTGGTTCTGCAGGAACTCCTTGATAGTGCTATTATCATTATCATCAACCTTGCTCTTCTCTGCATTGTAGGCAGCAATATACTTGTCGGCCTCCTCCTTAGAGAAACAACTATTGGTGGGGGCAAAGACGGTGAACACCTGTGCAGAAGCCAACGCCTTGTCGTAACCGCAAGCCTCAATAACGCTCTTGAAGTTGCTCAGATCGGGGTTCTGCTGAATGGCTTGCCATAGCGACCCCTCTTGCACGCCTTGCGCAGCAGCGTCATAGTGGTCGTCCCACTTGTCGGAGCAGGATGTTAGGAAATTAAGAGATTGAGAGAATGAGAAAATGAGAAATGCCACGCATCCCAATTTCTTCAAGTTCATCAGTCTCCGTATTCCTTTATATATACTTGTTGTTTTCATATTCATAATGATTAAATAATTTCTCATTTTATGCATTTCGAGTTAGAGGTCGTCCTCCATCTCTCCATCGCCATCGACACCATAGACGCTCTTAGGCACCAGTTCGAGATAGTCGAGCATGAACTCATTGTTGTTACCCTGCTTACCATCGCTGGCCACACGGAATCGCACATAATGGTCTTTATTACAATCCATGTATGTTTGGCACAACACGCGACGATAGGTTCGTTGGTTACCAACAAAGTAGTTTTTGTTCGACGTACTGAAATGGAATGTCGAACGAGGGGCGCGGTAAACACCAAGGTTCTTGAGTACCTTCTGTTCGGCTGCCTTCTCCTCGTCGGTCATACTGTCATAGTTGTTGGGACCCTCGTCATCAACGAAACGGTCGCCAAGGTAAGCCTCATCAGTAAGGAACAGTGTCATGTCAAGAGGAATGCCCTGTGGCACACCGTCGAAGTACACCTGTGCGACGCCACGGGTAGGCAGGGCACAGAAGCCCAGTCTCACCTGCCATTCACCGCTATGGGGAACTGGCGGTATACGGAACTCAAAGTCGTAGTCGCCGAAGAGGTTCCACTCGTCACCCTGCCACGACCAGAAATTGATGTGCGGGCGGCGCAGCACAACGTAACAGTTCGAGAACGTCACGCCATCCAAATAACCCATGGGGAAATAGTAGTTGCGACCGTTCTTAGGTGTTGAAGAATCGTCGGGCACTCCGGAATTATCATCCTGCGTAGGATCGCCTTCGAAGCGCAAACCATTGGTCATCACCTCGGGGAATACACTCGAGAAGTCCAGGCGGATACGCATGTCCTGAACGGTATTCTGCACCTCATCACTGAAAGCTACCATATCGTCGACATAGAAGAAGTGACCATTCAGAGCATCGTGAACAACATCTCCTTCGACTGTCGCGTCAATATGCTGTCCCTCAATCTGGAACTGATTGTCGTAACGGCGGTTGATGTAACGTTCGCCCTGGGTAGCATTACCAAGCCATTTGGTCACGGTGGCCTTCTCAACCTTGATCATTGTATGCGGCAGCAACGTATGGAACCACTCAACAGGGTTGATGAGGGTCTCTTCAAAGCCAAAAGCGCCCTTTACCACACCAATATTAACATCCATTGGGGTCAAGTCGGCAGTACCAGCACAATAGCGGGTCAGCACATGATACTGCATGAAGCGTTTCAGCGGGTTGATGCTGTCAGAGAGGTGGTCATAACTATGTCCCTCCTTATTGACGTCTTTAGGATATACGGCATCGTAGATCTCACATGCCTTATTATAAAGCGCACGGAGGTCGCCCTTGGCAATGCCGTACTTCGACTCTAAAACTTCATCTGGCTCTACGAACAGAGTATAACCGTACAATTTCCTGTCTGGCACCCAAGCCACCTCTTTCCAGAAGTCGGAGGTATAGTAGTACTTAGGATACGACTTGTTGTCATATTCATCGTCTTCCACGAGGGTTATTTGGTCGATAACGCCCGTAGCCACCAAAGCCTTGTAGAAGGTGGTGAAAGGATGGTTGGTATTCTCGGCATAATCACGCATCACATCAGCAATGTAGCTGTTTGACTTCTCTATCACCATATCGATAGGTTGCATGATGCCGTTCTCCACAGAGTCGTCACGCAGTTCAAAAATGATATGTGCTGTACCTTCGAGGAACACGACGGCATTGCTGTCGCTGTCGAAGCCCTGCGAGGTTGCCAGATAGCGTCCCAACATGTTGCTGGTAGCCAGACGGTCCTGCGTCATTTCCATCGTGGTGTACATATTGTTCACCAAATGGTTGCGGGCAATGGTATCACAATCCTCATTGGATAGTTGCGACACACTCGTCAGACCACGCTCTTGCAAGTAAACATTCACTGCACTGTCCGAAGGTACAAAACACGTATAGTGTCCGTATGTAGACAGCAAGTCCATCATGCCAGCACGGCTAACAATCTCCGTAAACGCGCTGTACTGGGGTCGGTTCTTCAGGAAGTCACTAGCCATCTCGCCAGTAAAGGTGTAGAAATTGCTGCTGTCTGGTTCGTCAGAACAGGAAGTTATTAAAGGTAAAAGGGTAAAAAGGTAAAAAGGTAAAAAGCCTTTAGCCAATTTCCTTACCCTATAAAATATCGTTTTTTTCATATTCTTACTTTTTTATTTTTTTACTTTTTTACCTTTACATTAGTTGGTCTTCTGGTAGTTTTTATCCTCACCACTGCTAAAAGCCGTATTCTGCACAAGATGCTTGTTGACCTTAATCTCGTCATTGTTGTAAGGCCAATAGATGGCATCCATCTTCGACAGTTTGTTCTGGATGAGTGAGCCACCGGTGGTAACCTTACGCAATGCGGCATTGACCAATGTCTGCGTATTGCCGTCGCGCTGCGAGCGGCGCACGAGGTCATACCAACGTTTACCCTCGAACATCAGTTCGCGCTGACGTTCCTGCAGTACCAGTTCTTCCATCTTGGATTTCGTATTGAAGTCGTTAGCCACAAGCGTATCCTGCAAAGTGGTCTGGCAGACAGAACGCTTGTTAATGGCGTTCACCAGTCTGAAGGCCTGTGCCAGAATAGGCGTATTGTAGGCTATCGTTTCGTTGTCACTACCTTCACGCAACAGTTGTGTCAGGGCTTCAGCCTTCAGCAGCATGATGTCAGTGAGACGATAAATGACCCAGTTAGAACCATTGTTACCGTCGCTGTACATATCGACGTAGGCAATCGACGTAGGCGTGCTGGATGTACCGGCAGCACTGATTTGCACACCGCGTGTAGTGTACTTATTAATGCTCTTAAACGCTTTGTTGCAGTTCTCATAGAGACGTGCATCAATGTTCTTATTCCTGTCATCAAATATCGTGCGTCCGCTCTCCTTGGCAATGTCGTCAAACAGGTAGTCCGATGGCGCCAGATAACCACGAGTCACATTGGCATTACCATATAACTTGCTGACAGCAGAATTGGATGGCATGCTATTGCTGCTGGGATCATCCTTAAACACCAGTTGGAAGATAATCTCCTGACGAGCCTGTGCACGCTCCGACTCGACATCACTGCCAAAGAGGGTACCATAGGCATTGCCATAGTAGCCACTCATCAGTTGTTCGCTTACCAGCGGATAGCCATTATAGCGTTCAAAAGCAGAAGAGCCGGAACTCGTCGAACTGCCAATATAGCCACCAATGCTACCCATTGCCAGTAATTCCTCAGCAATAGTCTTCTTGGATTCTATCACTAAGTCAGCATAGTAGATGCAACGCTCATAGTCCTTCTTCCACAGATACATCTCACAAAGCATGGCATGGATGGCATCCTGTGTAATACGTCCTGTCTGGTAGAGAGGAGTCGTGGTAGGATAATACTTCACGGCCTGTCCCTTGACGCGTTCCAAGTCGTTGATGAGCGAGTCGAGCACCTCGTCGAACTTGGTGGCCGGCAGGTCAAACTTCTGGTCATCATCAGTGAAAGCTTCAGTAGAGAATGGGACATCTCGGAACGTGCGTATTAAATAGAAATAGCACAGCGAACGTAGCGCTACCATTTCCGCAATATTAGCCTGCAATTCACTCTCAGAATAGCTGGGATCACTGGCTGCCACCTGCGGAGCATACTTGATGACGGTGTTACAACGGTTGATAATGTTATAGAAACCCTCCCAAGTAGTATAACCGTTCGTGGCCATAATATTCTCGTTAAGCACGTTCAGCAGATTAACATCGTTGTTACTGTTCAGTCCGGCACCGATATTCTCGCTGCGTGCTTCACCCCATATAATCATGCGGGACACCATAGCATCAGTCTGCAGACCGGAGTAGCAGCCGGCAATGATGCCGTCAACGTCGGCCTTCTCATTCCAGAAGTTTTCCAGCACAATCTCGTTCAGTGGCTCTATCTCCAGGAATTTGGAGCATGAAGTCATGAAAGGTAAAAGGGTAAAAAGGTAAAATGGTAAAAAGCCTTTCGCCATTTTCCTAACCTTATATGATAATATAGTCTTCATATCTTTACTTTTTTATTTTTTACTTTTTTACCTTTTTTAGAAGTCAATCGTGATACCGAGTGTATAAGAGCGCGAGCGCGGTGTCTGAGCCCAGTCTATAGCGGCATCATAGCCGTTAGCAGAGATATCAGGGTCAACACCAGAGTACTTCGTAATGACGAAGGGATTGTTCACGCTGGCATAAAGTGAAATCTTCGAAAGACCAATCCACTTCAAGTGCTTGCTCTTAATAGCGTACGAGAGCTGTGCATAACTCATGCGCAGATAGCTGCCATCTTCCACGAAGCGGTCGCTGACAAGCGTGTTATAGCTTGATGTAGCACCATACATGGCGCGAGGAATGCTCGTCACATCACCCTCTTTGCGCCAACGGTAGTTCACGGCCTGACTTTGGTTGTTGTTACTCGTCATAGCCTCAGCGTTCAGTCGTGCCATGTTCAAAATCTTGTTGCCATAGCGGTAATTGAACTGGGTAGTCAGTCGCCAGTCAGCATAGCTGAAAGTGAAACCGAAGCCACCCGTCAGTTTAGGCAGCGAAGATCCAAGATAAACGATGTCGAGAGCATTAATCTGGCCATCGTGGTTCACGTCTTCGTATATGGCATCACCGCCGTTGAAACGGTAGTTTTTGCCCGTTCCGTCGTTGGTGTAGTTGTATATCATACGAACGGGGTTGCCCTGAGCGTCAGTAATAAGCTTACCATCCTCGTTGAGAGCTACAGGCGCTGTCTTTCCCGACTTCAAGAACGCTTCCCGATCTTCCTCGCTCAAATTATTAAAGGTAGAGTAGTTGTACTGGTAAACGCCCTTGTAGCGGAAACCGTATATGGCACCCAACGGGTTGTTCAGCTGTACACGGCGCAGGGTCTCTGCGTTAGCGTAACCGAATGTCGAGTTGAGGTTGTTCAGCACATACTCATCCATCTCCAGAATCTCGTTGCTGTTGTTACCGAAGTTGGCATTCAAGTCAAAGGTGAACTTACCCCTCTTGATGAGGTCGCGGGTGTTGATATAGAATTCCCAACCGATATTACGCATCTTACCGCTGTTATGGTAAGGCACTGTAGCATAACCAGAGTTAGAGGGGATACGGTAGTTCTCAAGGAGCATGTCCGTCGTTGTTGAGGTGTAAGCCTCGATGGCCATGGTCAGCTTATCATCAAAGAGTCCCAAGTCAACACCGATGTTATAGCTCGTCACCATCTGCCACTTCAGGTCTGTCAGTCGGATATTGATGGGATACATGGCACTCATGTCAATGTATTTCGAGGTCACGCCATATTTTGAGGTATACAGGTACTCCTTGTTAGGCTGGTTACCCACGCGTCCCCAGCTGGGACGTATGGCAAGCATAGACAATGTAGGCTTTAATTTCTCCATCCAAGGCTCGTCGCTGACAATCCACTTCAACGATGCAGAGGGGAAATATCCCCAGCGGTTGCCTGGTCCGAACTTGGTGGTACCATCGGCACGCAGCGTGACATCAGCAATATAGCGTCCCTTATAGGCATAGTGTGCAGAGAAGGTGAAGTACATGGAGCGCCACTGGTTGTACCAACTGCTCAAGTTCTTAATCTGGCCTCCCCCCTGTGTACCTTCAATACCTGAGGCGGCACCGCTCTTGTCCTCCGACTGACCGGTCGATGAACCGCTGGTCAGTTCAAAGCGTGCCAAAGCCAATGCCGAGTGGTCCTTATTCTTGAAGGCAGGAATGAGTGTCAGTGTCTGTTTGGTGTTGAACGACACACTTTTCGACGAACCATCATATGTGGTGTTCACACCAGAGCCGTCGTTCCAACTCACCGTACGCAGTTCCTGCGGATAGTAACGGTTATTGTATTCATTATAGATATTCATATACACCGATCCACGCCAGTTCAACTGCCAGTGGTCTTCGTCCATACCCAAAAGTTGATACTGGATGATGAGTTCCGGTGTCATATCATAGGTGCGTTGCTGGTTCTTGGCCAGGTTAGCTACAGCCACTGGGTTAGGATACTTCTTCTGGTCGCCGTCGAAAATGCTGGAGCCACTCTGCAGCATGGTGTAGTAGGCATCCGTATCTGCACCCGTCAGAGGATTCTGCTCGTAGATGCTCATATTAGGCATTTTCTTCAATGCCAATGCCAGCAGTCCTTCACCATCGCCTTTGAAGTCAATCCAGTTGCCAGTATTGAACACCCAGTTTTTGTCGTTCTTGGTGTATGTCAGTGCGAAGTTGGTACTGACACGGATGCGTTCACTGACGTTATAATCTAGAGCCACACGGGTAGAGAAACGGTTTAGTTTCTGTTTGATAATGGTACCCGTCTCGTGGTCGAAACCGCCACCAATACGGAATGACGCCTTCTCGCCACCACCACTGACTGTAATGTAGTGGTTCTGGCGAAGACCCCACTGCGTGACAGCGTCGCGCCAGTCAGTATTGTTGTTATACTGCTCGTACTCCGAGAAGGTCGGATCGTAGTTGATCTCGCTGATATTGGCTGATGCACCGTCGTCCTGGGAGGGGTTGAAATATGCCTCCTTGAGCAACATCGTGTAGTCATCACCATTCAGCATGTCGTAACCCTTAGGCTGATAGGTGCCAGTGAGTTTCAGCGAATAGGTAAGTTTCGGTGCACCACGTGTACCACGCTTGGTGGTAAGTTCGATAACACCATTACCACCCTGCGAGCCATAGATGGCCGTAGCAGCAGCATCCTTCAGCACGCGGATGTCAGCAATATCCTCAGGGTTGATGTTCAGCAGTTCTGCAAACTTTTCGTTGTTGGCAGCTGCCATATCAAAGTTGTCAAGACTTACCTCACGGATGTTACCATCAACAACGATGAGCGGGTTGGAGTTAGTCAGCGACGACAAGGACGAGGCACCACGCAGGCGCATCGTTGAACCAGAACCCAGGTCACCGCTATTACCCACGATGTCCAGACCGGCGATACGTCCTTGTAGGGCTTCATCGACAGTGGTAAAGGCAAGACCCTCCACTTCCTTCATCGAGAAGGTTTGGGTGGCACTTGAGATTTCACGCTGCGGGATGGGCAGTCCGTTGCCCAGTACACGGCGCTTGGCCTTCACCGTCACCTCTTTCAGTGTGGTGGCCGACTCCAAGTTTATTTTGTACGTAGTCTTGTTGATGGGCAGGGTCTGTGTTTTCAAGCCCACAAAGCTGAAGCGAATCTTATCCTTCTGGTTCTTTACCTTCATAGTGAAGTTACCATTCAGGTCAGTAACAGCCGACTCAATGATACGTCCGTTACCATCGATTTCACACACCGTAGCTCCCATCAGCGGTCCCATCTCGTCGCTCACCGTTCCGTGAACCGACGTGATATTCTGCGCCTGGACGACTGCCGAAGTCAACAACGCCAGTACTATTATGATAGATTTCAGTGTTCTCATACCTTTACTTCCTCCTTATGTTTTTAAGTTGATCACGCCAGGGGGTCATCTCTTCATAGAACAGCGGTTCATTAATCTGGTGTACCACTGCGTCGGAAGCCATGAATATCTTGGCAGTATTGCCCGTACCATTGAACCAGTACTCGCGGCACAGATTGTTGTACAACCCGTTCTGCTTTACCACATGACGTTCATGACCCATGACATCCTTCACCGTCAATTGTCCATTGCTGTTGTCACTCTCAATTCCATAGAAACGTCCCGTCAAGGGATTACGCTTCATCGACTCATAGACGTTGACATATACCGGTGTCTTCACGCCAGTATCCTCGTCCTTGTCATAGAGTTCAGGAGCCATGCCAATGGCCACACTATGGTCTTGTACATGGTAGCGAATAAAACTCACGATGATATTCTTGATAATCTGCTGTGCACTGTCCACTGCAGCCTCATCGGCAAATCCTTCATTCTCCATCGCCTCGTAGTCATCCCATGTGGGCAACAAACCACGGTCTATCAAGTCGCGAATCGACTCATTGGTAGGCACATAGACGGTATAGTTGTAGTTGTCGAGCAGTGTAAGGTTCTTCGAACCCTGTGCCGACAAACCAGCATTGTAAGTGTTATTGAGCTTCGTTGCCAACAGGTTGGAACCGTCATGGTCAATGAGGTTAAGGAACTCTGAGAAGGCCTCATTGCCTTTCAAAGTGAGGTAGATGGAATTCTGCGCACCCATGGGAATCTCATTGTTCAACTGGTACGACTTACCGTTTTCCTTGGTATAAATCTCATTATTCTCCACAGGTATCGCCCTGTCGTTATGCTCTGACTGCCAACCGCCACTAAAGGCAATCCTGCCGTCGGTTGTATGGCTCACGCGAATCAGGGTGCCACCCTTAGTCTTATAGTATTCATGACCGTCCTCCACATCGCCTACGATGATAAGGTCATCCATAAGACGTTTCAGTCGGTCGTCAATGACGTCGCGGTCCACAACATTCTGTGAACGTACACCCTTGGTGATTTTACCATCCGCATCAACAGTAGTGTTGAAACGGCGTGCCTGTACGCGCTTATCGGCTGACTGCGTTGCATCGAAGTAGAACTCAAGAGCCGATGGTGCCTCCATACCCGACAAGCGGTCAATACCACCGTAAGTAGCAGGGTCAAGATACCATAACAATGCCTCATTTGTAGGCAACAGCAGACTATATCTTGAATCCATTGACAGCAGGAAAGGCAAGAAGTTCAGCTGGTCGATGGCCCAATAGATAACGTTCATCGTTGACTCGTGAGCCAAAGCAGGATATGCCACAGATGCATACTCAGCAGGCGAGAATACTTTGTTGACCATATAGACAACACCATTACATGCCATAAAACACGAGTCGACATTTTTAGCCTCAATGCCCAATTTCTCCTTGGCATCGTTCAGCACTTTGTCAAACTTCGAGGGAACAGCCTCTGTGAAGGTTGGCAACATATTGACGTTGAGCAACTTAGCCAATGTTTTATCAGGAACGTTCTCCCATGTACCATACTCCATCTGGAGATCCTTACCTTCGTTGTTCCACCATGCCTCTAAGGCTGCATTAGTGGGTGCAATCATGGCACCGGCATCGTAATGCAGGTCGTAACCCATCGTATTAGAGTACATATACTGGTTCCAGCCTGGATCGAATGTCAGCAGTGCAGCGACAGTCTCACCGTTCGGATCCTCACTTAGGGAAGTGCCGCCTGCGGAACGCTTGCTGAAGTAGCGCATGGTATAGACAGAGTCCTCATTGCTATAGAGGCGGTTATACTCACGTGTTGCTGTGGCATTAAAATAAGGTGCCGAGAATCGGTCGATGAGTTTCGACCACATCGACAGGTCCGGATGTTGGCGCAGCACTTCGGCCATATTGGTCATAGGCTCTATCACACCATCAATTTTCTGGACGTAGCCGTTCTTGCACGTGATATCACGGTCGAGAACCTTGCGTGAGTTCACCCATGCCTCTTTGGCCGATGTAGCCTGATGGTTGGTGAGAACAGCGAGGTCTTCACTCGTAATGTTGTAGTACTGCATAAACTTCGGCAGGAAGTGAATCATAGGCGCCGTTGTAGCATCCTTCAGGATGGGAATGCTCTTGTCACGCTCGCGGAAGCGCTGCCATGCCGCCGTTTGCGGCATCTTAGCTGGCGACATAATCTCTACAGAGTCGTAGATAGTCGTAGCCGTCTCACGGCGCATACACATACCTTCCAATGGCGGTGTGCCGCTGACGTTAGACAGCAACTCGATGAGATAAGCATTGTTAATCATCGTGTTGTTGAGCAACATCTTCTTCTGCGCCTTGGAAAGTTTTGAATACTCTTTCACACCCCACGGATTGTTGCCGAACCAAGCCTGGAAGGCTGAGTCGTTGGCAGCAAAGAGTGTCTTCGAACCCGTGTGGCTGAGCACTTCTGTCTGCTCCAGGTCGTCGACCAGGCGCAACAGCGTGGTGTAGTTACCATCTTCCTGCAGTCGCTCATAGATGGAGTTGCCCAGCCACGAAGGCTGACCCGTCAGAGTGTAATCGTCTTTACACGACTGCACCGTCCAGGTTCCCATCAGCAGACAGCAGGCCGTAACAGCCACTGTTCGTCCTTGTCTTGCGATAAGTCTGTGTTTCATACAATAGGGTTTAGTAGTTATTTAATGATCTTTTGTCCGTTGTTAATGTAAATGCCGCGCTGCACAGGTTTCCCGACGCGCTGTCCCTTGAGATTGTAGATGGCATTGGACTGTTCACTATTCATTTTTAACTGTTCATGGATGCCTGTCCCTGTACCGAGATAGTTCAGCGTGAAGTTATCAAAGCAGCACCAGTCCTGATCCACCAGTTCCGACTTGGACAGTCCCACTACCAGAGTCCCGTCGGTCACAGTGGTTTCTACCGTATTTTTGTACAAGCCATAGCTATTGAAAGCTTGATTAGCCTGTGTCACGTTGTCAGGATAATTGTCATAGCTCGCGGTGCCGTAGCGCTGGGCAGCACTGTTGTCATAGATACTCATGACGGGTGTCTCGGCACTGTTGGCAAAAAGTTTAGCATTCAGTTTCTCCGTTCCGCTCTTATGAGCTTGGAAAGCATCAGCACGCGAGCCGTATCGAAAAAAACTTTGTACGCTCACCTCATACTTGCCGTTGGGTAGTCCACTTATCGTCTGCCACATATAGAAATTCTTGTTCCAGAACTCGGCCACATAGCCGTTGGCGGCAGTAAAACCGTTCGTTGTATTCCAGTAAGCATCACCCTGCGAGAAGTCGGCATTATCAATCATGCAGGTCAGGTCGCCGTGACCATTTTTCACGGCTTCCTCAATGGCAATCTTGCGTGTATCCGTCTCACAAGCTTTCAGCAGTTCCAGTGCCTTTTGCATGGCGGCAGCATTCTCGGCAAATGTCGTGCTATTGGCCAGTGCACCCTCAGCAGCCTCTATGGCTGTCTTGTGTTGGGTGGTAGGCTTCACAGCATAGTAATCCTTCACCTTTGGCAACAGCGTCAACACCTGATCCCAAGCCTTCAGCATATCGCATTCTGCCTGTGTAATCTTCATCACACAGCCATGCTGAGCCTTCAGATTGCCACTGATGGTATGACCATCCGCATCTACATTCATACAATGCTCATCCATATAGCGCATGCGGTAGACGTAGCCATTACTATAATTAATGTACGCGAGGCGCCAGCGCAGTTGCCCAATGGGACGCCACTGTGTCATACCCTCGATGGCCTGATTGTTCTCACCAACGTGGAAGTCTTTGGTAACCGTCCATACCGTCGTGCCCGTAGCATCTTTCTCAGGTACCAGCTTTTGGGCTGTAGCACGGTCGAAACCGTTAGTCGACTCACACTTGAACTGCATGACATACTGTTGGTCAACGGCATTCCACACGATGTCGGCATCAATAATGTCGTAGCCTGGCGAGAAATAGACGCGCGGCTCACATAGGATGTTCAGGTCTTCGTCAATCTGCTGGTAGAAGATATAGTGCTTGTCACCCCTCACGCCCACACTATAGTAGAGCACATAAGTTTGGGTGATAGGGTCGTAAATGACTTGTGGTGCCCATGCTGCCGTCATCGTCTCAGCGGTGATGGTTTTGCCCAAAGCTTTACTGATGGCTGCGAGGTTCTCCTCCGTTTCCAAGTCGATGAACACCTCCTTAGTCCAGTGAATCAGGTCTGGCGACACCATGAGGTCCATGATGTGGTTACTCTCCCACCCTAATCTCGACGTCATATCGGTGCCAACGAGCATGAAGCCCTTGCCGCTCTTCAGACGATAGGTGAAGGCATCACGCATGCCGCCGGTCTTCGTATATTTCTCAGTGGGGAATACCTCACCACTGTTGAGAAGGTCGTTCCAGCTATTGCCACCCGTATTCAACGCATAGCAAGTATATTCGCCCGTCTCATGCATATGTGCATAGAGATATGCAGCCATGTCTTTGTCCTCCTCCACGTACTCGGGGTAGTCGGCCCAGGTCTTCTGCGGCTCTTCGGCCAAAAGGCCTGTAATGGGGAAGCGGTAGATGTTGAGCGAATAGGCAGGGATATCGAGCCTCAGTCCACCATTCTGCCCTTGCCCCGCTGTACCGGTGTATGCCGGCATGCCGTTGACAGGCTCTTTGGCTGATGGTACAACGTTGTTGGGGTTCTGCATGGTGTTCTCATCGGTGCCATTTGTCGATGTCAGCCGTTCCACAGTACCATTGCCTATGCTGAAATAGGTCTTCAGCAGCAATTGTTGAGCCTGACCGTGGGGATTCACCACTTTCAATATCATCTCCGTACCATCCTCGTTGATTTGACAGCTCTGGTAAAGGGCACGCTCTGCTTCGAGTGTCAACTCATGGTACTTCTGGCCGTTGATATAGCAGCGGATGACACTGCCGTCAACCTCTACCTTCAGGTCAACCCACTCACCCACAGGAGCCGAGTAACTCACTTTGCTATACTGAGCCTTCGAGCCGTTGCGGCATATCTCGATGGCATTCTGCGTATTAGTCCAACCACCGATGTTCCACCACGCATAATTATCTTCATCCTGATAGTCGAAGATGATGAGGAATCCCTCTGCACCAGCGTCCTTACGAGCACGGAGTGTCATCGTGTATTGCGAACCGTCGAACTTCGTCAAGCAGACGCTACGGCAACCCTTGTCGTTGTTGGTACCACCAGCCGTCTGTTTCTTCACACCACCAGTGACACTCCATGAGCCACCGTATGTTGTCCATCCTTCGTTCTTCGAGAAATCGTCAGTGATAACAGTTGTAGAACCGACAGACACGGTGACATCATCAAACGAGGCCTGCGTATCCCATGTAGCCAGTCCCACCTGGTGCGTACCAGCCGCCGTGATACTGTTGCCGCTCTCTGTCCACAACAAGTTCTGATAGCCAACGTTGTTGGCCATCATCTTCTGTACGTGATAGCTGGGCGTCACGAAGTTCGAACCCGAGTTGAAATGTATCATGTCGTACGCCCATGCAGGATCTTCTTCATGTGTGAAGATAGGTGCAAAAGAGCCCATCACGCACACATCACTATTACGTTCTTGTCCCATCATATAGACAGCCTCGCCCAATGCCGAGTTCAGATTGCCATACTGACCATAGCCACCGCTATTGGCAGCATATTCACCATTATACACCTTGACGTCACGGGGATAGTTATCGTACTTGTTGTAGTTCTGTTTCATCCACGCGTGCGAGCGGTAGTAGTGTTCGTCGACGATTTCAACTGGATATTCGTTGCGCCATGTCGGACAGTCGGTACCCCAAGCCTCAACATTGCCAATGGTGATAATGTCGGGATATTTCTCCTTGATGGCACTATAGAACTTATAATAGCGCTCAGGATACTGATAGCTCTGGTCGCTATTCGACCCCATGTTAAAGTTATAGTTCTCGTTGCCTATCTCAATGAATTTCAGATTATAGGGAGCTGCGTGTCCGTTCTTGATACGCATGGCACCGTATTTTGTCGTAGCGTCACCATTGGCATATTCAATGGCGTCGAGGGTATTTTGTACCAGTGTGTCCAAGTCGGCCATCGGTACGTACCAGCCGTGTCCTAATCCTACATTGATGACGAAGAGCGGGGCTGCGCCCATGTCCTCAGCCAATTGCAGGTATTCATCGAAGCCCAGTCCGTCGCTCGACCAGTAGTTCCAGTTGTAGCTCATGTGTCCATGTCGTTGCTCGATAGGACCTATAGTGCGCTTCCACTGCCATGTGTCGTCGAAGCTTTGCTGACCTTCGACGAAGCATCCGCCGGGAAAGCGGAGGAATGTCGGTTTTGTGTCGGCCAGCAGTTGTGCCAGATCGGGGCGCAGTCCGTTGGGTCGGTTGTTCCATGTGTCAGGGAACAGTGACACTACATCGATATAGAGGTGTCCGCCGTTGCTGGTCAGCAGCAGCAACTGTCCACTATGGTCTGTATCTTTTGCCGTCAGTTCGGCGGTCAGTTTATTCCATTTGTCGGTGTACACTTCGCCTGTCAGGGCAATGGTGTCGCTGACGGCAGTCTTGCCGTCATTTCTCAGTAGCGCGGCATAGACGCGCCCAGTATAATTATTGTTGTTACCTTTCGCATAGAGCGACAGGTGATAGGTTTTGCCTTTTTCAAAATTCATGC
>JAEEGG010004246.1_pt1 | contig 34842 bp, 17 predicted proteins | sample 9134161 | NCBI WGS metagenome assembly JAEEGG01 (sample SAMN16246543, study PRJNA631951) | gut metagenome | biome: gut microbiome; feature: rumen; material: CR-attached | host: Bos | place: Iran: Karaj | collected 2018-10
AGATTCACGCCAGGGGCGAAGACGGTATTACCGCCATTGCTCAGCATGATGGGTGCGGTGTAGTCTATGGTGGCGGCAGGCCTCCCGCTCATCTCTATATTATTATAATAGGTGGCCTGCATGCCTTTACTGCCGAGGGGAGTCTTCAGTTCGGCAAAGCGGCTCTCGAACACCTCATTGCGCGTCAGGCCGCAACCGTTGATGTATCTGACCTGTGGGACTATCTGCTGGATACCTTCAAGGGCTGTAACGGTTCGGGTGGCAAAACCGGAGTAGTTTCCCCATTGCATGATGGAGTCGATGGCATTAGCACCCATCACCACTATCGAGGAGTGGGAAATGTCTGCGTTTAAAGGAAGAACACCGTTGTTTTTCAGCAGTACGATGCTCTTGCGGGCCATGTCGAGAGCCAGTTGCTTGTGGGCATCGCAGGCCACGACACTGTCGGGAATCTTAGTCCAGGGATTCAGCTCGTCGGGATCGAGGTCACCGAGCTCAAAGCGGGCAATGAGCAGTCGTTTCAGGCTACGGTCGAGATCGGCTTCCTTGATGTCTCCACGACGTACGGCCTCGGGCAGATGCTTGTATTCCGAGCCGCACTCCACGTCGGTGCCTGCCAAGACAGCCTGTGCCGATGCTTGGGCACCGTCTTTTGCCGTGTTGTGCCAACGGGGCAGGAAGTCGCGGATGGCACCGCAATCGCTGGTGATCAGACCGTCGAAGCCCCATTCGTCGCGCAATATCTGTTGTTCATAGCGTGTCTGTGAACAGCAAGGCTGACCGTCAATGCGTTGGTAGGCACACATAATCTCAGCCACCTTTCCCTCCTGGACCAAAGCCTTGAAGGCCGGAAGGTAAGTCTCCCAGAGGTCACGCTCAGGCAGATCCTCGACGTTAAACTCATGACGGTTCCATTCAGGACCACTATGCACGGCGAAGTGCTTGGCGCAGGCAAGGAGCTTTCTATAGTTTACAGTAGGCAAAACATCCTTCCCGTCATACGTCATCCCTTGCAGGCCACGTACCACAGCCAGTCCCATCTTCGATGTCAGATATGGATCCTCTCCGTAGGTCTCTTGACCACGCCCCCATCGGGGATCGCGGAAGATGTTGATATTCGGTGTCCAAAACGACAAACTCTGGTAGCGCTTGATGTCGCCAGAGCGCTTGGCCTGCTGGGCTTTCACCCGGGCCTCGTCGCTGACAGCCGTAAACACCTTGTGCAGCAAAGCATCATCCCACGAGGCGGCCATGCCCATGGTGATGGGGAACACGGTGGCAAAGCCATTACGTCCTACACCGTGCAGGGCTTCGTTCCACCATTGGAACTGTGGGATGCCTAATCGCTCGATGGCGGGCGACGTGTCCATCATCAGGCTCACTTTCTCTTCAAGGGTCAGACGGCCTAACAGGTCATCGGCTCTTTCAGCAGCAGAAAGGGCCGCATTCTGGTAGGGTAGTTGGGCGTAAGCCGTTGCAGCGCATAGCCCTAACATAAACATGTCTAGTAGTTTCTTGATCATAATGACTATTATTAATTATAGATACTTTTTAAAGAATTCCAGGACGCGGGCCTGTGACCTAAGCCCACAACTGTGTGGCATTTCCCAGAGTTCGGTCTCAAGCCTGTCACCTACACCTTGATCTTCCCAGGTGGCGTGCATCGTGGCAAAGGCCTTCTCCACACCGGCCACAGGAAAGAGCTTGTCCTGCGAACCGTTGATGAAGAGCATCGGCTTGGGGCAAGCTATGCTGGCGATATGGGGATAGTCGAGCCAGCGACGCAGACCTGGGAAACAGTTGGCGAAGCCTCCGTTCTCCGTACGGCTGTACTTGAATCCCATCTGCTCGTCGGTGGTCACCATCCAGCAGACGGAAGCCCCCACCTTGATGCGATCTGAGAGGGCCGAGAGCATCCAGGCGCGGTAGGCACCCATCGACCAGCCTGTGCAGCCGATACGCTTCGGGTCTACCTCTGGCATCGAGGCCAGATACTCCGTTCCGGCGATGTCATCGTATGTCATATAGGCTGAGAGGTCTATACCATACATCATCATGTTGCCGGCAATCATATCATACATGTTGCGCTTGGCCCCTTCCATCTGGCCGCGCTCTCCCCACATCGGGGCATCGGCAGAGAATACGACGTAGCCATGCTTGGCCAGATAGTCGCCGAAGAACTGGCCCTCATAGCCTGACACCCACTCATCGGCATCCTTGATGACCGCAGGATCCTCACAGGCCAGCGGACGGATCATCTTTTCCTTCCCGATGAACAGGTGGCCGCCGTGGTCATGCAGGGCATTGACGGCAGGAAAGGGTCCCTTGCCGTCGGGGATGAGCACGTAGGCAGGAACGGTATAGTAACGTGACAGCCGGATTTCTATTTTCCTGGCTTTGTAGCCGTCGCGCTGTTCCTCAAAGATTACCTTCACGTCGTAGCCGTTGGCAGAGGGTGGTGGAGGCGTGAGCATGCAGTCGAACACCTTTTGGCGGGCGGTCTGCTTCCAGGTGTCAAAGTCTTTGATGTCGCTGTTGCCCCATGCCAGGGGAAAAGTCAGGTCGGCTATCAGCGAGTCGGCATAGACAGGAAGGTTGCGTTTAAATTCGTATTTCTCACGCTGCTGGGCCTGTGCTGAAAGGAAACAACAGATGACACAGATGACACAGATGAACCTCTTCATACCCTTCCCCCTCATTCTTTGATTTTCCCTTTCAGCCAAAGCATCTGCCCGTAGTTGGTCTCCGTCGTAGTCCAGTGTTCGTTGATGGGCGTGATGAGTGCCTCCTTGGGGGACGTAATCAGGTTCCATACGATATAACTTGTTGTCGGCGGACAGACATTGTCATTATAGCCCCACGTCAGATAGACAGGGCAGGTGATGCGGCGGGCGAAGTTCACCACGTCGTAATACTGCAGGGTCTCTACCTTCTGCGGTGTCAGCATGTTGTGCTCACGGTTCATGTGAGGCCAGCCTCCGGCACGGTTGTCTAAATAGCCTGCCACGTCGCTCAGTGCGGGGTGGTTGGCCACGCAGGCCGTCACCCGCTTGTCGAGGGCTGCCGTGATCAGAGAGAGTGCACCGCCCTGACTGCCACCTTGAACGAAGACGTTCTTACCGTCCCATTCCTGGAGAGAACAGAGATAGTCGATGGCCCGCACACAGCCGGTATAGACATGCTTCATATAGTAGTTGTCGCGATCGTCGAGCCCGTTCTCCACATAGCCGTTCTCCCTGGAGAAGGCTGTAGAGATATCGTGAAACTGCTCTTCGGTCATTTCCGGGTTCAGACCATGGATTTCCATCTCAAGGCGGATGAATCCGTTTTTGGCATAGTAGATCTGGCGCATCGGTTCCTTGATGGTCTTGATGCCGGCTCCCGGCGGACAGAGCACCACGGGGAACTTGCCTGCTTTCTTCGGCTTCGACAGGTAGCCGTAGATGCTGTGACGACTGTCGGTGCGTATCTTCAGCAGATACATGTCTGTCTCGTCAGTGCAATAGGCATCTACCTTTTTGCAGTCCACATGCAGGTGCGTCTTGCGAGCCTCTTCAAGGTTCGCTTTCCAGAATTCGTCAAAATCCTGAGGATTCTTCGTGTAGGGCTTCAGCAGTTCTGGCGAGAATCCCACTTTCACGTGATGCTCATACTTCTTGTCGGCCACCGTGGCTGTCAGCCTCAGATCGAGGAATCCCGGCTGTTTCATCGTGCCCATGTCGATGGTCGCCCGTCCGTTCTTCAGTCTCACCTTGCCTTTGCTGGTGGCTGGCATCTCGTCGGGACCTATCTCATAACTCACCTCCACGTCTTGTGGCATACCATACTTGCAGAAGGTGACTTCCACCTTCGCCTTCTCTCCCACCTTATATAGCCAGTCGGCATGGTCGGGCACCGTCAGCCATAGGTAGTCGCTGCGGTAGGGATAGTTTTCAACAGCCAATGCCGGCATTTCTGCTGTCAGTAGCATCAGCATGCAAATAGTCTTTAGAGTAATTTGTTTCATTTCTGTATCTTTTGTGGCAAAATTACACATTTTATATTATATCTCCAAATTTTCCGGCCGTTTTCGTATCAATCCATCGGATTCCAGCCGTCATCACCTTTCAGCACGTCGTGGATGTCATATTCTCTGTCATCCTGTAACTGATGTCCCCAGGTGGCACGCCGTGAGGTGTCAGCCCCTTCTCCATAGCACTTGTATTCGGCATAATAGGCCGTCTGCTCATTACTTGGCTTGCCCCAGTTGTTCCATCCTTCAGGATGGATATGGCGACCCATCTCACAACGGATGAACACCGTCCGGCCGTAGGGTCGCCAGGGGCGGGAGAGCCAGACACTGCTATCAGCCACTCCGGGTGCTGCCGTCAGTTTGCAGTCGTATAGCACATAGCCATATTTACAGCCCTCCGGCGTGGCTGGTGCTGTCAGATAGCCTGCGCTGAGACTATGCAGTTCACAGCGGTTGAACACGGCCGATGCCTTGCCGAAGATGAAGTCGACCGTTCCTTCAATATAACAGTCCTCGTAATACTCACGTGTATTCGCGCCAAATGTATAGAGTGTATCCTGAAAGCCGAGAAACCGGCAACGGCGGAACACGGCACGATCAGCCCCCACGTGACAGGCAACAGCCTGTCCCACGGGACCTGATGAATTCTCGAACGTGATGTTCTCTGCCAAGAAGTCGGGACCGAAGATATAGATACTACTGGAGCCACTCGTTCCCTTGTTTTCGCCGAAGATGTTCGGCTTGTTTGCGTAGTCGTCGTAGGTGATGACAGCATCGCACTCACCAATCAATTGCACCTTTTCCTTGCTTTGGGCAATCACCACCTTCTCCTTATAGATGCCCTTGCGGATGAGAATACGGGTAGGACCTGCCTTGCGATAGTCTGGCACGGCATTAATGGCAGCCTGAATGGTGGTGTAATCCCCGCTGCCGTCGGCAGCCACCACGAAATCGTAGTTTCCTCCTTCTGCCTGTGCGATCATGGCCAGACAAAGGAACCATAATATATATAACTGTCTTTTCATTATCTGTCGTTTTCATGAAAAGGGGAATACTCACGCATTCCCCTACGTACACAATTAACTAACTAATTAAATATAACCAATGTATGAATCTCTATGATGTTAATAACCAGGGTTCTGAGGAAATTCATCCTGATTTGTCAGCGCATCCAACTCCGACTGGGGGATAGGACGCAGTTGATGGTACTCCTGTATGACGTCAGCAGCATCGGGATTCATCTTCTTGATGCGTTCAATGAACTTACCTGTTCGCTTCAGGTCGAAGAAACGCTGCTCTTCCATCGAGAGTTCGCGGCCACGTTCGTCGAGGATAAAGTCAATATCCAGGTCGGCCTCTGTGATACGCATCTCTGTCTCATGGCCAGGAACGGCGCGTTTCTCGCGCAGCACGTTCAGCAGTCGTACAGCCTCACCCTTATTTCCGTTCTGCATCTCAGCCTCGGCAGCGATCAGGTACATTTCTGCCAGACGGAACACAAACCAGTCACGACCGCTGAAATATTCCCAACCAGTGGGATTCGTATAGTCATGGAACTTATAGCCGCTGATGAAATAGTCGCGTGTACCGAAACTCTTGTGTGTCACCGGGTCGAACACGTCGTTGGCATCATAGATCTTATAGTGGTGCTGGGCACGCTCCTCGTCACTATACACATACTTTGAAACAACGAATGCTGTATCACCAATCTGCAAGGGACCGTCGGCACCGTAGGTCGGGCCGTAGTTGGCATCGTAGTTGGCTGAAGTGCTGTTTACCAGCCATACGCCCTTGAACGTTGCGTCATAGCGCTGGTCAATCTTCTCGTTGAAGGTGTGTAGATAAGCCAGTGTTGGCTGACTCTGTACCCAAGGAGCATGGGTGTCGGGTGTTACCCATACGCCACAGCCGCTAACCATCCAGTAACTCATACAAGCAAAGATGGGTGACTGGTTACCAGTGCGACCACCTAATGTGGGAGAGTCCTCGCCGCCTGGACGGATGGCAAAGGCAGCCAATAATGTCTGGTCATTGGCATCACCAGCATAATTCACCCACCAGATAGCCTCCTTGTTGTCTTGTCCGGCCTGATTAGCCATGTCGAAGGTTTCTGCAAAGGTGTCGTAGAAGTCATAGGCACCGGAATTGATCAGTTCCTTTGCCAGCGATGCGGCCTCAGCGTAGTTGCCACGATAGAGATCGATGCGGGCCCGTAGTGCCTTGACGGCATTCAGGGTGACACGGCCATTCTCCTTGGCGGCTGTTCCAGACAACAGGCTGGCAGCCTCATCGAGGTCTGCGAAGATCTGCTGATAGATTTCGGCCTGAGATGTGCGGGTAGCCGTTGTCTCTGGGCTTTGTATCTCCTCTGTATAGAGAATGGCATCGCCCCAGATCTCTGTAATCAAGTGAAGATAGAGTGCACGCAGAAAGTGTACTTCGCCCAGACGGTGACGTTTGGTGGCCTCGTCGAGTCCTGAGTTGTCGGCACGTCCGATAGCGGCATTGGTACAGTTCAGTCCGCTGTAGAGTATATTCCACATATAGCGGAACGACTTAAGTGTAGGATTGAGTTCAACTCCATAGTAAGCCAGGGCAGGCACATTGCCGGAACTGCTTCCGGCGCCCGTAAAGCAGTCTGTACCCATCTCTGTGAGCGAATAGCCGTCGGTATTGCCCATGAAAGCCTTTGAGTAGGCATAACAGGCATTCACCAGATTCTCATAGCCGTCGGGGGTGTTGTAGAGCACGTCGGCAGTGACGGCATTGCGGTTGGTCTCGTCGAGGAAGTCGGAGCAAGACGCCAGACCTAAGGTCATCGTCAGACCTATTGTATATATATACTTTTTCATAATAATCGATATTTCTTTTGAATGTTAGAATGCTACGTTTACACCGAACACTAGTTCCTTTGTGATAGGATAGTAGATAGAACCGTTACCCTCGGGGTCATAGTCTGACACACCGCTGAAGGTGAAGAAGTTCTTCATCGTACCATAAATACGCAGACGGGAGAGGCCGACCTGGCTGATCCACTTCAGTGGCACGTTATAGGCCAGGGTGACATCCTTGATTTTCACGAAGTCGCCCTTCTCGTAGCCCAGTGTGCTGGCATAGAGCGGATTGTTGTCACCGTAGAGCGGACGAGGCATGTCGTTAGTCGGATTCTGGGGTGTCCAATAGTCGTAGACACTTTGGTTCTGCCAACCGCTACGGATGAATCCGCGTTTGAAGTTGTTGACCACGGTATGGCCGAAACGTCCATAGAGGAAGAAGTTGAGTTCCCACTCCTTATACTGCAGTTTGTTGTTAAAACCGAGTGTCAGTTTCGGTGTGCGTTGGCCGATGATCATACGATCCTCTTCTGGTGTAATCTGACCGTCGTGGTTCACATCCTCCACCTTGATGTCGCCGGGCTTCTGTCCATACTTGGCGGCCTCAGCTTCTTCGTTCGACTGCCAAATTCCTATTTTATTATAGTCATAGTACACCTGTGTAGGCTCTCCGATAAACCAGCCGTTCAGTTCGTCGTCCTGATCGCTGTTGATGCTGACAATCTTTTCCTTGGTATGTCCAAGCGTCAAGTCGGCATTCCACTTAAAGTCTTTCTTGTCGAAGATAACACCTGTGATGGTTACATCGACACCCATAGTTTCTGTCTTACCGATATTGCTGATGACCTGGTCGAAGCCCGTATGTCCCGGGAGCAGCATTGGGAGCAGCAAATCGTCGGTCCATGTCTTGTAGAGGTCGATGGTAGCATAGAGGCGGTTGTTGAACATGCCATAGTCGATACCGAAGTTGAGCACGCGGGTCTTCTCCCACTTCAACTCCTTGTTGGCTAGTCCGTATGGACGGTAACCATATGCAGCCACACCGTTCCAGTCGTAGTAGGTCTGGTTCAGACCTCCAGTGGTCTGGTAGGCACTTACGGCACTGTTTCCAGAGAGCCCGTATGATAATCTGAGTTTCAGATCGCTCACTGCCTCCACATTCTTCAGGAACCCCTCTTCCTTCACACGCCATGCAGCAGCAATGGAGGGGAAATAGCCCCACTTGTTACCCTCTGCGAGTACTGAACTGCCATCAGCACGAAGCGTCAGTGTGAGCATGTACTTATCCATCAGTTTATAGAAGATCCGTCCAAAGTAGGAAATCATCGACGATTCAGTCAGTGAACTGCTGATGTTCTTGTCAGCCTCGGCACTGGTCAGATTGTGATACTGTGCTGCATCGAATGCGAATCCCTTGCCGTCGGCTGACAGATTCTCATAATGGCTCTTCGACATGCTATGGCCAATCATCGCTGTCAGGTGATGCACACCGAAATCGTTGCTATAGGTCAGAATGTTTTCCCATGTATAACCGTTGTTATGGGTCTCTGTCTTCTGAGCGTAAGCACGATTACTGTTGCTCTGTGAGAACGAGGAATTGATACCCTGGAAAAGTCCATGAGTAGTACTCTGAAGGTCGATACCCAGGTTCGTACGATAGTTCAGGCCCTTCACGATATTCCATGAGAGGTAGCCTGTTCCGAAGAAACGATAGGCCTTGGTCTCGTTCAGGTAGTTGTCCTCGTTTTGGTCTACAAGCAGGTTGACAGATGTAGATCCGCTGCCGAATAGCGGCAGGCGGTTGATACTGCCGTCATCGTTGTACGGCTTAGCCAGCGGCGAGTAGGTCCTTGCGTAGTGATAGGCACCACTTGGAGAAGAGTTCTGGTCGCGATAGTTGATGTGCATGGATGCACCAACCTCCAAGGCATTGGCCAGTTTGTGGGTGACGTTCAGGCGTCCGCCATAGCGGTTCATCTTGTCGCCGCGCAACAGTCCCTTCTCGTTCTGATAGTCGAGTGAGAAACTGGCCTGGGTCTTCTCTGTACCACCACTGATGCTGGCCTGATAGTTTTGTGTGAAACCGCTTTGCATCACCAGGTCGAGCCAGTCGATGCTCACACCACGGTTTAGCAAGTCTATCTGCTCGGAGGTCAGAAAGGCCGAGTCGTCTGTATAACTGCCGGCTGCCACAAGAGCCTCACGCTGGAAGTCTACATTCTGCTGGGCATTCATTGTCTCTGGCATACGGGTCTTCATGACTGGTCCGGCGTAGGCATTGAACTCCACCTTGGCCTTTCCTTCTTTTCCCTTCTTTGTGGTGATGATGATGACACCATTGGCACCGCGGCTACCGTAGATGGCCGTGGTAGAGGCATCCTTCAGCACTTCAATGCTTTCGATATCATTAGGATTGATTGTGATGTCACTTCCATAGGCGATACCATCGACAAGAATCAGCGGCGCATTGGATGCCGTCAGTGAACGGTTCCCGCGTACATTAAAACTAAAGCCAGCGCCAACGGCACCACTTGATGGGGTCATGTCCAGACCAGCAATCTTACCCTGTAGGCTCTCCAGTACGTTTGTTGTCGGTACGGCAGTAATGTCTTTTTGCTTGAGTTGCGAAATGGAGCCAGACAGGTCACGCTTCTTCATCACGCCATAACCTACTACCACCACCTCGTCGAGTGACTCATAGCTGGATTGCATCGTCACGTTGATTACACTCTGGTTGCCGACTTTCAGTTCCTGGGTGTCATAACCCACATAAGAGAATCTAAGAATTGTAGACGCGCTCACGTTATTCAAGGTGAAGTTTCCGTCTACATCGGTTACCGTGCCATTGCTGCCACCTGTGGAGATGCTGACTCCGATCAAAGGCTCACCATTGGCATCCTTCACACTACCATTTACCGCCTTCTGGGCGAAACTCATCACCCATAGCATCGAAAGTGCCAGGATGACGGACAGTCTTTTAGAATTTTGCTTCATTGCCAGTTAAAATTTAAATATAGAATTTAGTAGTTTATAACTGGCTGCAAAATTATGGCAAAAGGAGGAAATGGGAGAGGAAGATTCTGCCAACAAGGGGTGTGTTTTGTGTCAAAGGGGCAGTTTGATACAATTTTCCACCTTACGTGACAGAATTTTCCACCTTATACTCCGTTGGGGTCATCCCCATGTCAGCCTTGAAGCACTTACCAAAGTATTTCGGATCAGAGAAACCACAGCCGTAGGCCACATCATTTACCGACAGTCCTTCTTTGAGCAACTGGCAGGCCTTACGGATACGGGCCTCACGGATAAAGTCGAGTGGGGTGACACCCAAAATCGACTTCATCTTCCTGTTCAGACCAGAACGGCTTGTCGCCGTGGCATCAGCCATGTCCCCGATATTGATATTAGAGTCGCCGATATGCTCTTCTATGAATCGCATGGCTTTCTGCATAAAGGCATCATCCTCAGGCTTCAGTTTTGAAATCGGTTCTGTAGGATGTTGTGTGACTGCGGACTCTGTCTTCAGGTGTTGTGTATTCATCAGGGCGAGATAGGCTTCGTGCGTCTCGCGCTGCTGCCGCTTGATTTTCTTCACATACCGGAAGGTATGGATGATGAACCAGATAATGGAAACCGCGATGATGAAATAGAGCATTTTGGCCCAAGGTGTCTCCCAGAAAGTCGGTGTGACAATGACCGTCAGTGTCCGGACGTTGTCAACCCATAGACCATCGCCGTTGGTAGAGCGGATGCGCAGCAGGTAGGTGCCTGGCTGCAGATCAAGGAATGTGGCGGAGTGGTCGTGATGGATATAGTTCCATTGGCCGTGGTTGGTTCCCATCTGAAATGCATAACTGATATCTGCGTTGTCAGAATAGTCTAAGGAGGAGAAATAGATGGTGAAGTTCCTCTCATGGGGCTGGAGTATCAAAGTGTCCAATGCATTGACGGCACGCCGCAGGGGGCCGTTCTCGACAGAGAGTCCTGTCAGTGCTATTGGCGGGACATAAGAACTCTTTCTGACATCTGCCATGCGGATGGTAAACGCCCCATTCTGTAGTCCGAAGATGTGGCGACCGTCAGGCAGGCGGATGGGTTCTGCATCAGAGAAACGGAGCCTGTCTTTCCAGAAGAATGCCCTGTATCGGTCTGCTCCTTCACGGTCAGGGTACAGTTGAATGAGTTGGTTGTTACTGACAATGAGCAGATAGTCATCGGTGGCAAAGGCAGAGAGGGCAACATCCGATGGGAATCCGTCAGACATGCAATAGCGCTTGAATTCCAGTTGACTGCCTAGCAGGTTCTCTGAAATGATCTGGTTCACGCCTCCACTTTCAGTACATACGAAGATGCGGTGCTGTCTGTCCTCGGCCACATGCATGGTGGCATTATTGCTGAGGCTTGAACTGCGGTGGCTGTCCTTGACATGACAATTCCATCGGACTTCATCCAGGTTCTTCTTGCTGATGTCTGCCACCAATAGTCCCATTGTGGTTGCAGCCAGCAGAATGCCCTGCTCAGTGATATGGATCTGGCGCACTCGCAGCCCATCATCCTTTGGCAACCGCAGCCCGTTGTCTTTGTGCATGAATATCGGCACGTCTTCTTCGGGGTGCTCAATACAGTTCAGACCGTTGAACGTCCCTATCCATAGTCGGCCAAGGATGTCGGGCTTCAGGTAGAATACGTGGTCTTGGCTGATGGACCGTCTGTCGTCTTGCCGATGTCGGAACTGAGTGATGCTGAACGTTCCTCCCTCCTTTTCCCTCAGACGGAAAAGTCCGTCGGGCTTGCTGCCTAGCCAGAATTGTCCTCCGGCATCCTGCGTCATACAGTAGATTGGAGAGCCAAATGATGTGTATCGGTCGTGAAGCCGGCCGTCTCTTCCCAAGTAGCCTAACTGATGATTGGTCTTGTCGAATAGCCGGATGGTGGCATCCTCCTTGGTAGTCACCCAGTACCGTTGTTGTCTGTCAAGGTAGAAGTAGCGGGTCTGAGTCGGTTTCTCTTGTGGGAAAAAAGTGTAGGGTTTCTTCTTGAATGAAAGCCTATAGGCACCATAGTGGCTCTTCAGCCACACGTTCTTCTCTCTGTCGGTTGTGCAATAGTACACATCCTGGCCGATCTCTGTATTGGGGTGGTATGATTTCCACGGTTCGTTGGCGTTCTGGCGGAATGTGAGGCTGCCGTCTTTGTGGATGGCCCAGTCAGTGCCATACGGATCCCTATATAAATAAGGTGTGTGGCTTGCTTCAATGTCTTCATTGCCTCTTTCGGCAAACCGGGCTATCAGTTCCTGCTCTTTCTCCTTGGGCAGTTCGTGATACCGACATTCTTTTACATCGAAAAGAAAGACTTTGTCTTCAACCTGACACAACAGATTCCCTTCCTCGTCAAGTATCATGTCCTGAATGCGATCTGTCGGCATGTCTATCCCGTCACCTACCTGTGACTTGAAACATTCGAACTGATAACCGTCATAACGGTTCAGACCGTTCCATGTGGCAAACCACATCATGCCCTGCCGGTCTTGCACAATCTGCGTGACATACCATTGGGCCATGCCACTGAATTCATCGTAATGGGTCACAGAACATTGCGACTGGCCTCTTGCCATGATGCTCCAACTCAGGATGATTACAAGGGTCAGAATTCTCATTTGATGGTAACTTTTTGATATATGTCTGCTGCAAAGTTAAGATAAAAAATCCACATAGCCAAGGAATCCTGTTATTTTTTCAGGAAGAGGAATTGGTTTTCGTTTTTTCTTTGTATCTTTGCATCCAGATGTAAACTGCTAAAGAATGAATAGGATATTATTGACTTTCGTATGCTTGATTCTTGTTCTGGGGGAATCGGGGGGACAGGTTCAGAAACCAGGGGGACTGCCCAAAGTGACATGGGACAAGTATAGCCTGATGATTGACGGACGGCGTGTCTGTCCCGTGATGGGCGAGGTGCACTATTCGCGCATCCCTCAGAAAGAATGGGCTGGCGAGGTTCGTAAGATGAAGGAGGGTGGCGTGACTGTCATAGCCTGCTATGTGTTCTGGAACCATATCGAGGAGACGGAAGGCATCTTCGACTGGAGCGGTCAGCGCTGTCTGCGACAGTTTCTGGAGGTTTGTAAGCAAGAGGAGTTGCCAGTAGTGCTGCGTGTCGGACCGTTCTGCCATGGTGAGGCGCGCTGCGGCGGCATTCCCGACTGGCTATTCTCAAAGGGTTGCAGGATGCGTTCCGAGGATCCGGTATTCCTGAAATATACGGAGCTACTTTATCGCCAGATTTTCACGCAAGTGCAAGGGCTGCAATGGAAAGACGGAGGCCCGGTGATGGCGATGCAGTTTGATAATGAATACCGTGGACATGGCTCCTATCTGATGCACCTGAAGCAGATGGCCAATGAGATTGGTTTCGACCTGCCGTTCTATACCCGTACGGGATGGCCGGAACTGGCCTCGCCTGTACCCTTTGGAGAGATGATACCGCTTTATGGCGACTATGCCGACGGATTCTGGGAACGCTCGCTCGAAGAGACGGCAGGCAATTACTATAAGGCTTTCAACTTCAAGGCCTTCCGTTCATCGACCGCTATTGCTACTGAGCAATTGGGAGAACAGAAAGAGAAACTCAATAAGGGCGACGAGCTATACCCCTACTTTACCTGTGAACTGGGTGGTGGCATGATGACGGCCTACCACCGTCGGCCTTACCTGTATCCTGAGGATGCCTACTCTATGGCAATCGTAAAACTCGGCAGCGGTTCGAACCTCCTTGGCTACTATATGTATCATGGCGGAACGAACCCCGACGGCAAGACTTGGCTCAACGAGATGCAGCGCACACTGGCCACGAACTATAACGATATGCCCGTGAAGACATACGATTTCCAGGCACCATTAGGAGAATTCGGCCAGAAGAATCCCCATTACTATATGCTTAGGAAACTGCATTTGTTCATGCAGGATTGGGGCGATGTGCTGGCTCCGATGGAGGCCGAATTCCCATGCCAACAGGATATCAAGAAAGGGGACGACACGTTCCTGCGCTGGTCGTATCGTTCGAAGGATGGATCAGGATTCATCTTCATCAACAACTATGAGCGTCTGCAGAATCTTTCGGCTAAGTGCGGCGTGCAGTTAGAGGCCTGCGGGGTAAAGTTGCCCAAACTGACCGTCCCTGCCGGCACTATGTGTATCCTGCCTGTAAATATCGACGGTATCCGCTATGCCACAGCACAGCCCGTGGCCAAGCGCAACGGAAAAATCTATCTGGCACAGGTGAAAGGCATACCTACAACCATTGCCCTGCAGAATGGTAAGGTGCTGAAGAACCTGAAGCCTCTCGGCACCGCAAAACCAGTATATGGGAACATCTGTCTGCTGTCCTCAGAACTGGCTGAACGACTTTTCCTGCAGGAGGAAGAACCTCAGGCAGTGCCCACACCTGTTACTTATCAGAAACAGAAGGAGGCAGGCGAGTTGCGCACGATCACCATCGGCGTGAATAAAGTGGCAGAAGAACCTACCGACGAGGACTTCGAGCAGGCCGCCGTCTATACAATAGATTTACCAAAAGAGCATGGCGGATTGCTGACAATAGACTATCGTGGCGATTGTGCCCGTCTCTATGTCGTCAACTATGAGAAAGGCGACTTGGCTTCGCCGAGCCGTCGTCTTGTTGCCGATAACTTCTACAACGGTCGCCCGTTCCTGATGGGACTATGGCGACTGCCTGCCGACTGCAACCATCTGGAGCTGCGTGTTCTGCCTTTGCAGAAGGATATGCCCGTCTACTTCCCTCGTGAAGCCGATACCACGCCAGGCGAATCTGTTGAAAGCGTCACACTCATGCGATAAGACTAATCATCATATCTATACTCAAACCAGTCGATATCAACGTAGCCTTTCGTTTCAGTAGAAGTCCTTATCGGAAGCGATGCGCAGCCAGGCATGAGTGCCGTTCAATTTGAATTCTTTTTCACTATGACAGGTCATTGAGTTCTTGCTCTGGCAAGCGAACAAGTTCGAGCGATTGAGGGTGATGCGCCCCATGATAGGTGCTTTTCCCTGTTTGTCCAGATTGCTCTTTTTGAGGTAGAGCAACACCTTCAATTTGCTTACTTTAGATAAAATGTTCACGCTCGGCAATCCGCAAGCAAGCTTGCATTGCTCTCTCTTAATCACATTTTTCGTACGCTTCTGAGTTTTTGGGTGCAAAGTTATACATTCTCAGAGCGTCCTCTGCCGTGCAAAATATGCCAGAATATGTATGTTTTTCTGAATCGTTGGAAATCTTGTACAGACTTCCATGTTTTCAGGGTGAAAATACTTCAAATTGCATACATAACTACAGCTGTTATATAATATGTTACTGACATTCAGTTATATACTAAAATTTTTATATACATTATAACTACATATAACTACATTCAAACTACACAAAATAAGGTTTTATAGGCACTAAAGTCGTAGGAAATGGTGGTGAGAGAGGTGGAAAGGATAGAGGTGAGTGAGAAATTCTCGAGAGAATTTGAGAGAAAGGATAGTGTAAAGTCGGAGTTTAGTTAGGGTAAAGTCTGAAATTCTCGAGAGAATTTTGAAGAAAGGTCTAGTGAGAGTCTATGAAAGGTGCAGATAAGACGAGTGTTTAGACGGCTTAAAAGGTATGAAAATGGTCAAATCAATGTAGTTTGCATGTAGTTATATGTAGTTATAATGTAGTTTGAGTGTAGTTAAATTCGTATCTTATCTATCTGTTTATAAGAAAGATACGTCAATATTAATGTAGTTATGTAGGTGTTTCTGAAAATCTCAACCAAAATTTTGTGTTTATTTGGATTCTTATTTATAACTATGCAAGTTGAAATCGAAGTAGAAACTAATCGAATTGCAGATATGAAGAACTGATTTGCTCGATAATGCCCAACATAGGTTATCCGTCTCCCATCAATACAGGGACCAGATTGCTGTGTGAGAAAAAAACGAGGGTGTGTCATTGTTAATGCACACCCTCGTTGTGAATGTTGTAATCTGTATGTGGATTACTATAGAATCATCTTGAGCTTACTTCTGCAAGAACTTCTTGCCGTTCTGGATGACAACGCCCTTATAAGAAGCGTTCACCTTCTGACCAGCGAGGTTGTAGATAGCACTGTCGGTCACAATGCTCTTCACGCTGTTGATGCCTGTGCCAGCGCCAACCAGTGTCTTAGAGATACCGTCACCTTCAACCTTTACAGACTTAGCCTCAGCATCGCTGAAGAGGATACCGCTCCAAGAGATCTTTGAGCCAGTAGCGTGTGCAAAGTACTTGCAACCTTCAGCAACGGGGAAGTAGAGTACGCCGAGTCCATTGCCAGCGGTTTCTGCCTCAGCATTGCCAAGGTACTCGCGGATAACCCACATCAGGCCATTGGGATACTTGTCGAGTGTCAGGTTGTTGTACTCGCCTTCGCCCTTGATCTCAAGGTTCAGCACGCCATCCTTCACACGCTCATCGGTATTCTCCATAGCGATCTTATAACCGATAGGAGCACCTTCCTCAAATACCACGTACTGCTTGTTGGTAGACAGCTTGGCTACGATGTAAACCCAACCATTCTTCTTGGCATCAATCTGAATCACAGCACCACCAGTTGCCTCCTTGAAGGTAACTGCTGAGTTACCACCGTCAGCATCCTTGGGGTTATCCTGACCCTGGACACCATCTTTGGTTTCAATCTCGTTGCCATCGATGACAACCTTGTTGAAATCGTTGTTCTTACAGTCTACAGCCTTGTGCTGAGTAGCGAAGGGGTTGGAAACCTCAATGGCACCCTCAATGGAACCCCATGCCTTGCCTGCTTCCACGTCAACTGCGTCAGAGCCGATGCCATTAGCTTCGGCACTAACTTTGAAAACCTGAGCATTTACACTCATTGCGGCTACAAGAGCCAATGCGCTAAGTAAAATTTTCTTCATACTCTTTGTTTTTAAGTTTATAATTAAGATGGATAAAATTGTTCTAACTCGTTGCAAAGATAAAGTAATATTTCGGATTATCCAAATTTTATTTGTTTTTTTTGAAGGGCCAAGAGGAAACTATCTTAAATTCCTCTTGTCCCTTGTATAGACTCTGTTATACGTAATCAATACCAGTTATCAGTTCTTCTTTCCGTAGAATACGTAGTTATACTTGTATTGTTTACGTCCCACTCTTACTTCTTTCTGGAAATTGACTCCAATATTGCCATTCTCGTCGATCTTCCCTGTAAATCCGGCACCCAGAGGATTGGTGGCCATATTATTGTTGAAGACGAAGCCATTGTTGGCATGGGTTATGTTGGCAATGGAGGTAGAACTTACATTTAGTGCTGCAGTGGTAAAACTCCCCTCAATGGTTACATCCACATTATAAGGAGTGTCGGTAGCTGTCAGAATGATAGTTCCGGAACCTTCAGATGATTCTGTATCGGAAGATACAGTCCATGTGCCTGTATATGTGCCGGCAGCTGCCTTCTCAGGTGTCGTTGGGAATGAGATGGTGTCATCATCGTCTCCACAGGATACAAAAGAGAAACTTAAGGCGAGCATTGCGGCCAGTGAATATATTATTTTTTTCATATTCTGTATTCTTTATGTTATTATTGGAATTATTCTATACCACCATAACCAGGATTCTGGTCGGCAACAGTAATACCAGTGTTTGAACTGATCTCGTTTTCGGGAATAGGACGGAGCCACTTATAGTTGCCTGCGACATCGGCCATTTGACTGGCAGTGTTGACGTACATGTTGAATGCCACGTTGTAACGGATGAGCTGCTTGGTACGACGGAGGTCAGTCCAACGATGTCCTTCTGCATAGAGTTCGCGAGCTCTCTCATCGAGAATCACGTCGATGTCCCTGAGGGTGAATGACGAAGGAGTGCTGTATTCAACAGTATATCCATTGAAAGAAGTGAGACTGGCGAGACCTGCACGTTTGCGGACTGCATTCAGCTTCTCCAGAGCTTGAGCAGTCTGACCTGCCATCAGATAAGCTTCAGCTGCCACAAGGTACATGTCGCTGACGTGGAATACGACAAGGTCACGGTAGTCATTAGAACCAGCTACTTGAGCTGACTCAGGATCATCGAACTTCTTGACACAGACGCCATTGTTAACTTGGGTGTTATACTCTGCAACGCTGATTGATGACTTGGTATACTTGCCGTTCTTGTCGAAAGTATACTTGATAACTGGGCTAGACAAAATAGCAGCTATAACACCATTTGTACAATTACCCTGGACCATCTGCTTAGCGTGTGCTTCTATATCTGCAACAGCTTCTGCTTCTGTCGTGTAGAAGGGATAAAAACGGTTGGCAATAGGCTGGCTGGCCAGTTTGGCTGCATCGAGATTGTAATATGCATAATAACCGTCGGTACCCCATCCTGCATCACCAGTAGATAGCAGTTCAGCATTATATAAGGTGGTCATGAAAGTACCCTCATAGCGCTGGTCGCCCTTTTCAAAAAGGTACATGCTCTTTTCGCTCTGCTGATTGTCGCTGCCCACGTTCTTAAGACCAAGTTTGACACAGTTGCCATAATAGCCACCAAAGTCGTTCTGACGGCTATGACCACCGCTAGTCTCGTCACCAGGATAGTTGGCGCGCTCATAGATGATAGAGAAGATTTCCTCTGCATTACCTTCATTTTTGGGTGACCACTTGTCCTCAAAAGACATAGTAAGACTAATACCGTTGATGGCCTTCTCTGCCCAAGAGGCAGCCTCGGTAAAGCGAGAGGTGCTTTTTACTGTATATGTACCCTGTTCTGCATTGTCCAAAGAGGTGTCAATATCCCAACCTGCAGCCAGACAGACCTTGGCGAGAAGGGCTGCTACAGCCTGTTTGCTGGCTCTTCCTTGATGGTTGCTGGCAGCATCCAGAGAAGAGTTGTTATAGAGGTCTGTAAGGTCTGCAATCACAGAAGTGTAGACCTCGTTCAGATCAGTACGGGGATAGCTCCTTTCCGGGGTGTTAATATATTCTGTGATATATGGCACGCTGCCAAACTGCTGTGTTAAGAGATAATATCCCCAATTGCGGAGGAAACGGGCCTCTTGAGACTCTTTGGATGAAGGATCGGCATAGAAAATAACGGCATTGGCGTAATTGATGGCCTTGTAGGCGTTTTTATAATAGCTTTCAACCGTACCTGATGCTGGAGTCATTGAATATTCGTTAAACTCACCGGCAGCATGACCTCGGGTGTTAATGTAAAGGTCTGTACCTTGTTCATAAATGGGTACCTGATTGATAACAGCATCAAAGCTGCTATATGCGGAGACCAAAAGCGATGAGACGTCTTTGCCAAAATAGGCATCTGTGGTCTGGCCTCCTGCAGATTTGTTTTCTGCATCGAGGAAATCGCTACAGCCTGTAAGTGTCATTCCCGCTAACAGTGCGGCAATAGCTGTTGAAAATATGTTCTTTTTCATAACTGTTTTCTTCTTTAACTTCTTAACTTCTGTCTCTTAGAACTTAATGCTTGCACCAAACTGATAGGTAATAGTGCTTGGACCATCGTTCTTGGCAGCTGCATCAGCCCACTCAGGATCGAAGCCCTTGTACTTTGTAAATACAAATGGGTTGGTCACTGTTGCATAAAGACGAAGGTGATTGCAACCTATCTTATTAATGATGTTCTTGGGGAATGTAAAGCCGAGAGTGATGTTCTTTACCTTTACGTAAGAGGCATCTACGATAGACTTGGCTTCATCCCAACGATCCTTCTGTAAACCAACACCGGCATTTGTTCCGCCATTGTTGGGGAAAGGATAATCTCCGTAGTGAGTTGTCTCCTGGTACTTAGGATTGATATATGTACCATCTGCGTTAACACCGTCACAGTCGATGATGGTTCCTGCAGGGATGTACCAATCCATAGCCAGTTTCTGGCGACCACGGTCGTTCATGGCGAGAATATCACCATTCAGGAAATTGGAGAATACCTTATAATTCTGCTTCGAATAGAGGGAGAACGAGAAGTCCAAGAACTTCCATGACAGGTTAGATGTAAAACTGCCAGTCCAGGACGGATCCCTATTCCATATATTCTTGTCTTCAGTATCAATGACACCATTTCCGTCGCGATCGACAATCCAGGGCTGACCTTCAGTCAAACCATAGCAGGCGTAATAGTAATCGTACTCACGTACCTCACTTCCAGGTGTAAACCCTTTAGCTTTGGCAATGGCATTGTCGGGTACAGTCATCATCCTGTCAGAAACAATGCCTCCCCATTCATAGCCCCATACATTAGTTGCAGAATAATCTATGAAGAGACTGCCGGAAACACCATTGAGCAACTGGTCGCCAGTACCGTTAATCTCACGCACCTTATTTTGGTTGTGGGCAAAATTAAAGGTGGTCTGCCAGTTCCAGTCTTTTGACTCAATGTTGACAGTAGTCAGGCTGATTTCAACACCACGGTTGCGTACGGAACCGATATTGGATGTCAGGGTGCCACCTCCTGATACGAGCGGCAGGGGAACATCGAAGAGCAGTTCCTTTGATGTCTTCTGATATACGTCTAAGGTACCACTAATACGGCCACCTAAGAAGCCGAAGTCAATACCGGCATTGTACTCTGTAGAAGTCTCCCATTTGAGGATGGTGTTGACAATGCCAGAAGGATAGAAGCCCTTTGTCCATGCCTGATCCAGATAGTAGTACAGGGGGCCAGCAACAGTCTGCTGAGTGTCGAAGTTGCCGATACCAGTGTTGTTACCAGTTACACCATAGCTCAGACGGAGCTTCAAGTTGCTCAGCCAGCTGATGCTCTGCATAAATGGCTCTTCTGTGATGCGCCATGCAGCAGCAACAGAGGGGAAACAGCCCCAACGCTCATCCTTAGTCAGTTTTGATGATCCATCCCAACGTACTGTTGCAGTGAGCAGGTAGCGGTTCTTCCAGTTGTAGTTGGCACGCAGAGCATAAGAAATCATGCTGTTCTCTGTATAGGAATTACTAGAACTTTCCTTATTGAAGTCACCAGACTTCAAATTCCACCAGTCTGTATTTTCCATAACACCGTCAGCTACCCATGTGGAAGTGTCACTATTGCTTGATTCCATGGAGAGAAGTGCCATCAGACCGACATTATGATTCTCTGCAATTGTTGTGCTGTAGTTGACAATATTGTCCCAAGTCCATGAGAAACTACGCTGTTTGGCGAGTGTTGCAGAATTAGTGTCACCATCAGCGTATGTCTTTCCTGTAGAAGGATTGATATATCCTGTGAATGCACCCTGACGATATGAAGAATAACTTGGAGAGAATGTCGTCTTGAAGTCAAGACCCTTGATGATGTCGAACTTAACATAGAAGTTACCAAGGGCACGCCATGTCTCACGATTCTTCGAAGTGTTCATCAGAAGGTGAAGAGCGCTGACCTGGTCAGAGAACTGATAAGAGGAACATGTTCCTAAAGACTGATAGTTACCTGGGAGGTGGTTGATGTTACCTTCCTGATCGTAGGGAATCATGTATGGGTTCATACGGAAAGCAACCCTGATGGCATCGTCGTTACCGTAATCATGGTTGATGTTTGCAACGTTGAAACTGAAACCGGCGCTTATAACCTTGTTAATCTTGGCGTCAACACTACCCTTGAAACTGTACTTGCTCTGTTCATCTCCTTGATAGATACCTTTTTCCTTGTTGTAGCCAACACCGAAATGATAATTTACACTTTCGCTACCACCGTTTACTGCCAAATAATGGTTTTGCTGGTTTCCAGAGCGTGTTACAAGGTCTGGCCAGTCTGTGGTTGAGCCAGAAGCGAGCATCTTCTTCATCATGAACTCACCTTCGCCGACATTCTCACGAAGCAGGCATTGCTCCAAGATAGAACCACCAATTTGGTAATTAGGATTGGCTGCGGGGAATGCCGAACCGTTAGCTCCTGCATAGGTGAGGAACTTCATGAAACGATATTTGTAGAAACTTTCACCATCCATGAAGTCTGGCATACGGGCAGTGTTAGTGATACCATAGTATCCGTCATAGCTGATGGTGGGCTTCTGGTCGCGCTTAACGCTCAGACCACCTTTTGTAGTTACCATGATAACACCAGCCGTAGCACGTGAACCGTAGATAGCGGTAGAAGAAGCATCTTTCAGAACATCAATACGTTCAATGTCCTGTGGGTTCAGCCATTGGATATCGCTACACATTACACCGTCGACCACATAAAGAGGGGTCGTTCCTGAGTTGATAGACGACTTACCACGGATTTCAATGTTGAAGTCACCACCTGCACGTCCGGAACTCTGTGTGATGTTCACACCAGGGGTAGCACCCTGAAGATTTTCCAGAACAGAAGGGGCGCCTTTAGCATTTAACTTTTCGGTGTCAACAGAAGAAATAGAACCCGTAAGGTCTGTCTTCTTCATCGTGCCGTAACCCACGACCACCACGTCCTGAAGGGTTGTGGCGTCCTCTTTGAGGACTACGTTGACACTTGTCTTACCAGCGACATTGACATCCTGCGACTGCATACCGATGTATGAAATCGTGAGAACATTGCCGCTCTCCATCTTAATGGTGAAGTTACCGTCGAAGTCCGTCACTGTGGCATTCTTGGTACCTTTTTCCATAACAGTAGCGCCGATGACGGCCTCACCCGTTTCATCGACCACATTTCCTGTCACCGTCTGAGCAGATACAGTGCCTATAAAAAGGCTCAGTACCAGCATCAGGGCGATGCGGAACGCTTTCAAATTACCTTGCATACTTAGTTATTATTATTAGTTATTAAATAAAATTGTCATCGATTTGGATGCAAAGATAGTCATTATTTGCGTAAATAACGATAATTTTTGCAAAAATAATCACGTAATCGTTTGCAAATTTTGTTAAACGTATATTATTATTATAAATAAGGTGTGTCTTAATGCTCCTTTTAAGAATACAGAACTCTTAATCTAAATTAAATCTTGATGTCATTTGATGGAAGGTTAGTGCATTTTTAGTATATTTGCACACAATTAATAATGTATAAGGATGAAAACTAACTACTTCATCAAAGACATGTGCTTGGCTTTCCTTTTGTTGCTGACAAGTATGGCTATGGCAGAAGATAGAACTCCAGCCTTTCCAGGGGCTGAGGGTTTTGGCATGTACACTACTGGCGGACGTGGCGGAGCTGTGTATCATGTGACAACCTTGGAGGACGGCACTCAGGAGGGTTCCTTCCGCTGGGCATGCAATAAGAGCGGTGCCCGTACCATTGTGTTTGACGTCTCGGGTACTATCTTTTTGAAGTCTGAACTTAAGATCAAGAACGGCAACGTGACCATTGCTGGGCAGTCTGCTCCAGGTGATGGCATCTGTATCGCCAACTATCCATTTGTCATTGCATGTAAGAACATCATCATCAGATATATCCGATTCCGCCTTGGCAATGAAGCCCTTAAGACTAACAATACGGCACATGAGGGGGATGGTCTTGGAGGTATGGACTCAGAGAATATCATCATTGACCATTGTTCGGTGTCATGGAGTATCGATGAGTGCCTTTCTGTCTATGGGTCTAAGAACATCACTGTGCAGTGGTGCATCGTCTCACAGAGCCTGAACAATGCCGGGCACTCCAAGGGATCGCATGGCTATGGCGGAAACTGGGGCGGTAGTGGAGCCTCCTATCATCATAACCTGATAGCCCATCATATCTCACGTACACCCAGACTTGGTCCGAGACCAGGTACTCAGACAGATGAACGGATGGATATGCGCAACAACGTGATCTACAACTGGATAGACAATGGTTGCTATGGGGGTGAAGGGATGAATGTAAACATTGTGAACAACTACTACAAACCTGGCCCTGACACGAAGACGGGAGCTAAAGGCATGCGTATAGCCTCTCCTGGCATCAGAACCAGCGACTATACGAAACATGACAGCAGTTCTCCTAACCAATGGGATGTGATGTGGCACGTCTGGGGGAAGTTCTATGTGGATGGCAACGTGAATGAGAAGTATCCCCAGGTTACAGAAGACAATTGGGCCTACGGCATTTATAACCAGATAGAAAATGCAAAAGTTGATAATACTTTCACTGAGGAAACCAAGGACACGATGCGTCTTTCATTGCCCATCCCATTTGAGACCGTGAGCACCCACTCTGCAGGTGATGCTTTTGAACGGGTATTGGAGTATGCTGGGGCTTCTTTGCATCGTGATGCGCTTGATGAAGTCGTAGTCAACGATACACGTCATGGAGAAACCACCTATACAGGCAAGGATTGCAAGCGAGGCATTATCAACTCACAAGACGATCTGAAGCCTGATGGAGCTGGTGATGACTGGAGTGCATGGCCCGACCTGAATAGTGAGACAGCACCTGCAGATACCGATGGTGACGGCATGCCCGATGAATGGGAATCTGCTCACAACTTGAATCCGTATGATGCCAGCGATGGTAAAGCTATAGAAAACAGTGAAACTTTCCAGTATACAAACCTCGAGGTTTACCTGAATCATCTTGTAGATGACATCACTGAGCGTCAAAACGTTGGGGGCATTGTGATCAGCGGACAACAGACTACGGCCATCAATATACCTGGTCTTACCCATGAACAGATGGAAGACCATCGCATCTATACCCTTGACGGCAGGCAGGTGAACAACTCTAAGATGCCTGGTGTCTATATCAGGAACGGACAGAAATTTATCATCCAATAAAAGAATATGAAACTACTACTTATTTCTCTGGCATTGGTCATGACAGACGTGGCCTATGCCCAGACTGACTACAAGTCAGAGGTGTGGTCGCCAGATAATGGAGACGGAACCTACACCAATCCCGTGATTAATGCCGACTATAGCGACCCGGATGTCTGTGTGGGTGCCAGTGGTGAAGACTACTACCTGACAGCCTCGTCGTTTAACTGTGTCCCTGGTCTGCCCATCCTTCACTCAAAGGATCTGGTGAACTGGGAGATTATCAATTATGCTCTTTCTTCACTCTATGAAGGTGATGAAGAAATGGAAAAACATTTCAGCACACCACAACATGGTGCTGGGGTATGGGCACCATCCATCCGCTACCATGATGGTTGGTACTATATCTATTGGGGTGACCCCGACTTTGGCGTGTATATGGTGAAGACTCAAGATCCAGCAGGTAAATGGGAGAAACCAGTTTGTGTGATTAAAGGTCAGGGATATATCGACACAACACCTCTTTGGGATGAAGACGGCCGTTGCTATCTGGTGAACGGATGGGCAAACTCTCGCTCGAAGTTTGCATCGGTGCTGACGGTGAGAGAAATGTCACCAGACGGTACGAAGGCTATTGGACAGCCGGTTATCGTGTTTGATGGCAATGGCACGGAGAATCGTACTTGCGAGGGCCCCAAGTTCTATAAGCGCGATGGCTGGTATTGGATTATGTGTCCTGCCGGGGGCGTTCCTACAGGTTTCCAACTCGCTATGAGAAGTAAGTCGCCTTACGGCCCCTATGAACATAAGATTGTCTTGGCTCAAGGCAAGACTAATATCAACGGTCCTCATCAAGGAGGTTGGGTGCATACAAAGTATGGCGAGGATTGGTTCTTGCATTTTCAGGATAAGGAGGCGTATGGTCGTGTGGTGCATTTGAACCCAGTGGACTGGTCGTCGGGATGGCCTGTGATGGGTAAAAAAGGTGAGCCTTTGGCAATCTGCCAAAAGCCTAAAAGCAATAACACGACGGTTGTCAATCCTGTGGAGAATGATGAATTCAATGCTCCTGTCTTGGGAAAGCAGTGGCAATGGCACGCCAATTATGATGAAAAGTTCGGTGTTCCCACTGCCTTCGGAACGTTCCGCGTCTATACCTATAAATTAAGTAAGGAGTGGAAAAATTTCTGGGAGGTTCCCAATCTGTTGTTGCAGAAGACGCCTGCCGATGCGTTTTGCGTCACTACGAAACTGCGTATGACCTCGAAGGCCGACGGACAGTTTGGTGGTCTTGTCATGATGGGACTTGACTACAGTGCCCTCGTCGTCAGAAGGGTAGGGCAGATGTTCCAGCTGGTGCAAATGACTTGCAAGGCAGCCGATAAGGGCAATGCACAGTCAGAGAAGATTATCACTACTTTGAAACCCACGGCAGAAGACAAGATTGACTATAAGCCAGGTATCCATGAGGATATCTATCTGCGTCTTTCGGTAAAAGACAGTCAGGTACGTTTCGCCTGGAGCAAGGATGGCAAGACATATTCCGACTGCGGAGACACGTTCCTGATGAAGGAAGGCAAGTGGATTGGTGCGAAGTTTGGCTATGTGGCTGCAGAGACCGATCCGAAGTGTGACCGTGGTTGGGTGGATGCCGACTGGATCAGGATAACGAAGGATTAAAAAGAAAGAAGAGGTAGCCAAGACGCCGCCTCTTCTTCATTATATAAGAAGGAAGGATTATCTGATGATCGTCTTCTTACCATTGATGATGTAGATTCCCTTACCAGGCTGCTTGACGCGGATGCCCTGCAGGTTGTAGATGACATCTTCACCATTGGTAGCATTGAGTGTCTTGATGCCTGTGGTGCCAGCCACGTGGGCCTCTGGACCAAGACCGCCCATGGCATTGGCAGAGCGGATGGACAGACAGTAGAGGTCAGGATTGACTTCGAGATTGTAGGATGTCCCGTCGGTCAGTGCAACAAACTCTCCACTCTTGAAGATGGCATAGGCAATGGCACCATTGACAGCAGACCAGGTGATGGAGCCATTGTTGTATTTGGCATCAGCGGGTGCATTGACTTGTGCAGTCAGAGCTGCAGGATCCCATTTCTTGGTCGCATTCTGGGAGAACATCTTTTCGTAGGTGAAGAGAGTTGTCTGGGCTGCAATCAGGATGGTTTGGTAGATGCCGGAGAATGAAGTGATGGCATTGCTCTCAGGTGTAATGTTATTGCCATCGATATCCATCGTGTTGTATTCCCCGAAGACATACGGATCGGTGTTATTCATACCTTTCTCTGTCCATCGGGTGTCGGCCAGGGTGGTTTCTGCATTCTTGCCGAGAGTGGTGTTCAGATAGACGGCGATGGGTTGGTTGGCCCAGGCGCGTCCGAATGTCCAGGTGTCATTGTCCTCGGCGAGATCCACGACTTTGCAGTTGTCGAATATGTATCCGAAATCGGTCATGGTTCGTGGTGCAACGATGGAACGGTCGCCGCTAAAGAATCTTGAACGTTGTTCAAGGGAGAGTGTCGTGTTCTGGAACCGGACATCACCGCCACCGCGGATAAAGTCGACAGTACCATGGATGTCACAGTCCTCCCAGTAAGACTGCATGCCATTGTTAAAGCCGTAGTAGGTGTCCTGATAGGAGAGCATCTTCACATTCTTGCCGATTGTACGGTTTCCTGCATCATAAAGGACGGAGGCACTGCCAGTAGCACTGGCATTGTAGTAATCAAGGGCGTTCTTCAATGTCAAGTCCTGCAGATAGAGGTTCTTAGAATTGTTGGTGAACATGTTTGAACTACCAAGGCCTTCAATGTAGACATCGGGTGCCGTAACAATGATGGTGCTGTCTTTCGACTGTCCGATAATGGAGATGTTGTAACCGGTGATGTCGGTCTGTACAGCCTCATCCAAGTCGTAGACACCGTTGGGCAGGAAGATGAATGAACGATCGGCCCTCTCTTTGGCATTCTTTACCGTCAGCTCCTCGAGGGCATTGGTAAACCCGGTGACCTGTCCTGGCTTGACGATAAACCAGTTGCCGAAGTTTTCGTAGTTCGATTCAGCAGTGTTAATGATCTTGATGGAATGAATGTACACTTCGCCTGGTGCTTTGATACAGAGTGAGATAGTACCGCCTTTTCCCTCATATTTGAAACTGGTAACATCGCCTTCGTCCTCAACAAAGGTGCTGATGGCAGTCAGCGTGTCGCCGGCCTCAGACTTGACATAGATGCTGTCGCCTTGGCTGTACATGCAGATGGCAAGTCGGATGTTAGCTTTCGGACCGACAAGCAAGTCAATCTTATTGCCGTCTTGGAAGGCCCATCCGTGTTGTGAGTCAAGCCAGTGATATCCTTTCCCGGAGACGTTGAATGCTTCATGATCCTCGGGATCGAAGTATTTGTCAGTGAGGTCGAAGATGTATTTCTTGCTGGTACTGACCTCTTCAATTTCCGTGGCATAGGCATAGAGGGTGATGTCTTCGTTGACGACATCCTTAACGGTGTACTTCTGCCCACCTTCTGGGGTGTGGCACCAACCACGCATTTTATAGCCATCCATCACCGATACATCATAGGGCTCAACGTCAAAGTATCCGATGGCCTCGCCCTTTTCACGCTCTTCCTGACTGAGAATGGTCTCCCCGTCTGTATCAATGTAGGTCAGCTTGAAAGTGGCTGTACGGGCAATGTTCAGTGTATAGGAAACCTTGTTTTCACCCAGGTTCATCGGGATGACAACCTTGCATTGCTTGTCGTCTCCATCATAGGTGATGGTGCCGACTTTTCCTTTTAGTGCTACGGCTTTCACGGGGTTGTCCTTACTGATCATCTTGTCCTTCCTTCTGATCTCGAGGGATCCTTCGTAGTCATCGCCAAAGAGGTCTTCTCTTGAATACGATTTGTCATTTATGGTCAGAGATGCCAGAACAGGCCAATCCCGGTCAATACCGGTGAGTGTTCCCTCGATGATGATGTTGGAGAAGCCCATCTGTTTGCCTTTTTCCAGATTATAAAGGTTGATGAGCAGTCCACAGGTGCCTTCGCCTGGGGTTGCACCTGAAAGATCGTATGACAGCTCCGTCACATTGGCGGCATTACTATCACGGTTGGGCTTGACACCGGTCTCTAATGAGAGAATGGTCTTGTCAGCATTCTGCCAGGAGATATCGAGATGACCGTTGTCAGTACCATAGCGGGTTGTCTTAAACGTGACCTTGGTTGGTGTAAAAGTAAGACCGAAATCAGGCTGGATAAGGAAACGGACTGCATTGCTCTCGTCTTTCCCACTTTGCTGGCTTAGTGGTTCTATCAGTGTCTGCCCGGTTTTCTTGTCTGCTCCCTTGATGACGAGATTACTGCCAAGTGTCACCTTGTTGTCGATGAAATGGGTGGCAGCTGTGCCAAAATCCGCTTTCTGCCCCGTCGTACCAAGGTTAAAGGCAAATGTGGCCTTGACCGGTTCCTTGTTGAGGGTATCATTCTTGGCAGGCTCTGGCTCTTTCTCCTTTTGAACTACGCTGATGGAAGCGAGGTATTTCCCCTTATTGATGATTTCCACATAGCCTTTCTTGACATCGGCCTCAGTAGCTGTGTAGACTGTCGTGGCTTTCGTGGCGTTGGTGCCTGCAATAGAGTAGGCATAGGCCGTATCGACACCAACAACGGTTACGATGTCAAGTTTACTTTTGACCGGAACTTTGAAAACGACACTGTCCCCGGTCTGTATGCAGTTCTTGGCCTTGCGGATGACCTTCCCATTGGCCTCTACGGTCAGCAGGATGCCGTTCTTTTCAACAGCTTTGATCGTGCTTGCCTTAGTTGTCTTCGACAAGGCAACGATGTCGGCTACAACGGTACTGTCTTTGAAATCCCAGGTCGCGGTGATGTCCTCTGCCTTGCTGACCATTGCCAGAATGGACAACAGGCATATAGTACCGATTCTCTGTAGTTGTTTCATAATGATAGTTTTAATAATGAATGATTTGATTATAAAGTTGTTATTTTATGACTTTTGTGATCGACTTCCCACCATCGGCAAAGCGCTCTACACGAATCATCACTCCTTTCTTGGGGGTGTCGAGCCGAAAGCCGTCAAGTGAGTAGTATTCGGTGGCGAGAATAGCTGATAGACATGGTGTGTCCTTGATGCCTGTTTCAATCTTGACACAAGCAGGATAGTACTCCTCGACGGCGCTCTCGGCATTGGCGTTTTCTGCTTTCATAATGTCCTCTACAATCGAGTTCATGTAGACCTCAAGGTTGGTGTACCAGCCTTTCTCTGTGTCGAGCGTATAAGCGTTACCGTCTGTTGCATCATTGGGATTGAGCCCATTTGCAGACTCCCACTCATCGGGCATACCGTCGCCGTCAGTGTCGAAACCTTCGACATGGCTTTCGGAAGCCAAGTCAGGAAAACTGGGGTAAGTCTCGTTCTGCTCACCATCAGGATCGTTAATGAAGTCGAGTTGACCTGCTTTTTTTGTGACAGGACCTGTATATGTGGCTGTGCCTGTGCTTACTTCAATAGCATAGCGTGCGTCAACAAGGTCGCGATAGAGGCTTGCTCCAGCGAAGCTAAGCACATTGTTAAATGCATTCTCGGCTGAGTGGGTGGTGATGTCGCCTGTGGGACAGGGCTCGTCAAGCTTAATCTTTACATAATCAATGCCGTCGGTATGTGTCACATACGTCGTTGTGCTACCATACATGTGGTTGGGATCTTTGCTATACCGTTCACCGTCAATGGTAATCGTTCCTGTGTCATAAGATACTCCGTTCCAATCGTAGTTGGCCTCCTTTCCAGAAGCTGCGGCAGTAACATAGTTACCATTAATATAGTAACGACTGGTCATGCCGGTGAGCTCTGCTGGAGTCGAGTTGCCGCTTGCACCGACAGTTACTTGGGTGACACGGGTGTTGGATGAATTAGAGGGACCAGCTTTATAGTAATTGTTCACGATGTTGATATATCCACCACCAGGTCCTCCATAGCAGGCATTGCTGGATTGGTAGTTGTACATCACGCAGTTGCGCAAATCTACATTCTCTGCCTGAACATAGTTCTCCCAGTTGTACTGGTCATAATACATGTTCTTTTTATAATCATTCCATTGGTAGCGTGCACCATTAAAGCGTGGAGCGCGATTTGTTACGTGGGCTATCAGATTGTGATGGAAACTGGCGAGTTTGCCTCCCCAGATACCACCGTAGCCGTGTGCTCCCTTACTATGGCCTGGGTTTGTCAGACTTTCGGCAATAGTACACCACTGCATGGTGAAATTGTTGTTGTCGTAAAATGAAGCCACCTCGTCAATGCTCCAACTAAACGAGCAGTGGTCGAGCATAATCTGGTTGCGTTTACGGCCCCATGTGGCATCAGCGCCATCGTTCACGTCTTTCACTTGGCTGCGACGGAAACGGAGATATCGCACGATGACATTGTCACAGTTCCCGAAATAAATGGTGTAATATCGCAATGTAATGCCTGGATGGGGGGCTGTCTGTCCTGCGATAGTGGTGTTTGATGTAATGTTGAGCTGTGACTTCAAATCAATGTAGCCGCTCACATCAAATACGATGGTCTTTGCATTGTTTCCTTTAAGCGCTTCACGCAGCGAACCATCACCAGAGTCATTCAGGTTGGTCACATGTCTGACCTCTCCGCCGCGTCCACCGGTAATATAGCGGGCATGACCTTCTGCACCAGGGAATGCCGGAGCCTGGGCCATTGATATCAGCGGGAAGACTGTGAATACTATTGTTGCAAGCGTCTTTTTCATCTTCATAATATGATTAATGCTTAATATATTTTTTACCATTTACGATTACAATTCCTTTGTAGCTATTACAGACACGCTGGCCAGTAAGAGAATAAGTGGGAAACTCCGCTGTGTTCTCGTGTAAGCTCGCAGAATTGTCAATTCCTGTATGAATGTCAGAGAAGAGTGTGGCACCGGCATACGACTGAACCACTCCAGGTACATCACTGTAGGCGGCAACGGTATAGGTGTATGGTACCGTAACGGTAGAGCCTAAAGATGCAGGTAGGGTTTTCGACTCAGCGATGAAATTGTCGGTCTGCCAGGTCACAGCTGTGGCACCACTTTGACTGTACCATTTCTTAACTCCGCTCTCGAAATAGTTGCCTTCGATAAGGAACTCTGAATTCTTGCGTGGATTGATGCAGTTGCTGGCAGTTGTGCAGCTGAAATAGTTGTTCAGCATGTGGATCTTGCCAACACGTGCCATGGGCATACGCTGTTTACAGCCCGTGCCCCACCAGTTGAAGGCAAAGGTGGTGTTCAGATATCCTGTTGCCTCACTGTCGCTACTGCCTATGAGATTGGTATTCTGGTGCATATACGAGCGGTCTGTATAGCTGAAGGTGCACCAGCTGACGGTGTTAAAGTCCGATGATTTGGTGATATCAAAATTGCCGTCCATACCATCAATAAATGTGCAGTGGTCTACCCAACAGTTTTTAGCCTTCGTGAACGACAGCAGGTCGTTTCCTCCAACATCGATCGAACCGGGACCTACGAATGTAATGTTGCGGATAATGATGTTCTCTTTGCTACTAACGCTCATGATCCCTGATTTGCGATAGCTCTCGGTGTCGTCACCTGTCAGGTTGATGATAATCTGTCGTGTGTTGTATTCTGCCTGTTCACTCACTGACTGGCCATTGGTTAACTTGCCGCCGGTGCCACTGCTTGTGCTCATGTTGGGCACTCCCGCTGCATCCAAAGCCGCTTTTATCTCGTCAGTTATGTACCACTGGGTGCAGAGTCGTGCATGATTGATACCCAATAGCGTCTTATTGCTTTTTTCGAAACTGATATTGCTTGATACGATGAAGTCGCCATCAGAACCGTCGAATATAATGATGTCGTTCTGCTTGATGGCATCTTGGATGGTACTTTTCATGTCTTGGCCATTGGATTTCAAGACAATGACCTTTCCTGTATAATCATCAGGTATTGGATAAGTATAGCATCCGCCACCAGTACAGTCGAAAGTACTGGCTGCGTCAGTACGTGATGAACGCGTACAGAAGCCGAAAGGGGTATTCTGGTCATAGTCTGTGGCCGATATTGACAGGTATATGGCAAGAATATTTAGTATAATAAGCAGAAATCTCTTCATTATGTTTAGTATATATATTGTTATTTGGCTGCAAAGATACGAAATATCATTGAATATATGTACAAGCCTTATTGTTTATTAACACTAAAACGTTTGCGCACCCCCAATGCCATGGTGAATATATCTTATCAGAAGAAAATGGTAGCTTGAAAACTCTTAGGCAAGAACTTACTGCATGCGTTGTAATCCTTCCCAGCGAACGGTCCATTGGCCGTTTGGGGGGAATCCCGGATTCAGTGGTTCCTGGCAACCATCCCATCCGGCACACATCATGGCAATGGCTGTCAGCAGTGCCCCGTTTCCTGGGAGATAGATCCGTAACCGGTCTTTTGTCTGGAAGTTATGGCCGTTTTTAAGATAGGTGTTCTTCTGAGTGTCGATAAGCAAAGCCTTGAGAGCAGTCTCAGGTTTACCGAGACGGGCAGCTGTCATGGCTATCATACCGTAGTCCCAACCCCAGGTGGTCTGCCAGTTCCAGTTCTGCATCACCCAGTCAAGAGTGGCATTCATCTTTTCTATATTATATAATAAGGAGTAAGAGAGTGATGTCGGTAGTATGCCACATGCACCCAGTATGCCGGGATGGTCATTGCGAGTCTTGTCGAGAAAGGATTCCGTCTTTTGGGTGGTAGGGGCATCGAAGGGGTCAAAGGTCTCCAGACCACTGGTCAAGCCAGTAGGTAGTCCAGCGGTGTAGATGCCTTGTCTTTCGGGGAGGGGTGACAGTTTCATGATGATTTCATCCCAGAGAGCATTACGGGGCATCCCTTGTCGTTCGCGCCAAAGGTTGGCAACGCTGAGACCATACTGCCAATAAGCCAGCTCGAAGGGGTGATTGAATGAAATGTCCTTTGTCATACACTCCTGCATGGCTGTCGCGCCTTTGATTATATAACGGTTGGCTTTCGGGTCAAAGGTGACAAAGTCAGCCATGAACTCTGCTGTGGCTTCGACTTGCTCACCATATTGAAGGAGCGTCTCCTCTGAGGGGTTGAAACGGTACATTTCTTCTGCAAAGTAAATGTAGTGTGGTTGCTGCCAGATGAGGAAGGAGCCTGTATTGCTGGGAGCTTCGCCAGCCCAGGGGTCGGTCATCTTCATCCAACGAACACCCTTGAACCCTTGCCGTTCTGCAATCTGTCGGGCAACGGGGTAGGCCGTTTCGTTATACCATTTGAGCATCTGCTCTAAGACTTCTGGACGGTTCCAAAGGGCGAAGTCAACGGCGTGCCACCATGTCATCTCCAGATGTGGACGGCCGAACCAGGAGTTGTAAGTAAGGCCAGTCTCTTGTGGGGGCATGTTATTGGCACAATTAATCTGTGTGAGATATTGGGAGAGCACGACTCGACGCTCCAGTTCCTTGGCGCGGGGATCGGTGCAATGTGAGAAGTCGATGATAGCCCCTGCATTCCACCATTGGTGCCAATGGCGCTGGGTGGCTTTGTGGTATTGGTCATATTCATAGGTAGGGACGGCAGTGGCACTACCGTATACTGAACTGGTTTCGGCGGGGAGGTATTCCACAGCGAAGGTGAGGATATCTTCTGTGGTGGAGAGCTCGAAGTGGTGGCGGTCGCATTCTTGGAGGGAGGCCTGACCTTCCCACTGGAGTACTACATAATATCTGGTATCGTCGAGTGTTCGCTCGATGATGGCAGAATGGTCGTTTTGGGAGATGATGACCGACTGGTGGCGCTCTGGTTTCGTCCAGTCGTTGGCATCGTCGGCGTGTTTTCCTGTAGGATAGGAGAACCGGAGGGCAATGGTTGCCCTCCGGTCTGATAAAAGGTTACTTTGGATTCTTGCATAGAGGGCGTCCTTCAAGGGATGTACGCCAGTAGTGACTTCAACTGATTCGCCGTCAGCCTTGAAAGAAGACTCAATCTCTCCATCCCAGAGATGGAGGGTTTGTTTAGGGGATTTTAGGGAGGTAGGGGGGAGAAGGGAACCGTGGGAATCCCTGAGGTCGAGGCCGATAGTGCCGAGGTTCAGACGGTGCGGATTGACACGGAAGTACTCTGTGGCCTCCTTGTGGCGGCCATCCTCCGCCTTCTTGTATTCCACAGCATAGACCTCTTGATGGCCGTGGCCGAGGTCGAAGGCTTTCTCCGATTCCTGCGGTTTCAGGCCGGTGG
>JAEEGG010004247.1_pt1 | contig 34842 bp, 34 predicted proteins | sample 9134161 | NCBI WGS metagenome assembly JAEEGG01 (sample SAMN16246543, study PRJNA631951) | gut metagenome | biome: gut microbiome; feature: rumen; material: CR-attached | host: Bos | place: Iran: Karaj | collected 2018-10
CACTCTCTTCACCGATGAATATACCATATTCAGCACTCTTTTTTTCATGATCGATATCTCTAAGATATACGCTTCCAACAGGTGTATCATCAAGTAAGATGATGAACTGTGCAACCTTACCTGTCTCCACCATATTGCGAAGCCAATACTCGTGACTCTCCTTGGTGAAAAGACGCTGATCAATGAAGTGGCTTCTGACATAGTCAGAATTACGCCACTTAATGATGTTGTCCGTATCGTCATATGTAATTGGTCTGATTGTAACATCAGCCATGATAGAATTCCTTAACCTTGTCTATAATGTATTCTGTCTCTTCCTTCTTAAGTCCGTAGTATAAAGGAAGTCTAACAAGTCTCTCGCTCTCCTTAGTGGTGTATACATCCTCACCATTGAATCTTCCGTACATCTTACCTGCGGGTGCAGAATGAAGAGGTACGTAATGGAATACAGCAAGTATATCATTCTCTCCAAGGAACTTGATAAGTTTGGTTCTTTCTTCGAGATCCTTACACTTAAGATAGAACATATGAGCATTATGCTTGCAGTCTGAAGGAATAAAAGGTCTCTCAACTCTTTCAGCCTTCTCTAAATCTTCAAATGCATCATAATACATATTCCAAGTGTTCATTCTATCAGCTGTAATCTCATTAGCGAGTTCAAGCTGTGCGTATAAATAAGCCGCATTAAGATCGCTGGGAAGATATGAAGAACCCGCATCAATCCAAGTGTACTTATCAATCTGTCCACGGAAGAACTTGGCTCTGTTAGTACCTTTTTCTCTAATGATCTCAGCCTGCTCGATGTTCTTTTCATCTCTAATAAGAAGCGCTCCACCTTCACCCATTGAGAAGTTCTTGGTCTCATGGAATGAAAAGCATCCGAAATCTCCGAGTGTACCAAGTGCCTTGCCCTTGTACTCCGACATAATTCCCTGAGCAGCATCCTCAACTACCATAAGATTATGCTTGGCAGCTATATCATTAATCCTATCCATATCACAGGATACGCCTGCGTAATGAACAGGAACTATAACTTTGGTCTTATCCGTAATCGCATCTTCGATTAAGTTCTCATCCATATTCATAGTGTCAGGGCGAATATCTACGAACACCGCCTTAGCACCTCTAAGAACAAAAGCATCAGCAGTAGATACAAATGTATAACTGGGAAGAATTACTTCATCGCCGGGCTTAATGTCACAAAGAATCGCAGCCATCTCTGTAGCATGAGTACATGATGTTGTAAGAAGTGCTTTTGTAGTGCCTGTCTTTTCCTCCAACCACGCATTACACTTCTTAGTAAATTCTCCATCACCGCAAATCTTCTGGTTTTCAACCGCCTTCTTAATATAGTCCATTTCCTTGCCTGTGTAAGGCGGTACATTGAATTTAATCATTTTTTATCCTCCATGAATGATAGCAATTCAAATGAATTGTTTCAGAGTATTATATTTATTATTTTTCGTTCTTAAATATAAAAGTATCTATTGCTCCAGTAATGATACGTCTTATAAAATCTATCACTACACCTGCTGCGAATACACTCGCTACCGTCAGCAAAAGATGAGGTATAAAAGCAAAACTTTCCGCATAGTCCGATACATTGAACCATGTGGGCCATAAGTATCTAAGTAGCTTGTGCTCATGAAGAAGATATACACCAAATGTTCCTTCTGATATAAAAAGTACTATCTTGGTTACAACATCTCCTGCTTTTATCTTGGTCTTAATCACAAAGATGAAAAGCGCAACGCTTGCTATGAGTATCGTAAGCGAATTGTATTCATAAAAGTTCTTACAGAATCCACCAAACTTACCTGTAATCGAATCCAACAAAAGCAAGCCCTTGCCAAGTAAGAATGCGCCGATGCAACATAATGCATATATAGCAAGGCTAAGCCACTTGTTAATCTTAATCTCTTCGCCATATTTTCTAAGATATGCTGCTATCACATATAAGCAGATAAACCAGCATACATCCATACCTTTCCTGTCCGTCGCAGGTATGGTAAAAGGAAGTATGGTATTCCATATAGAAAAGATTGCCACAAGAATGATTATCAGATTCCTGTGTGTCTTTTTATCCATTGCTTTAATGCCGATATTCAAAAAAGGCGATACAAGATACATCAAAATATAAACGGTTGCAAACCAATAATGAGATCCTGTAACCGGCATCAAAAGAGGAAGCAATCCATAGAGCATGCCCTCTTCAAAATTGAACTGTCCTTTAAGAACAATTGCGAATATGGCAGTTATAATCCATGAATACAAAAGAATCTGAATCCATAAAAGCACTGTCTTTTTAATCTTGAAATTACTCTCGCATAAAAAGTATCCGCTTATAAGCACATAGATATTAACGCTTACCATGCAAAATGCTTCGATAATCCATGCAGCATTACCAACCGCTGTGTTGTTGGTTGCGAATTCTTTTAACACGCCACCCTTATCAAGATAGTGAAGCGTGATAATCATGCACATGGCTGCGATTCTAAGAATCTCCATGTTAAGCTGTCGCTTGGAAGTACTTTTCTCTTCAGTTTTCTTATTAACTGCTTTGTTATTTCCCATTTTTATCTATTCTTTTGTGGTCTTGGACACTATGTATCTGGGACGGCCCTTAACTTCTTCGTAGATTCTTGCAATATAATGTCCGATTATTCCAAGGCTTATCATAATGCATCCTCCCACAATAAGGAGAAGCAAGATAACTGTAGTAAATCCGTCAGCAGCAACGCCGAGGAAATAATTAACCAATGTCTCAATGCCTAATATAACTGAGAACACCATAAGAAGCATTCCCAAAGCAAATACGAACTTAAGAGGCGCTGTAGTAAATGATGTGGTATTTGATACTGCATATTTTACAAGTCCCGAGAATGACCACTTACTCTTGCCTGCTTTTCTCTCTTCCACATCAAACGATACAGATGTGCTCTTGAATCCTGCCCAGAATGAAAGTGCTCTAAAGAATGTATTTCTTTCAGGGAGTTCAAGCATCGCTTCCACAACCTTACGATCAAGTAACTTGAAGTCCGACGTGGCATTCATATCAAGCTTCATAAGACTGCTCATTATGCCATAAAAAATCTTAGTGAAGAGTCTGTAGATAGGATTCTCTTTTCCACGTTTGGACTTAATGCCTTCAACTACTTCATATCCTTCTTCCCAGAGATGATACATATCAACAAGCACTCTTGCAGGATGCTGAAGATCGCAATCCATAACCGCTACGCAATCTCCGTCCGCATACTCAAGACCTGCGAAGATAGCAGCTTCTTTTCCAAAGTTTCTTGAAAACTGGATACCTTGAATTCTATTGTCTTCTTTTGATAAGTTTTCAACTATCGAAAATGTGTTATCGGTTGAACCATCAGACACGAAAAGAAGGTCATAATCTATGCCTGCTTCTTTGAGCACGCTGCCTACGACCGATGCTGTATTCTCGATATTGTCCTCTTCATTAAAAGAAGGAATGATTACACTTAATCTACCCATTTTTATCCCTATTCGAGCTTAATATACATAATACCGTTAACTATCTTGATACTGCCTGCATCTGGGAATGAAGTCATGGCCTCATACTCCTCGGAATAATACATATCTATAACATCATCGCCTGTAAGTATGTTAAGCGATGCACCAAGATAATGCTTCATAAAGGCTTCGTACTGTTCGCCTCTGTATATCAAAAAGTCGCCGTCAGCTCCTCTCATCTTGCCTGTTACTTTTTCTGTAACATCCGTAGAAGGATAACTGTCCTCGCTAATTACTCCGACCATACAGATGGGCATTCCCTGGTAGTAACCGGGAGTCTGCTCAATCCTGTCAAGAAGCCTTACACAGTACGCATATGTTTTCTCATACTTCTCCTGTAAATTGAAGTATGCGATATTATCCATCAAAAAGAAATTATAACATATTATCGCAACCAATATTACAGGGATGGCTTTTGCGACATTAAGCTTATCTTTCTTATTCTCAAAGTATGTAAATGCGCGCTCAAGTATTACTGCAGCAAATACCAGAAATAACTCCCACTGCATCCTCATAAGAAGATGATATTCAGCCTTGTCGGTCATCATAAGGATGATGTTGCTTCCTAGAGGAATGATAGCCATTAGTCCGACTACCGATAAGTAGTTATACCATTTCTTATATGCATTGCTTTTTACGAATATTATTATAAAAGCAGCCAGTGCCATAACTATCACTGAACAAACTGCGATAAGTGAGAATATATTGTCCGCAAATATTCTGCCTCTGAGCACGAAAGCTGCGAAGTCATAATAGACATTGTATAATCTCTCAGGAATCGAAGACGCTGAGATTTTGCCCATCTCATTAAGGCCCTGATAAGTATCAAGTTCTTTATGTTCAAGCGCAAGGCATATCTTTAATATCACAAAGTAAAGTATTCCGCCGGATACGCCCATGCCAAGATACTTAAGACCTTTCTTGGCAGTCTCTTTTATCTCTTTATTAAGAATGACATCAAGCATAAGATCAAAGATAACTAAAAGGATTGTCATCGAAAGATATGCCTGATATGTTCCCATACTAAACGCTAAGAACAATGCACCCCACGCAATACCTGCCTTATACTTTCTGCAGGTGTATACAGCAAGAACCGCAAAGATGAGTCCTATCATGTATCCATCAACCGTATACATATACGTCATCGTTGCCGCCACTGCGGGGAACGTCATCATAATCGCAGGGATTAGAATCATTGCAGATTTCTTTTTAACATTGAAGAATCTGGTAACGTACACTGCTGCCACTGATAAAAAGATAATCGCAAGCAGACCGTTAACAAAGTTAAGGTCATAAAAAGATGAGAGTCCGCAAGTTACGGTGAGAAACCATCTGCCGGAGGTGACCATATTCTGATCAAAATAGAAATTGGTCATCGAGTCACCGTTGGGATACTTGTTAACTATCATCGTCATATGAGTGATGAGTCCGATAACAAGCGCCGAAACAAACGGAACCTTATATTGTTCTTCTTTTAATTTCGCTACGAGTTTTTCCATTATTTCTTCTCTTTCACGATGTATATAGGTCTGCCCTTAACTTCAAGGTAAGTCTTGGACATGTACATACCCATTATTCCAAAACAGAAAAGTTGTATTCCTGCCGAAAACGTAATCATACAAGCAAGTGAAGGCCATCCACTTACAGGATCTCCAAACACCAATGCTCTGACAAAAAGGAATATAAGTGCTGCAAAAGATATAAAACAGAAAATAATTCCTATAATTGAAGACCACACAAGAGGTGCTGTCGAAAAAGCAACTATTCCTTCAAACGAATATTGAATAAGTTTAAAAAATGACCACTTGGTACGACCGGCTACTCTCTTTCTGTTTTCAAAAGGAACCCACTTGGTATCAAATCCTACCCAACCGAATATACCCTTACTGAATCGGTTGTATTCACCTAAGGATACTATGGAGTCAACCATGTTTCTTGTCATAAAACGATAGTCTCTGGCACCGGGAACCATATCAACCTTGGCAATGATATGCATAATAGCATAAAAGAGATTGGCGAACATAGATCTGATAGGAGGCTCGCCCTTTCTGTCTACTCTTCTGGTGGCTACACAGTCATATCCTTCATTAAGTACACTCTCATACATGGAAGGAATTAGTTCAGGAGGATCCTGTAAATCAACATCCATGATGACAACATAATCGCCTGTTGATTCCTTCATACCTGCATACATAGCAGCTTCTTTTCCAAAATTTCTGGAAAATGAAATATAATGAACCCTGTCATCTTTCTCAGCAAGTTCTCTCATCACTTCAAGGGTCTTATCCTTGCTTCCGTCATTGACAAAGAGATATTCAAATTCGAGATTAACGTCTTTTACTGCTTCATTAACAGCTTCGTAAAAAAGCGGTATGGCTTCCTCTTCATTGTAACAGGGAACCACTATTGTACATTTTTCCATACGTCCTCCGTATTGCAAATATATGTTTTAAAAATCCATTTTCATCGTCGCCTTGATAAACTTGAACGGGCTTAACATGTGAAGTGATACAAGGTCTTTTATATCATCGTCATACTTATCATAGTAAAACGGATTGGTTTCAAACTCAGGGAAGCAATCGCTTATAGCATCTGCCAGTTCTTTAAGGAAAGTAATCTTTCTTTTTCTTCCGGGTGTTATGGCCATGTATGTAAACAATGTTTTTATATACATGTCATCCACAACTGCCGCTTCTATTTCTTCCGGATACTCTTCAAGTATCTCTCTCTTATAGCACTCCTCTATAAAGAAATTCATAACATCAATTCTGTCGAATAAATCTTCTTCTGAAATATCCGATGATATATCTTCCGCTATGATATAAAGAGGTTCTTCAGTATAAGCGAATCTTTTTGCACTAAAGAGTAGTAATCTGTTAACTCCAAGTTTTTCATATGATAAATGTTCCGGAAACCAGATACCATTCTTATCAAAGAGTTCTCTTTTTACTATCCTTGCTTCTGCTTTGCCGGGATTAAGCGCCAGGAGGCCGTACTTGTCATAATCGAGTTCACCCGATGCATTAGCCCAGAGTTCAAATATCTCTTCCTGCTCTTCATCTTCCTCGTCGTTAGATGAATCGAACTTATAGCCGCACGCAACTATATCTGCATCCTCTTTTGATGCTATCTCTAAAAGAGTCTTGGCAAAATCAGGTGATAATTTATCTCCGCAATTAACGAATGCCAGATACTTGGAAGTTGCATTTCTAAGTCCTAAGTTTAGGGCTCCACCTCTCCATCTTTCCTCACTCGTATTAACAACTTTTACTTTGTCGGGATTTTTATCCTCGTATTCTTTTAAAAGTTTTTCTGTATTCTCGCATACATAATCGCCTGCCAAAATTACCGATACATCTACAGTCTGCTTAAGTGCAGACTCTATGCTTCTTTTCATTGCTTCATCCGATAGTGTATCTTCTATTGCGACTATAATACTTAATTCCGTGTTCATCTTATCTATATCTCTAAATCCGATTTAAAACTTTTATCTTTCTTTTACCGCGTGACCGTTTTCGATTCTATATACTGAATCACACTTCTCGATGGTCTGAAGTCTGTGTGCAATAATAACAAGTGTCTTCTTACCGTGGAGACTGTTAACGGAATCCATAATGGCTTTTTCGGTATCACCGTCAAGAGCACTGGTTGCTTCGTCAAGAACAAGCACCTCGGGATCTTCGTAAAGCGCTCTTGCGATACTGATACGCTGTCTTTGTCCACCGGATAATCTGATTCCACGTTCACCTATACCTGTCTCAAGTCCGTCAGGAAGGCCTCTAACGAATTCATCAAGTTGTGCTTCTTTTAATACTTCCCAGATTCTGTCTTCATCTATCTCATCTTCCGGAATACCGAAAGCAACATTCTTTCTAATTGATGCATCAAGCATGAATACCGTCTGAGGAATATATCCGATATTCTTGAGCCACTTTCTGTAGTTATCAGGATTAAGCACATCCTGTCCGTCTGCAAGTATTTCGCCTGATTCAAGTTTCAAAAGTCCAAGCATTACATCTACAATTGTCGACTTACCTGCACCTGTTGTTCCTACGATACCAACTGCTGCTCCAACGGGTATCTCCATGGATGCATCATTGAGGACGTACACGTCTGTCTTTGGATACTTGTACTTTATATTCTTAAGTTCAATAATGTTTTTAACTTCAAGTTTTTCCTTAGGTCTTGCAAGAGCATCGACTCTGGAATTCTCATCCGAAATATCATCCTGAAGATTATCGGATACTCCCATGAAGAAAGGCTCGAAGTATGAGATGTTATTTAAGCAATTGTTGATTCTGTTGGCAGAAGGCATGAGTCGCATAATCGCGAATCCGAATACACCGATTGTGCTGACAACATCTTCAACATTGGTTCCTTGAAGATAAATGCTTATAAGGTATGCAACGATACCGATAATGCAGACTACTTCGATAATAAGACGCGGAGCATTACTTAAGAGTGTATATTTTTGAACAGCACCTACATATCCTCTACCGCAGTCAATATATTGATCTACAAAGTAGTTTTCTTTTCCACCGATTTTTACTTCTTTAATACCGGTAATAGTCTGATTAATCCACTTAAAAAGTCCGGCATAGTAATCCTGATTGTCTTTACCTGCCTTGTATAACACAGGCTTAAGAATAATCTTGATAAGTAAAAGAGTAATGCCTAAAAGCACGGCCAAGAATGCAGTCATAAGTGGGCTCTCTTTTACGCACACAATAATCAAAGTCACAAATACTATTAACTCAGAAAGTAAAAGCATGAGTGACTGAATAAGCGCATACATATTGTTAACGTCAGATGTGATGTTACGCTGTATTACCGCACTGTCTGCATTGAGATAATACTCATAATCTCTTCTGACATAATTCTTCATCATTCTCTCAGAAGTTCTGAACTGATTGGAATAGATGAATCTATATAATATCTTTTGCTCGAGATATAGGAATAAATTCTTAACTATAAATGCAACAACGATACTTAACATTATCGCTATCGAAAAAGCCTTCTCTGAGGTAAAAGGTGATATCGAATATGCTAATGCGAGATACCATTTTTCTTGTATCGCATTGGGTGTAAAAAGTACCGTTACTACAGGTATAATGAGTGCTACGGAACATGCTTCAAGGATTGCTCCGATAAACATCAAAAATATTAATCCTACTATTGATCTTTTCTGTTTTCCATCCAGAAGCTTCAAGAGCTTCTTAATAATCTTCATCTTGTTTTTATTGCGGTGCCAAGCACCCATCCTTTTTATTTTTCTACAGGTATTCCTTTTAGGAACATTATCTTATTGTGCACCCACTTACTAAGATGAGGTGCTCTACTTAAAATCATAAGATTTCTTCTGTCTTTTTTTGCAAGATACTTATTGGTCTTGATATCCACTCTCCAAAGTTTTAACTCTTTAAGTACCTTATCCGCCATGGGATTATTCTTCATCTTGGATAAAGGTGTGTGGAGTGTATAATCAAGTCTCTGATATAACTGAAACTTTCTCGATTCTTCCAAAAGTGAATGATGCTTTTCTTCAACCAACTTTCTAACCATATCTGAATTCTCTATCATGCAATCATAAAAGAGATTCTTGTAGGTATTGCGAGTGTTGCTTCCGAATCGAAGTATTATATTGTATCCTGTAATCTCGTATGTATATATTGCATCGAATTCCTCTGCCATATATACCAAGAGTTCAAAATCTTCGTTGAGTCTTCCTTCGTTAAAAGAAAACTTTTTCATGAAATTCGCTTTTATCATCTTGGAGCAAAATGAACTGTCGCCAAGATGAAGTAATAGTTCGCGAAGATATTCTTCCGAGGTTTCCTTTACTATCTTACCGCTGTCTTTTAGCGGGCCACTCTCAAGTGTACCATCTTCTTTTCTGCATACCGCCATGCACTGTGCAACCAATGCATCAGGGTATTCATCAAAGACTTTGCTTAAGTTCTCAATGATATCCAATTCATAATAATCATCAGAATCGCAAAAGCAGATGTATGTGCCCGTTGCTTCTTTTATACCCACATTACGAGCACTTGATGAGCCACCGTTTTCCTTATGAATGGCTCTTACTCTCTTATCCTTCTCTTCATATTTTTTGCAAATATCAAGCGAGTCGTCCTTGGAGCCATCATCAATAAGAAGTACTTCTAGATTCTCATAAGTCTGATTAAGAATTGCATCAACGCATCTTACCAAATATGCACTTGAGTTATATACCGGTACTATAACCGATACTTTATCTGTCATCTATACCATCCATTCACTCATCATTTCGTATGAGTCTGTAAATGCATTTTATTCAAGCCCGACAAGTTTTTTATACATCTTCTTTTGGCGGATTACTCTCGCTTCGCTAAGAGGTCCTGACTCGAAAAAGAAAGGCTTGTCTTCAAGTATCGCTTCACTTAGTTTAAGTAATCTCTTGGCAGCTTCCTCGTGATTCCATCCACCTTCCAAGGTCTCGTATGCGTTCTCACCCAGGGAAAGTCTCCACTTTTGATCCCTTGATAATTCGGCTACCAGAGAAGCCATTTTCTTATAATCGCCTGACGGGAAAATGAGCCCGTTTTGTCTATGCTTAATAAGCGTAGGAACCGCACCTGCGGCGTGGGATGCAACTATCGCACATCCTGCATTCATCGCTTCGTTAAGTACTGCTCCCCAGCCCTCTCTGTAGTCACTGCTTAAAATGTATACATCTGCATCATTCATAAGTTCTCTGACTTCATCGGGCGACTTGGCGCCTAATAATTCTATCTTGTCGGATAATGATTTCTTGGTAATTTCTGACTGAATCTTATCCTTACAGTCTCCATCGCCAACTATTGTAATCTTATATCCGATTCCTTCAGCATCAAGATAAGTTGCCAATTCAATGAGACTCTCAGGATGCTTCCATCCTATCATTCTGCCGGCCCAGAGAATATGAAGTACATCATGTTCTCTGCGTCTGTCCCTTCTCTCCTTTCGTTCATCATCGCTATAAGAAATGAACTCAGGAAAATATCCCCACTTGAATCTCTTGCCGGGGTAGGCTCTGATGATATTAAAATCATCCTGCACATAAGCTCCCGCACAAAGAAGGTAAACTCTCGAATTATTGAATCTCGTATGATCCTTGTACTTTTTCACAAGTCCTCTCGGAGATATCCATTTCCACTGACCTTCTTTATAGAGTCTCTCGGAATATCTGATTACGGGCTTATCTTCATTCAGTCTGTCGATGATAATCGACTCGTCTTCGCATCCTCCGAATACCACGATATCACTTTCGGCTATTATCTTTTTGGCCTCGTATTCATCCTCGTAATACTTCTTTAAAAAAGGAAGACTGTCGAAGTCACCGCCCCAGCCCATCCTGATGCGTTCTTCTTCCATGGGCTCGGTCTGAATAAATGTATAATTATCACCCAGGTTTTCGTAGAGCACGCGACTCACGGGAAGCTGATGGTGATTGATGTAATTGGAAACAAATGCTAACTTCATCAATTTTTCTTATCTATCTCAGAATATATTTCTTTTAATCTGCCAAGGTTCTTATTGGCATCATGCGTATTTCTCGCATGATTGCATGCCTTTTCGCACATCTTTAAAAGTTCTTCGCTGTCTTTTTCATCGAACACTTTTATTACGGCTTCGCTAAGCATATCTGCATTGCACGAAGGGAATATATATCCTTCATCTTCATTAATGAGATTTCTGACTCCGCCGCAATCACTCGTGACAACGGGCATCTTAAGAAGCATCGCTTCGCCAAGCGAATTGGGCGAATTCTCCATAATGGAAGGAAGAACGAATACATTGGATTTTAAGTATCTCTCCTTCATCGCCTTGGCATCAAGACTTCCGGTGAATACAACATTGTCTTTTAAATCATTCTTGTTAATTAGCTCGTTAATGTACCTACCGTATTCGCCGATAAGTATCTTTTTCTTAAGACTGTCTTCGCCGTTAATCTTATTACCTGCAACATACAGCTTTACATCAGGATACTTTTCCTTAATATGCGCCAATGCCTTGAGGCATACATGAAGCCCTTTGATCGGATAGTCTCCCTGGCTTACAAATATCGAATGCTTCTCACACGAATCGTAATTCCAGCTGCCTTCATAAAAGTTCGAACGAAGAGTCTCGTTCATAAAATAATACACGGCATTCGAATTGATCTTTTTTACATTTTCTCTGTCCCAATCGGTACGCCCGGTTACATTACCTGCTATCTTAATAGCCTCAATCTCGTGCTCGCCTCGTATCGTATACTTGTCAAACTGCTCTTTTATTCCGTCTTTTTTCAGAGCATCTCTTAATGTCTTTTTATTTATTATCTTTTCGGGCAGTGCATCAAAATAATGTCTTGCATATACACTGATTAATCCCTGTATGCCTATCAATATCTTGGAAGGATGATGACAAGCCTTGCACATGGCAAGCGTATGCGAATATTCAGTACCGAATATATGTATCACATCGGGCTTAAAATCATCAAGGATAACGCTGAATCTCTCTTCAAGCGCATCGTCATACAGATGAAAGTTCACTCTGTCCTCATAAAAGGCGTATGCGGTTATTTCATAATCGCCTTTAAAATCGGAATGACTCTTGTCCCAGGGAAAACAAACTCCGAGAGTGATATTCGAATCGTTATCGAAAATCAGTTTTTCGGAGAGAGCGCTAAGCCAGCCTTCCTTGTTGCCTATATTCATATCAAGGTGCTTTGCAACCACGGGAATACACTGATTGCATAACCACAATACTCTCATATCTCTACACTCATATCTCTATCCGCGTGAGTAGATCTTTCTCTTTATCTTGTCGTACAGCGGAGCAAATATACTCTTTTGAGCTATCCATGTTCTAAGCGGCTGAAGTGTAAGAATCATTATCCTTCTGTAATGAGCCGCTCTTTTTTTGCCCATGTATTTTTCTACTATTTCTCTATGTTCAGCTTTATCTCTTTTTTGATTCTCTTTATTCTCGGAATAACCGCCGCCTTCATATGATGCAACCGTTATACCAAGATATGCAGGCCTTATATTCTTTTCAAAGAAACATCTTAAAAAGAAATCGTAATCAGCTCTTATCTTGTAAGAAGTATTAAGCGATATCTCATCCCACAAAAGTCTGTCAAAAAAACATGACTGATGATTGGGCATATGTCTATAGCATATAGACTCGGTTATCTCCTTAGGCTGTGAAATAATCTGTGATGCAGTCTCAAAATATGCATCACCGTAATATATTCTCCTGCCCGGATTATCATCTATTGCTTTCGAAGTATTTTTTAGAACATCCTCGTCATAAAAAGTATCGCCGCAATTCATAAAGATGACATAGTCACCTTTGGCATGTGATACAGCAGCATTCATCGCATCATAGATGCCATTATCCTTTTCGCTGTATACCTTAATCTTTTCATTTGCAGGAATCGAATCAAGAGAGTTGTCGCTTGATCCACCGTCCTTAACCACTATCTCATAGTCTTCATATGACTGGGACAGTATGTTGTTAATCGTATATGCTAACTTTTCTCCTGCGTTGAAGCAAACTGTAATTACACTGAATTTCATTAGTTAATCCGTTAAGCGATATCTACCAAATATCTTAGTTAATCACCCAGTTAAAGTAAGGAATAAGTCTCGTTCCGTTAGTCTCACTGGAATATATGAAGTATGCATAATATGCAAATCCAACTACTATAAGTCCTACCTTGAGTAATACTCTAAGCCACTTCTTGGGTATCTCATCAATGAATGCAGGTATTAAAATCAACTGGAAGATGTTGAAGTAATAACCGATTCTTGATACCACCGGAAGGAATGAACAGCATATATACACAATTGCAGCGAAGATATTCATGTTGAAATAAAATCTGTACTTTTCGCTGTCCTTAATTACTTTCTTATAAAGGATGATGGCAACTATCAATACCACGATGCATCTTGCGATATTAAAGTAACTTATATCCACAACATCATATATCGAATTCTCGTAGTGAGGATATACGAGGAATACAAGTCTTCTGTATACCTTGGGAAGGAACAAAAGACTTGCGCTTAATGTGGACATAACTGCAATTGACCAAGGCTTCCATTTAATAAGTCCAAGAGGGTAAGCAACCAATACAATCAGTATTGAGATATGGAATGTCGATGCCAAAATAACCAGCAAGAAAAACTTCCAAAACTCTCTCTTGAAGATATATTTTACTGAATAAAAAGCTACTGCAAATGCAAGATAACTTCTTATTGAGTTGTAACTTGATGCATAGTAACCAAGAAGCATAAAGAGCGCAAATGATATTGCAAAATCATCGCTTTGATCTCTTAATCCCTTAAGGAAAAAGAATATGGTTACAAATGCAACTATCGCAAATATTATGATGTACTGCTTGCCATCGAATCCAAACAAAAGTTGGATGAACTTAACAAGCAGATTGAATCCGAACTCTGTGGCTACAGACGCATCTCTTTTTTGAGCAAGCAAAGAAAAGATATCGGTGTAGCTCCAATAATCTCCGCCGACCGCTATACGCGTAGCCGACATCGAGAACAACAGGAAAAATATGAGTGCAAGTACTGCATTGTTTTTAATATATCCTCTGCTCTGACACGGATTCTCAAAAAACGACTTATCCGTTCTGATCCACTCATTATCGGTGAGGAATGCTATACCTATAGTCAGCGCAGCAAGTATTAAATATACTGCCATGCGTATCTCCTTGCGAGCCTGAGATTAATTGTTCTCCTGTAATAATCTGTATCCTTCGCGAATGCCATCCTTCATAAGTCTGTTGGCATTCTTTCTGTCTATCTCACCCTTAAACATATCTTTCTTAACAAGGATGAATCTAAGTCTCCAAAGCCATGCACTCTTGCCATATAGAAAGGCAAAGAGGACTCCTCGGTCAAAGAAAAACTTTTCATTAAATCCCGAAAACCAGGTGGACTCACTTGGAGTCTCACTTCCAAGAAGAACGGGTGAAGCATACATAGCAACTTTTTTATCGTATGCATCCTTTAAAAAAATTGAGTCTTCTCCGTTACTGTACTTGGCTCCACCTCCAAAAAGAGTGGAATACTTGAGACCTTTTTCTTTTAATACATCCGTCTTAACAGCAATGCTGTAAGCGGGATATCTGCCGATATTGTATCTGCCAAGTTTCTTATACTCTGTGTTGTAATAAGTTCTTCTTTCCTCACAAACATTGAAGTTAAACATTATCATGTCTGCTTCGGGGTGGGAGGTGAATTCGTCAACTACTTTCTTTTCGTATCCGTCGTCATATACGATATCATCATCGCAAAAGAGTACGTAATCGCCATATGCTTCATCGATGCACATGTTTCTGTTAACACCGACTCCTCTGCTTTTTGAACATATCACCTTAACCTTGTGAGAATTGTACTCCCTCTCTTCAAGAGAGTCTGTATCGCACTGGTTGACGATTATCGCATCCGAATCAAGATGCATATCTTCAATCATCTTATTAACATCTTTATTAAGTGAAGATACAAGAAGAGTTAAGCCCATCTATTCTCCCTTGGTAATATCTGATTCACTGCTAATTGTCTTGTAAATATCTTCTTTAAGTTTCTTGGTTGAAGAGCAAAACGGTGAGAAGATGTATCTCTTAATAAGTGATGAATTAACATCATAAAGAATCGCACCTACTACATTTGCGCCTTGAATTCTAAGTAAATCAAGTGCTCTCTCAACAAGCTTGCCATTATGATCGCCAGCCTTAATAAGAACGATAACCGCATCGCACTTTGCTGCATTGACAGCTACCTGAGGCTCCATGTTTACTGAGCCCTGAGCAATCAATTCGTACTCGGGACTTGAGAAGTAAGCATCCTCTTTCATGATCTCGCAACAGTCAATCTTAAATATCTCGTTCTCTCTCTGCTCCTTGATGATGCAGTTAAGATGATTGACAACATAATCTGTATTATCAAGAAGTGAAGTTCCGACAACCGCGATCTTTTTATATCCTGAAGTAACCTTAAGGTAGTTAACCTCGAGCCACTTGCTGTAAAACTCAGTCTTCTTGTTAGACTTCATAGCCATGTGTCCAAGATAACTCTCGTCCGAATCTCGATTGTAAAGACGCATCTTATCAGTAGTAATACCAAGTGCGGGTATACCGTATCTGATCTCAGTAACCGAAGGAACATATATTGATGTATCCCATACAAAGTAAAGGATAACGATTATAAAAGATATCACTCCGCCGACTATCGCACCTGCGATAACCATGTTAAGAGTTCTGTCTTCGAATCCGACTATCTCGGGTGCTGAAGCACTCTTAAGAATACGTGCAGAGTCTACTTCTTTTAACTCGGGAGCAAACTTGGCAACAGCCTTTGCAAAAGCATCAGCTAAATCTTTTGCTTCATTAAGGTCAGTTGACTGAGCTGTAATTACAACGATTCTCGCATCAGTTAAAAGTGTAGCCGATACCTTTTCTTCTGCTTCTGCGGGAGGAATGATTCTCTTGGCTGCATCCTGCGCATAAGTCATGATGTAATCGTTATACACTAACGTCTCCCATGTATGCTTGTTGATGTATATATCCTCAAGTTCCATCTTGTCTGTATACTCGAGATATACGCTAGATGTAGATGAGAAGAGTGTCTCGCCAGAGAGTACATTCTTAACAAGATAATATATTCCGCCAAAGAGAATAGCACCGATGCAAATACCATATACGACGAATCGCATTCTCTTTATAGACACTAACAACATTAACCTAATATCAACAGGTTCTTTACTGTACGGTACTTTCATCGTTGTCCTCCTCGGTAGCTTTAGCTGACTTCATTGCTGTAATCTGGTTCTCTGCGACACCTTCTGTAGCATCCGGTGTCAACAATACTCTAAGTGTCAAAAGCATTAGCCTGATATCAAGCCATGTTGAATATCCTTCAATGTATGCAAGGTCAAGTTTTAACTTGTCATAAGGTGTGGTGTTGTATTTTCCATAAACCTGCGCGTATCCTGCAAGTCCTGCCTTAACCTTGGTTCTGAATGCAAATTCCGGCATCTCTTTTACATATTCCTCGATAATCTCAGGTCTCTCGGGACGAGGTCCTATGAATGACATATCACCCTTGAGGATGTTGAAAAGCTGGGGCAATTCATCTACTCTGATTTTTCTGATTATCTTACCAATCCATGTGATACGATCATCATCCTTTTGTGCGAGTCTGGCTTTTCCGTCAGCCTCGGCATTGACCTTCATGGAACGGAACTTAATAATCTTGAACTGCTTGTCGTATCTTGTAACTCTGACCTGCTTATATAACACGGGACCACCGTCAGTGATCTTGATTAAAATCGCCGTGATAATCATTATCGGGAATGTAAGTATAATCAGAATGAGTGAACATACGATATCAATCGCTCTCTTAACAAATCTCTGTTCAAAAGTGAGCGGATACTCTCTGGTCAAAAGAATCGGAGTATCGAAGAAATGAAGTACGTCCGCTCCCTGAACGATAACGTCGGAAATCTTGGGCATCATATATACTCTTATGGACTTGCTGTAGCAAAACTTAAGAATATCATTACGTGACTTCTGAGGAATATCCCATACAACTACGCCCTGGTATCTGTTGGGAATCTCTTTTAATACCGCATCGAGTCCCTCAGATATATTCATGATCTTAACTATCTCAAAACGGTCTTTTCTGGTCTTGAACTTTTCAACTATCTCATCGACAGGTCTCTCACCGCATACCAAAAGAAGATCGCGAGGAGCAAATACCGAGCGATATATGAGATTGGATAAGAAAGCCCAACCAAGTGAGAATACCATCTCAGCTGCCGTTAATATCAAGATGTATTTGGGATTGATAAGACGCGCGTTCATAAGAGCAATCTGTGCATAGCCGATGGTGTTGGCTGCCAGTATTGAGAAAGCGTGTGATAAGAATATCTCAAAACTTCTCAAGTATCCGACTTTTCCTGCGCCGTATACCAAGAAGAATCCAAAAAGAATGGCTGCGTATATAGCAATCAAAAGAGCATCACCTTTTTGCCAAAAGTGAATTTCCAACATGTTCTTATATCCAAACAACCATATAAGTGCGAAGCCTGCAACATCAAGTATGTATTCAACCGTTACAAGCTGTAAAACCAATATTCTTTTTATGGAATCGAGTTTTCCCATAAAAAACTCCCGAGTAATATATTAAAAGTTACTACGCATAGGCCACTTGTGGGCATGGCATAGTTCATTTTATTATATCACACGAGAGGTCAAATCGCAAGAAAACAAGGACAATTAAAGCACATGTGGGCCTTGTTTTTATAAGCATATTACATTCTGCGTCTAACAGCCCTAAATCCCCATACGATAAAGCAGAAAACACTCTTAAAAAAGCTTAAGTGCTCCCACTGTCTGTAGAGATTCCAAATACGCCTTAAAGCCTCTATCTTATTAGACGATAAGGACTTGGCGGGGCGACGATAAATAACCAGGTTTTCGTTAAGTCCGTAAGCTTTTACGCCGTTTCTAAGTAACTGCCACCAGAGAGCTGTATCTTCGCTCTTGATATGGGGCATCATAATCTCATCCTTCGTAAGCTTGGTCATATCGAAGCAGACTGTGGATGTGAATATAGTTGTATTTCTAAGTGCTTCTTTATACGTGATTGTTTCCGGTACCTTTACCACTTTACCAAGTGGATTGGCATCTTCATCAGCGAATTCATATCCGGTAAAGCAAAAAGCTGCATCGCGTTCCAACATGTAATCTATCTGCTTTTGCAACTTATCTTTAAGCCATAAATCATCCGCATCAATGTATGCCAAAAATCTGCCGTCCGCTTCTTTCACGCCTCTGTTTCTGGCACCTGCAGCATCGGAAACATCATCGCAAAAGATAACCTTAACCTTGGGATTATCTATACTTTTTAAGACTTCCTTGGTATTATCCGTCGAAGTGTTCTCGCATAGAATAATCTCTATATTGTCGTAGGTCTGATTAAGGACGCTGTCGATAGTCTTGAGTATGTAGTTTTCTGCGTTGTGAACGGGTATCACAACACTGACTTTTTCTGCCATCTTTTTCCCTTATTGATCCGCTAAGTATTTCTTTCTAAAGAGCACGTAACCATTAGCATCGTAGACGGTATCGTAATAATATTCCACATTGGTATCGTGTCCAATCATAAGATGACTGTAATCGGACTCGAGCCAATCCGCTCTGTAATGTGAGAACTTGGGTATAAATATATATCCTGCATCGCTTGAATAGAAATCAGAATCCATAGCGTAGTTTTGTCCCATTCCCTTAGGCATCGCAAGAATTGCCTTGGGCTCCATGGTGTACATAAGAATTGCGTTATCCCACGGATCGTCGCTTTCTTTTATCCTGATTGTCTCTGCTATCTCTTTCTCAAGCTGCTTCCACTCTCTAATCTCTTCCCTGCTATAGTATCTCTCTTCCTTGGCAAAATTCTTAAGATTAACAGGAAGAAATACCATACCTGTAAGGTTGCAAAAAATAATCGTCCAAGCAAAATACTTATCAGCAGTTAACATCAAAAGATATATCGAGAAGATAACCGGTATCTCGGTTCCTCTAAGGAAAGTGTCAGGAACTATCGTATAAAGTGTCATATACATAAACACAAATATGCATATTGAATATATCGCTATAAGCGATAATGTCTTGTCTTTTTTCTCCGATGTTTTTGAGAAAAATGTCATCGCTGATGACACAATGATAAGAAGCATTATCATGACATGGAAGATATACACTCCATTGGTACGAATGTAGAGTCTTAAGTTAAAAAGACCTACCAGGCCGTCATATATCATCCTGAAAAAGCTCTTAATCGCCTTGAATATCTGGCCCGCTTCAACGAAAGCCAGAAGTGCTTCCGTCTTGCCAATGTTATAGTTACTCGAGATAAGATGAAGTATACCGTAGCTAATAAAACTAATGAATCCCATGGATACAACCGCTACGAATATTCTTACCCAAAGTTTTTTGTCTTTTAAGAGAGCAAATACGTATATGGGAATTGCGAATGCAAAGAATGTGTATACCTGAACGCTATAAAGTATCACAAGCGGAGCCACAATGTATTTTATCCATTTAGGACTCTTGTCAAAAAACATATTGTATAAGAATCCTGCTATCAATATTGCCAATGCATATCTGAACATCTCTGACATGTTGGTATTAAGATAGAGAATGAATACAATGCTTGTTACTTCTGCAAGGATTAGCTTGATCTTTTTCTTATCATCAGGCTTAACCAAAAATAAGAATGCCACATTAGCACCACTAATGTATACGATATTGCATATATACACAAATGAATATCCAACAGGTAAAACTATCGCAGGTATTATGTATGGTAAAAGTATCGCTGTGCTCCAAGCTGAGCCTGTGCCAAGCAATGCATGATTGCCATTAAATCCCCAGTACCCCACGGGCGAAAAGTGTCTGGAATAAGTCTCTATAAGCTTGATGTAAGCAGCCTCGTCATTCCACTTAATTCCGGGAAGAGCCACATTGCCTGTTACTATCCACATAATAGCCATTGTGATAAAAGATAAAATGGCGGGTGTCAAAATAAAAAGTATGTTAAGAATCAGGCTCTTTTTATCTATTTTCTTCTTTGCTATATTCTTTTTTGTTTTTTTCTTATTATCTTTGCTCATACAGATACAATTATATAGCATATGAAGCCAATAAAAAACCCCTAAGCAGTTATTAAATCTGCCTAGGGGAATCAATACTTATTCGATTAAATATCCTTATCGGTTCTTACGCAATTACGTCCGTCAGCCTTAGCCTTATAAAGCGCCTTGTCCATTCTGTCAAACGCAAGATCAAAACCATCGTCCTTCTTAATCTGAGTATATCCAACACTGCAGGTAATTTTTCCGATAACCTTGAACTCTTCTTCCGATACCATTGTTCGGCTTTCCTCTGCAAAGAAATTGGTTTTCTCTGAATCCGAATCGTAACATACAACTACGAATTCCTCGCCGCCCCATCTGCCAAGTACGGCATTCTTGTCCTTGTAGTAATGTCTAAGCATATGTGAGAAATGCTTTAATGTCATATCACCAACAGCATGTCCGTACTTATCATTAACTTTCTTGAAGTAATCAAGGTCGTACATCATTATCGAGATATCTCTGCCTGTACGACCAACAATCTCGATAGCATTGTGAAGTTCGGTCTCAATTCTGCCATGGTTAAATATATCCGTGAGTGTATCCTTTGATGCAAGTTCCTCGTACTTTTTAAGTGTGGACATAAGCTGTACTGAGTTCTCATGAATATCCTGAACCATAAATACGTAACGGAAGTCTTCTTCCGAGTTATTGGTCTCGGCACGGGAGAATGTAAGCTTAACCCAGATGTACTTGCCCTCTAGGTTCTGCATGAGGCAGTCGAATGAGGATGTTCTGCCGGGCTTGAAGTTGTTCTTCAGATAATCGGGATCGGTTCTCTCCAAGAACAGAGCCTGATCATCGGGCCATATCATGTTAACGATCATCATGCGCCAATCGGTGTATTTGATCTGAGAATGCACTGTATCATCAGAAATCTCTGTAATACTAATACTGCTTGTCTCATTCTTAACCAAATCGATATACATGGAGAACAGGTAAGTATTCTGGATGGACTTAACCTTTTCGTTGGTTAAGAATTCCTGTGCCTTTTCACTGTTATCAAGCTCATCAAGCACGATGAAATATACCTCGTTGTTAACGGGATATATCATCATGTTGGCAGCATGAATATCGTCATTATAATTAATCTTTAATCTCTTGCTGTATTTACCTGTGAATTCACCGAATGCAGGAATGAAGACCTGATAGTCCTCTGTTATGGATTCAGTGCCATCATTTAGATGGAACCACAACTTCTGAATAAGATCGGGGTAATCACCGGTCTCGTCTATGATATCCTCAAAGATACCTTTCTTTATTATAGATTTATATGTATTGGTCTTAATATCCACAACCAATACACAATCAACATTGTTCTTAACAAATTCTGCAGCAACTTCAAGTGTCACATTATTAAAATTAATGTCCATTTCTGCCCTCCGTTTCTACACATATGGAATTCTTTCGAACCCCATTATCTATATTATATCGGCAAAAGTAACTTGATTGTTTAATGATTTTTTATTATTTTTTATATCCTTAGGCTACTATTATCCTCTTATTTTTCTAAAAGTACAACAATAACACTGTATAACTCACTGCGATAGAGATTTTTATACCTCCTAGTCAATTATATACTAAACGGGTAATGATTGTTAGAACAGTTTTTATTAATTGTACTGTTCGATAGTGAAGAAAGTATGAAAAGGGGATATGTGAAATGAAACAGAACAAAGGTTTTTCGTTGGTCGAGTTAATTATCGTCATCGCAATCATGGCTATATTAACAGGAATTATTGCTCCACAGCTAATAAAGTATACCGAAAAAACCAATGTATCGGCTGACACGCAGTTATGCGATACAATTCACGATGCAATAATTATCGCAATGTCTGATCCGGACGTGGTAACAGATGAAACAAGTCAGAAGATGTTATTCGAAAGCGGCGGAATAATGGATCCTGCAGCAGGCGGATGCAGACTCGATCATTATGGAGCAGGAAGCGCGTGGGTTAATTGTGAATTTGCTAAAGATGTGGAAGAAACCACAGGAATGAGCCTGTTTGCAATGGGTAGCGACCACAGTCAGTACTTAAGATCCAAGGGTGCCAAGGACAACGGAATCATATGTGTTGTTCCCAATAGCGAGGGTACGGATTGCGCGGTATACATCGCATGGAGCGATCGCGAGGCTAAAGGTAATGTAGAAAACTATACCGGTTCATATGATGGTATCGAGAGTTCAAAGGTGATATATGTTAAGTGACGTTTTTCATATATAGTTTTAAGTTCCCTTTCAAAAAATCACCCGTAAGAGCGTAGCTTACGGGTGGTTTTTTCTTGTATTATATATAACTTTATAATTCGTTGAATATATTGCTGTTCTTTCTCTGCTGCAGTCTCAAGAAGTAACCGGCTATTAATGATGAGAGCATGGTAGTGAGAATCAGTACCGTGAAGAATTCGAGACTGATGATGTCATATGAATATGCAACAGTAGCCAATACAATACCGGGGCCGCCACGAGCGTTCATTGTAATGGCGAAGTTTAATCTGGTACTCATCTTGAGTCCTGAGAACAAAAGCAAGAGCCATGTGCCTATGAACTCAAGTCCAAAAGCTATTGCAAAGAACAAGAGGAATCGTACGATTGAAAAATCGTGTACAACATTAAGTTGTATTCCTACAAGTGCAAAATATATCGGTATAAAAAATGAGAACGATATTTTCTCAAGAAATGCCATTCTGGTCTTAGCTTCCTCGTGAGTGCCAAATATAGCCTTGATCAGATATCCTACTACAAAAGCAGAATACATTATGTTGATACCAGCCATATACAATAATCCGCAAGCTGTTAAGAGAATTACAAAACTAAGGGTATAAAATGTGGTTGCTTTCCACTGATTCTTAACTTCTTTTATAACTCGTGAAAGAAATGCTATTGCGACGAAGATGCCAATTGTTACAACCACAATAACAATCATCTCAACCAGTTTAATGCTGCCGGATTGAGCGATTCTTGTTGCCACGTTTAACAGAATCCAGAGGCATAAATCCTGGAATGTTGATACGGTTAATACGGTGTTGGAAAACTTGGTATTCATTATTCCCATATCAAAGAATATCTTGGAAATTACAGGAATGGACGTAATCGCTACACCTATGGCGAATACCAGAGAATAAGACACTTCATTGTTGATGCTTCCAATAAAGTGTTCTTTGAACAGATTGAAAAACGGAATACTTCCAAGCATGGGAAGTATGGTTGCTCCAACGAAAACCAAGCTGATGGTTTTTACATTGGATTTATCTATCTTGATATCCGTGTTATATCCGGATAAAAACATCAAAAAGATCAAACCTAACTGATAAAAGATATTGAGGACTTTTCCTTCCTCGGGATATCCAAAGAAGATGGCCTCGGAGAACTTTGGCGCTAGCAAAAACAAGCAGCTTCCGCCGACTATCATACCACCGATTATCTCTCCGACCACTCTCGGCCCCTTAATCTTTTCTATAAGCGTTCCAAATACAAATGCAGAAAGTAACAAAAGCGCAAGCGCAATCAGAGTAACTATTATTTCATTTTCCGATAAAGTGGCAAGTCTCATAATATTCATTCCCCTATCAATTAAAAAACTTGATTACTAGAAATTGTATTGCATAAAGTTTCCGTTATGCTTGAAGCCATACGATTCGTAGAGTTTAACTCCCATGTTGGAAGCTGTTATGTATATCGTACCGCATCCATAGTCACGAGCTTCTCCCACAACTTTGTCGAGTAACTTCGTTGCAATGCCCATTCTTCTGTAATCAGGATCCGTATACATACTCGACAAAATTCCGAGCCTTCCTGTAACACATGTAAAGTACGGCGGCTTTTCTGCAAAAGACATACCACTTGTGCCGACTATCTTATCCCCATCCATTGCAATCCAGGATACATAAGTTCCGGCAGCCATATTTCTTTTATAAAAATCTCTGAGCGAACTCTCAAGATCCACATCCTTAGGCACAGTCTTCCCTTCGGAAACGTATTCCTCGGTCAACTGATTAATCCTTAATTCAATGATTCTATCAAGCTCGCTCTCTGTTAATTTCTTATAAGTAATATCCATATCTATCTCTCCTTAATGACACATTGGTTAGTGCATCATTACTGTCGAGATAAATTATAACTCTTTTTAATTGGCTTCAGCAAGAGTCTTAACGGGTGACACCGATGGCTCACCAATTGCCCAAAGTACATTAAGCCATTTTACCTTTTATGTGTATTCTTCTTTCATTCTTATAATACTGGTTTTTGGTATAAAACTTTCTCTCAATATGTCGATATATACTTATAATGTACTAAAAATGTGTGTCACAAGAGGGAACGAATATGAATGAGAAATCACCAAACACTGTAGAAAACAAGGGAATTGACTATCAGCAATTTATTACTTCCAATCGTAGTAAAGTTAATAAATATCTGAATTTCGTTCTATGGTTCTTTATCGGAACCGGTCCGATTATTGCTCTTGGTGTAAAATTAGGAATCTTTCACGATATCAGCTATACAACATGTATCGTGATTTCTATTGTTATGTTCTTAATGTCCGCGATTCATTTTCTTTTATTGAAAAAGTTTTCGGACTCCATTATGACCAGCTTGTTTGCTCTCATCGCTTTGGATGGGCTTATTCTTTATATGGCTCTTTTCCATGTATCCATATACCTTACATGGTTTCTTGTTCCCTTATTAAGTATCTTATTGGTTGAAACCAGAATATTTATTTTCTCAGTCATTTTTAACTACATTCTCATGACTGCTTCAGCATACCTTACAGCCCCTTATTACTGGGCAATGCAAAGCAATTATGAAACACCTACCGCATATTTCCTTAACACCATCGGTGGCTTTACGATAGAAAGCACCATCATGCTTATCTCCGGTATTATGATTGTTTACCTTACTGTGAATTATCTTAAGAGCCTCACAAATCAGCATATTATCATAAGCCAAAATGAAGCTAATATGAAAGAGAAAATGGAAATATTGGATTCAATGGCTGAAATCTACGATAACGTAAATCTGATTGACTTCATAAACAATACTGAAATGTCCATTCGCGACAAAGAACAAAAGAAGCAAGGTATTGATTTGAGTATGCAAACTCATACTCTTATGAACCAGGAAATTAAAAACAAGGTTATGCCTGATCAGCTCGATGATTTCATGACATTTACCGACATTAAAACCGTAAGATCCAGACTGTCACATAAAAAACTTATCAGTGCCGACTTTATCGATGTAGTACACGGATGGTTTCGTGCACAGTACATTACCGTAGATGCAACATTGGACGGAATTCCTAACGTTGTAATCTTTACAACACGAAATGTCGATGACGAAAAACGTCGTGAAGAGCACTTAATCAGACTTTCCCTTACTGATGAGCTTACAAGACTCTATAACCGTCGTTGTTATGAAGAAGATTTGGGTGAATTCAGAAGACAGGGTCTCAATGAGAAGTTCGTTTTGTTCTCTATTGACGTTAATGGATTGAAAAAAGTTAATGATACCCTTGGTCATGCCGCAGGTGATGAATTAATAAAAGGTGCTGCAGACTGCCTCGCTCTTTCTGTTCGTGGAAAAGGAAAAGTATATAGAACCGGTGGCGATGAATTCTTTGCCATCGTTCATTCAGATGACCCTGCATCAATTAGTGATGATATCGCTACTAAAGCATCTGAGTGGCATGGAATGCATTCAAAAGAAATGTCTCTCTCGGTAGGATATGCTTCTTTAAAAGAATATCCTAATTGTTCGATCGATGAACTTGAGAGAAAGGCTGATGCTTTCATGTATGAAGCAAAAGAAAGATATTATAAAGAAAAAGGAATCGAGAGAAGGAAAAGTTAGATTCATATCCAACTTATATACATCAGAAATTAGATAAAAACTTTCACGTCCTCCGCCGGATATTGTTCCTATTTCTTTATCGCCGACAAATATACCCGTTAATAGTTAAACACAAACCTTAATCCGCTCATCTATTACGAAACAGAAATTTTCAAATATACTTTAAGTATAATTTACCCACATCACAAACGAAATGATTGCTAATACAATTTGAACAAGGACAAAACTGATATTTATTATCACAAATATCTTGTGTTTTGGAATCAATTGATCATTTTGTTTCAAATAAATATATGCTACCGCAATAAGACCTGCCGCAGCAAAAGCTGTTTTGGATCCGGGCAATGATTCCTCGTATGCTATACGATTTACCTCTTTAGCACCATCAAGCTCAATTCCAAGTTTTTTACACTGTAATTGTAATCTCAAATATCCTAAAGCATACCATATACCGGTAATTGCAAATAGATTAATGAAAATAACTAATGGATATGTGAAGATTCCACCTCTATACATAAAAGATTCTTTGGAAAAATCACCATTAATAAAATTTCCAACAATTGATGTTCCAAATCCTAATAACAAAAAAATAATAAGTGAAACGGTGCAATTAACAATAGAAATAATGCTTAATTCCGATAAAAATATTATTCTCTTGGCAACACCAATACTTTTCTTTTTTAGTTTTATATTATCATCTGATAAATTATTTGTATTTGCCATAGTTTTCTATTATGTTTAATAAAAATGTATTTTTTAGTTAATTATCTACCGATATAATTTTCCAGCAAAAAATTATCGGATTCCAATTCTGGTAAGATATCCTTCTATCCATACAAAACAAATCATATTCCTTCTACTCATCTGATTTTCCCTCATATTCATTTCATTTGAACGATAAATGAAAAGTTAGTTTATATAAATACTGTGATTCATCTATTCAGATATTCTATCCCACACTTGAACTTCCACATAAGCATACTTGCCAAGTGATTCTTTGAGAAAAACGTCAACGGAACCATTAAATTTCTCGATACGTTCAAACAGAAGTTTTTTCGTCAAAACCACCGGTTCATTCCCATGCACAATCAAGGCGCAACTATCTCCCAGCGTGAAACTGACCTGATCATCAGGGATGCTTTCCAAATCAAAAATGATTTTTTCGCTGCTGTTAAACCATTCTCTGAGATAATCACACTCTAGAAAAGTAAAAGAATAGGGATGCTCAAGCTTCGGATTCCCGCCTAACCCAATGAACTTCTCACGAACAAACGCATCTGCTTTCTTTCTTGCAGGATAATAGTTTTCAAAATCAGCAAACCGTCCGAAACATGTAGTGTTCGGATGTGCTTCGGAAAGCTCCTTAGCTACGCGAAAAGCTTCATCCTCAGGAAGATTCATTATGTTTTTCCACGGATCCGTCCCGGGATAATAGTAGTGTGTAATATATAGTTTTTCCATATTCCTTACCCGTTTACATTATTGACTGTCTTTTTTGAACGGGAATGCAAATCTCGCTCACATAGTCTTGTGAACTTGGATCTCCGGGAAGATAATTTTCTATATCTACATCGGGGATCAGTTCGTAGTCAGACGCTGGAAGCCATTCCTTGTATATCCGCTCCCACATATCCTGTATTGCTTTTGGCGATGGACCAACGCATTTAAACACAGCCCATTCGTATTTTGGGATATGGATGATTTCAAATCCGTTCGGTACACCTTCGACGTCAGTCGCTTTGCAGCCGATACCGTACTTAAATTCATCTCCTTTACTTTTCTCTTGAGCACATACTCCGAGATAACCAGGTATTTTTCTGTACTCCTCATCGGAAAAGTATTCTTCCCAAAACTTTGGAATTTGTGTCTCGCTTGTCTCGGCATGAAATTCCTTTGCATGTACTAGAAGATCCATCTCTTCCCATTTTTCAATCTTGTATTCCATGATACTACCTCCTTTGATTGTGATCTGGACGGTATACCTGCTCATGAATAGGATAGGCTCTCCTTTTTTGACCTGTGCGGGTGAAACACCATGAAACCTCGTAAACGCTTTAGTAAAGCTTTCCGGCGAATCATATCCATATTTGAGTGCGATATCTATGACTTTATCATCTCCTTTTGACAGTTCCGTTCCTGCCTGAGATAATCGTCTTTTTCTCAGATATTCAACAGGGGACATTCCTGTCAGCAATGTAAAAGCACGCTGAAAATGAAACGCTGAAAGATTCACTGCCTTAGATATATCAGCAAGAGTTATATCTTCTGTCAGGTTTTCTTCAATATATTCTATTGCATCGTTGATTGTCTTTACCCAATCCATACGGTATCCCTCCTTTCACTTTATATTTTACGGCTGTATCTGAATACAATCCTGTCTTTGGTTGCTTCAATTTGTCCGGTTCATTTTGTCCTTTCTTTCACTGACACCTCATTAGCTATATATTCAGCAAACCTGAAATTTTTCTTCTTTCAAATTATGAAAAATTTTTTCTTTATGTAAAAATATTTACTTACTATAATATTCCAATCTATATTTTCTTTTGAAACCATATAAGATCATACCATCTGTCAAATTTCTTACCGACAGTGTTTATATGGGCCACTTCTTTATAACCTTCTTTAATATGATATTTGAAACTGTCATGAGAAAGATACTCATCCTCTTTTTCGCTATAAGCTACTCCTGCAAGAATATTGATTATTCCGAGTTCCTTAAGTCTTTCTTCAAGTTCATAATAAAGCATGGAACCTATTCCTTGTCTTCGATAATCCTTGTCGATATATATCGAGGTTGTAGCCGTCCAGGAATATGCCTCTCGTGTACTGTATGCTCCTGCATATGCATAACCAACAACTATATTGTTCTTCTCACAAACCAAATACGGATATTTTGGGGTCGTATTGATTATTCTTTCTTTGAATTCTTCAATAGAAGGTGTCTTATACTCAAAAGAAACTGCAGTATTCAAAACATAATATGAATAAATTTCAACAAGCCTTTCTGCATCTTCCGATTTCACGTCCCTTATAATTATTTCGTTTTTCATTTATTCTCCATATTTAACTATCTCTGTTCTTTTATTATTTCTTCAAGTATATCAACCGCATTCGCAACCATTTGCGGGCAAAACTCTGTAAACAATTTGTTTTCCAAAGCATATGAAACACCTTCCTGTGTCGAAATATCACATTTCAACAAATCTTTACAAATATAAGATCCACATCTTTGAGCAAATCGTTCCATCATCTCATCGTTTACCTTATTTGCAGTCATTCTACTCTCAAGGTCTGACGAATCAGATTGTCCATATAAAGCTCCGAGCACCATTAAGGCTCCGGCGCACGCACCACAGACTTCTCCTTTTCTCATACCGCCGCCAAAACAGGCTCCTAATTTTAATGCTTTTTCTTCAGTTAATCCGCATTCTTCTGCAAAGGCAGCAATAACAGACTGCGAACAATGAAACTTATCGCCAAAGTATTCTAAAGCTTTTTCTTTGTGAGTCATATCTATCTCCTATTCAGCAAAAATGTAAGTTTTTTACTAAACTTTCTGAATATCTCACTATTACCATAGTGGCCATTCTACTGTTTCGTGTTGTATTTCTCCCCATTTACCTGTACTATCAGAATATTCCTGCCAATAATCATCAAAGCATTCACCACCAGCTATCGAATAAAATAGTTTTATATCACCATCGTTGAATGTAACTTCCCTACCGAGGACACTAAAACCTATAACTTCAATGTCTTCATTCGGATCAAATTTGTTAGCTTCAGTCATTAAGGATTACTGTAATTTTATTCAGATTCAACTATATACTTATAATCCGGATACCATGATGAAAAGTAGTCTTCATAATCATATTTTATTACATCAAAATGACCAAACTCAGGATTAAACAAATTGTAAGATTTTCTTATACTTTCAAGAAAATCATCTTCATCAGATAAAGCTACCCATTTAACTGCGCAGCAACTTTGTTTCTCGTATTCCGACCAATATTCATTCATATAATTCAAATATGATTCTTTGTCAGCGAAAGATTCATTTAATGAATTAGAAAGTTTTGTATGAACTATCAAAGTATCAATATCCGAATCTGGAGACACATGACAACCGCCTAGTAAATCTCTTTTGATTCCTTCTTTAATTGAATATGAATAGTATGCAATATATTTTTCTGGCCACCCAGAACTGCAGTAGTCTTCGATCAGGTAATAATACTCATCACCCTTTTTATAGCAATCATATACCGTGTAATCATAATCATCATCGGCATACATTTCACTTGCAAGGAAGTCCCCAGTGTAATCAGATGATTTATCACTATTAATATCAAGCATATCGAGAGAAGAATAATCATTAGAAATTTCATAAAAATATGTGGTTGAAAACACACCACTTCCCTGGCACGTAGAAACAATAGCTTCAAGTCTTCCGTTATGATTCAAATCGGTAACCGCAATACTAGAACCAAGAAACACATCACCTTCAGGATTTATAGTATTACAAAAAAGATCATAATTATCTGCGATTATTTTCAATTGTGATTCTATATCAGAAGATATTTCTTCTGGTTCAACATTATCGTCTATAATCACTTCCTGTATTTCTTCATCGATAGGTTCCTGATTAACTGGGTCGTAATCGTTGCATCCTTCAAACGAAAGGATAAACAACGATATGGCCATTATAATAGACGCATTTTTGACAAAATTATAATTTCTTAAATTCATAATTCCCTTATTGTTAGTATATTTCAATACTTAATCTATTTTGAAAAACTGAAATATTCCTAGTTAATTAACTTCTGATTTAACGCTCTGCTAAGTTTTTTCATTTTGCAAATTCACTTTCAGTTATCTTTCGACTTTCAACTTCTATCCATGCTGGAGCAAATCCGCTTGATAAAGCAGTTTTCCATGATGCCAAATTCGAAAGGCTGGTCCCATAATATGGTATAGCTCCCCTCAGCAATACTTCATTCCTAAGAAGCTTTACCAATGTTTTCGCAATTCCTCTTCCCCGATATATAGGCTTAACATCAATGCCTATCTGCCACAATTTCGGACTATCTGCAGAACACCCAGCCATTCCCATTATTTCGTTTCCATCAAGTGCTACAACAGCCAAAACATCAGGTCTATCAGGGTGAAAACAGTCGCATATAGCATTTGAGAATTCTTCACGTCCGTAATAATCCATAATTTCATCCTGCTCAAGCCATTTAATCTTAAGATTTGTATCGATATTTATCAACTCGGAGCTTGGCAAAAACATATGATGGGTGAGAGACATTTTATATCCTGACTTCCGAATCTCCATCTCGAGTTCAAAAAAATTGTGCTGCTCGAAAAGCCAAATTCCACTCTTTCCCTTAATCCATTCATGAAGCCATGGGTGAATGGATTCGTCTGCTGATATCACTGCTCCTTTACCAAACGTAGCCATCTGATTGAAAAATACCTCTTCCGAGAACTTTCGTCTTTTTTCGTGAAGAATTGAGGTGGTTATAGTGTTTTCATCTTTGAAAAAATCATTTGGCGCACAATTAAACTCATAAGCTAATTGCTTTTTCACCTCATAGAAAATGTCAGTTTGTGTCATAATATCGTTGTCCATTCCTAATCCGCCACCTCGAAGATTATCCTGTATATTAGTTTATTAAGAAAATTTGCGAGTTTCCCAATTATATATAGTCCCCAATTTTTCCAAGTGTCTTTCCTAAACTATGATACCTGCCCGAATAAATTACCGGATCAAGCGCCATCAAATCAACATCAAATATGTCTTCGCATACAAGGCTTTCAATCATCTGTATATTACGTATACGACAAAAGAATGTAGTTGAATCTCCTGTTTCGACTGTTCTTGCAACCTCGCATTCATATACCCAACGACTCTCATTCAAAACAGGAACGTCCAAAACTTCTCCGCGAACTACCTCGTAAGAAATATCGTCTTTAAAACCCTCCTTTGCATGTTTTGATCCAAAATAATCCATAAGCGGCAACATATCCGTGCTAACAAGATTGGCGCTAAAAATACCGGTTCTCAAAACATTTTTCTTGGTCATCTTAGTTCCCGACATACTGATAACGAATAATTATCCTTCACCTTCCTCATGCGTCGCACTTACCCAAGTTATAGGTGCAAAGTTTGCTGAACCATCCTCATTATTCGTGCCTATAATAAAAGAAGGCTGAACACACATAGAATATATGGGATCAACAGATCGTCTTTTTACCATTTTCTCTCCAATCAAATAATTCAACTATTAATCCAATGACTGACACTCAATCATTTTCATCATTTCATCAGGAAACATATCGCAAATAGCCATGTGATTAATCTCATCTATCTCAGCATTAATTTCTATCAATCTTTTTTACCTATTTTATAGAGTTGTCTCCATATACTACGTACCAGTTTTAGGTATAATAATAGATTAGCAGCTACTGAATGATACTATAAGAAAAACTTTTAGGGAACTTTTTGGCAAAAATCGAACCGGAAAGTTCCCTAAAACTTCATTTTTTCTCAAATATCAGAAATTTGCCTCGTTCAAGACTATCGAAGGTGACACCACCCTTTTGCTGATAATAAGAGCTATACACTTTCTCAAAATGAATCCCCTGCAAATCCTTTTCTATGTATTTAAATCCATATTCACTTATTTCTTCAATCAGTTTTTTATATGAATACTTGCACTTCTTTTTATTCTTATCACGAAAATTTGACAGATGAAAAGGCAGGACAGCAAGAATTCCGCCATCTTTAAGCGTTCTTTTTGCTTCTTCAATCATCACAAAACGATGAAGACCATTATATGTTTTCTCTTCGCCGTGAAACATATCCACATAGATGACAAGATCAAAAAATTCACTGTCAAAATCATGTCGATAATCCTCTTTTCCCTCAACCGGTATAATGCAATTAATCTTCTCATCTTTTGCTTTTACACTTATATACTCCAAGCACTGCTTATTAATATCTACCGCATATACTTTGCATTTCCGCCCAAAAGCATTTGCAGCCGCAAAAGAATAGTTGCCACAACCGCAACCATAATCAAGAATAACCGGACTACTCACATCAATAATCGAAGAAAAAATATACGCCCCTTCAGTTTTTTCCCATCTATTTACTTCATCAAAAATAGTCATATGTTTCTCCATTATTTAGGAAAACTGAAATATTCCGATTTTAAGTTCCAACGTTCATCCCGACAAACTTGAAGTTGTCATGCTGTTTACTTCTTTCCTCTTTTATCGTTCGCTTGTGCATATTCTCATTTTGCCGTTAAGCGTAAGCACGCCCCATGTTTTCTTAATAGCAGGTGAAGCAGGCGGGATGAAAAATGCGTCTTCTATGACGTCACATTCTGTTTTTCCGAGATTCGTGATGCTGTATCCTTCGGATTTGTCCATATGAAAAAAGTTCTTGCCTATAAATTCAGCTGACTTACTCTCAAATCTACCTCTGCTCGCCATCATGGCCGCATCCAAAAGACCCGGATCAAGAGCCGCATAGCACTGCAATACAAGATAAAATGATGCGGGTTTCCCCGATATTGTGCGAACTTTTTCATGAACCTGCTTTGCTATCGAAAATATATCATCGCTACAATTACTGATTTCAACCGAAAAAGCAGTGGAATAATTCCCCATTGCCCCGGGTTTATGGCATTTTAAAAATTTTCTGATATCTGCTGCTCTGACTGCGCCCACGGGCAAGCCCGTGGGGTTCTGATTGGCAAGCGTAGCTTGTAATCGTACATCATTCTCAGACTTTGGATTTACAAGTGTAAATCTATTTGAATCAGAACTTTCATTACCAAGCAGTCCGACGACCACATTAACAGTAAATTTCTGCCTTACAGCAAGGAAGTACAGTCAGTCTCCCTTATTATTAAGTTGTTAAGCTACTTTAATTCCGCTGTTTAATACTTTAACCTTATGAGCCTTCATCCATGCGATCAGGGCTTTTTCTTTATTATAGCAATTATCAAATTCTACAATACATTTGTCTTTATCTATGTTCTGTGTCTTATGATCGTAGCAATAAAGCAGGAATGATGAATACCAATCCCTCTGTACTTCAGTGCCATCCTGAAGTTTATATAATCGGTCAGATAGTTTCTTTTTAATGTAATCGTCAGCAGTATGGTCGTATTGTGAGGCTCTATAATTATTTGGTACTTCTATATATGTACCGCCTGTTATCTTGAATTTCTTTTCTACCATGGTCTGAAATCCCGAAGGGCATCTGTTCCTTATAGATTTTCCAAAACGTTTTTTCTTATTGAATTTGCCCTTATCATTTTTGGTAGTCTCTTTGGCTCGCCTCATGAGTTTGATTGCATTTTTAGGCTCTGTTATAAATATATCTCCAAGACTTCGCAAATGGTTGGCGTCCTCATTTATCGCAAGCTGCCTGTTAACTGCATTGATGCGACATAATTCGGAATGTCTGGCTTTCAGCTTCTTATAATGGTTAGAGTATTTCCAAGTCTTACGACCTTTCTTAACAGTACCATCCTCATTATAGTTTTGCGGGTTGGTCGCTCGTCTTGATCTGTCCATTGCACGATAAAGCAGGCGCTCTTTTCTTTCGGATGTCTGAATACTGTTTCCACGTTCCGAAAGATTTTTCAGACCAACTTCAGTATCGGAGGTATAGGCAACTGTCTGTGTCCCGATATCAGCACCTATCATGCCCTTGCCATACTTAT
>JAEEGG010004248.1_pt1 | contig 34839 bp, 21 predicted proteins | sample 9134161 | NCBI WGS metagenome assembly JAEEGG01 (sample SAMN16246543, study PRJNA631951) | gut metagenome | biome: gut microbiome; feature: rumen; material: CR-attached | host: Bos | place: Iran: Karaj | collected 2018-10
TTCGTTGCATTGGAGCCGGCTGTGTGCGTATCCACGTCATAGCTGTCGAGCCACTTGCCGGGAGTAAGCGTGATACTATCGTAGTTCCACGTATACCCCACGGGAAAGCCCGAGAGCGACTGGGTCCGGGTGGCGTCCGGGACCGTGATGGACAGGACCTTCTTGCTCTTCCACTGGGCGACGAAGACGATCTCGTTCTCGCCCGCCTCGAAGAGACGCTCCATGGTTACCCCTGCACTGTAGACCGTATCCGTGCCGTTCAGGCTCCAGCCGTTGAAGTACATATCCTCCGGCGCGGTGAAGCCGTTGGCGGGCAGCGTGTAATACTCGCCCTTGTATACCATGACGTAAGGCATGCTGCCGGAGCCGAGGCCGGGATCAAAACGCACGCGGGCATAGTTTTCATAGCGGTCGTACAGCGTGTCGGAGGCGTCGACGATCATCTCCGCCGTCTTGGCGCCGGAGATATAATAGGTATAGGTCTTTGTCTGCCCGTTTGCGCTATACGTGGGCGTCTGGGCCGCCGCCAGAGCGAGATAGGTGCAGCCGCGCACGTCCAGGCCGGTGAGGGAGCAGCCGTAGCACTGCAGCCACTTGAGCCAACTGGTCTTGGGCAGGAGGAGCTCCGTAAGCCCCGGGTTGTTGCTGCAGTAGACCTCCTCAAGCATACTGTTGGTGCTCAGATCCAGGGTCGTCAGAGCGTTGTTCGTGATGTTCAGCGATTTCAGCTCGCTCAGGATGCCTACGCCCGTAAGGTCCGCGATGCCCTTGCCCGTGAGGCTCAGGCTGGTGATGACGCTGATCTCGGACCGGCTGAAGTATCCGTCGCGGTTCAGGTCAAAGTTGCCCGCCAGCACGGCGCGGAAAGCGTCGTCCGGGAAGTGGGCCTCGTCGATGGGGATCAGATCATCCGTGGTGACGGGCAGGGTAACGAGCTCATACTTGGTTTCGGACACGAAGCCGGACTGCGTCATATCCACACCAACGGACTCCCCGTTGATGGTGACGCTTTCAAGAACGACGCTGGTGTCAAAGCGGGCGTCCCGCAGGGTTTCCAACGTAATGACCGCCGTATACTCCGTGCTCGCCTTAAAGGTTATGGGAACATAGCTGACCCAACCGCTGGAGCCTTCCTGCGAGGTCCACTTGATCCGCGTGCAGGCATAGGGGCCGCCGGTGGTGATCAGCTGGGGACGGACGGAGGTCAGGCCGGCCTCGGGGAAGCGGAAGCCGTCGATCTCGATGGACATGACCTTGTCTATCCACTTGGCGTAGAGGGTGATATTCCCGGTGATCGCGGTGTGGGCGAAGTCAAAGCGGTTGGTCCCCGCCGTCTCGGTGTACCAGCCCAGGAAGGTGTAGCCCTCCGCGGTAAGCGCGCCGGGATCCTGGGCGTAGTGGTCCTGTATGACGCTCTGGGGCATAGGCGCCGTGCCGTGGCCGTTGGCGCTGAAGCTCACCTCATAAGAGGGCTTCAGGGCCCAGACGGCTTTCAGCGTGACATTGAAGCCCGAGAGGGCAACGGTGTCTCCCGGCTGCGCGTAAACCGTTTCGCTGCTGCCCGGGGTGACGATCTGCCATTTTTCAAAGACGGAATCCTCGGGCGGATTGTAGGTACACTCCGGCACCGTGTAGGCCGCGGCCTGAGCGGGCGTCAGGTTCACCGGGTTCATGGAGCCGGAGCCGCCGTTGGGATCAAAGCCCACGACGGTCTGGTTGCTGCGCCATTCGGCGACCAGGAGCATATCGGAGCTGGGGGTGATGACGTCGCCCGGCTGGTAGTACTTGCCGCCGGTGACGCCCCAGCGGGAAAAGACCTTCCCCGACGGCGGGGTAAAGGTACAGGCGGGCACGGTAAAGCTCTGTCCGCAGGGCACGGTGAGCGGAGACATGGTCCCGCTGGCGCCGCTGCCGCTGCCGGAGGAGAACTGGATCTGCCATTCGCTCCTCTCCCACACGGCATAGATGGAGGTCTCGCCGGCGATGGTGATAACGTCGCCGGGCTGGTATTCCACGCCGTTGATGCGCCAGGCGCTGAAGCCCTTTCGCACCGGCGGGGTGAAATGGCTCTCCAGCAGGGTGTAGCTGTCCCCCACGTGGAGCCAGACGCCCACGTCGTCCATGGTGCCGCTGCCGCCGTTGGGATAATAGCGCACCTTATACGCGCGCATGACGTGGATGGGCTCGCTGAAGAGCTCGCCGATCATGCCGTCGCGGAAGCCGCGGAGGCGGAAGTATCGGTCGGACTCCGAGAGCTTTGCCGTCCGGGTGACGCTGATCACGTTCTGGGAGTCGATCATGGCCTGGGCCGACTCCGACATGTCCGTCCAGTTCGCTCCGTCCTCGCTGGTCTGCCAGACATAGGCCGCGTCGCGAGGCACGCCGCTGCAGATCACCTTGATCTGACCGCCGACACGGCAGTCCCCGCCGGCGTTCTCCATGAGGAGCGTACCCGTCAGCGGCTCACCGATGGCCACGTAGGAAGCGTTGTTCCCATACGTGTCCACAACAGTTCTCCCGTCGCTGCTGATGGAACCGCCCGCCGGGACACAGATGACCAGGGAGCTGCCGAGGCTGATGCCCCCGTAGGCGTAGAGGGCGTCGTGCTCGCCGGTGCTCTCCGCGTAGTAAGTAGTGCCGTTGGCCAGGATCAGCCCGCCGCTCAGGCTGCGTGCGCCCTGCCACTTCCCGGTCAGCGTCAGGGTCCCGCCGCCGCCCAGGGTGAGGTTCCCGGCGGCCTTGATCCCGTAGCCGTAATCCGTGTCCGTGCCGCTGTAGCTGCTCTTCAGCAGGCCCGTGCCGCTCACGGTCAGCGACACCGCGCCGCCGGTGGTTTGTATGGCGTTCCCATCAGCTTCGATGGACAGGGTACCGGCTGTCACGGTGATCGAGTCGTCTTCCTTGGAGCTGAAGTCAACGAGACCGTTCCATCCGGCGTCAACGGTCAGGGTCCCCGCTGAGACCACGATCTGATCGAAAGCCACGATCGCGTCGGACTGAGACGTGATCTTCAGCGTCGGGATATTCGTCAGCTGAACAGACTTATACGCATCGATGCCGTCGTCTCCAGTGCTGGTCAGATCCAGGGAAAGGTTCGAGCCGGTCACCGAGCCGGCGGTATAGATACAGTCTTTCTTGCTGCTTATCGTCAGGGTACCGCCGCCGCCCAGCGTGACGTCGCCTCCGGCTATGATGCCGTAGCCTTGCTCCGTGCTGGAGAAGTCGCAGAGACTGGTCATCGTGCCCGTGCCGCTTACATTCACCGTCACATCGGCGCCGTGTGAAGTGATGACGTTGTATCTGGCTTCGATCGAAAGATCGGCCCCGCTCACGCGGATCGATCCGGCCTGATCGGTGTCGCTCACGATGAACGCTGTTTTATCCGTAAAAATGTCCATCGTTCCCGCCGCAACATCGATGGCAGACCAGGCATATATCGCGCTGCCGCCTGAGCTTATCTCCAACGAGGGTGTGTTCGATATCGCAACGGTATATCCATCGATGCCGAAGCTGCGGTTGCTGTACAGATCCAGCGACAGATCTGACGCGGAGACTGCTCCGAGCGCATTGATACAGGTCTCCGTGCTTCGCACACTCAGCGTACCGCCGCCGCCCAGTGTGACCGTTTTGCCGGAAATACCGTAGCCGTACTTGTCATCCACGCCATTGTAGTAGGTGGTCAGCGTGCCTTCGCCGCTGAGCGTCAACGTGATCGGCGCGCTTTGTGCATAGAGACCGTTGAGATCGGCTTCGATCGTTAAGTTGACCGCGACAAGGCGGAGCATTTGGGCCGAGCTGATGTTGTCCAGGCAGAACGCGTGGGCCTGTGAATCAACGTCCACCGTTACCGCTGCAACATCGATGAAACGCCATGCTTTGACCGCGCTGTAATAGGACCGCATTTTCAGCAGGGCGGCGGGGGTCATCGCAAAGGATGCCGCATCGATGCAGGAGCCGCGGGAGCTGTACAGATCCAGCGACAGATTCGAAGAGGAGACAGCGTCGCTTGCTTTCACACAGGTGTTCCAGCTTTTCATTGTCAGCACGCCGCCGCCGCCCAGCGTAACGGTGCCGCCGGCTTTGATGCAGAAGCCTGCATCATCCGAGTTTTTGTAGGTGCTTTCGATCGAACCCGTGCCGGAGACAAGCACCGTCACAGGCGTGACGTACGAATAGATGCCGTTCCCTCCGGTATTGATCGTAAGGTCACCCGCACTTACACGCAGCGTTTTATTGGTGCCGCCGAGGCCGATACTGAGCGCAATGTTTTCGGAGTCGATGTCGATCACATTCGCCTCAATATCAATGGAATCCGTCGATTGGACCGCAGTTTCCGACCAGATCTTCAGCAGCGCGGCGTTCCTCACGAGAACAGGGCCGTCCGCTTTAATGCCAATGTCTGCCGTGAAGATATCCATGCTCGTATAGGCTGTGAGAGAGCTGACGTCAATGCCGTTGGTGAGGGTGGTGTGGATGATCAGCTTGCTGCTGCCCGTGATCGTAAGGTCATACGGGCCTCTGATGGATCGGAGCGTCCTTTCCACGTCCATGTTCAGGGTCGTGGTCCCCTCGAGGATCAGATCGCTGCTTTCCGCCAGGGAACTGGCGTTCACCGTACCGGAGACCTTCACCGGCTCCCCGATCGGCAGAAGGGATCCCGGATCCAGCTCATCCTCCGCGGGGACAAGCTCCGGCTCCTCGGCGGGGACCAGATCGGCAGGCGTCTCCTCCACGGGAGGCTCCGGCTCCCGGACGGCGGAAAGCGCGACAAGGAGCTCCACCGTCGCGTCGCTCTCCGCATCCACGGTGAAGGGCTCCTTCTCGATCGGCTCATAGCCGGTGCAGACAGCCGTGTAGAGATACTCGCCGGGCAGGAGGTGGTACAGATACGCGTCGTCCTCGTCCGGGTCGATCTCCGCCGGTTCTCCGGTCAGCTCGTCCGGATCCGCCGGGTCAAAGACCGTGATCTCCGCCTCCGCCGGATCGCAGAGGAAGCGCAGGTCCACAAGCTCCTCCGGCTCCGTGTCATCCTGAGAGTCGCCGCTCTCCGGCGGAGTCGAAGGATCCTCCTCCGGCTCTTCCGGCTTCTCTGGCTCCGTCGGCTCGGCGGGCTCCGTCGGCTCGGCGAGAAGCTTTTCTTCGGGCGCTTCGTAAAGCGCCCCCACAGGCTCCTCCGCCGGGGCTGGCTCCTCCGCCGGGGCGATCGTCCCCCTCGCCTCCGCCAGCGCAGCGCTCGGGAACAGGGATACCAGCATTACCAAGGTCATGAGCAGACACAAAAACCTCTTCGCTTTCATGGGCATCTCCTTTCAAGCATCTTGCTTTGTCGGTATGATCTCTTCAAATTTATATATACAATCCCAAATTAAATATAGCAGAAAAACCGGCTCTTGTCCATAGAAAACAGCGGCTCTATGGCAGGAAAATGAAAAAAATGGAAGACCGTGCACGCCGGGGCTCCCGCAAGCGTCGGGCCGCGCATTGCCCGGCGCATCTGGGACGATGGTCAAGGATCCCCCGCTGGTTCCCCCTCCCCCAAATCGTTGTCTGCGCCGCCTCTTCTAGATGTCCTACCCCGGTAAACATGAAAAACGGGAGACGCGTTTTTCGCGTCTCCCGTCCTCTGAAAACGGTTTGCCGAACACGGAAACCTTATTGGATGATCACACCCTGGCCGCGGGCCTTGACGTAGGTAGCCAGCAGTGCCACGTCCGTCATGTTCACCTTGCCGTCGCCGTTGAGGTCACCGGAGTTCGGGACGATGTCCACGCCGCTGCCGCGGGCCTTGACGTAGGTGGCCAGAAGCGCCACATCCGTCATGTTCGCCTTGCCGTCCCCGTTGATGTCGCCGGGCGTATGGGTGGGCGCGGTCTCGGTGACGACCACCTGGTCCGGGTCGATCAGCAGGCGCCCGCCCAGAGGCCCGCCGGCGTACTCCACATAGCCCAGATCCTCGTGCGCCGTTGGGGTGCCGTTGAGATAGGCGTCCAGCAGGATGGGCGTGCCGGTCAGATCCAGCTCGGCCAGCTCCGTGCCGTAGATGTAGAGCTCCTTCAGATCCGGCGTCACGCTCAGGTCGATGCCGGTCAGGGGGTTCGTACTGATGTCCAGATGCAGCAGATTCGGCGCGCCGCTGAGGTCAACGGTCGTGAACGCGTTGTGGTCCGCATAGATACTCTCGATCGCGGGCTGCTGGCCCAGGATCAGGCTGGTCAGGCCGTTGCCCCAGATCTCCAGGCCCGTGAGCTTGGTGTTCTGCGACACGTCCAGCTCCGTCAGGTTCGGGTTGCTGTCGATCATGATGAAAGTCAGCTCCGTCAGGAAGTGGATGCCCTGGACGTTGTGCATATCGGTCCATTCTTCCAGACACAGGCTGGTAGCCAGGGCGATCTCCGCGGGGCTCAGCCAGCCGTTCTTGTTCAGGTCGAAGCTTGCCGCGCCGTACTGGCGGAAGTCGTCGTCCGGGAAGTTGGGCTTGTTGATTGGGATGCCCAGGTCGTTCTCCACGGCCGCGCCCGGATTGCAGCGGAGGGTCGAAGTGACGCCGCTCTCGGTCTGCGTGTACTCATCATAGCTGGAGGTCTGCGTGTACGTGCCGAGATAGAAGACTTCCTGCATCAGGCTGCAGCTGGAGACGTCCAGGGTATCCAGCTTGGTGCCGTAGCAGTAGAACAGGCGCAGAGCGTCGCTGTTGACAGCCAGCTCGGACAGGTTCGCGTTGCCGTAGCAGTACAGGATCTCCAGTTCCCGGCATTGACCCAGATACAGATAGTAGAGATTGTTGTTCTGGCAGGAGAGGGATTTCAGCTTGGTGCAGGAGCTGAGCTGCAGGCTTGTCAGCTTGCAGTTGTTGCACCACAGGACCTCCAGCTCGGTACAGCCGCTCGTGTACAGACGGGAGAGCTTGCTGTTGCTGTAGCAGCGGAGATACTTGATCTTGGGATTCTTCCGCACGTCCACTTCCTGGAGATTGGGGTTCGAGTAGCAGTACAGCGAGACAAGCTCCGGGAAGTACTTGAGGCCCACCAGGCTCGTGATGGACTTGTTGGATACGTCGATGGCCGTCACCGCGCTGCGCTCGGCCCGGGAGAGGTAGCCGTCGCCGTCACCGTCGAAGTTTGCGGAGATGTAGCTGCGGAAGTTGGCGTCGGGGAAGTTGGTTTCGTTGATGGGCAGCAGCTCCTCAAACACGGCGTACAAGATGCCGTCCACAAAGACGCCCACCGAGGTCTCTGCCCGATCGCTCTCATCGTTGGGCCGAGCGCCGTACTCGTCCTCCCAGTGGTCGAAGCGGTAGCCCTCCGCCGCCCGGGCGCGGATGGTGACCCAGGTGCCGTAGGGGTAGCTGCCGGACTGCTCAAGCTGGAAGTCCCCGTTGTTGATGGCCACGGTGCCGCCCACGTTCTCGTTGCCCTCCAGATCCTTGACGCCCAGAATGATCGTCGGATTCTTGTCGGTGATCTGCACGTTCAGTGCGGGATCGCCGGTTTCGGGGTCGAGGATGGTGGTACCTTCTTCGCTGACCGTGCCGTTGACCGGCAGTCTGATGATGTGCGTAGCGGTATCGAAGCTGATGGAGGCGACCTCAATGGCCTGGACATTGCCATAGGCGGCGAAGCCGCCGTTCTGGATGTTCAGGTCGCTGCTGCCGATCAGGCCGATGTCGTTTCCGGAACCGGCCCAGATCGTGCCGCCCACCAGGGTGACGTTGCCGCCGCACTGGACCCCCGCCTCGCCGGCGTCAGCCTGCAGCTCGCCTGCCACGGTCAGGTCCCCGCGGCAATCCACGCCGATGCCCTCATCGGTATCGACACGCAGGGAGCCGAATGTGATGTAAAGGTTGCCGCCCGCACCCACGGCCACCTGGGTGGTGTCCGTGACGCGCACGCTGCCGCTCACCCTCAGGTCGCCGGCGGCATAGATGCCGTGGAGCCAGGCGCAGATCTCAAAATCGCCGTCCAGCGTCAGGTTGCCGCCGCAGCTGATGCCGCCGCGGAGGCTGCCGTCCGAGAGGGTGCCGCTGCCGGTGATGGTCAAATCGCCGCTGGCGGTGATGCTGAAGAGCCTGGTGAGATCGGAATCGAAGTTGTCCTGACCGAGGACGCCGATGCTTCCGGTGTAGCCGTCCAGATTCAGCGTGCGGGTATCCGGGTCATAGCTGGCCTTGCCGCCCAGCACGGGGATATTGGACTTGTTGTCCGCGTTGACCTGGACGCTGCCCAGATAGACGTCGTAGCGCTGCGGCCCGAAGCGGAAGATGTACCGGCAGATGCGCCCGGGCAGGAGCCCGCTGTCGATCGTGCCGAAGATGTCGCCCAGGCGGATCACCTGCGCCGTGCCGTCGTCCCGATAGGTGGCGCGGATGTCGTCCTGGCCGTCGCCGTTCACGTCCCACTCGATGCAGACGCCGCCCACGTGGCTGCCGAAGATCCAGGCCGCGGTCAGGGCGTCCAGCTCGTGGACGCCGTCCTCCAGCTCGAAGACGCAGGTCTCCGCGTCCGCCAGCACGCCGGTCAGCGTGACGTTCTCGGCGGGCATGGCGAAGCTCCAGTTGTCCAGGCCGGTCTGCTCAAGCTCCGTGTCGCCGTAGAAGACCTGGGCCAGATACTTGCCGCCGGGAATGGTATAGATGTCCGAGCGGATCTCCACGACGGTGCCCGGGCGGGCCTCCGTGACTTCTGTTCCGTCTACATAGAAGCGGACGTAGTCGCCGCCGAGGGTGTAGGTCTCGGGGCCGGGGATCGTGATGCTCTCGGTGTCGATCCAGACGGAGCGGTCCGTCGCGCTGTACGCCGTGGTGAAGGACAGGTCGTTGAGCAGCGTCACCTGGGTGTCCGGGGTGAGATAGTAGCCCTGATCCGCGTGGATGCGGATGGTGGCGTAGTAGACGCAGCCGGGCTGGAAGCTGCCGGTGTGCTCCCCTTTCGCGCCGGTGGCCTGGTCCGCGCCGTTCTTCCAGATGGTGTACATCTCGCCCACATGCGGCGTGTAGAAGGTGGCCCAGGGTCTGCCCTCGAGCACGAAGCTGTCGCCCAGCTCGGGCAGGGCCAGGGACAGCTCCACACTGTCAACTGCTACCTCCGCCATAGTGAAAAAGTCGGAGGTCAGGACCAGGTTGCCGTCATCCCGCTTGTAGGGGAAAACAGTCCCGAAGCTGCTGTCCATGCTGGTGCCATCGCTGAAGGAGAGGACGGCGCCGGGATTGTCGCCAAAGCACCAGCCGGGATTCGGCGCCACGATGATCTCCACGCAGTACTGCTTGCCGGGGACGAAGCTGCTTGGCGTCCCGACCCCGTGCTCCTGGAGCTCGTACCAGCGTGCGCTCACCACCGTGTACTTGGAGGCGTTGACCACGTTGGGCGTCACGGTGGCGGGGGCCAGGCCGCTGTAATTTCCGCCGGGGGCGGGGAGCTGCACGTTCAGATCCACATAGAGGCAGGTCACAGGCTCCTCCGCGAGGGCGAACCATGCGTTAACGTACACGTCGCCGGGCTCATCCGCCACATAGAAGGACAACTCGTCAGTGATATCCTCGCCGATCTGCTCTGAATCGCGGGCTGCGGTCATCCACTGGAGACGGTAGCCGTTTTTGGCCGCCACGCCGAAGATGAGGGTGTCCCCCACCTTTGGCCTGGAGTCGTTGGGCAGTACATAGCCGGCAAAGGCAGAGTTGTTGACAGAACCGTCGGCATTCAAGACATGGTTGGTCACGAAGACCCGGCGGTACTGGGCGGCGGCCTCCGGATCCAGGGAAAAGGATCCGGTACACACGTGCAGGCTGCCGTCGGAATACAGCTCTGTATACTTGACGCTTCCCTCATAGAGGGTCACCACCGTGTCCTCGCTGAAGGAACATCCCTCCACGGGGGTCAGTGTGAACTCAGTGAAGTACACACCGTCCCGGGTGAAGAAACCAGCGCCCAGGCCGATACCGCCGCTTTCCTGGTTGGCATCGTTGTACCAGATGGCGTCGGATACGGTGAAGCGGGCGTTCGCGGGCAGGATGAAGCCCACCGGGCAGCCCTGGGGATAGTCGCCGCCCTCCTGGAACATCTGGATTCCCAGTGAGACCTCACGGAGGGTTGCGGCTGGCAGTTCGATCTCATCGCCCACGATATGCAGCCGGCCCTCGGCGTCCACGCTCTCCGTGGCGCCGGCGCTGAAGGCATAGCTGTCGAGATCCGCGTCGCCGGGGTCGTGATAGAGCAGCAGGCAGCTGTTATCGTTCATGAAGTACCAGTTTTCATGGGGCGTCAGGACGATCTCGGCATAATACTTGGCGCCTGCCCGGAAACTGGCGGGGGGCTGGTCCTGGCAGCCGCTGTCGCTGCCGCCGTACCAGTACACGGACTCCACGTCGAACCATCTGCCTTCGGCGTTGAGCACCTGGCCGGAGACAGGTCCGGAATAGCTGCCGCCGGGCAGGGGCTGCTCCAGCAGCAGGGACATATGCTGCGGCAAGGGCAGGCTGGTGCCGACGGGCGTGAAGCAGACGGCGATCTCCAGGCAGCCAAAGTCCTCCGGAACGATGAAGCCCATCTCCTCGGTGGCGTCATAGCCCATCCGAACGCCGTCGTCGTAGTAGACGTACTGGAGCTTGTAGCCCGGGGCGGGCTCGGCCGTCACGATCACCTCATCGCCGGGGTGGGGGTTGGCCGGGCTGTAGCTGGCCGTGCCGCCGACCACGTCTGGGAGGAAGTGATAATCGTCGTCATAGACCTCCACCGAAAAATGCACCGGGAGCCCGCCGGAGGGCTGGTCGGTAGAGGGGACGTTGGTGTTCGGGCTCTTGACGGTGACGCTGCCGTCGGCGTTGCGGGTGATCGTGAAGTCGCCGTCAATGCTCTCGAACACGCTGCCGTCGGGCATGGTGAGCTCTACGTCGAAGTTGTCCGCAAAAGCCCAGCCCTCATTGGGCCGCAGGGTGAAGAGAACGTAGTACTCCGAGCTGGCATAGAAGCTTCCGGGGCATTGCCCGTTGGCGTTGCGCCAGGAGGCGTCCGTCACGGTGAACGCGGAGGGAGCGAAAGCCAGGGAGCTCTGGCTGAGATACTTGGTGATATCGGGCACGGCCGGCAGGCTGTCGTAGCCGGCAGGGTCGGGGTAGCCCAGGCTCACCGCCGCGCCGGGAAGCTCGAAGGTCCCGCCGTCCTGGATGAAGCAGGCGCGGAACTCCATGTCGTAGTCCCGCATGGTGCCCTGGAGGGTCTCGGTGACGTCCTCCACCGGCTCGTCCTGATCCATGGCAAGCAGTACCATGAGCAGCCGATAGCCGGGATTGGCGCTCACGGTGCAGGAGACCGTATCGCCCGCCCGGGCGGTGGCGGTGCTGACCGTGATCGTGCCGCCGGTCAGGCTCGCGTCATAGTTGCCGTTCCGGTCATAGGTGAGGACTCTTCCGAACAGGTTGTGGTAGTCCGTGCTGCCGGGCACAGTGTACTCCGGGCTCTGCACGTGGAGGCTGCCGTCGGCGTTGCGGGTGACGGTGAAGTCGTCATCGTGGACCGTGCCGTCCGGCATGGTGAGCTCCACCACGGGCATGAAGCCCTCGGAGAAGTGGAAGCAGTCGTTGGGCACCAGGTCGAAGTCCGCGTAGTACTTGTTCCCGGCCAGGATCGTGGTGGGATTCCCGCCGTATTTGATGCGCCAGTAGGCGTTCTCCACATGGAAGGAGCTGGGCGCGGCAATCACCTGGGGGAAGCTGTAATACTTGGTGGTGCTCACGGGGACGCCGCCGGGATAGCTCCCGCCCAGGGCGGGCGCTTCGATGCGCAGCGCGGCGCCGGCGCTCTCAATGGTGCCGCCCTCCGCCACGAATTTGACGAAGAACACCATATCCCGGGCCTTCATGGTTCCCTGGAGGCTGTCGGTCACGTCCTCGTCCGGCTCCTGGCCCTCGCTGCCGAACATCACCTGGGCCAGCTGATAGCCGCTGTTGGGGCGCACGATACAGCTGACCTTTTCGCCGTCGGCGGCGCTGGTCTTGCTGAGCGTGACGGTGCCGCCGATCAGGAACTGGCTCAAGTTCCCATTGGCGTCATAGGTCGAGATCTGATAGCTAACGGCAAAGCCGCCGGCCTCCGGATCCGCGTCCGGCTCAAGCGTGTCGTCCGGCTCAAGCGCGGCGTCCGGCTCAAGCGCGGCGTCCGGCTCCGCGTCCTCTTCGGGCACGACAGCGGGCTCCGGCGCGTCGGGGGCCGGCTCCTCCGCCGGCGAGGCGGTCTCCTCCTCGGCAAAAGCGGAGATCCCCCCCATGGAAAACAGGGAAAACACCATCGTCAGCGCCAGAAGCAGGCTCAGCAGTCTTTTTCCTCGTTTCATGCTTGTTTCCTCCTCATGATCGTATAATCTTTACAATAATGGACGCAGAGGCTGCAGGAAAACTGGATATATTTCACCTTTTACAATATATCATATTATGCTCTCCGGACGCAAGAGGGAATGTTTTTTTCTGGCAGAAAAGAGCGAGGCGGGAGCTCGCAGGGCCGGACGTGCTTCTCCTCCCCGCCACAGAAAGCACAAAAAGAACCGCCGTCTGAAAGACAGCGGTTCTTGATGTGCGATTGAGGATGGAATCACTCCTCGGTCTCGGCCTCGGGGGCGTTGCCGGTGGCGGTGCCGTCGGCGGCGACCTCATAGACCAGGGCGTCCTCGCGGGGCTCTTCCTTCTCCTCCACGGGAGCCTTCTCCACGGGGGCGGGCTCGGCCAGGGCGCGGATGGACAGGGAGATCTTGTGCTTCTCTTCGTCGATGGCGGTGATCTTGGCGTCAACCACGTCGCCCACGGTGAGCACGTCGCCGGGCTTGCCGATGCGGCGGTTGGCGATCTGGCTGATGTGGATCAGGCCGTCCACGCCGGGCAGGACTTCCGCAAAGGCGCCGAAGTCCATGAGCTTGACGATGGTGACGGGGGCGATGCTGCCCACCTGGTACTTGTTGGTGAACTGGGTCCAGGGGTTGCCCTCGGGATCCTTGTAGCCCAGGGAGATCTTGCGCTTCTCCCGGTCGAAGTTGATGACGTAGACCTCGATCTCGTCGCCCACGGAGACGACCTCGGAGGGCTGGTGGATGCGGCCCCAGCTCAGCTCGGACACGTGCACCATGCCGTCGATCCCGCCGATGTCCACGAAAGCGCCGTAGCTGGTCAGGGATTTGACCACGCCGTGGTAACGCTTGCCGACCTCGATGTTGTTCCAGATGGCCTCGGTGCGCTCGCGGCGCTCGGCCTGGGCCACGCGGCGGATGGAGCCCACCACGCGCTTGCGGGCCTTGTTGACCTCGGTGATCTTGAGCCGCACGGTCTTTTTCAGCAGCTGGCTGAGCTCAGCCTCGCGGGGGAGATCGGTCTGGGAGGCAGGGACGAACACCCGCACGCCCTTGACAGAGACGACCACGCCGCCCTTGTTCTCCTCGGTAACGACGCCTTCCATCACGGTGCCGTCTTCCACGGCGGCCTCGACCTCGGCCCAGATCTTGGCGGCGTCCAGGCGCTTCTTGGACAGGGTGACGACGCCCTTTTCATCGTTGACGTGCACCACAACCGCTTCCAGCGTGTCGCCGACCTTCACCGCGTCCTCCAGCTTGGCGCCGTCCTCGGTGAACTCCTCGGTGGGGATCACGCCGGTCTGCTTGGTGCCCAGATCCACGCTGATCTCGGTACTCGTGATCGCCATGACGGTGCCGCTGACCTTATCTCCATTATAGATAGGCTTCAGAGTTTCCTCCAGCATTTCGTCGAAGGACATCTCCTTCTCCACCCGGGGCTGCTCTTCAACCTTGATTTCTTCATTTTTGATTTCGTCCATTTTGTTTCTTACCTCCTTAATGATCCACGCGGGGGTGGACGCGCCGGCCGTCAAGCCGACCGCATCAGCGGATCTGAGCCCATCCAGCTCCAGTTCCTCCGTCCGTTCGATGAACTGGACATGGACACAGTGCTCGCCGCAGATCTGGGCGAGATGGATGCTGTTCGCGCTGTGCCGGCCGCCGATAACGACCATCGCGTCGCAAGATGCGGCGATTTTCGCCGCTTCCTCCTGCCGCGTAAACGTAGCAAGGCATATTGTATCATGGATTTTCGCATTTGTACATCTTTTTTTTATGAAATCGCAACATTCGGTAAAATTACTGCGGGTTTGCGTCGTCTGCACCACAACGCTTATCGGTTTTTCCCAAAGAGAGGGATTTTTATCCAGAAAATCCCGCAGCTCCGCCGCGTTTTCCAGCACCGCATGCTCCCCGCACCAGCCGCAAATGGCCTCCACCTCCGGGTGTCTGCGCATGCCGATGATGAGCACGAAGCGCCCCTCCGCCGCCGCCCGATGGACGATGGTGTGGATGGCCTTGACCTTGGGACAGGTGGCGTCGGTCACCCGGGCGCCGGCGCGCTCCAGAGCGGCGTAGGTCTCCGGCGGCGCGCCGTGCGCCCGGATCAGCACCGCCTCGCCGGGGGCAAGCTCCTCCGGCGCGTTCACCACGCGCATGCCCTTGGCCTCCAGCGCACGCACCACATCTTCGTTGTGGATGAGCTGGCCCAGACTGGCGCAGCGGCCCTCCTCCCGGATCAGCTTTTCCGCCAGCTCCACGGAGCGCTGCACGCCGAAGCAAAAGCCCGCGCTCTCGGCCACGATCAGCTCCTTCATTCTTCGGACTCCATCGCTTCCCGGATGATGCGGCACAGGAGCCGGAAGCTCTCGTCGAAGTCGATCTCCGTGGTATCCACCGGCATGGCGTCCTCCGCCTGCCGCAGGGGGGCCACCTCCCGGTTCATGTCCTGCCGATCCCGCTGGATGATCTCCCGCAGCACCGTCTCAAAGTCCGTCTCCACGCCCTTGGCGGCCAGTTCCTTCATGCGGCGCTCCGCCCGGGCCTCTGCGCTGGCGGTAAGATAGATCTTCAGCGGCGCGTCGGGCAGCACCACGGTGCCGATGTCGCGTCCGTCCATGATCACCCGGTTCTCCCGGGCAAGCCTGCGCTGCATCTCCAGCAGGTACGCGCGCACCGCGGGGTGGGCCGACACGTCGGAGGCGCAGAGGGAGATCTCCGGCAGGCGGATTTCCCGGGAAACATCCTCCCCGTTGAGGAACATGCGCTGCTCCCCGTCCACATAGCGCATCTCGATCTCCAGCTCGGGCAGGATGGCGGCCACCGCCTCCGGATCTTTCCGATCCAGCCCGCGGCGCCAGGCCGCAAGGCCCACCGTCCGATAGATGGCGCCGGTATCCACATACAAAAAGCCCAGCTCGGCGGCGCAGCGGCGCGCCAGGCTGCTCTTTCCCGCCCCGGAGGGCCCGTCGATGGCAACTGCAAAGTTTTTCATTCTGTTTCCTCTTTTCGTATTGAGTTCCCGGCCACCCAGCCGGTGCACCAGGCGATCTGCAGATTGAAGCCGCCGGTGTAGGCGTCCAGATCCAGCACCTCCCCGGCAAAATACAGGCCCCGAACCAGCTTGGATTCCATGCTGCGCGGGTCGACCTCTTTTGTGCAGACGCCCCCCGCCGTCACGATGGCCTCGTCAATGGGCCGTGTCCCGGAGACAGACACCGGAAAGGCCTTGAGCAGCCGTAGCAGCGTCAGGCGCTGCTCCCGGGTCAGCTCGTGCACCTTGGTGTCCCCGGGGATCCCCGACAGCTCCACCAGCACCGGGATCATCGCCCGCCCGGCCAGCTCGCCCAGGGCGTTGCGGAACTCCCGGTTGGCGTATTTCTGGAAATCCCGCAGCAGGCGCGCGTCCAGCTTCTTCTCGTCCAGCCCCGGCTTCAAGTCGATCTCCAGGCGGTATTCCGCGCTGCCCATGCGGCGCATCTTGGCGCTGGCCGACAAAACCAGCGGCCCGGAGACCCCGAAGTGGGTAAACAGCATCTCCCCCAGCTCCCGGAAAACCAGCTTCCCGTCCTCGTAGGCGGAGAGGGTGACGTTCCGCAGGGAGAAGCCCTGCATCTCGGCGCACCAGGGATCCGGACTCTCCAGGGGCACCAGAGAGGGCCGGGGCGGCACGATGCGGTGGCCCAGCTTCCCGGCCAGACGGTAGCCGGTTCCGTCGGAGCCGGTCTTGGGATAACTCAGCCCACCGGTACAGATCGCCGCCGCCCGGCAATCGATCCGCCCCTCGGCGGTGAGCACGCCGCAGACCGCGCCGTCTTCCGTCAGGATCTCCCGGGCGGAGCTGCGGATCGTCTCCACCCCCAGGCTCCTGCAAAGCCGCGCCAGGGCGTCGGCGATATCGTTGGCGTTGTCGGAGACCGGGAAGACCCGGTTCCCCCGCTCCACCTTCAAGGGCACCCCAAGGCCCTCGAAAAAGGCCATGACCTCCCGGGTGCCGAAGCGGCTCATGGCGCTGTAGAGAAAGCGCCCGTCCCCCGGGATGTTGGCCATAAACTCCTTCACGTCGCAGGCGTTGGTCACATTGCAGCGGCCCTTGCCCGTGATGCGAAGCTTCCGCCCAAGCTGGGCGTTTCGATCCAGCAGCGTCACGCTCAGCCCGCGCTGTGCCGCCATGGCGGCGCACAGCATCCCCGCGGGCCCGCCGCCGATGACCACCAGATCTCTCATGGCGTCACCCCCAGCTCCCGCAGCTCCTCCCCGGTGAGAGGCCGCCACTGACCCGGGCGCAGCTCGCCCAGACGCAGACAGCCCTCCCGCACACGGCAGAGCCGGGTCACCCGCAGACCGGCCAGCTCGCACATCCGGCGCACCTGGCGGTTGCGGCCCTCGTGGATCGTGATCTCCAGCACCGCGCCGTCCCGGTTCTCCTCCAGGGGCAGCACCCGCGCCGGGCGCAGCGCATACCCGTCCAGCTCCATGGGCTGACGGAGCGCTGCGATCCCCTCTGCGATCCGCTCCCCCCTCACCCAGGTGCGATAGGTCTTCTCCACCTCATGGGAGGGGTGCATCAGACGATTGGCCAGCTCCCCGTCGTTGGTCATCAGCAGCAGGCCCTCGGAGTCCAGATCCAGCCTCCCCACCGGGAAGAGCCGCTGGGGCAGCTCCGATACCAGCTCCGAAACGTTCCGGCGTCCCTTTTCGTCCCGCAGGGAGCTCACCACGCCCCGTGGCTTGTTCAACATTATGTAAACCTTTTCCTCCGTGAACGGCAAGGGTTTGCCGTCCACCAGGATCCGATCCGTCTCCGGGTCGGCCCCGTCGCCCAGGCGCGCAGCCCGGCCGTTGACGGTCACCCGCCCGGCCTCGATCAGCTCCTCCGCCTTGCGCCGGGCCATCAGGCCGGATGCGGCGATGATTTTTTGCAGTCTCTGGGTCATGTTCCACGTTCCTTCTCTCCCGCGGGGAGAACGGTCTCCGAAAAGCGCAGCGCCGCCCAGCCCAGCTCCTCGCCGTCTGCCAGCACGCAGACGCGCCCACAGCTCTGCCCCGCGTGCACCGGAGGCAGCACAAAGGGCGGCAGCTCCCATTTGTAGTCGATTTCCAGCTCCAGGGGCAGGAAAAGCCGCAGCTCCTCCGCCGCCAGCTCCACCTGCTCCTTCCTGCCGCCGGGAACGGGCAGCGACGCGCGCAGCGTCCCGGTAAGCTCCCGCAGACCGTAGCGGGCAAAGCCCCATTCGTAGAGGGCGATCTGGTCGTTCCAGTCGTCCGGCGCGTCCAGCGTCACGCAGTAGAGGCGCGCCCCCTCCCGCTCACAGCAGCTCACCAGGCAGCGGCCCGCCGCCTGGGTATAGCCGGTTTTTCCGCCCAGACAGCCGGGACAGCGCCAGAGCAGCTTGTTGTGATTGCTGAGACAGCGCTCCCCCAGGGTGGCGCTGCTCATGCCCAGCAGCTTCTCCAGCCGCGGCTCGTCCATGCAGGCCGCCATCAGCACCGCCAGATCCGCGGCGGTGCTGTAGTGGTTCTCGGCGCTCAGGCCGTGCGGATTCACGAAGTGGCTGTCCGCCATGCCCAGCGCCTGCGCCTTTTCGTTCATCCGCTGCGCAAAGGCCTCCACGCTGCCGGAGCAGTGGATCGCCAGAGCCTCCGCGGCGTCGTTGCCGGAGACCAGCAGCAGTCCGGTCAGCAGCTCCTCCACGCTGAGGCGCTCCCCGGGGTGAAGCTCCATGGAAGAACCCTCCACCGCGCAGCAGGGCGCCGGGATCTCCACCAGCTCATCCGGGGCGCAGCTCTCCGCCACCACCAGCGCCGTCATCAGCTTGGTCGTGCTGGCCATGGGGCGCCGTTCCCTTGCGTTTCGCTCGTAGAGAAGCTGACCCTCCGGCCCGGTAAGCACCGCGCAGCGGGCGCTGAGCGCTGGCTCCTCCTCCGCTCCCGCGGCGGGCGCCGCGCCCAGCAGCAGCGCGGCTGTCAAAAGCAATATGATCCCTTTTCGCATAATAAGCACCACCTATCGATTTGCAGGCAGTGCTTAGTATGCGTCACGCGTCACGCTTTATTTGCTTTTATTTGTCCTGCTGCTTGGCAATAAATGCGTCCACCTTGTCCATCACCTGGGGCACCAGGTCGATGATGCGATCCACCGTGGTGCTGGCGGGAGGCGTGATGTTGATCATGCGCACCGTGCCCTCCTTGATGACCAGAAAGCCGATGGGATCGATCTTCACGCCGGTGGCGTTGCCGCCGCCGTAGGGACGGGTGCCGGCCTTCTTGGGCGTAAGCTCCACGCCGCCGCCGCCGAAGCCGACGCTGATCCGGGAGACCGGAACCAGGGTAAGGCCGTCCGGGGTGAAGATGGGTTCGCCCACTACCGTGTCGACCTTGAGCATGTTCTTGACGTTTTCCATGGTGGACTGCATGAGTTCGCCGATCGGGTTGATGTTATCCATTTGCTGCCATCCTTTCCTCTGCCTGTATGTTTTCTGTTTTATTTTCTATATTCTCTTCTATCTGCTTCTGTTCCGGCTCCGCCGGGGCGGACGCCGCCGCCTGCTCCGCCTTCTTCAGCGCCTTCGCCTCTTTTTTCTTGCGGCGCTTGCTGCGGATCAGGATCCGAAGCGCGCCGAAGAGCAGGCAGTTGATCACGCCGTTGATGCGCCAGAACGTGATGGTCATGGCCAGGCCTCCCTCCAGGAAGGTCTTGTCCGCCAGGAAGTCCACGTCGGTGGTGACGCTGCAGTCCCGCACCCGGAAGCGCTCCCGGCACAGGGGCGCAAGGCTGGAGAGCGCGGCGTTCACGTAGCCGTAGGTCATGGCCGTGTCATAGGGATCGGAGCCCGCGGCCACATAGTGCAGCGCGAAGCGATCCACCTTCCAGGCCCGGCCGAACTTGCCCAAGCTCTTGAGTACGACGCGCAGCAGCTCCAGGATCTCGTCCCGGTTGAAGGGCAGCTTGCGCTTTTTCTTGGGCTTCGGCTCCTCTTCCTCGTCTTTTTTCTTCTTTTTCTTTTTCTTTTTCTCTTTCTTCGGTTTCTTCTCCGCGTCCGGCTTTTTGGGCAGAAGCTGGATCAGAAACGCGCTGACCTTGGCGGAGAGGTGGAACACGCCGCCCTCATAACCCAGATCCACCCCGATGGGGATGAACAGGATCAGCAGAATGAGCGCGAGAAAAACGCCGAGGATGATCCAACCAACCAATTCGCATCACTCCTTGTGCGCGTCCAGAACCTCGCTCATGCCGAGCTGATCCTGAGCGGCAGTATGTTGCAGTTCATCTATCGCCTGCTGGAGCTTCTCCACACCCTCGCTGCCCGTCAGATCCGGCAGGGGCGGGAGCTGGGAGAGCTCCGAAATGCCCATGGTACGGAGAAACACGTCCGTCGTGCGGTACAGGGCGGGGCGGCCAGGCGCGTCCAGCCGGCCGCAGGGCTCGATCAGGCCCCGCTCCGTCAGGGCGCCAACCGTATAGGAGCTGTCCACGCCGCGCACCCGATCCACATAGGCCCGGGTCACGGGCTGGAAATAGGCCACCACCGCCAGCGTCTCCAGCGCGGGCTGGGACAGCATGGGGGGCTTGCGCTGCTCCAGGGTCTTGATGATGAAGGGCGCGTAGTCCGGCGCGGAGCACATCTGCAGCTTGTCCCCCAGCCGGAGGATCCGCATGCCGCGCTTTTCCCGCTCATAGCTCTCGGCCAGCTCCTGCGCGACGCGGGAAAGCTCCTCCTCCCCCACGCCCAGTACCAGGCTGAGACGCGCGAGGGGCACGCTCTCCCCCGCTGCGAACAGTATAGCCTCCAGTGCGGCAGAAATATCCATCGATCTTATTCCTTATTCCTCGATTTTTTCCAGGATCGCTTCCGTGTCGCCCCCTACGAAGGCCAGGCGATAGTCCTCTCCCTCCCGGGTGATGCGGACGCTGCCCATGCTGCACAGCTCCAGCACCGACAGGAAGGTGGCCACCACCTCCGACCGGGAAGCGCAGCTCCAATACAGCTCCCGCAGGGCGGCGGGGCCGCGGCGCAGCCGCTCCAGCAGCTCCCGGCTCTTGCTGCGCACGCTGTAAACGATGCGGCGGGGGATGGCCTCCGCCATGCCCTCGTCCAGCTCCGGCACCTTCACGCCTCGGGTAAACACAGCCCGCAGGGCCTTGAGCAGATCCACCGGCTCATGCCGGTAGCCGTACTCCTTCGCCGCTTTCGGCGGCGGCTCCGGCAGCTTGGGGAAAAACAGCATCCCCCGCTCCGAGGCGGCCTTCAGCTCCGGCAGGAGCTCCCGCAGGGCGGCCAGGTTGTCCCGGGCCTTGAGCTGCTCCAGGGACTCCATCAGCACTTCCAGCTCGGAGACCTCCTCCTCGGACGTGAGGAGGGTGCGGGTCTTGATGTAGAGCAGATGGGAGGCCATCTGCACAAACTCGCTGGCGACCTCCAGATCCAGGCGCTGCATTTCTGCCATCCAGGCCAGATACTGATCCAGGATCTCCGAGATCTTCAGATCCCGTATCTCGATTTTATTCTTTTGCAGGAGCATCAGGATCAGGCTCAGCGGCCCTTCAAAATCCGTCAGCTCGTCCTTCTCGTGTACAATACCTTCCAGATGAAAATTCAAATCTTCCATAAGCCGACAACGCGCCTTCTCAAAAAACCTGCAGGCCGAGCTCCACGCCCAGCTCAAATACCGGCGTGAGCCAGCCCAGCACGGCGTTTTCCGCCTTGACGAGCACGCCGTTGAAGGCGCCGAGCAGCAGCAGCGCCGCCATCAGGAGGAAGCCGTAGCGTTCATAGCGCATGAGCTTTGCGTAGCCCTCGTCGCTCAGGAAGGAGAAAAGCACCTTCGACCCGTCCAGCGGCGGGATGGGGATCAGATTGAACAGCCCCAGCATCAAACTCAACTGCGCGGTGAGCAGGATCATCTGGAACAGATAATGCCTGGCGCCGCCCTGCAGATAGAGCAGCGGCGCCAAAAAGCCGGACAGGAACAAAAAGACCACCGCGATGATAAAGTTGCTCGCCGGGCCGGCCAGGGCGGTAATCGCCATGCCCCGCTTGGGATTCCGGAATTTCCACATATTCACCGGAACCGGCTTGGCGTATCCGAAGTGAAACAGCACCATCATCAAAAGCCCCATGGGATCCAGGTGCTTGATGGGATTCAGCGTCAGACGCCCGGCCCGCTTGGCCGTGTCGTCTCCCAGGGCGTAGGCGGCGAGTCCGTGGCTCAGCTCGTGGAGGGTGATGCAGATCAGCGCCGGGATCACGCTCAGCAGGATCTCCAGCAGATAGCTGAAATCAAATCCGTCCATGATACTGTGAAATGTATTGATGGCCTTCACCCCCATAATATAGATATTTTACCAAAGATAAAAAGAAAATACAAGAACGAGACGGAAAAAACCGTCCCGTTCTTGGTTTTTCTTTGCAGCACAGCCCCTCCGGCCACCGCCTCACACTATTCATCGATAAAAATCTTGAGAAAACTACCGAATCAGAACTGTGCCGGGCGAGGCGGATGCCGAAAGGGTTTTCCGCAGTCTGCATTTTTCACAGCAGCGCCGTGATCTCCGCCAGGAGCGCCTCCCGCCCCTGCCCCTTCTCCGCGGAAAATGGGATCAGCGGCACAGACTCCGGCAGGGCCAGGGTCTGGCGGATCAAGGCCAGATTCGGCTCGATCTCGCTCTTTTTCAGCTTGTCCAGCTTGTTGGCCACCACCGCCAGACGGCAGCCGCTGGCCTTGAAATACTCCGCCATGGTGACGTCGTCCGCCGTGGGCTTGTGGCGGGCGTCCACGATCAGGATGCCCAGGGAGAAGAGCTCCCCCGCGGAGAAAAAGTCCTCCATCAGCCTGGCCCAGCGATCCCGCTCCGCCTGGGACACCTTGGCGAAGCCATAGCCCGGCAGATCCACCAGATAGAGCTTTCCGTCGATGAGAAAGTAGTTGACGTGTACGGTTTTCCCCGGCTGGGCGCCCACCCGGGCGAAGTTCTTTCGGTTCAGCAGGCGGTTGAGCACCGAGGACTTGCCCACGTTGGACTTGCCCGCGAACACCGCCGCCGGAACCGAGCTGCGGATGAACTGGCTTGGCGCCGCGGCGGACTTCACGAACTCCGCCTTCTGTACATTCAGCGTCGCCATGGCTCACACCCGGATCGGCTTTCTGCCCTGGGCCGCAGGAACTGCCGCGGGCAGGGGCATGGTCTCATGGGCCTCGCCCCGCATCAGCGCCGCGTCCAGCGCGGCGTCGGCGTGATCCACCGGCACGAACTGCAGCTTCTGCCGCACGCTCTGGTCGATTTCCTCCAGATCCGGCTCGTTCTCCGCGGGGAGGATGACCGTCCTGACCCCGGCGCGCAGGGCCGCCATGGTCTTCTCCCGCAGGCCGCCGATGGGCAGCACCCGGCCCCGGAGGGTGATCTCCCCGGTCATGGCCACGTCGCTGCGTACCGGCGTGCCCGTCAGGGCGGAAACCAGCGCCACGGTGACGGTGATGCCGGCGGAGGGGCCGTCCTTGGGAACGGCGCCCTCGGGAAAGTGGATGTGGATGTCGCAGTTCTTGTAGAAATCCGGGTCGATCCCCAGCAGATCCGCCCTGGAGCGGATATAGCTCATAGCTGCCCGGGCCGACTCCTTCATCACGTCGCCCAGGTTGCCGGTGAGCTCCAGCTTGCCGCTGCCGGGCACCACGGCGACCTCCACGTCCAGCACCTCGCCGCCCACCTCGGTGTAGGCGAGGCCCCGTACCAGGCCGATCTCCGGCCGGGTTCGCAGGGCGTCCGGCTTGAACTTGGCCGGGCCCAGCAGGGTCTCCAGCTTATCGGGCTTCACGCTGAGGCTCTTGTATGTACCCTCGGCGACGCCGGAGGCAGCCTTGCGGCAGAGCGCGGCCAGTTCCCGCTCCAGCAGACGCACGCCGGATTCCCGGGTGTAGCTGCGGATGATCTCCCGGATGGCGTCGTCGTCCAGCTTGAGCTGGGCCGCCTTCAGGCCGTGCTTCTTCCGCTGCTTGGGCAGCAGGTGGCGCTTGGCGATCTGCAGCTTTTCCTCGTCGGTGTAGCTGGGAAGCTCGATGACCTCCATGCGGTCCAGCAGCGCCCGGGGGATGGTGTTGACGGTGTTGGCCGTGGTGATAAAGAACACCCCGGACAGGTCGAAGGGCAGCTCCAGGAAGTGATCCCGGAAGCCGGCGTTCTGCTCCGGATCCAGCGCCTCCAGCAGCGCCGCGCTGGGGTCGCCCCGGTAGTCCGAGCCCAGCTTGTCGATCTCATCCAGCACCATGAGGGGGTTGCAGCTTCCCGCCTGCTGGATGCCGGCGATGATGCGCCCGGGCATGGAGCCGATGTAGGTTTTGCGGTGGCCGCGGATCTCGGCCTCGTCATGGATGCCGCCCAGACTCACCCGCACCAGCTTGCGGTTGGTGGCGTTGGCCACGCTCATGGCGATGCTGGTCTTGCCGGTGCCCGGAGGCCCCACCAGGCAGAGGAGCCCGCCCTTGACAGCCGGAGAGAGCTGCTTGACGGCCAGGTATTCCAGGATGCGCTCCTTCACCTTTTCCAGGCCGAAGTGCTCCTCGTCCAGGATCTTGCGGGCCTTGGCAATGTCCACGGTCTCCTGGGTCTTCTTCCCCCAGGGCAGCTCCAGGCAGGTGTCCAGGTAGCCCCGCAGGACAGCCGCCTCGGCGGAGCCGAAGGGCTGTTTTTGCAGGCGGCCCAGCTCCTTCTGCAGCTTTTCCCGCACCTCTTCGGGGGCGTCCAGGGCCGCGATGCGGGCCCGGTACTCCTCATAATCGTCCACCAGACCGTCTTCTCCCAGCTCGGCCTGGATGATCTTCATCTCTTCCCGCAGGAAATACTCCCGCTGGCCCCGGTTCATGGCCTCCTGGGTCTGCTCATTGAGCTCCTTCTCTATGGTCAGGACGTTGATCTCCTTGTTCATGAGCCGGGCCAGCAGCGTCAGGCGACGCACCGGGCCGGTCTCCTCCAGGAGCTGCTGCTTCTCCTCCACCCGAAAGTGGACGTTCTGCGCGATGAAATCGCAGACATAGCCCGGGTTGGGGTTGGCCAGTACGTTCAGGATCTGCTCTCCCGGCATCTCCGGGTTGAGCTGCAGATACTCCTGAAACAGGGAAACACAGCTTCGGATCAGGGCCTCGACCCGGGCGGGCGTCACCCGCTCCTCCCGGTCGGGCAGGGCGTGGAGCCGGGCGCTGTAGCCCTTGGGATCGGTATGGATCTCCTCCGCCTCGGCCCGGTACAGCCCCTCCACCATCACCCGGCAGATGCCGCCTTGGGGCTGGCGAAGCTGCTGACGGATGCGGCAGACGGTGCCCACGGGGTAGATGTCCCCCTCCGCGGGCAGATCCACGGTCAGATCCCTCTGGGCGGCCAGAAAGATCATTTGATCCCGTTTGCCCGCCGCGGCCAGGGCGCCGATGGAGGCCGTACGCTCCACATCAAAGGTCAGAAGCATGCCGGGGAACACCGTCAGTCCCCGCAGGGGGAGCAGCGGCAGCCGGATGCTTTCGTGATACGATTCGCTCATGGTATCCTCCTCTCGAGGGGTCAGGTCTTTTCGGTTTCGTTCTTGTGCAGCACGGTGGGCTTTTCCGTCCCGTTGACACAGGCGGCGGTGATGAGCACCTTGCTCACCGTGGGGTCGGAGGGAATGGTGTACATGATCTCTGTCATGACGCCCTCCAGCACGCTGCGCAGGCCGCGGGCGCCGATCTTCCGCTGGATGGCCTTGTCGGCGATGGCCTCCAGGGCGGCCGGCTCATATTCCAGCTCCACCCCGTCGTAGCGCATCAGAGCCTGATACTGCTTGGTCATGGCGTTTTTCGGCTCCCGCAGGATACGCACCAAATCCTCCCGGTTCAGGGAATCCAGAGAGGCCACCACGGGAAGCCTGCCGATCAGCTCCGGGATGATACCGAATTTCAGCAGGTCGTGCTGCTGCACCTGGGCCAGGATCTGGCCCACGTCCCGCTCCGTACTGCTCTTGATCTCGGCGCCGAAGCCCATGGTCTTCTTGTCCGTGCGCTTTTCGATGATCTTGTCCAGACCGTCGAAAGCGCCGCCGCAGATAAAGAGGATATTGGTCGTGTCCACGTGGATGAACTCCTGGTGGGGATGCTTGCGTCCGCCCTGGGGCGGGACGTTGGCGACGGTGCCCTCCAGCAGCTTTAGGAGCGCCTGCTGCACGCCCTCGCCGGACACGTCCCGGGTGATGGAGGTGTTCTCGCTCTTGCGGGCGATCTTGTCGATCTCGTCGATGTAGATGATGCCCCGCTGGGCCCGCTCCACGTCGAAATCCGCCGCCTGCAGGAGCTTCAGGATCACATTCTCCACATCCTCGCCCACGTAGCCGGCCTCGGTCAGGGTGGTGGCATCGGCGATGGCGAAGGGGACGTCCAGCATCTTGGCCATGGTCTGGGCAAAGAGGGTCTTGCCGCTGCCGGTGGGGCCGATGAGCAGGATATTGCTCTTTTGCAGCTCCACATCCTCCTTGGCAGAGTGGAGGATGCGCTTGTAGTGGTTGTAGACCGCCACGCTCAGCACCATTTTGGCCCGATCCTGCCCGATCACGTACTGATCCAGGCCCTCCTTGATCTGCATGGGCTTGGGCAGCTTCTCAAAGACCAGGGGAAGTCCGTCGTAGCCGGCGACTGCGGGCGCCTCGGGCGCGGGGAGCTCCCCGATCACGCTCATGCACATGCGCACGCACTCGTCGCAGATATAGCTGCCGTTGCCGGCGATGAGCCGGTTCACCAGGGACTGGGGCTTGCCGCAGAACGAGCAGCGGATGCTTCTTCTGGTATCGTCAGTTCTAGCCATATGTTTCTCCTATCATGATCCGGGATAACAGGCGGGACGGGCTGTCGCCCGCCCCGCTCCGGATCCAGTCACGAATAACGAAGTCCTTGATCTGGCCGCTCAGCGTTTGTAGATCACCCGGTCGATGAGGCCGTAGTCCTGGGCCTCCTCCGCGGTGAGCCAGCGGTCGCGCTCGGAATCGGCCTTGACCTCCTCCGGCGTCTTGCCGGTGTTCTCGGCCAGGATCCTGTTCAGGCGCTCCTTGATCTTCAGGAAGTGCTCCACGTCGATCTCCATGTCGGTCACCTTGCCTTGGGTGCCGGCGGAGGGCTGGTGGATCATGATCTCCGCGTTGGGCAGGGCGATGCGCTTGCCCTTGGCGCCGGAGGACAGCAGAAAGGCGCCCATGGAGGCAGCCATGCCCACGCAGATGGTGGAGACGTCGGGCTTGATGTACTGCATGGTGTCATAGATCGCCATGCCTGCGCTGACGCTGCCGCCGGGGCTGTTGATATAGAATTGGATGTCCTTGTCGGGGTCCTGGGCCTCCAGATACAGGAGCTGGGCCACGATCAGGCTGGCGGTGGTGTCGTTGACCTCCTCCGACAGCATCACGATGCGGTCGTTGAGAAGTCTGGAAAAAATGTCGTAGGACCGCTCGCCGCGGCTGGTCTGCTCGACCACATAGGGGACTAAGCTCATTTGTAAAACTCTCCTTTCATCTTGCTTATCCAAGAGAGCATATCCGGTTTCGGCTTTTTTTATTCCTCGGTCTCTTCCGGCTCGGCGGGCTTGTCCATCTCGCCGATCTCAGCGCTGTCCATAATGACGGAGGTGGCCTTTTCCTTCTTGTACTCGTTCTGAATGGTCTCCAGGCCGAAGTACTCCTTGATCTCCTCGGGCTTGGCGTTGACGCTGTCGGCGATGCGCTGCAGATAGGCGTCGGTCTCCTCCTCGGTGAGCTCGATGTTCTCCGCCTTGGCGACGGCCTCCAGCAGCAGCTCCGTGCGAACCTGGTACTGGGCGGAGGGCAGGATGCTCTGGTTCATGGTCTCCGCGTCGATGCCCATCATGCGCACCAGCTTCTCCAGCTCCACGTTGCGGTCGGTGAGGCCGAAGTTGGCGGCGTAGTTGCGGATGATCTCCTCCGCCTTCTCGTGGATCATCACGTCGGGCACGTCGCAGCTCATGTTGTCGGCGGCCTGCTTCATGATCAGGGAGCGGAAGGCGGTCTCCGCCTGCTCGTCGTACTTGTCCTGCAGCTTCTTGCGGATGTCGGCCTTGTACTCGTCCAGAGTGTCAAAGCCCTGGTCGCCGGCGAACTCGTCGTCCAGCTCGGGCAGCTCCGGGAAGGTGATGCTGTTGAGCTTCACCTTGAAGACCACGTCCTTGCCGGCCAGGTTCTCCACATAGGTCTCGGGGAAGGTGATGTTCAGCTCCTTCTCCTCGCCGATCTGCATACCCACGACCTGCTCCTCAAAGCCGGGCACGAAGGAGTTGGAGCCCAGCTCCAGATCGTAGTTCTCGCTCTTGCCGCCGTCGAAGCGCTCGCCGTTCAGGAAGCCGTCAAAGTCGATGTTGGCGACGTCGCCCATCTGCGCGGGCCGGTCTTCCACGGAGACCTTGCGGGCGTTCTGCTTGCGGGCCTTCTGCAGCTCCTCCTCCACCTCTTCGTCAGTGGCATGGGTCACGTCCTTGGGCGCCTTCAGGCCCTTGTACTGGCCCAGGGTGACCTCGGGGTACAGGGTGACGGCGAAGGTATAGCGCACGGTGCGCTCCTCGGTGACCTCCACGTTCTCGATGGAGGGCTGGCCCACGATGCGCAGCTCCCGCTCGGTGACGCCCTGCTCAAAGGCCTTGGGGGCCAGCTCGTCCATGGCGTCCTGATAAAACACCTCGCGGCCGTACATGTTCTCCACGATGGCGCGGGGGGCCTTGCCCTTGCGGAAACCGGGAATATTGATGCTGCTCTTGTTCTTCAGGTAAGCGGCGTTGACGGCGGCCTCAAACTCGGCGGCGTCGGACTCCACCTGGAACACGGCAGTGTTGTTTTCTTTTTTCTCAAGATTCTTGACGATCATGCTTGATTTCCTCCTCTATATTGTGACTGACACACAGTGTCTTATCTTACCAGATTTCTCCCGTAAAATCAATGATAATTTCTTGAATTCCGGTCTTCTTTCCCAAGTTCATGCCAGAGCGTTGTCAAATGCGTCTGATCTGTGGTATAATAATAAAATGAACTTTGATTTTGCAGAAAGGAGGCAGGCATGAGCGCATACGTCCCATTCCTGTTGGGCTTGTCCCGGGCCGTGATGGTGCTGCTGTCCGCGGCGCTGATCGTCCGCTGCCTGCGCTCCATGCTCCGGGAGCGCTACGATCCGGAGATCTGGGCCTTTCTGCGCTCCGGGAAGGACAGCCTCCCCATCACCCACTGGGAGAACCTGATCGGCCGCTCCCGCAGCGCGGATCTGCGGCTGGATGTGCCGGAGCTCAAGCGCGTGCAGGCGGTGCTCTGCCGGGGCGATCAGGGGGAATGGACCGTATACGACGTCTTCTCCCGGGGCGGCGTGACCGTGAACGGCCGCGCCCCCGGCGGCAGCGGCCTGCCCCTCCACCATGGCGACACCATCCGGGTCGCCGGCTGTCCGCTGCATTTCAGCGACATCGACCAGCGCAAGCGCAAGCGGCTGGAGGAAGCCCGCAGCGCCGTGGGCAGGCGGATCTCTCCCGCCCTCACGCTGCTGGAGCTCACCGTGTTTCAGCTCTTTCTGCTGCTGCAGCATGTGTTCTTCGCTTCGCCCGAGACGCTCATCCCCCTCACGCTCTCCTTTACGCTGCTGATCATCCTGGAGTGGAGCTGTTACAACGCCATGCGCATCATCGGCCGCAGCGGCTTTGAGGCGGAGACTCTTGCCTTCTATCTGACCAGTCTGGGCTACTCGGTGGCGGCCAGCTCCGTGCCGGGTGAGCTGTACAAGCAGGTACTGCTGACCATGGGCGGGGTGCTGCTCTTCGTACTGGGAGGCTGGTGGCTGCGCAGCCTGCGCAGAACCGCCGCCCTGCGCATCCCCGTGGCCCTGGGGGCCCTGCTGCTGCTGGGCCTGAACCTGGCCTTCAGCAAAACCGTGTTCGGCGCGCGCAACTGGCTGGAGATCGGCAGCTTCTCCTTCCAGCCCTCGGAGCTGGTGAAGGTGGCCTTCGTCTACGTGGGCGCGTCCACCCTGGATCGGCTTTACCGCCGCAGGAACCTCTTTGTCTTTATTGCTTTCTCCGCCTCCTGCGTCATCGCCCTGGCCGTCCTCGGGGATTTCGGTACGGCGCTGGTCTTCTTCGTGGGCTTTCTGGTCATCGCCTTTCTGCGCTCCGGCTCTGTCGCTACGGTTTTTCTGGCGCTGGCCGCCGCCGGCATGGCCGGCTTTCTGGCCGTCAACGGCAAGCAGCACATCGCCCAGCGCTTTGCAAGCTGGGGGCACATTTGGGAGGATCCCTTCGGCGCCGGCTATCAGCAGACCCACGCCCTCTCCGCCGCCGCTTCCGGAGGTCTCTTCGGAAAGGGCGCGGGCAACGGCTGGCTGAAACACATCTTCGCCGCCAACACCGATCTGGTTTTCGGCGTGATCTGTGAGGAGCTGGGCCTGCTGATCGGTCTGTGCATGATCGCTGCGGTGCTGGTGCTGGCCTTCTTCGCTGTGCGCAGCGCCCGCCGCGGCCGCTCCGCCTACTACGCCATCGCCGCCTGCGCCGCCATGAGCATGCTGCTGACCCAGGTGGGGCTCAACGTCTTCGGCTCGGTGGATCTGCTGCCCTTCACCGGGGTGACCTTTCCCTTTGTCTCCCGGGGCGGCAGCTCCTTCCTGTCCTGCTGGATGCTGATGGCCTTCATCAAAGGCGCCGACAACCGGCGGGACGCCAGCTTTGCCGTCCGGCCCGGGGAGCGGCTGCGCTCCGAAGCGGAAGGGGGCTGAGCGGATGAACAAGATCACCAACCGGGCCGTGTCGGTGCTGCTGCTGGCGGGCTTTATCATCCTGGGCACGCTGCTCTACGCCATCCGCTACGTGGATCACGGCCGGGAATGGGCCATGGCCTTTTCCCGGGTAGAATCCGGCTCCTCCGGCCGGATCCTGGATCGCAGCGGCGTGGAGCTGGCCCGCTTCAGCAGCACGGAAAAGCTCTACTCCCCGGACGCGGCCACCCGCATCGCCAACTACCATATCACCGGCGACTACTGGAACCGCAGCGGCACCGGGCTTTTGAGCCGTAATTGGGAGGGGCTGCAGGGCTACTCCCTGCTCACCGGGGCCAAAGCTCCGGAGGAATACTGTCTGCGTCTCAACGTGGACGCCGCGCTCAACAAGGCCGCCTTTTCGGTGCTGGACGGGCGGCAGGGCGCGGTGCTGATCGTCAACTACCGTAGCGGGGAGCTGCTGTGCATGGTCTCCTCCCCGGCGGTGGATCCGGCGGATCCGGAGGCGGTGCCCGCTGAGGGCGCCTACATCAACCGCTGTCTCTCGGCGGCCTTCGTGCCCGGCTCGGTTTTCAAGCTGGTCACCGCCGCGGCAGCCATTGAGAACATCCCCCGCCTGGACGACCTGCGCTTTGACTGCGAGGGGAGCTGCCAGATCGCCGGCGTGGACATCGTATGCTCCGGCACCCACGGCAGCCAGACCTTCGAGCAGGCCATGGCCAACTCCTGCAACGTGGCCTTCGCCCAGCTTGCCGTGGCTCTGGGGCAGGAGGCGCTGAGCCGCTACGCCGCGGACTACGGGTTTCTGGAGGGGCACAGCCTGGACGGGATCCCCACCGCCGCCGGCAGCTTTCCCCGGGACTTCGTGGGCGACCCGGAGCTGGGCTGGGCCGGCGTGGGCCAGTCCACGGATCTGGTCTGCCCCTATTCCCTGCTGCGCTTTGTCTCCGCCATCGCCAACGACGGACTGCTGGCGGAGCCGCGGCTCGTGCGGGACGGCGCCTCCCCCGCGCCGCTGCGCCTGATCCGGGCGGAGACCGCGCGGAGGCTGCAGCAGCTTATGAGCTACAACGTGGCCGCCCATTACGGCGGCGAGGAGCGTTTTCCCGGTCTGCGGCTCTGCGCCAAGACCGGTACCGCGGAGCTGGGCGACGGCAGCAGCCACGCCTGGTTCACCGGCTTTCTGCTGGACGAGGAGCACCCTTACGCCTTCGTGGTGCTGATCGAGCGGGGCGGCGGCGGCCTGCAGGCCGCCGGAGCGGCCGCCAACGAGATCCTGCAGTTCGCCGTCGGAAATTAAGAAAGCAGGGCGGAAGCTTACCCGCTCCGCCCCCGTATCCATACAAAGGAGTCCCCTATGGCAGAAATCATCGTATCCGATCTCGTCAAATCCTTCGAGATCGGCGAAAACGTGTTGGACGGACTGTCCTTCACCATCAATCCCGGCGAGCGGGTGGGCATCCTGGGCCCCAACGGATGCGGAAAGACCACCCTTTTCCGGATCCTGACGGGGGCGCTGCCCTATGACGAGGGGCAGGTCGCCATCACCCCCGGCCGGCGCATCGGCCTCATCTCCCAGATCCCCGTGTTCCCGGCCGGCTGGACGGTGGAGGACGTGCTCCGCTCCGCTCAGAGGCGGCTCACGGATATGAGCGCGCGCATCGACGAGCTGACGGAGCAAATGGAGCGGGATCCCTCCCCCGCCCTGCTGCGGGAATACGACAAGCTCTCCGACGACTTCCGCCGTCTGGGCGGCTACAGCATGGAGAGCGACCGCAACCGGGTGGCCAACGGCCTGCAGATCCCCACAGCCCAGCGCGCCCAGAGCTTTGCCAGTCTCTCCGGCGGGGAGCAGACTCGGGTAAACCTGGCCAGGCTCATCCTGGAGGACACGGACATCCTCCTGCTGGACGAGCCCACCAACCATCTGGACCTGCGGGCCACAGAATGGCTGGAGGAGTACATTCTGCGCTTCAAGGGCACGGTGCTGGCCATCAGCCACGACCGCTGGTTCCTGGATCGGGTGGTGCAGCGCTGCATCGAGATCCAGGACGGCAGGGCGGAGTTCTACCCCGGCAACTACAGCTTCTATGCCGAGGAGCGGCAGCGCCGCTTCGAGGAGAAGCTCAAGCAGTACGAGAAGGATCAGGCCAAGGTCGAGCAGCTCCAGCGCGCCGCGGAGCAGCTGCACCTCTGGGCCTTCCTGGGCAACGACAAGCTGCACAAGCGGGCCTTCTCCATGGAGAAGCGCATCGAGAAGCTGCAGCAGAGCGAGCGGCCCCGGGAGCAGAAAAAGCTGACGGTCAAGTTCCGGGAGCGGGAGTTCAACGGCGACGAGGCGCTGGTGATCGAGGGGCTGAGCAAGGCCTACGGGGACAAGCAGCTCTTCCGCGGCCTGTCTCTCAGCGTCACCGGCGGAGAGCGCATCGCCCTCATCGGCGACAACGGCGTGGGTAAATCCACGCTGCTGCGTCTGATCCTGAACGAGGAGCAGCCGGACGAGGGCTGGCTCTACCTGGGCCCGGCCGTGCGCACCGCCTACCTGCCCCAGAAGATCAGCTTCTCCCTGGACAGCCGCTCCGCCCTGGACACCATGCTCTATGACGCCCGCTGCCTGCCCCAGCAGGCCCGGGATCGGCTGGCCGCCTTCGGCTTCCGGGGCGAGGACGTGTTCACCCCCGTGGGCGCCCTCTCCGGCGGGGAGCGCAGCCGCCTGAAGCTCTGCATCCTCATGGGCGGGGATGTGAACTTCCTGATCCTGGACGAGCCCACCAACCATCTGGACATCGCCAGCCGGGAGTGGATGGAGGACGCCCTCTCGGACTATGAGCAGACCCTGCTCTTCGTCTCCCACGACCGCTGGTTCATCGAGAAGTTCGCCACCCGGATCTGGTACATGGCCGAGGGCCGGGTCACGGATTACCGGGGCGGCTACCGGGAATTCTGCGCCTGGCGGGAGCGGCAGGGCCAGCTTCAGCAGGCCGGGAAAGCCGTGCAGAAGAAGGAAGAAAAGAAAAAGCCACGCCTGCCCAACGCCGAAAAGCAGGCGGCTCGGATCGAGCGGGACATCGCCCGCCTGGAGGAAAAGATCTCCGAGCTGGACAGGCAGGCCGAGGAAAACGCGGCGGACTATCAGAAGCTGCTGGCCATCGGCGCGGAGCGGGAGGCTCTGGACGCCGAGCTGATGGCGCTGTATGAGAGGTGGGAGGAGCTCCATGGATAAAAAGAAGATCATCCGCTGGCTCATTGTGGCGGCGGTTTTGATGCTGGCGGCGGTGCTGCTGCGCTTCGCGGCGAGCGGCCTGAACCTGCTGGCTTACATCCTGGGCGGCGCGGCCGCGGTCATCGTGCTGGATCTCTGCAGCAAAAACTGGGCGGCGCTCTCCGCCGTGCTGCTGGCGGGCGGGGCCTTCCTGCGCTTCGCCCTGCGCGGCTACGCCTGGTGGGGCTACCTGGCCGCCTTCCTCGCCGCCCTGGTGGTGGCCCACCGCTTTTTCAGCCGCACGCTCTGGCGGGCGCTGATGGTGCTGGTGTGCATCGGCTTTGTGTATTTCTGGATCGTGGAGATCCCCATCATCAAAAACGCCCGCACCGACGATGACGACGGGCGGGACTATCTGATCGTGCTGGGGGCGGCGGTCTACGGCGATCAGCCCTCCCTGACGCTGCAGCGGCGGCTGGAGGGGGCGCTGGATTATCTGCAGCGGCACCCCAAGAGCATGATCATCGTCTCCGGCGGCATGGGCGCGGGCGAGACCGTACCCGAGGGCGTGGCCATGCGGGACTGGCTTGTGGAGCAGGGCGTACCCGCGGAGCAGATCCTGGTCGAGGACAAGGCCACCTCCACCATGGAGAACCTGCAGTTTTCCTTTGACATCATCCGGGAGCGCGGGGACGAGCCGGACGGCAATGTGGCCATCTGCTCCAGCGCCTACCACCTGTACCGGGCCAAGCTCATGGCCCGCAACCAGGGCGTGGAGGCCGCGGGGGTCTCCGCCCCCTGGGGCTATTTCTTCGTCATGCTCAACTATTTTATCCGCGAGGCCTTCGGTGTGACCCATCTCTGGGTCTTCGGATGGTAAGGAGGAAACATGAACGAGATAAACAGCAAAACGCCCGAGGAGCTCTTCTGGCTCTCGGACGAAAACGGAGAGCAGATGGGCTTTCATCTGCTGGACGTGATCATGCATCGGGAGAAGGAATATCTGGTGCTGCTGCCCGCGGAGGGCCCCTATGTGGACGAGGTGGTGATCCTCCGGCGCTATCGGGATGAGGACGGCGGAGAGAGCTACGCGGATCCGGAAAGCGCCGACGAAGTGCAGGCCGTGTACGGAATCTTCCGGGAGCGGGCCGGGGACAAGTTCATCTTCACGGACTAAACCGCCATTCCTTCCTTTCTTCAACGACAAAAAATGCCGCTCTTTCGAGCGGCATTTTTGTTTTGAGCAGATTACTCGTTGATGGCGATGACGACGCCGGAGCCAACGGTGCGGCCGCCCTCGCGGATAGCGAAGCGCAGGCCCTTCTCGATGGCGATGGGGGTGATCAGCTCCACGTCCATGTCGACGTTGTCGCCGGGCATGCACATCTCAGTGCCTTCGGGCAGGGTGATGACGCCGGTCACGTCGGTGGTACGGAAGTAGAACTGGGGACGGTAGTTGTTGAAGAACGGGGTGTGACGGCCGCCCTCTTCCTTGGTCAGGACGTAAACCTGGCCCTTGAACTTGGTGTGGGGGTGGATGGAGTTGG
>JAEEGG010004249.1_pt1 | contig 34832 bp, 31 predicted proteins | sample 9134161 | NCBI WGS metagenome assembly JAEEGG01 (sample SAMN16246543, study PRJNA631951) | gut metagenome | biome: gut microbiome; feature: rumen; material: CR-attached | host: Bos | place: Iran: Karaj | collected 2018-10
TGGCAGATCTTGCGACCAAGGCAAAGATGGATTTCAAGGATATCGTCAATCTGCTTCAGAACCGCATATTCAATACAAACAGCGACAGGACCAGATACCTGAATGGTGCCATCGACCTGAACGACCCGCTGATTGGCGAGATGGGCTTTGAGGCTATTATCAACGAGGTACTACGCCAGTCGGATGAGGCAATAGAACAGGAAGGTGGCAATGCTGATAAAGAAAATAAAGAACGTCCTAAATATCAGAAGAAGCCTAAGAAGAACCAGGTTGGCAAGCCCAAGAAGCATCATGTATTCACAAAAGAAATACTCCAGAAGCTTGGCATGGACACCTCAAATCTGCCTGAAGGCTCAAAGCTTATACACAGAAAGGACAAGGCAAGCGGCGAGGATGTGTGGACGGTAGTCCTTCTGCATTATCAAGGCCCGAAGACGCTTAGGACGGAGCAGGAGATAGGGAGATTCAACGTTCCCAAGAATGATCCCATGTGCAGCAAGCATCCTCAGAGCATAATAGATGGTAATCCGGTTATGCCTAGTCTGGCGAGTTTCTATCTCAACTCAAAGTTTGGCTATTCCTTGAGTGAGAACAGGATTATTGATATGCTGACAGAGTCTGGGGCAGACATTCCTCAGTCGACATTGAATAAGTGGATGCACGAAATCATGACACTGATGCGTGAGCGTCTTCAGAGCCGAATGCTTGAAGTTATAAAGCTGTCATATTTTACCCAGAACGATGAGGTGCGTGTACTTGTTCGCTCAAGGAAGGACAAGGACAGTAACTTTGAGTATCATGTGGAGTACATACACGGTTGCTTGTCTCCTGAGATGAAGATGGTGGTAATGCTCTATGACGAGGGAACCCGTGGGCATTCCGTACCTGAAGAGATGATCTTCCGTGATTCCAATATCAAGTGTTTCATTGCAGATCGGTTGAGTGCATATACCACAATAGTAAAGGACTTGGAAGAATACAATCTCGTTCGTGCCTGCTGCTATTTTCATGGCCGTCATTATTGGTGTGACGCTTATGTTTCAGACAGCAGGGCATTGCCAGTGATCAACCTTATTAATTCTTTGTTCCTTGTTGACAAGCAGGCCAAGGATGAGAATATGGACAAGTGGCAAAGGCTGACGCTTCGGTTGAAATACAGTGAGCCTATCGTAAGAAAGCTGTTCAAGCTACTTCACCAGATGAAAGCAAACATAGATGACTACGGTAGTCTGATGCGAAGGGCCATCAACTATATGCTGGATGATGAAAAAGGCTTCAAGGCTTTCCTCACAGATGGTGCAATTGAACTCTCGAATAATGCTGCTGAACGGATGTTCAGACATATTGCCATGGGCCGCCGCAACTGGTTGCACATAGGTAGCCATATGGCAGCTCAGAATGTAGCCTTCATGTATTCACTATACGAAAGCTGCAGGCTTAACAATATTAATTTCGGAAAATACCTGAATGACATCCTTACACGTATGATGAAGGGTGATACCAATTATATGTCAATGCTCCCCTGTAATTATGTAGCACAGGAGCATGAGGATGAACTGAAGGTAAAACAGTGTGCCTGACGCAGCCAAATCAGGAAAATTTAATCCAAACTGAAAATTTTTAAAATAGTCATTCTCGTAACTTGTTGAAAAACAGGGGTACGCTAGAATGGTGGTTTACGAATGGTTGCGTATTCAGGAACTGTCTCTTATGGAAATAGGTAGCCGGTCAGAAGCAGAGAGTCGTGAGGACTATAAAATTAAGGTTGAAGAGATCAGTTACTAATGTATGAAAAGTATAGATAAGAAAGAGTTAAGAGCATTTCGCAAGCAGAAGTTTTCGGAAATGGAGCAGAAGCTGAAGGAAATGTGGACAACGGAGGAAGATAGCCTTTTTTACTATCATTCCTCTGAGGATCGGATTGTGCTGTCGCATGCTCTGTTTTGGACAATGACGCTGCCTCAGTTCTTTAAGAGCAAGATAAGGAAAGAGAAATTCTTTCTCCTGATCCGGCAGTATCAAGAAGAAATGCTTGATGCCTTTCTTCAGGATGATGATTATTTCTCTGAATTGCTGCACTACTGCAATATCATGTACGAGATGCTGCCCACGATTCTGATGTCATCGTATTTAAGAGAAGAAAAGGAATCTCGTAGACTTGCTGCCATCTCTGTTGTGGCTGCTGGCTATGGTGGTGACATGGATGAAGACTTGTGTAATGAACTCTTGGACGATATCGATTTCCATTTCAATAAGGTGAAGTGTCGGAAGATAGAGTTGATGATGCCACGGCTGATGAGGATGGTGGAGAGTGAGATGAAGGAGATGAAATAGAGACAACGACACAGTCTGAAATGCCTGGAGTCGGGAACAATCTTGCTAGAAGCAAAGGACGGACCTTATGCTCCGCTAGCTGAAGATGAGATTTGGAAGTAATGGAATGGAATAATTCGTTTGAGTGGAGAAAAATAAAATATTAGTATAATGGCAAACAAAAGAATCTATCTGTGCCTGGCGCACATGAGTGAGGATGGACTGGAACAGAAGTATATCAAAGAAGCTTTCGATACGAACTGGGTGGTGCCCCTCGGGCCGAATGTCAACGGATTTGAGAAAGACCTGGAAGAGTTTGTATGTCACACAGATCGCACAGATCTTTCTAAGCGCGTAGTCGCGCTTTCCAGCGGGACTTCAGCGGTGCATCTGGCATTGATAGCCTGTGGCGTTGGGCCTGGTGATGAGGTGTGTGTGCAGAGCTTTACGTTCTGTGCGTCGAGTCATCCAATTACGTATCTGGGGGCTACACCGGTGTTCATTGACTCGGAACGTGAAACCTGGAACATGGATCCAGAACTACTGGAGAAAGCGATCATAGACCGTAAGGAGAAAACGGGTAAGTATCCTAAAGCTATTGTGCCGGTAGCTCTGTATGGTATGCCTTACAAGATTGACCAGATTATGGCTATCGCTGATAAGTATGGTATTCCGGTAGTAGAAGATGCTGCTGAGGGATTCGGATCTAAGTTCAATGGTCAAGTATTAGGTACCTTCGGCAAATACGGTGTACTTTCGTTTAACGGAAATAAGATGATTACCACATCAGGTGGTGGTGCATTGATTACTCCTGACGAGGAATCGTGGCGTGAGATTATGATGTACGCTACGCAGTATCGCGAGAGCTATCCGTATTATCAGCACGAGAAGATTGGTTACAACTATCGAATGTCGAACATCTGTGCGGGTATCGGCCGCGGACAAATGACAGTGGTGAATGACCATATTGCTCATCATAAGCATGTGCAGAAGATGTATGAGGAGCTGCTGGCTGATGTGCCGGGTGTGCATGTTCATTCACAGCCCACATCAGGAGAGTATGACTCGAACTATTGGCTATGTACCATCACCCTTGACCCTGATCTCAAAATTAAAGGCCAAGAAAACGCCTACAAGACCATTGTGACTGGTGCAGTAGGTGGCGCTGCAGGTGTCATTCATGCGGCATCATCGGCCACCACAGACTGTCAGCCCAATGACAACGTAGAGGCTCTGCGTGTTGCCCTCGATCAAGCTGGCATCGAGGCTCGGCCGGTTTGGAAGCCTATGCACAAGCAGCCGGTATACAAAAATGCCCCTGCATACGTTAACGGCGTATCAGAGGCAATCTTTAAGGTCGGCATGTGTTTGCCGGCAGGACCGTATGTCTCAGACGAAGATGTGAAATATATTGTTGATACTATTAAGGATAATGTCCTTTAAATAAGATTTTATGTTAAGTCTGACGGGGAAAACAAGGGTAGCAGCTAATACCCTGATCTCCTATGGACGCTCACTGATTGCTATATGTCTTGTCCTTTTTAGCAGTCGGTGGGCGTTAGGTTCTTTAGGAGAGGTGGATTTTGGTTTATATAACCTTGTTGGGTCAGTGCTGGCAGTTGTAGTCTTTATTAACACTATTCTTGCAAACGGGGACGCTAGATTTTTTGCAATTGGTATAGGAAAGGATGATCAAACAGAGTTGAATAAGGTATTTAACACTTCGTTGTCATTACATTTATTAATACCAGTTTTCGTCATAATTGTTGGAAGCATAATTGGCGAATTTGTTATAGAACACTACTTGGTTATACCCCCAGAGAGAATAGATAGTGTTATATATGTATTCAGAATAACAATGTTCGCCTCATTTGTATCAATGGTATCCATCCCCTTTTCAACTCTGTTTATTGCACATCAGAATATCTTTGAGTATTCAATAATTATGCTTTTACAAACCTTCTTGATATTTCTAAGTGCTTTTCTGATCAGATATTCCTTTGGCGGTACCGATAAGTTGTTACTATATGCGATATTCATGGCGTTAGCCCACATAATGTCGAGTTTAGCCATGATCGTTGTGTCACGACGGAAATATAAATGTTCTAGGATACAATTCAAGTATTTTTTTGATAAAGGCATATCTGAATCAATTATAAAATACTCATTCTGGAATATGTTGGGGGATTTAGGACATCTGGTAAGGACACAAGGTATAGCAGTAGTGGTAAATTTGTTCTTTGGGCCATCAGGGAATGCTGCATTAGGAATTGCCAATCAGGTCTCAATGCAAGCAAGTAACTTAACAAATGCAATGACGACATCATTGTCACCAGAGATATACAGACTAACAGGGGAGAATAATATAAATGCAGCAATCAAGCTTTCAGGATATGCTTCTAGGGTAGGAGTTTTCCTTTTGCTTGTACTGGGTGTTCCAATTATCTTAAATCTTGACTCACTGCTTAATCTATGGCTTATAGAAGTTCCTGAAGGAACTAATACGCTCTGCATATGTTTTGTAATTATGTATATCATAGAAAAACTTTCATTAGGGCAATTAATATATTTAAGAGCAATTGGAAATGTAGCCATAGTCAATGTGTTGGTATTTCTTTTTTATTGCACGTCAGTGCTATTCCCCTTCTGTGGTTTTTTGCAATTAGGTTTGTTGGGAATCGGATTATCTTGTATTTTATCTATGTTTTTCTCAAGGTGTTCAATCCTATATTGTTTTAATCTTCAAATACAAGGTTTTTTTAAATCGTATGCTCTAAACACATTTCTGCCAACCCTATTAATTGTGTTTTTTATTTCAATAATAGCATATTGTTCTGTTCAGCTTTATACAGAGTCATTATTTGGGCTGTTCGCTAATGGTATGTTAGTGCTTGTTCCAACACTAGTTATTTCATCTTTGTTATTATTCAATAAAGGAGAAAGAAAACGAGTATATTCCGTCGTAATGACTAAGATAAAAGAAAGATGAGAAGAATCTGTTTTATACATTCTATGGTCCATTCTATAGATGACTTTATTAGTTATCTTAGATTGGAACACAAAATAGCGAAGGCAGACCTAGGATGGGATGAAGAGAATCCTGAAATATTATTTTCTACAGAGCATATTTACAGAAATACTCAAAACTGGAAGCTCTTTAAAAAGTTGTCCACGAGAGCCAAGGTAAATGTCTTTTATTCCATAGAAGCTGTAAGTGTAGATTTTAATATCTTTGATTTTGGAATTACTTTCGATGATAGTCTTGACAGTTCAAGATATTGTCAAGTTCTTCCTCCAGAAGATTACTTCACGGGGTTTATATCTAAGACAAAGAATGAGATTTTCACATCATTAGAAGCACAAACATTGCTCAAAGGAAGGAATTTTTGTAATTTCTTATATTCGAATATCAATGCTCATCCTATGAGAGACCGTTTATTTTATGAGATGTCAAAATATAAGAGAGTTGATTCATTGGGAAGACATCTGAACAATGTGGGGCAGAAAGGAACTGGATACCAAGGCCATTCCTCGGAATGTGTGGGCATCAAGTCTCATTATAAATTTTCTATAGCTTGTGAAAATGCAACGTTTTCAGGATATACTACAGAGAAACTTCTTACTAGCCTTGAAGCTCATACTGTTCCAATCTATTTTGGGAATCCCCACGTATCATTAGACGTAAATCCAGACTGTTTCATTAATGTGATGGATTATAATAATCTTTCGGAAGTAATTGAAAAAGTTCGAGAGGTTGATGAAAATGATGACCTGTGGTGTAACATGGTATCAAGACCTTGGTATTTGGATGAACATATAGAAAGAAAGGAAACGAGGAGAAAGAATTATTATAATATGATCCAAAGGATTCTCACAGAAGATTTGCATACCCTGAAATATATAGGAGAAGGAACTTGGCCATCTAATTATAGAAGAATGATATATTGTAACAACGTTAGAAATACATTTTATAATAGAATAAGGAAGCATCTTAAGCTATAATTGAATAGATGGTGGCACAAGCAAGATTACAAGCATTTGATTTACTTAAGCTATTTGCGGTATTTCTAGTGATATGGGGGCATACCATTCAATATCTTCTGCCATCATACCATAGAGACGAGTTAGTATGGAGACTCATTTATTCATTCCATATGCCTTTATTCATGATGATTTCAGGATATTTTTCAGTATCATCAATGAGGATGCCATTTAAAAGTTTTATTTTAAAGAAATTTAGCCAATTGATTCTGCCTTGTATAACATGGTCGCTCATAATCTGGGGGGGGCAGTTCGTATTTGATAGTAGTAATGAGTTTACTCTATCATCACTAGTATATAAGTTGTTTTTTAGTTTCTGGTTTCTTCGATCATGTTTTTTGTGTTATTTGATTGCCTGGTTAGGACATCATTCTTGTCTTAATATTAAGTACTGGGGACCATTAACATTGATATTATCCCAGTTCATGACAGTTCCTAGAGAATATGGATTTGATTTCAATATTCCTTCTCTATATATTTGTTTCTTTATAGGGATTATTTTGAAGTATTATGAAAGGATAAGGGATTTGGTAGTAAGATATCGTTTTCTCATTTCCTCCTTTTTTATTCTGATGTTGTGCTTTTGGGGTAAGCATTTCTTTGGTATGACAATTGGTGATGCCCTTCATGACATGATAGGAGGTGATTTTACAACATTTGGTCTCCTATCATATAAATATATTATAGGAATAGTTGGCAGCCTTGCTTTTATCGGAGTCTTTTTATGTCGTTTCTCAAACAACATTGGTGATGGCATTATAATTCAATTAAATGAATGGGGACAGATGACCATGGGTATTTACATCATTCAGACAATTCTGTTGCAGGTGATATTAGCAAACTATATTCAATTTGCTAATATCAATAGTTTATTGTTTAGTCTGTTGATTGCTCCAGGGATTTCTGTTATAATTTTATTTTTGTGTGTCTATATCGTAAGATCGATAATGAAATTTAAAACAACAAGTTTTGTCCTTTTAGGGAAATGAAACCGTTCGTATGTTAAGTAAATGAATATATTTAGGAGCATCAAACTGAGAATAGCTAAAGTTAGATCAATAACGTACACATTCTGGGTTTCACATTTTTACCATGGTATTCAGGTGGGTAAACACACCATGATATATTATAAAAGTTCAGTAGTGAACAATGCTCCGGAGGGGGCGGCAATAATTGGGAATAACTGTGTGATTGGCAGGCCATCCATCTTTTATCATGCAGGAATGCCCTTTCATACTAGATTGTTTGTTGATGGTCAAAATGGAAAGATTATTATTGGAAACAATTGTCATATCAATGGCTCATGTATACATGCAAAAGAAAAAATAGAAATAGGGAATGATTGTGTAGTAGCTGCAGGAGTGTCAATCATAGACTCAAATGGTCATGAGGTAAGAAGAGAAAATAGACACAATCAGGATACGCCTTCGCCAATTAGCGTAGGAAATAATGTCTGGATTGGATTAAATGCAATCGTGCTTAAAGGTTCAACGATCGGTGATAATTCTGTCATTTCTGCCGGTAGTGTTGTTAAAGGGTGTTATCCTGCTAATAGCATTATATCTGGCAATCCTGCTAAAGTTGTCAAGATTATTGAGGATAAAAAATGAATAAATTATAAATGAGTTTGTCTTACTATATACAGCACCCTTCATCATTATACGATGAACTATTAAATCAATTGGGGACGTTCATAAAGAATAATGAGACCTTTATCAAACTTAAATGGAAGATGAGGATGGATTATCCACTGAATCTTGATGAACCCAAATCATTCAGCGAAAAAATCCAATGGCTAAAGTTGAACTATAGAGAGCCTTCACTTTCTATGATGGTAGATAAGATTGAAGCAAAAAAATATGTCAGTAGTATTGTTGGAGAAGAATACATTATTCCAACAATTGGCGTATGGGATACACCTGACGAGATTGACTTCGATAAACTGCCGGATAAGTTTGTTTTAAAATGCAACCATAATTCAGGCTTAGGAATGTTTATATGCAAAGATAGAAAGAAAGTCGATAAAGATTTAGTGAGAAAAGGGTTGGCGAAAGGATTAAGACAAAACTATTATATAGAGAGTAGAGAATGGCCATATAAAAATGTAAAACCTCGTATATTAGCAGAAGAATTCATAGGCCATTCAGGAGAAAATCTACGAGATTATAAATTTTTCTGTTTTGGAGGCGAACCTTTATATTGTCAAGTAATAAGCGGAAGAGGCGAATCAAAAACTACAATTGACTTTTATGATATGAATTGGAAGCATCAGCCTTTTCATGAACCTCAAAAGTATCCATTCTCTGAAAAAGAGGTTGCCTGTCCCGGGCAATTTCTGATTATGCAGAATATTGCCAAAAAACTTTCATCCGGTCATCCCTTTATGAGGGTTGATTTATACGAAGTTGATGGAAAGGTGTTTTTCGGAGAGATGACATTTTCGCCAACTAGCGGGATGGGTGGATTCAAACCTCAGGAATGGGATTATAAGATGGGAGAATTAATACACCTCCCTATTTAATTCGTAAACAATGAATATCCTAATAGTTATTGACACACCTGGAAGAGGTGGTGCTGAAAGAGTAAGTTTTACATTGGCGAGCTGGCTTGATACTCACGATGATATACATGCCACGATAGTAGCACTCAATGAATCGAAAAAGCTTTCATACCCGACAGAAGGAATCGATTATGTTAACTTAAATAGCAGAAATGTTATTTGGGGTATTAGAAAAACAGTAAAACAAAGAAACACGGATGTTGTTCTCACCATGACAGTACCACTTTGCATATACACAGTCCCTGCACTATCGGGGCTGAATGTAAAACATGTTGTCTCTGAGCGTAATTCCCCTGCACATTTTGCGGGGAAATGGACTACCAAGGTGATGTCAAGATGGCTATTAAAACAAGCCGATGGTTTCGTGTTTCAAACAAAACAGGCACGTGATTATTATGGAGGTAGAATTGCAGATAGATCTGTAATCATACATAACCCGATTTGTGAAATGCCGGATAATTTATTTAAACCTGTATTTGAAAGAAGAAAAGTGATTGTTTCAGTAGGCAGATTAAATAAACAAAAGAACCATGCGATGCTTATCAAAGCATTTGCTGATGTTTTTAAGGAATATCCAGATTATACCTTGAGAATTTACGGAGATGGAAAAGAGAGAGAAAACCTAGTGGAATTGATTAGAACTTTGGGGCTTACAGATAAAGTAATTCTTGCTGGTACTCAAAGCGATGTGCATAAAGAAATTGTTGATGCCGCTATGTTTGTGATGAGTTCTGATTTTGAAGGGATGCCCAATGCACTGATGGAAGCAATGGCATTAGGCATTCCTTGCATATCAACCGATTGTCCTTGTGGCGGACCTGCAGAATTAATTGAGAATGGAAAAAATGGAATTCTTGTACCAGTTGGTGATATTAATGCTATGACGAAGTCAATGAAGAGTATTTTATGTGATCATAATTCCGCTGAATTGTTAGGTCGTGAAGCTTCCCTTATCAAAGAGACACATTCTGCTGATTTGATATGTAAAATGTGGCTTGATTATTTTAACGGCATTGTCTATGATTAATATGATGAAGTCAATAGCATTGCTGAATTGTCACGGAGATGATGTCTTTTGTTTTCGGAGAGAGATTATAGAGGCATTAGTGGAAAAAGGATGCAGGGTTATATTGTCGTGTCCTGAGCATTCTCGGCTGGATTATTTCAGACACAAAGAAGGTATTATTATAGAAGATGTTCAAATAGATAGGAGGGGAACCAATCCTTTGAAAGATATAAGACTAATATGGGAATATATCCGTCTTTTTAGGAAATATCACCCGATCTATATATGCGCATTTACAATCAAACCGAATATTTATGGAAGTATAGCTGCTGATTTGCTTAATATACCCCATATCAATAATATCACTGGGATTGGTAGTGGTTATAAAAATGGAGGGTTTGTCAAAAAGATAGTAATTTCTTTATATAAGATTGCTTTGAGAAAAAGCCAAATGGTATTCTTTCAGAATAAAGAGAATCAACAGACGGCTCTGGCAACGAAAATGGTTTCTCAAAAGACCAGATGTCAGGTAATCCCAGGCTCTGGCGTTAATTTGGAAAGATTTTCTTATAAGGAGAAAACTGATTCCAATGAGATTGTTTTCAATTATATAGGAAGGGTGATGAAAGACAAACGCATTGATGACTATCTTAAGGCGGCAAGCGTAATTAAGGAAAAATATCCTCAGACAGTCTTTAATATTCTTGGCTTTATCGAAAAGGATGAAAATCACTATGAGAAAGAATTGAAATCACTGGAAGAGAAGGGCATCGTTCATTATTGCGGAAATGTAGATGATGTAAGACCATATATATATTCCTCTGATGCCATCATCCATCCTTCAACTTATGGAGAGGGCATCTCTAATGTGTTGTTAGAAACAGCAGCCTGTGGTAGGGTTTGCATTACAACAAATATTGAAGGATGTCGTGATTGTGTGGAAGATGGGGTATCTGGCTATATTTACGAACCGGGAAATATTGATCAGTTAATTAATAGAATTGAGGTATTTGTCAGTTTAACCCCAGAGCAGCGTAAGCGGATGGGAATGGCAGGAAGGAAAAAGGTTGAGAAAGGGTTCGACCGTGAATTTGTAGTGGATTCATATTTGAAAGAATTGGGGCTATGAGACTACTGTATGTAGCTGATAACGGTTTTTCGTATAATAAAGGTGCGTACTATTATTCTAGACCGAATGAAGTTAATAGCAGTCAATACAAAAAGTATTTCGACTCTATCTGTTATATTGCCAGGCGTTCTGAATATAGTGATAAGATGTTACCCATAGAAAGAGGTTGTAAAGTAGAACTTGTTGAACGATATGATATAAGAGGATTAAAAAAAACAATGACCGCAATGGCGGAAGATTATGATGCAGTTCTAGTAAGGAATGGATTACTTGGTTGTTATGCAGCAAAATATGCAAAGAAGCTGGGGAAAGTACTTATTTCATACTGCGGAGCTGACCCATTCGAATTCAAGATAACAGAAGGTACGCTGTCTGGGAAATTAATTGCATACTATTGGAGATGTCTTGAAAAAAGGAAGATGAGGATCGCCGATTATACCCATTACTGTACTCAAGAACTATTCAATCGATATCCATCCCAGTGTCCTTATCTTATTTGTTCAAATGTCGGTATTGAAGTTAATAAAGAAGTTGTTGATAGGAGATTGAAAAAAATACGCCAAACGAACGGAACATTTAAAATTGGACTAATAGGCCAATTTTGGAATAACGATAATAAAGGCATTTCAACTGCTATCAAAGCTTTAGGATTACTTGGCAATAAATATCAATTGGAAGTTGTCGGCGAAGGGGGTTCTGATAGATATAAAGATGTAATTAGTAACTTACATTTAGTAAATCAGATAGTATTTTTAGGTTATATTTCGGATAGGGAACAGCTGAATGCATGGCTAGATGACATTGACATCTATGTTCAGCCAAGTCTGTCTGAGGGCTTGCCAAGAGCTACGATAGAGGCCATGTCGAGAGGTTGTCCTGTTATAGCCAGCAAAGTTTGTGGATTAATAGATTTGTTGCCGAATGAATATCTGATTAATCCTAAAGATTATCGCACTTTAGCTGAGAAGATAAAATGGCTGTCAACTCCGGAGCAAATGAAAAAGGCCGCTGAGCAGAATTATTATAAGTCATTAGAATTCACAGAGGATATCAGAGATGAAAAACTCGATGATTTTTTTATGAAGATAACAAAAACCTCATGATATATGAGTGAACCAATAAGAGTATTACAGGTTGTGGCGCTGATGGAACGTGCAGGCTTGGAGAACCGTATTATGGACATCTATCGGAATATTGACCGCAACAAGATACAATTCGATTTCTTAACCCATCGGATGCAGGATGGTGATTTTGATGAAGAAATAAGATCATTAGGAGGGATCGTGTATCATATGCCAGCTTTGAAGCCATGGGGGATTTTTGCATATATACGGCGACTTAAGCAGTTTTTCGAGGAGCATCAGGAATATAAAATCACTCACGTTCATCTGAATACTTATAGTGGCTGGGTGCAGTACGCCGCTATGCAGGCTGGTGTTCCTGTCAGAATTACCCATAGTCGTAATAATGGATATGACTATGATTGGAAGATGCCATTTAAGGCTATGTCGAAACTCATTGTCAATGGGCCTACGACTCATAAGTTTGCCTGCTCTCGCCAAGCGGGTGAGTTCTTGTTTGGAAAGAAAGGGATCTTACCTCCAAATAAATTTCAAGTAATTCCCAACGGGTTTAATCTTTCATGTTTCTCGTATGATCCTGCAAAGAGGAAAGAGATAAGGCAAATACTACAAATTAATAATGAGCTGGCAATCGTTCATGTAGGGCGTTTTTCCCCCCAAAAAAACCACTTTTTTCTATTAGAGGTTTTTAAAAATATAGCCGAGATTCGACAAGACTGTAAACTATTCCTTATAGGCGAAGGTGAATTGCATGAGCAAATTGAAAGAAGGGTGAACGCTTTCGGGCTAAAAGATAAAGTGGTATATGTTGGAAGTGTGCCTAACGTGGGTGACTATTTGAATGCAATGGATATAATGGTTTTCCCATCACGATATGAAGGTTTTGGAACGGCAGTCCTTGAGACCCAATGTAATGGATTGCCTACTTTGGCCAGTGATGTACTTCCTAAAGAAACGAGGGTAACTCCATGCTTGGAGTATATGTCCTTGAAACATCGTACACCTAAAGAGTGGGCTGAAAAGGCTTTAGAGATGTATTTACGTGTTGAGCGAAAGGACAGAACAGATGAGGTTATAGCGGCTGGATATGATATCAAGGATACCTATCAGTTGTTGTCGGATTTTTACTTGAAACATCATTAATATGGAGATTGTTATCTATATATGTTTGTTTGTTGTATTCTATTTCCTTGAAAAGGGCTATATATGGTATGCCCGTAGGAAAGGAATAGAAGATAACCCAGAAGTGCGCAGTTCGCATCAGACAGTCACCGTTAGAGGTGGGGGATTCATATTCTATATAGCAGTCTTGGCTTATTCCAGCCATTTCGGCTTCCCCAAATTGTTATTCTTTCTGGGACTTACCATCATTTCACTTGTAAGTTTTATTGATGATGTTCATAGCCTTTCTCCTAAAACCAGGCTTGTTTGCCAGATGGCTGCCTTGGCCTTGATGGTAAGCCAGATATCAACGTCCTCTGTCGGTATTATGCTGGCTTTGATTGTCCTGAGTGCAGCAGTGGTTAATATTGTTAATTTCATGGATGGAATCAACGGTATGTTGAGTGGCGTGTCCTTAGTCGTATTAGGTTGTTTGCAATATGTAAATTATGAGGTGATTCCATTTATCGAGCCTGAGTTGATGTGGTGTGTTCTGATTGCTGACCTTGCATTTTGTCTATTCAATTTTAAGAAGGTGGCTGATTGTTTTGCAGGCGATGTGGGTTCAATGGCAATGGGGTATATTCTATTCTTTCTAATTATCAGGCTCGTATGGACATCGAATGATTTCAAATGGATAATACTTTTGGGCGTTTTCTTAACAGATGGAGGCTTGACAATAGTTCATCGCATATTCTTACGTGAGAATATTTTTCTGCCACATCGGAAACATGCATACGAAATCATGGCCAATGAGTTAAAGATCCCACATCTGAAGGTTGCGATGATATATATGATTATTCAGGTAGCTGTGAGTGTATGGTACATTCTGATGCCAACGATGGTAACTTTTATTGCAGCCTTTCTGATTCTTTGTAGTTTGTATCTTGGTTTTATGATTAAGTTCTATCATTTGCATGAGGAATCATTAGCTCAAAGCAGGGATCTTGTTATGAAATTATCAGGGAAAACTGTGATTATAGTAGGAAAAGTGGCAAAGAAAAGCATTGCACAGTTTATAAATGAAGAAGAGAATGTCCATATAGTAGAGTTGGAAGAATGGGATGAAGGAGTAGTGAATAAGTATAAACCAACTATGATTTTGTTCGAATAATTGATGAAACATAATGATTGTCTCTTAGAGTTAGTACGTATTGCTATAGGCAATCAGAAAACTCTATCTCATTCTCCTTCTCCCGAGGAATGGTGGCAGATCTATGATGCGGCCAACAGGCAGTCGCTGTTGGGAGTATGCTTTGAAGGTGTCTCTATGCTGAATGAGGCATTCAGACCTGATGCTGGGCTGTTCTATCAGTGGTTAAGCATGGTTGCCCAAATTCAGGAACAGAATGCGCACGTGGATAGGCAGACGGCAGAGATGTGGAGAAAGCTTAAGGATGCCGGGCTGCAGGCTGCGGTCCTGAAAGGGCAGGGGATTGCTGTGTTATACGATATAAGGGGTAAGAAAGTCGAAGGAAGTAAAGAGAGCCTTGCGACTTTGAGGCAGAGCGGGGATATAGATATCTGGGTGAAAGGTGGATATCGGAAGGTTTGTGATTTCGTGCAGAAGACTATTCCAACGGATGACGTGGCTTATCACCGCTTTCATTATGATGCCTTTGAGGATACAGAAGTGGAACTGCACCATCGGCCAACATTGATGAGAAATCTGTTTGACGACAGAAGGTTAGAGAGGTGGTATGATTCCTTTGGGGCTGATAGCTTTGTGTATCTTGAAGATAAGGGGTTCGCAGTTCCTTCTTATGAGTTTAACAGGATCTATATTCTGACGCATATCTATCGACACTTTTTGTTTGAAGGAGTGGGACTGAGGCAGGTCATGGACTACTACTTCGTCCTTAAAAATGGCCGCGTTCTAAAAGAAGATGCCAAAGAGGTCATAAGAACCCTGCGGTTTTTGAGATTGGAGAAGTTTGCAGGAGCTATGATGTGGGTGTTGAAGGAAAAGTTTGGATTAGAGGAAGACTGTCTCATTTGTGAACCTGATGAGAAGGAGGGTAGATTTCTGTTGAATGAATTATTGATGTCGGGTAATTTCGGACAGACGGATAAACGCTACCAATATAAGAGACTGTTTAAGATGCAACTCTTGTTGTTCCGTGGTAGTCATTTGTTGATTCATTATCCTTCAGAGGTGATATGGTCGCCAATATGGATCGTGTATCATTGGTTTTGGAAGCGAAAAAAGAAAATGGATATTCATAAACGATGGAACCAATGAAATACCTCGCTTATATGGCATCATTGATAAATGGGATCCCTCATGATGTGTATATCGCAACACTGATAGTCTTTTGTTTAGGAGCTGCTATTTTGATTGGTATAAGAGGTTGGAGGAAAGGGCTTCGGTCTGCAACGAGGCTGTTGTTGTGTGAGTATATTTTTCTGCTCTATTGTTCGACGGTCATATTTAGGTCTACTGCAAAGGAGAGGAATTATGATTTTACTCCTTTCTGGAGTTACGGTAACCCAGACTTGGTAGTAGAGAATGTGATGAATGCGGTGGCGTTCGTGCCGGTGGGCGTGCTGCTCGGTATTGCAACCTCACGATGGAAGAGTGGATGGCTGGTTGCGATGATAGTTGGAATGGGGATATCGGTATCGATAGAGACGATGCAATACTTCATGAAGCGAGGGTTCTCGGAAGTGGATGATGTGATGCATAATACCTTAGGGTGTCTGATAGGTTTTTTGATTGTAGCGATATTAAATGGAATATGGTCATTACACAAGAGATTCTCGACGAATTGACGGAGAAGGCGAAGGCGTCTGAGCGGTTGCGTATGGCAATGGACTTGCGTAATTCGCCTGAGGACCAGAGCCAGAGGATGCTAAATGCACTGGAGCCAGGGACGGTGATGCCGATACACAGGCATCACGGGAGTTCGGAAACGGTCGTTGTAATTCGCGGCAGAATCCGCTGGATGTTCTATGATGAGAACGGCAAGGAAACGGAGAGTGTGATTCTAGATGCCAATGGACCAGTGAGGATGCTTGTGGCAGAGAAAGACAGGTGGCATTCGCTGGAATGCTTGGAGAACGGGTCGGTGCTTTACGAAAGTAAGGATGGTCACTATCGTCCATTAGGAGAGGATGAGATATGGAATGGGTGAAGAAAATAATCTGTGCCGTTTGGCAGTTTTGCTCATTCCTCTTTGTGCCTCAATGGGGACGTAAACGGAATATTAAGATCATCAGGCACATATAATATACTGGTATGCGAGTTATGAAATCTGTTGGTTTAGGGAGCACTTCCAATAGGGACATGGCTCGTTGTTGGTTTTATAATATAGGCAATAATGGCAAAGACTAAAGAGGAATTGAGAGAGGCACGTAAGCAGAAGTTGCCTACGGCGACTACTTTCTCGCCTCGGGATAGCCTAAGCAATTTGAGTTCCTCGAACTCAGACGCGACTCGGCAAAGTCAAAGTAAGCTTCACTTTGCTCTCGCTGCTCCTTCGCTTAGCTCTCCGCTCGGCTTACCGAAAGAGTTCTTCCTGCTGTTACGACAGTATGAGGAGGAAATGCTCGATGCCTTTCTTCAGGATTACGATTATTTCTCAGAGCTTCTGCATTCTCAAGACCTACGGAATGAGCGATTAAAGATCGAGTCTTGCAACATCTTTTATGAGATGCTTCCCACTATCCTGGGCGCTTCGCATTTAAGAACAGAAAAGGATGCCCGTAAACTTGCCGCCATCGCCCTCGTCGCCGCTGGCTATGCCGGTGACATGGATGAGGAGTTGGCCAATGAACTTCTGGACGATATCGATTATAGTTTCAACAAGGTGAAGTGTCGGAAGATAGAGATGATGATGCCGAAGCTTATGAAGATGGTGGAGAGTGAGATGGAGGGGATGAGATAGAGGATTGTGGCTGTTTGTGATTTTATATCTTCTTTTCGAAAAGAAGCAAAAGAGATTGTTCATTTCTCTCATGCAAGAGAAAAGGAACCAAAGAGTGCACTACCCCCAAGGCCCCCTAGATAGGGGGATGCAATTGATTACGGGCAGAGAACGCCCTTCATCAAAGTTATGGTAAAGACCACAAAGCTCTCGCCCTGAAGGGTGGTCTTTGAGTTTTTTATATGGATGAGCAATGAGAAGGATAAAAAGGATAGTGGAAGGGGGATGGGCGTTTTGCCGGTATTTATTCTAGCCCCGCTGGGGCAGGCAGCAGCGCAATAATCCTCAATGTAGTAGCCCCATCGAGCATCATACCAATGAATGCGGGTCAGTCTTTCTGAACCCGCATTCATCGTTTTTGCAAGTATGCTTACAAGAAAAATCTCATATTTATTTGGATTTTTCCTCGCTTATTCGTACTTTGACCTGTCGGTCGAAGATACTTCCGTTCGAAAGTACAAAGAAAAATGGATTTTCCTTTGGTACTTTGCTCACTTAATCGTATCTTTGCAGGCGATGTGTGGCAGATTGTTGATGCATTAGGAAATCAGTCGTCAATGAAATGTGCAGCTCTCAATACCGAAAACCTGAAGCTCCCCGTCCCACCACCGACAGGGTGACCCCAAGAAGTGGGATTATAATAAGGTTAATAGCAAAGATGAATATGGAACTGAAAGAGATGCGTAGGCAGATGTTGCCTACGGCGACTACTTTCTCGCCTCGGGATAGCCAAAGCAATTTGAGTTCCTCGAACTCAGACGCGACTCGGCAAAGTCGAAGTAAGCTTCACTTTGCTCTCGCTGCTCCTTCGCTTAGCTCTCCGCTCGGCTTACCGAAAGAGTTCTTCCTGCTGTTACGACAGTATGAGGAGGAAATGCTCGATGCCTTCCTTCAGGATGACGATTATTTCTCAGAGCTTCTGCATTCTCAAGACCTACGGAATGAGCGATCAAAGATCGAGTCTTGCAATATCCAGTATGAGTTGCTGCCCACTATCCTTGGCGCATCGCATTTAAGATCAGAGAAGGATGCCCGCAAACTTGCCGCCATCGCCCTCTTTGCCGCTGGCTATGCTGGTGACATGCCCGAAGATTTGGCAAATGAACTGCTCGATGACATCGACTATCATTTCAATAAGGTGAAGTGTCGGAAGATTGAGCTGCTGATGCCGAAGCTTATGAAGATGGTGGAGAGTGAGATGGAGGGGATGAGATAATAAAGGCCCTACGGAAAACCGTAGGGGCGGTGGCTGTAACAACAAACTTATGAATTGATATGGGAGACTTTCTTGATAATCACATAGAAGAAATAATGCGGAATCAGCCAGACCCTGTAGAAGTAATACGAAAAGAGATGGAGGAAGAGTTCAAAAAACAAAGGGTGTTCTCAATCAAAAAAATTGTGGTTGATAGTTCCTGTGATGATAGAATTCTTAAAATTCTCACCCCAGGAGAGTATGCGTTTACAGATTCGAGGTATGACAATTTCTTTCTCGAAGGTGTTACCGTATGCTCTGTCGTCGGGAAGAACGGCTGTGGAAAATCATCGCTGATAGAATTGCTGTTCAGGATGATTAATAACCTAGGTGCAATGATGCTTAAAGATTTGGATCGTCCTGCAGCAGAGACTCTTTATTTTATAGATGGTGTCGTCGCTGATTTGTTTTTCAGTATAGGTGGCGTGAGTGGAATACTATGCTGTAGGAAGGATGCTGTCGTATTAACACATGGTGCCTATTCTTTTGAATGGAGCAAAGGAAATGGCCAATGTGTATATAAAATAAGCGGTGTGCTACAACAGGATAATAATTTTATTGTGGCAAGGAATGTGGCAGATCATTTCTTCTATTTGGTAGCAACAAACTATAGTATGCAGGCATATATTGATGCAGACTACAGATTTGAAAGTATAAATACGTGGCAACCGAAGAAGAGTAAACATGGAGAATTGCTATCTGAGTATGAGTGGCATACCGATACTGGTAGTTGGATAAACAGTGTTTTCCATAAGAACGATGGGTATATGTGTCCTATCGTTCTTAATCCGTATCGTGATGGAGGTGTCATCGATATGGGGAAAGAGGCAAATTTGACGACTAATAGATTATGCGCCCTTCTCCAACAGACAAAAGATGACTTCCAGCTAATTGAAGGCTATAGACTTGCTTTTATTGAGTATAGATTCAACCAGCTTTATCTACTGAACAAGTTTGATAGGCAAATGCTCCGTGACATTCCAGTAGAGAGTGTCAGCGGTAAATTCTTTTATGCTTATATTCAAGAAAACAGCTATGCAAAGGCTATACTAGATAGTTACGGAATTGATGCAACCAAGAAGATGAATTATATAGAGCTGAGTTTAAGGCTCTATCTAGTATATAAGACATTTAGTATTGCCAATAAATATCCTCAATATAGTCATTTCAAGCCTTTGGGTAATGTAAACAATGCCTTTAGCAATACCACGAATAAGCAAGAGTTAGGTCTGGTTAAGGAATTAGCGGGAAGGATTAAGTCAAGAGGCACACATATAGAGCTAAAGGTGCATCAAACGCTGGATTTTATACACCGGATAGACAATCTCGAAGATAAAACCGTTCTTGAAAAACCATTGAAGTATGAGGAACTATGTGACATTTTGGGAATAAATACCCAATGTGAAAGTGTCCTGGAGCGTTTTAATACGTTACCTTCTCCACTTTTCGCTCCTACGATATATCTGATTAAAGACAGAGATTACAAGCACATAATGAATGCCGTACATGCTGAATCTCAGAGAAAGCTACTAATAGAAAAGAAAGCAATACAAATCTCTCAATTAAGTTCAGGAGAACGACAGTTCATCTATACGACAAGCACATTGATATATCATGCTTTCAATATACTTTCCATTCCAAAGGATGAAAGGGTGTCATACAGGAATTTGTGCTTTGTTCTTGAAGAGGTGGAAATTTGTTTCCATCCTGAGTATCAGCGAACATTTATCAATAATTTGTTGACGTTGCTTGCAAGAACGGAATTGAATAAGACTTTTGGAATCTGTGTGATAATAGTAACTCATTCACCTTTTGTGCTCAGTGATATGCCAAAGGGCAATATTTTGTATTTGGATGAAGGAAAGAATGTGACTGTAGAAAAACATCTGAATACGTTCGGAGCAAACGTTAACGAACTGCTATGTCAGAGCTTTTTCCTATCGGGTGGGTTCATGGGCGAGTTTGCCAAGCAGAAAATAGAATCGTTGGTGACTTTCCTGAAAAGTGAAGCCACAAATGATTACTGGAATGCTGAAAACGCAAAAGAGTTAATAGACTTGGTCGGCGATGAAGTTATCCAGTATCAACTACGACAGCTATATGCCGCCAAGTTTAGGGATTCTGAGTATTACAGAAATTGGATAGCCAGTGAAGCAAGACGATTAGGCTTATAAGTATGAGAAGAATACCGATAACACCAGAGAGGGTTGATATTGCTAACAGGTATGCTAAGGAACTCGAGCAATTGCAAGAAGACAATCCCAAAAAGAGATTACTTGAACTTAGCAAGAAGCTGAAGAAGAGTAGTGCTCAAATACGACTTCTAAAGCAAAGAGCTACAAGAGGACACAATGCGGTTTACACTATTTTAAAAGGAAATACGTTTGATAAGCCATCAGAGTATGTAAAGGCAATTTACAACCATTATGATGGATTGAACTCTTTGTTACCATCGGAGTATACAGAGAACATATCAAAGTATGTCGATCCGATACTTGCAAAGTATAATGTGAGCAATATAAAGGTGAAATTGCCTAAAAAGAGATTGCAGCCTTTGTTTGAGCTTATAGTAGATGCTATGCGATACAATAAGGTCCAGAAAGATATAATGCCTAAATATATCAGAGAGTTGGGGATAAAGACATGTTCGTATTGTAATGCCCAGTTCGCTACAACTGCTTCAATACAAGAAATCAAATATGCAAAGAATGGCAAGTTTACTGTAAAAAACATTGATGCTTCATGTTATGAACTAGATCATAACAAGCCAAAGTCGAAATATCCATACCTATGTACCAACTTCTTTAATCTCCAGCCAGTATGTAGTTCGTGTAACAGGAGGAAGAATAATAGGGACTTGAATTTCTCTCTTTATTACGAAGTACACGAAACCGACATTACGCCTGTTCATTTCGCATTGGCTCCAGATGACCTGATCAATTTTAGAATAAATAACCAGTGTAAGGGTGTAAAGGCTAATCTGTGTAACGAAGGTACCAATTACCCTCCCTCTATTCAAGACGATAGTTCGAAAGCTGGTATAATGAATCACATGCTTGGCATTCAGGGTATATATGATGAGTATGATGATGTGGTGGAAGAAATTCTTTGGAAGCATAAGATATACTCAAAAGGATTCATGACAGCTACTGAGAATCAGATAAAGTCATTGGGGATAGCTGGCTTTGATATGAAACGCTTTATTCTTGGCGGTTATTATTCCAATGATGAGGACTTCCTTAAACGCCCACTGAGTATCTTGAAGAATGACTTGTGGGAACAGTTGGAAAGAGGGTAAATTGGGAATGTTATTATTAACAATAATGGTGATATAAGATAATAATATGGAAGGAAGAATAGTTAACCAGTTTGGCGTAAAGCCCATCTATATTGAAAAGAATGAAGGCGAAATCTACGTGAGCGATAGCTATGTGGAATCGCCTTCTTCTGCTTTTGATAATGGGTCATACGAATTGCTGGACTATACACCAACTATTGAGCCTGCCATTCCGAGGGAAGAAGTAGGAATGCTAAAGGCTTGGATAGAGAAGAAAGCGGAGGCAGAAAAATCATCAAGACTCGGTTTGTTGTATGGCAAGGCGGGTATAGGTAAGTCGGTGGTGATGCATGACCTATTGGTGGCGTTGCAATTAAATGATGACTACAAAGTGCTTGGACTGAAATCAGATCAGGTTGAGTTTATTGATACTGATGATTTAAGTCATAAGTTGCGACTGGCACAGCCAATTGAGAAAGTCGTGAAGGAACTAGCCCAGACGTATAAGCGAGTGGTGTTGCTGATAGACCAGATTGATGCCTTGTCGTTATCGCTATCGTCCAACCGAACACCACTACGGTCACTTTTGAAACTAATAGGACAGATACAGTATATACCAAATATACGTGTAGTTATATCGTGCAGACCATACGATCTGGAATATGATCCTATGCTTGATAATCTGCGGATAAAGAACAAGTGGGAATTGAAAGAACTCTCCAAAGAACAGGTGTCGCAGAGTTTGAAGGATAACAAATGTAATGAGCGATTAAGTGATAACTTACTGAGATTCTTGGGCAATCCGCTGCATTTGTATTTGTTCCTGAAAGTAAAGTCGTACGAGAAACTGACAGATCCTTTGACCACAGATTTGCTATATAACCAACTATGGAAAAAGTATGTGGCAGATGACAATGAGCGAAATGTGGATAAGAACAGGCTTTTGGCACTGCTAGACTCTATCGTGTCGGCCATGTATGATAGGCAGGTCTTGTCTGTTCATATACGGGAATATGAAACAGAATATGATGCTGAGCTAAGATATTTGGTTAGAAATGGGCTGGCAATTATAACATCGAGTGGACAAGTACAATTCTTCCATCAGACTTTGTTTGACTATGTATATGCCAGAAGGTTTATAGAGAATAAACATGATTTGCTTGAGGAGTTGAAGGGACAGCATCAGGGTTTGTTCTCTAGAGCGGCGGTAAAGAGTATATTGACATTCTTAAGAGAGCAGGACCATGCAGAATACATAAGAATCATAGAAGAGTTGCTCTATGCTAAGAATATGGATGGTAAAGAATTGTACCGATACCATCTTAAATCACTTGCACTAAGTAATATGGCATTCTTTGAGTCACCTCTGCAGGAGGAATTAAATCTTATATCGAAGCGGGTATTCTCGGATAAGGTATATATGAATACTTTATTCGAAACGGTATATACAGCTAACTGGTATAATGCCATCTGGGATATCATAGATAGTAAAGGAGGTTGGAAGAAGCTTAGTAAGTCATATAAGGATAAGGTGATGGTGATGAGCCAAAGGACGTTATGGCTGAACGGAGATATGGTACTTGACAGGTTGAATGCGGTGCTTGATTTAGATAATGAGATTGATTGTCATTATTTAGACGATTTGCTTCAGCGTTATAATCTGAATTGCAGTAGCGACAAGTTGATTGATTACTACAACAGACTCGTCAAGACAAGAAATCCCCTGCAATACACACATCTGCTGAAGAACATACTTAAAGAGAATCCAACTTTTGTTTGCGAGGAACTGAAAGAAAATGTCAGGCAGCAAATGAAAGAAAAGGAATCGAAATATGTCTATAGGATAGGTGTAAACCATGATGTGGAGAATCTTTATGAAGAATTGCTGAAGAACCATCATGACATCGCTATCCAGCTCCTTGTTGACATCTTGACTATCGTTTATCAATCAACTGAATTTGAACTAGAGGGAGCTGATATTAGCTATTCAACGGAGTTCTTTACCTTTGAGAGGGTAAAAGGTGTCCATTATGTATCAAATGTTGTGGAGGATGCTGCCAATATTTTAATAGACGAGTTTCTTAAAAGTATTGAGGATGAGAAAACGAAACGCTATATAGCGGAGTTTTGCCAGAGCAAGCATGTGGGCTTTGTCTATATCGCGCTATATGTATATACATGTCGGCCTGACTTATTTAAAAATGAAACATACAATATCATCATGAACCGCCAGGTGCTAGCCAATGCACCAAGTTGGGTGGAGTATCAGGCTGTCGAGGCTTTGAATGCATCATTCTGCTTATTCTCAGACGATCAGAAAAAGGCAGTCATAAACAGGATTCTTGCCATTGAAGATAAGGACGAGGGTAAACTGTATGGTAGAGATACTGTTGAAATCAGGATGAGATACGGACATTCGATTCTTGATATTGACATACACAAAGGAAAAGCACTGGAGGTTATACCAATAGACGAGTTAAGAAGATTGTCATGGGAGGCATATCAGGAGCGGCAGAGAATAGACCGCAAGTTCAACGAGAAACGACTTGAGAATATCAAACCGTCCAGCATGTCTTCTCACGTTGGATGGACATCGCTTACCCTAGAGCAGGGAATGAAGATGAGTTGTGATACTTGGTTCAACTCTATGCTTAAGTATAATATAAATCCGCATGATTGGGAGAAACCGTCGTTGACAGGCCAGTGCCAACTGTTTAGGGAAGTAGTGAGCAAAAATCCTGATAAGTATATCGGGCTGATAGACAAGGCCGTTGCTGATGAGGGGGTGTTGTTGGACTACCCTCAGGCAGGTATGCAAGGATTGCTTGATGCAGGTAGGATGGATGAGGCTATGCATGTGTTAGAAGGCATTCTAGGTGTCATTGGAAATGATGTGAATACTGATGTCCGGGGATTTAGTCTGCACTCATTATTATTTGCGTTGAATGATATACCTAAGAAAGACCATATACCAGCGATAGTAATGGATTTGCTTTGTAATGCGCTGATAAATGCCAAAGAACCTGAGGAAGATAGACACAAGGATGACAAGGAGGTACATACGGTAGGTATTAATCAAGCCAGGGGGAATGCTGGTTATATGTTGGTGGAGTGTGCTCGTGACGAACGATATAAAGAAAAGATATTCGAAACCATAGAGCGTATTGCGGAAACAGCTTCGGTATATACTAGAGCGGCGATATTGCTGAATATGGCGGCTCTGAACTTGTTGGACAAGAATAGGAATGTGGTATTGTTTAAACGGCTGATGCATGATTATGATCCCAGGTTGATGTCGCTGCCAGTACACAATTATAACCCACTGGTATATTTTATCAATTATGCCGTTGAAGAACTGATGGATTATTTTGAGCATGCAGCGGATTGCCTGGCCTGTTATGAAGGGCAGATAGTGGTATTGTGGTTGGCATGGTCGCATAATCATAGGGATGAGCGACTTAAAGTGTTGCTTGATAAGATGTTTGATAATAGTGAAGAGGCAAGGATTTCATTGCTGAAATTCCTAAGCACACTGGATCAAAAAGTAAATGATGACGGTGTCTGTTATATCTTGCACATCATGGAACCTCAGTTTGATTCTCAAAAAATGGGCGAGGCTTGTGATAATCTGTTCTATCATGTTGGGACGTGGCCAGAGAAAATACAGTATCAGTTAACGGATAGATATGTCAATTCGCCATTGTGCAAGCATCAGATCAATACCTTTATTGGGTATCTAGGTGGCTATGCCATTAAGGATCCTGTTCAGACCTTAAGATGGTTGGAACAGTTGATGGATAAAGCCGATATTCCTGACGATTACTTTATCTGGAATCGTATTGCGGATGTAATCATCCAGGCTTATAATGGCATTAAGTCCTTTAATAATCGGAGTTATCGAGAAACGTTGGAACATGCCATGGACTTGATAGACACCATTATGCAGAGTCCAAGTAATAAGCACCTGATTTCCAATTTCATTAATAAGCTGGATAATGAATAAGGATTATCAGCGCCAGCAATTACGCATGATGCTGGAGAACCCGATGCTTCAATCGGGGATATATCTGATTGATACGGATTTGGAGGATGCTGATATTGAACTTCTGATCAAAGAGATCGATGGTTTTTTATATAAAAGGGGATCATTGATTCCGTCTCAAAGTGGTTCCCCATTCGAATTGTTTGTTATTGATTTGAGCTATTATTGTGATGGAGGAGAGATCTCGGAACTTACCAAACTCTTTATGTTGGCAGACAGACATAAGAAGGATAATATTCTATATAGCCTTCTAATCAATATAATGAGGAATCTATGTGCAGAGGGAAAAACTGTGATTCATGTATGTGGAGATGATGACGTCAATTCATTGAGTCATGAAGATTTATATAAACTGAATGAGGCATTATCCCATCATGAGAAAACAATTGTCATTGCAAGTAAGAAGAAGAGTTTTGACGGCATGATATGCGACCCACTAATTAAGAAGTTTGTTTTTAAAGAAGAAAAAATAAGGCATATGGAGAATAGAATAGAGAAAGTGCATATATCGTACAAACATGATGATGCATATACTGATGCAATGGAAGCCATCAAGGCTGGTCTCGAAAAGAATGGTATACCATATTCTATAGATGAATATGACATTATGTATCGTGATAATATTGATGAATACGAGAAAGAAATAGGTGCTTCGGACTTGGTGATAATGTTTGTGATACCAACTTATCTTAAATCTTTGGACTGTATGTTTGAGATGACACAAATGTTTAAAAATGGGAAAGTGAAAGAACGTATTTTCCCTGTTGTTGATATGGGTGATATTATAAGGAATGGCGATGGATTGTGTTCCGTTAAGGATTATTGGCAGGCAGAGAAAGTAAGGAAATCGGAACGTATAGCACATGAGCCCGGCAAATCAAGTTACCTGTTGATGGAACTACAGAAAATAGATGATATTATCAATACGTTGGATGATCTGTGGTTTTTCATTTGTCGAGAATTCTCCGGAAGTTATGAGCAGATGATTGAAAATGATGCAGCTCTATTGATAGAGGAGCTGAAGAAGTCGTTAGATGCTATTAATGTTGAAAGTGCTGAGAAATTTACGCCTTCAGAAGGGAATGAGCCTGCAGGATTTCGAAATGTTATTCAGAAAGGGGATAAGTCGGTGTATATAGAGAATAATAATGGCAGTATCATCATTAAATGAGATTACAGATGGAGGACATGTATAGAGAGGAAGAATTCTATAAGGATAATGGCTGGCCTTCGGAATCGCTGTGCTATTGCAGTTACCGCTTTTATAATGGTAATGAAACAGAGTACGGGGAGGACTATGACCAGTTTGCATTGGTGGATAATGCATTATATCCATATATAAGACTAACACAGAAAAGGGGAATGTGCCAATCTCCGTGTGGTGGTATGTCGACAATAGCAACAGACGGAAGTTTTGCCAGGAAAAGTGATGAAGAGCGGGAAAAGGAATGTCCTAAGATTGCATGGGGATTTGCTGCTGTTTTTCTTTCTTGCCTTCGTTATGATATGGAGCAGAAGGATTATGTACTTCTTAAAGACATGAACAGGCTTACAATGGAGTATTATGACAAATATCTGCTGATATACCTACAAAAACATAATGGACTTAAGTACTCTAAAATATCGAATGAGCAAAAAGAACTTGACTTCATCTCAGAGCACGAAAGGTTGATAAAGGGACTATGGATGAAATCCACCCCGCTTAAGAGATATCCTGACTTATTTGAATATGCGAGCGATGCAGAGAAGGAATATGAAGATTTCTTAAAAGCTCGGAAGGATGAGGTGCAAAAGAAGAAAGCATCTGCATTTACAAGTGATAAGAATCCTGTTGCTGACGGAAAAGTCACCCAAAACGGTGAAAAATCTGTTTATATTGAGAATAATAATGGGAGCGTTACAATAAGCTGAATAGTTTTTTCGACTGAAGTGAATACTAACGGTCGCTATGGCATAGCGACAAACGGGACGGAAGATGGCGCAGGAAGATTATGAGTGTAGTCGAGAAGGTAAGTTGGTTTGTAAGCATCCAACCCCTTTTTAGGTGGTCTAAGATATAGTCATTACCTTTGTGCCATTAATTCTAAAAACAGAAGTTATGGCAGTAAACAGTAAAGACATTGAAATCCTTTGGAAGCAGTATTCTGAGGATGAGGTTAATAAGGGAATCTCTGTTGCCCAGTTCTTTGAATCAAATGGCATACCTTATCATTGCTTCGAGAAATGGTACAAGAAGAAGTACTCCAAGACCGGTATTGTAGATTGCATTGTTTCAGGTTCGCCTGATGGGACGGTAGAGGTTCCGGAAGGAGGGGGATTGAAACCCTCTAATAGAGAAATGCGGAAAGAAGTGTATGTGTCGTATGTCAATATTGGTCTGAGTAATGGTATCAAGGTAGAGCACCATAGGTTGAGTTATGGTGAGCTGGTATGTTTCATTAATAAACTGCAGTCGTTATGTTCAGTCTGAGTGGTGCTACTAAATTTAAGTATATTCCCAATTACAAGGATATGCGTGGAGGATATGACAAGCTGCGAGGCGTTGTTTGCACCCTTGATAGCAGGATGGAGGAAGGCACAGCCTACGTGTTTACTTCCAGGAACCAGATTGAGTCGATACCTGTACTCAACGAGCTTGATCAGCGGGCATTGGCACTGCTAGCCAAGATAAAGAGTACCATTTACTAACCTGCGGAAGAGCTTTGGCGGCTTCAGCAGCGAGAAGGGTGGTGAGGTTGCAGCTGCATGGCTCACGTTCATAGAGACATGCAAACTACAAAAGAAGGCAGCATTTGATTTCTTCAACGACTTCTTCAAGAAAGTTACCGAGGGTAGGAGCGATTACGAGCTCATTACTCAGGAGGTATTAAGTTAAAAACGTATAAAAACAACAAAATCCAATTTCCTTTAAAACTCCCGAATCCCCAGCAAATGCTGGGGCTAAGGCTTATGGTAAAAAGGGGTTGGATGCTTACTTTAGTAAACGAGACATCTTCATGTAGTTCAGGGCAACCTTCTTGAATAGTGCAATCTCTTTCAGGTCGCTTGTTGTCAAGTTGCCAGCACTGAAGTCCAAAGGAAGATGGCTCTTCATCTCGTCAGGATTGTCGCTGAGTATAACGGAAAGAGAAAGAACTCAGCATATCTGACCATCATATCCCACTCACCTGAACCATGATTATCAAACACCGTTTTTTGAATTTGAAAAATCGACGAAGTCAGGAGCGTCCAACTCTATACCTTTATTTGAATAGGCGAAAAAATGGAGAACTTTGATGTCGAACAAACGCTTTTTGGGGGATGAAACTACAAAAATATGCTGATAGTACTACGGTAACCAGAAAAAAAAACGGGTTACCGAAGTAAAATAACGCATTTTTTTCTTTTTGTTACCAATAATAATTAGTATCTTTGCACCAAAATATAAGTATATTGAGTATGGAGAATAAGAATATAATGGTGGGCAGGCACCAAGAACTTGCACTCCTGAAGGAAACAATCAACTCCCCCAAGGCTGAGTTGGTTGCCGTCTACGGACGTAGGCGCATTGGTAAAACATTTCTTATCGACAAGACATTTGACGCAAAATATGACTTCTATACTACAGGTATCTACGAAGGGACTCGTAAGGAGCAGCTGACAAACTTCGCTAACCAGTTGGGAATTTACGCGAAGAAGAAATACAAAGTACCCAAGGACTGGATGGCTGCCTTCCTCATGCTACGTGAGTATATAGAAACATTACTTGACAAGGAACGTATATATATCTTCATCGATGAACTGCCATGGCTTGATACGCCTCGCTCGCGATTCCTGAAAGCTTTTGATTTGTTCTGGAATGGCTGGGCATCGAAACATGACAATATAAAGATGATAGTCTGTGGATCGGCAACAACCTGGATGACCAACAAGTTACTTGGTGATAAAGGTGGGCTGCATAATCGGGTAACTAAGCAAATCTATCTGCGACCGTTTAATCTCAGTGAGACAGAGGAGTTCCTGAAGTTGCGTGGCTTCGATCTGTCACGACAGAATATCATAGAAACCTATATGGCACTAGGCGGGACACCTTATTACCTTGATATGATGAACCGAAGTCTGAGTGTGGCTCAAAATATAGACGCATTGTTCTTTTCGGAGAATGCACCATTGCAGAAAGAGTATAACTTCCTCTATAAATCACTTTTTAAAGAGTCGCGCCTCTATCGGCGAGTTGTCGAGGTGCTTTCAAAGCAGGTGAAAGGTTTGACACGACAGGAACTGATTAAGGAAATCGGAGTAGAAGACAGCGGGTATTTCTCAGATGTTCTCGAAGATTTGTGTAATTGTGATTTCATTCGTAGTTACACTGCTTTCGGAAAGTCAGAACGAGATGTGATGTACCAACTTACAGACCTTTATTCTTTGTTCTATCTACGTTTTGTGAAGAACTATCATGGAGGTGACGAACACTACTGGAGTCATTTGGGGCAGGATATTTCCAGTTGGGAGGGTTATGCTTTTGAACAGGTTTGCCTGCACCATATTCCTCAAATCAAGCACAAGCTGGGAATTAGTGGCATCCTGACAAATGTATGTTCTTGGTCGTGCAAACCATATGTTGGTAAGGATGGTGAAGAGCGTAAGGGTGCACAGATAGACTTGATTATTGATCGTGGTGATAAGACCATTAACATCTGTGAGATGAAGTTCACTAACAAGCCCTTTGCAATTTCCACAGAATATGCACAACGAATGTTGGAACGGCGTGATACATTCCGTGAGGTGACTCAAACCACAAAGTCTCTTCAATTGACAATGGTAACTTCATCGGGTTTAGTACACAATGCCGGATGGCAAAGTGTCAATAATGAAGTGGATATCGATGACCTTTTTCATGCTTAGATGAAGCGTCCATGTCAGCCTTGTAGAAAAAGATGAAGGAAATATCTACGTGGGAGATAACTACGTAGAGGATCCTTCGTCTGCATTTTGTAATGGATCATACGAGTTACTCGGTTACACTCCGACGATAGAGCCGCCCATTCGTAGAGAAGAAGTGGGGCAAATTTTGGAGTGGATAGAAAAAAAGCCCCAACTGATAAAGCTGCGAGGTTAGCCTTGCTATACGGGAAAGCAGGTATAGGCAAATCTATAGTTATGCATGACCTCTTGGAAAAGTTCTCTATTAAAACTGATAGGACAGATACAGAATATTCCTCATGTAAGAGTGGTCATTTCGTGCAGACCATACGATTTGGAATACGATCCTTTATTGGATAACCTACGAATAAACCACTTGGTAAACAACGAACTCGTGGTTCGTGAAATCGCTATCTGTATCCGTCTGATTGATATCTTCATGGAGAATGATGCAGTGTATAACATGTGGCTTGACCGTTCTTTCTCCGGGAAATTGAAGTTCCGGAAATTGGATAACGGCATGTATGAATTGGATAAATCAGAAGAGCGCCCTATTTCTGATTTCCGTGGCCAGCGAGATTGAGGCTTGGAGAAAAAGCACAAACGTATGACATCAGGAATAGAATGAGAGGGGTCGCCATCACGGCGACCCCTCTGGGAAGGTTAACGAGGTATTAGTTTAAGGATGGGTTCTGCCGCGGCAGAATACCCGATCATGTTCATCATAGTTCGCCCCCTATAGTCATTAGCGTTTTTCAAAGACATCAGGGCGTTATTTCTTTTTTTTGTTTTATGGAACCAGGCTGGGGCTCCTTCGTAATTCTGGGTAAGCGGTCATTTTAGACCGTATTGCGTACCTAATATATAAAGATTATCTTTGCGGCGTATATGCAATACGCAACAAAGAATGATCAACAAGAAAAAAGAAGGAGGTTTCTACGCCTCAAAAGTGAGACTATTTCTCAATGAGTATGATGGGATACCACTGGAGGAGTTCTGCAAGGCAGAGAAGGTCAGTTACAACAAGATGCTTAACTGCCTTGGTCGGACAAACTGCGTAAGCATCCAACCCCTTTTTAGGTGGTCTGCCATATAGTTATTACCTTTGTGCCATCAATTCAAATTTTAGAGTTATGGCAATAGGTAGTAAAGACATTGAGACCCTTTGGAAAAAGTATTCCGAGGGTGCAAACAAGCAAGGGATTTCCGTAGCCCAGTTCTTTGAGTCCAACGGAGTACCCTATCACGCTTTTGAGAAATGGTACAAAAAGAATTTCACTCAGCCCAGTGTTGTCGATTGTGTTGTGGCAGGATCCCCGGAGGCAGTGGTAGATAATCAAGAGACAGCAAGAGAACCAAAGAAAAGAGAATTGTGCATCTCTTATGTCAACATCGGACTGAGCAATGGCATGAAGATAGAGCATCACAAGCTGAGCTATGACGATTTGGTATGTTTCATTCAAAAACTTCAGCCGCTATGTTTAGTTTGACCGGAGCAACCAAATATAAATATATTCCAAATTATAAGGATATGCGAGGAGGTTATGACAAACTCAGTGGTGTGGTTCGCACCCTTACCGGGAAGATGGAGGAAGGTACCGCTTATGTTTTTACCTCTAAAGACCAGAAGCTTGTCAAGATTATCCGTCATGAGCATAATGAGTGCCAGTTGTATGTACAGCGTTTTGACCATGACATGAGTTTTGTGAGGCTTGATTTCAGAGAAGATAAGGTAGTTTACGTTCTTGAATACGAATACCTTGTTGCACTACTGAGCTGTCCGGTCATCAAGAAGATAGGACCTATCTGGCAGGATAGCAATAAGAAAGTAGCATAGAGGTCTTATTCTGGTGTTAAAAATATGTAAAGCATTGCTTCTAAAATTGGCGCAAGTTTATGTATAATTATTTGGTAATCAGTTACTTGAAGGTTTTGAAAATAATCATTAAGGGCTGTGTAAAAGCCCCTCTGTTGCTCTGTATGAGCATGCAGAATAGGGTGGTATTACAATGCCAAAAGGAGGCTTTAAAACCGTGCAAACATCTGATTATCAGACTGTTAAATAGTATTTATGTTTTTGTTGATGTCATAAATTGTGAGTACCTTTGCATAGCAAAAGTTCCATATTATGGCAGATTTGAAGATAGACATAGCACGTATGATAATGCAAACGCGGTACGAGATGCAGCTGGAAGCAGAGGCATCATCTGTACATGGTGAGCAAATGTCTGATATGGAACGTGAAGGTTATCAGAAACGTATAGATGAACTGCTGACAGGTCTTCAGTCTCTCCTGGCTGCAAACGTTGCGATGGGAGAGAAGATAGAGAAGTTGGAACAGATTGCCAAGGACTACGAGGAGCTGAAGGCGGAGAATGCCAAGCTGAAAGGCGAACTGGCTATGCGCAAGCGTGGTCAGCATGGAAAGAAGAGCGAGAAACCTAAGGACTCCTCAGAATCCGATTCAGCTTCTGACGGTAGCAAGGATGAAGATGAGGAGAAATACATCGAGAACGGAAGCAAGAACGATGCCCCTCCAACTGATGATGATCAGGAAGAGGAAGGAGATGATGCCGTTCCGGCAGAACCTCAGGAGCAGAAGCCTCGCGATATGAGTAATCGCCCGGATCATTACAATACCATGCATGCTGATATCTGCGTCGTCCATGACTGTGATATTGAGAAACTGAAGGAGATGGGGCTTGAGTTTATCTGCTATACAAGGCCGGTTGACCAGTTCGACCGTGTCAGTGTAACCCGTCAGGACCGATACCTGTATGTGTGGGTACGTGACAAGAACGGCAATGAATTCCCCATCTTCATACCCAAGTCCAGAGAAGATGAGAAGCGTGAATGTGTATTTGTGAACGAGTCGAAATACGATATACCATGTCTTGTACCTCATACCAGTGGTACTTACTCTATGATTTCCGACCTGGGGGTAAACAGATTCCAATATGCTTTGTCAAGTGGACGTGAGATGTACCGCATGTTCAACGAGAAAATGTGTATGTCGAAGCAAAGCATCCTGAACTGGCTTGCCAGGGGAGCAGAGCTTCTTGAGGGTGGCAAGAAGTACATCAAGAAGAAGCTTCTGAAGATGGGTACAAGCATATACTGCGATGAGACATGGGTTTGGACCAAGGTCAAGGTTAATGGTGTATACAAGTATGTGAAGCGTTATATGTGGGTTATTGTCAACCTGACCACAAAGGTCTGCTATTATATGTTCGGACGCCGGAGGCGCAAGGTGATAGAGGAATTCCTCAGTGGATTCAAGGGAACCTTGATGACCGATGCCTACAATGCATACGCCTACTTCAGCAAGCTTGATGGCTGTACCCATGCATGCTGCTGGGCGCATGTCCGCAGAATATATTGGTCAGCGTTGAAAGACTACAAGGACGAACTGGCTCAGGAGTTTATCGACCTTATAGGTATATTATATAAGGTGGAGCTGGAGAGTATCCTCCTCCATCGCACAGAGGAAGAGGTTCTGACAGCTAGGAAACTGGAGTCGATACCTGTACTCAACGAGCTTGATCAGCGAGCGATGGCCCTGCTCGCCAAGATAAAGAGCAAAAAGGTGAAAGTCTCCAGTAAGTTGGAGCATGCGTTGAATTACATGCACAATAACTGGAAGGCGCTTACAGCCTATATATATGTAGGAAGTGTCTTGATAGACAACAACTGTTGCGAACGGGCAGTAAGGCCATTCACTAATCTGCGGAAGAGCTTTGGCGGATTCAGTAGTGAGAAGGGTGGTGAGGTGGCAGCTGCATGGCTGACATTCATAGAGACATGCAAGCTCCAGAAGAAAGCTGCACTTGACTTCTTCAACGGTTTCTTTAAGATGGTTACCGAGGGCAGGAGTGATTATGAGCTCATCGCCCAGGAGGTTTTAGGTTAAAAACGTATAAAAACAATAAAATCAAAATTTCTTTTGAGCATCCAGAACCCCAGCAAATGCTGGGGCTAAGGTATATGGCTAAAAAGGGGTTGGATGCATACCAAACTGCCAGTACCATCCAGTTGGCAAACCAAAGAGTGATAAACCAGGAAAGACCTTCAAGCCAGATAAACTCCAGCTTCCGGATTTGGAACTGAAGGAACTGGTGATAGACATGCCAGAAGGACA
>JAEEGG010004265.1_pt1 | contig 34796 bp, 28 predicted proteins | sample 9134161 | NCBI WGS metagenome assembly JAEEGG01 (sample SAMN16246543, study PRJNA631951) | gut metagenome | biome: gut microbiome; feature: rumen; material: CR-attached | host: Bos | place: Iran: Karaj | collected 2018-10
TATCTTATCATATTCACTATGAGTACCCACAAATCGGATGAAGATATGCCCGATTGTGAACTTTACGACCACAACAAGTCGATATTTGTTGCCTCTTATGTCAAAGACATAATGTTGATTCCCAACGCAGTCTGTTGTGGGGAAGTCTGCCTTTATATCCGATAGGTTCTTCCACTCTGCCTTTTCTGCGATGTTATACCATCGTTCAAGTGCAGCCTGAGCGTCTTCATGTCCTTCTGAACTATAGAACTCAACTAATCGCCTATGTGATACTATCCTCATATTGGGTGCAAATTTATGGAATAATTTTGAAATTCAAAAGAATATCACTCATTTTTTCTGTTTTTTAGGATTTTTTTTCTTCAATTTTCTTTGTTATCTTGTGATTATTGATTATCTTTGCAGCGCAATAGTGCAGAACAGATGATGATACTCTTCTGGGCAAAGAGCGAGTTTGTGGAAGACCTCTCAATGAACTAAAGGGATAAAAATCTCGATTTTCTATTTCCTGAAATTCATTTGTACGGTTTAACTCTTAAAGTGCAGAATATCAGCACTGTATAGATGCTGCATCGGAAAATAAACCAATTAATCATTCATAGCGACATAACAATCATGAGAAAGATCCTCACGACTCTGCTGATGATACCGGCCATGGTGGCGGTGACGGCACAAACGAAGCAGCTGTTTGATTTCGGCTGGCAGTTTACACATAACGGGAAGACGCAGACCGTTGACCTTCCCCACGATTGGGACATCTTCGAAGGTCCCAATTCTGGAAAAGGTGCCACGGGCACTGGTGGAGGATGGTTCGAGGCAGGCAAGGGCGAGTACCGCAAGACATTCAAGACGCCCAGCGGCGAGGTGGTCAAGCTCCACTTCGAAGGTGTGTATCAGAAGGCCGAAGTCTTTGTGAATGGACAGAAGGCTGGGCAGCATCACTATGGCTACACACCGTTCACCGTCGATGTAACACCATTCTTAAAATTGAAGAATTCAAAAATTGAAAAATTGAAAAACAAACTAAACGAGGTCGTAGTGAAGGTGGACAATAGCGAACAGCCCAACTGTCGCTGGTACTCTGGTTCGGGCATTTACCGCCACGTGTGGTTGGAGACCATGCCCGCGCTACACATTGCCGAGAATGGGGTCTTTGTTACGACAGAGGTAGCCCCCCCTTCGGCCCCCGAGGGGGCTACTATAGCCAAAGTCCGTGTAGAAGTAACCGTACAGAACGAGGGCAGCAATGACCAGCAGGGCGTCGTTGAGGTTGAAGGCCAGCGGCAGGAAGTTTCGCTGAAAGCTGGCGAGAGCAAGGCTGTCACCTTTACCTACACCATCAACAACCCCAAGCTCTGGTCGCCCGAATCGCCTTATCTCTACACAGCGAGCGTTGCACTAAAGAACAATTCGTCAAATTCGTCTAATTCGTTGTCGAAAATAAAGTATGGTATCCGCTCGTTCTCGTTTGACGCTGAGAACGGCTTCGTGCTCAATGGCAAGAAGGTGCTCATCAACGGAGCTTGTGTACATCATGATGACGGCGTATTGGGTGCCCGTGCTTTCGACGATGCCGAAATCCGCAAGGTGCGACAGATGAAGGAAGCTGGTTTCAACCTCATCCGCACTAGCCATAATCCGACGACGCGCGCCTTCCTTGATGCCTGCGACTCGCTGGGTATGCTTGTCATCGACGAGGCCTTCGACGGCTGGCGCACACAGAAGAACCCCTACGACTACTCGACCGTCATCGACTCCTGCTACCGTGAGGACATCCATGCCATGGTGCTGCGCGACCGCAACCATCCCAGCATCATCTCGTGGAGCATCGGCAACGAGGTCATCGAGCGCAAGGACATCCGCGTGGTCTATACCGCCCGACAGATGAAGAAGGCCATTCACGAACTGGATACGACACGCCCCGTCACTGAAGCCCTCTGCGCCTGGGACCGCGACTGGGAAATCTATGACCCGCATGCCGAAGTGCTCGACGTGGTGGGCTACAACTACATGATTTTCAAGCACGCCTCTGACCATGAGCGCGACCCCAAGCGTGTCATCTGGCAGACGGAGAGCTATCCGCGTGATGCCTTCCGTAACTGGGCAGTGGCCAACGACTACCCCTACGTCGTAGGCGACATCGTGTGGACGGGCCTCGATTATCTGGGCGAAAGCGGCATAGGACGTAACTATTATAAAGGTGAGCGCGAGGGCGAGTCGTGGATTGAGGGTGGACAGCCTGAATGGCACGGCGCTCCCTGTGGCGACGTCGACATCACTGGTTGGCGCAAGCCCATCAGCTACTATCGTGAGATGCTTTGGAAACCCCGGAATATGCCAATGTACGAGTGGAAGGATGGTCAGAGGAGTTCCACACCAATAGAAGATGACGGTTTGTATATGGCCGTCAAAGAACCAAACGGCTACCACGGCGAGATTCATACGACGATGTGGAGCGTATGGCCCACATGGAGTTCATGGAACTGGCCAGGCTGGGAAGGCAAACCTGTTGAGGTGGAAGTCTACACGAAGGATCCACAGGTAAACCTCTTCCTCAACGACAAGCTCATCGATACCAAGAATGTCAGTCAAGATACAGAATTCAAGGCCGTCTTTTCCGTTCCCTACGAAGCGGGCACACTACGTGCTCAGACTTGTTGGGGACGCACCAAAACACTCCGTACCGCAGGAAAGCCAGCCCGTCTGCGTCTTACCCCCGACCGCACCGTGATGGCAGCTGACGGTCAGTCGCTCACATTCGTCACAGTCGAGGTCGTTGACAAGGACGGCACACCCGTCCCAGAGGCCGCCATTTCCTGTGAGGCTACCGTCAAGGGAGCAGGTAAGTTGTTAGCCTTCGCTTCTGCCGATTTGAAGGATACAGAGCCCTATACCTCGCCTCGTGTAAAAACATGGAATGGCCGCGCCCTCCTCGTTGTTCGCAGCACACAGCAGAAAGGTTCCGTCAGCGTGATCATCAAGAGTACACTGCCCACTTCCAGCCTGACGCTGAAGAGCAAATAACGTCCGGCAGATTTCCCTGTCGCCGTCACGACTTCCCGCCGCTAAAGACCACCTTTTCGCAAAATAAGGTGGTCTTTTCGCGGCTAAAGACCATCTTTTCGCGGCTAAAGGTCATCTTATTTTTGCGTTTAAAGACCCCTTTCATTCATCACCACCCGTTCGTTTCTAAGAATAACGTCTTATGCGTTTCTGGGATACCTTAATGTAAGGTGTCAGGTGTAAGGTTGTCAGGACAAGCCCTGCTGCGGCGGCTATTTCGTGCGAGCGGCGGGGATAGGGGGCGAATTATCAGTTAACTAATGTTAAATGAAGGTTCTAAAATTAACAATTGGGTTCTATGGAGCTGGGAGAGTGATGTAAGGTGTAAGATGTAGGAATGTGGTGGAAACATAGTGGCTGAGCCACGGAGCGGAAATTTCTTACATCTTACATCTTACATCTTACATTAAGGTTCTTTTTGCAGAATATTGGCTACCTATATATATAATATTTATATTATATATATAGGTAAAATAATGTTAATTTAGATATGGCTTTATTCTCCCGATTTAACACTTCCTTTTATACCCTTAATGTAAGATGTAAGATGTAAGATGTAAGATTGTCAGGACAAGCCCTGATGTGGTGGCTTGCATGTCAGCAGAAGCACCGTCGCGATTTGCGACACAGGTTCGTGAGCTATTCCCATGTGTTAAAGTAGTGTTAAAGAACCCGTGGGACTCTTGCTTCCGCGGAGTTTTCTTTGTAACTTTGCCATTGCTTGAAAGAGAGGGAATGGGGCGCCCTCAAAGTCGCTCCAAAGTGAATGTTTGTCAAATTGGGATATTTCGCGTAAATTTGCATCCGAAAACTAACTACTACTACAAAACAGATGAATTACAGACTAACGACAATGGTCCTGGCCGCTATGGTGAGCATGGTGGTGACGGCGCAGCAGAAGACTCAGACGGCGAAGCCATGGGAGCACGGCCGTCTGCGGGTATCGGACAATCAGCGCTTCCTACAGCACGAGGACGGCGAGCCATTCTTCTGGCTCGGCGAGACGGCGTGGCTCATGCCTCAGCGGCTGAACCGCGACGAGCTGCAGTACTATCTGCAGAAGTGCCATGATGCAGAATATAATATGGTACAGGTGCAGGTGATGAACGAGGTGCCTTCTTACAACGTTTATGGTCAGAAGTCGCTCACGGTAGATGCTGAAGGACCGTTCAGCCGAAGGACGCTTGCTGCCGAAGTGACGCAAGAATGGCAGATGGGCGAACCCTATTGGGAACATATGGACCATATTGTGAGTCAGGCCGAGCGTCAGGGTATCTATGTTGGCATGGTTTGCATCTGGGGCGGTCTTGTCAAGGCGGGGAAGATGGACGTCAGACAGGCGAAGGCCTACGGCTCTTTTCTGGCCAACCGCTATAAGAACTGCAAGAACATCGTCTGGATTATCGGTGGCGACATCCAGGGTGACGTCAAGCCCGAAGTGTGGAATGCGCTTGCTACCACCATCAAGGAGATAGATAAGAACCATCTGATGACCTTCCATCCTCGCGGACGTACTACGTCGGCCCACTGGTGGAGCAAGGCTTCGTGGATAGACTTTCATGCCTTCCAGAGCGGCCACCGCAAGTACGGGCAGCGCATGGGAACCGTGAAGTATCCGATACCCGACAATACCGAGGAGGACAACTGGCAGTATGTGGACTCCGTATGGTCGTACCAGCCGCAGAAGCCAGTTATTGATGACGAACCCGTGTATGAGGGGATACCCAAGGGACTGCACGTTACCAATGAGGGCTACTGGCATGCATCTGACGTGCGCCGCTATGCCTATTGGAGCGTATTTGCCGGCAGCTGCGGGCATACCTACGGCAATAATGCCATCATGCAGTTCTATCGCAAGGGACTTCCGCCAGCCTATTTCTGTGAAAAGGAATGGACGGAGGCGCTCCGTGACCCTGGCTTTAACCAGATGAAGTACCTGAAGCGGCTGATGCTCTCGTTGCCCTACTTCGAGCGAGTTCCCGACCAGAGCATCATTGTGGATAATGGTGTTAAGTACGACCGTCTCATCGCCACCCGCGGCACAGATTATCTGCTGGTCTATAACTACACGAGCCGCAAGATGACCATCGACCTGCGCAAGGTCTCTGGCGACAGGAAACGTGTGTGGTGGATGGACGCCGCCACGGGACGGCTGACGTTCCTGGGTGAGTTCGACAGCCGGGTGCTCACCTTCCGTCCCCATAAAACTATTGATGGCGTAGAGGATGGTGTGCTCATTGCTGTTGATGCGAGAAAGAACTATTTAACGAACTGAGTGGGAGCCACACCATACATTGTGCGGAAACAGCGACTGAAATAGCTGACGGATGAGAAACCGGTGGCATAGCTGATTTCGGTGATGGTCAGGCGGTTTTCGCGTAGAAGTTCGGCAGCACGGCGCAGACGGATGGTACGGATGAACTCGGTGGGCTTCTGGCCTGTGAGCGACTGTATCTTACGATAGAGGGTCATGCGACTCATGCAGAGGTCGGCGCTTAGTTGTTCGACGTTGTAATGCTCGTCAGCGATGTTTTTCTCAACATAGTTGATGGCCTGCTGTAGCCGACAAAACAAACTACTACTACACAAATGAAACAGGTATTATCATTCATCCTCGGTCTGCTGGTTGTTGCGACAGCCACGCAGGCCAACAATGTGATTACTAACGACACGTTCTGGAAGACCACCACGGGCAGCTATATCTACAGTCAGGGTGGAGGTGGGCTTCTATGCCGACGGCAAGGCCAACGCCTGGTGCCACATCGACGAGGTGTCGCTGGTACGCAAGGGCGACCAGCTTGCAAGTGCAATAACGGAAGCCAGGCGGCCATTCTCGCAGCCAGACTATTACACCCTCAGCGGCAGAAAGACAAACAACAGCCAACGCGGTCTGCTGATTGTGCGTAATACCGATGGGACTACGAGAAAGATTTTCATGGGAAAACAGTAAATAATTGAGGGAAAATGCGTACCTTTGCAGCACACTTCAAAAAACTAACAAACTACGATGAAACGAAATCTACTACTAATGATGTTGATGGCATGGACGGCAATGAGTGGTCATGCGCAAAATACCAACTTCGTAAAGGGCGCCGACGTGGGGTTCCTGCAAGGACAGGAGCGGCGGGGCGTCGTTTTCCACGACCGTAACGGACGGGAGCGCGAGTGCCTGGAACTGTTGAAGAACGACTACCAGATGTCGGCCATCCGGATGCGCGTCTGGGTGAATCCGCGGGGTGGCGACTGCGACAAGAACGAGCTGCTGGCAATGGCCAAGCGCGTAAAGGCGCTAGGCATGGACCTCATGGTGGATTTCCACTACAGCGACACATGGGCCGACCCCCAGAAGCAGGGCATTCCCGCTGCCTGGCAGGGACACAGCTACGAGCAGATGAAGGGTGACCTCAGGGAGCATACCATCGACGTGCTCACCTTGCTCAAGCAAAACGGCATCACACCCCGCTGGGTCCAGGTGGGCAATGAGACGGCCAACGGTATGCTCTGGCCCATGGGACATATCGAGAAGAACCCCAGCCAGTACGCGGGCTTCATCGGCGCGGCCTACGATGCCGTGAAGGAGGTCTTCCCCAGGAGCACCGTCATCATCCACCTGGATCGCGGTCACAAGCAGAGCCTCTACGACTGGAACCTCGACATCGTGAAGAAGTATGGCGGCAAGTGGGACATGATAGGTATGTCGCTCTATCCCTACTGGGCCCGTCAGGATCATCCCGAGTTGAGTGCCGACAGCATCATTACCGACTGTATGCGCAACATCCGCTATTGCAGCAAGAAATACGGTTGCGACGTGATGATTGTGGAGACGGGCTTCGAGGTGGACGAGCAGCACCCCGAACTGATGGAGGAAGGCCGGCGCCAGCTGACACGTATCATCCGTGAGGCACAGACCGAGACCGACGGCCACTGCCGCGGCGTCTTCTACTGGGAGCCGCAGTGTCTGCCCGGCGGTTACAAGCTTGGCGCCTTCGACAGTAAGGCTCAGCCCACGGCCATCATGGAGGGATTCGTAGAGTAACTAACTACTAACAATAAAAAACTAATCAATGAAATCAAAAAACTACGTTTTGATGGCGTTGCTGCTCATGCTGTGCGCAATAGCAGGCAGCGCTAAGAAAGTACACACCTTGGGCGACTCGACCATGGCGCCCTACGACGAAAACGCCACGCAGACACGTGGCTGGGGTATGTACTTCGGTAACTTCCTCACGAACGGCTGGACATCGGTCAACTACGCCCGTGGCGGGCGCGACTCACGAGGCGGCTACAACGAACTGTGGCAGAACGCGAAGAACAATGTGCAGGCAGGCGACTACGTGCTCATACAGTTTGCCCACAACGACGGGAAATACAACGGCGTGGACAACCTCGAACTGCAGGCCTACTACACCCAGAAGGGCGATGCCACGAATGCGGCTGCCGTGAAGAGCGACGGTCGCGGCACCACGCCCTCGACTACCTACAAAGAGTGCCTGAAGCAGATCATCGATGCGGTGAAGGCGAAAGGCGCTACCCCCGTGCTTGTCTCGGCCGTCTGCCGTTGCTATTTTGGCAGCGACAACAAGATTACCCGTCCTGGCCGTCACGACCTGGGCGACAAGTACGACGCCATCGTCAATGGCGAACTGAAGACGGGACAGAAGGTTGCGGCCTCCGACCACTCGATGGACTACAGCTACCAGATGCAGCAGCTGGCCGCCGAGCTGAACGTGGCTTTCATCGACATGACTACGGCCACGAAGGAGCTCTACGAGAGCTATGAAACGTACGACAAGTGCTATGCAGCCCTGTTTGACAAAGGCGGCGAGAAGGACAACACCCACTACAACCTGACGGGTGCGCTGACGGCTGCCCGCCTGTGTGCCCAGCTGATGAAGGAGAAGGGCATTTTGGCCGACGACATCGTGATTCCTACTGAACTCTCCATCACCCCCGCTACGGTGGATATGGGCGAAGGCTATCTGGGCAAGACGGTCATGAAGGAACTGACGCTCAGCGGACTGGGGCTGGAGCCTGCCGCTGGTACGGTGAGTATTACTGCTACGGAAGGCATCCAACTCTCTACTGACAAGCAGAACTGGCAGAACTCGTTAGAGGTGAGCTACCAGAACGGCTCGCTCATCAAGACGTTCTATGCCCGCGTGTCGCTTACTGCCGTGGGTAAGTTTAATGGGACGGTGACCGCTACGCAGGGCACGAAGAGCATAGAGGTGCCCGTCACCGTCAATGTCATAGAACTGGGCGGCGGCGAACCTTTCACCGTTTCTTGGCCAATGGTTCCTAACGACGAAGCCACTGTTACCGGCAACGTGATGGCCGCAACAGCCAAGCTCGAAGGCCTGGGCAAATATGGCAATGTCAACGGCTATGGAGCCCTCATCGCTCCCGACGGGAAGACGGGTGCATGGCCTTCGGCCGGCATCGACGACTCGCCCAACCAGTATGTGCAGTTCTCGGTGACCGCCCCTCAGGGCAAGAAGCTCGACATCAACAGCCTCGCCATGAAGATCAAGGCGCAGGGCGGTGGCGCCTTGCAGTGCCACGCTTACTATTCTACCGACGGCTTCGTAACGCGCAAGACCATCTTCTCTTCTAGTGTACTCAACGGCACATGGAACGAGATTACTGCTGATGACGTGATCAAGGTGGACGAGGGCGAGCAGCTGCTCATCCGTGTCTATCCCTGGTCGCAGAACGTGGACAACGGTCGCTGGATCTGCATCTCTGATGTCGCCGTTAGTGGTCAGGTGAAGGATGCCGCCGGCGTGAATATCACGGGTTCTGTTATCTATCAGTTGGACAAGGGTGGACTGGCTCAGGGCGATGACGTGACGTTCAATCCGGAGACGCTGAGCGCCGGTTTTGCCGGTAAGACCTGGTCGGCAGGCTCGACGCTGACCGTCGAGGGTACCATCCAGTATGTTGGCCAGAACGAAGAAAAGACGAATCAGACGAAGATTTATAACGGTACTGCGGGCAGTCTAAATAGTAGTCGTGTTGACGACAATGCGCTCAAGCTGACACTCACTCCTGAGGATGGCTTTACGTTTGTTCCCTCGAAGGTGAGTTTCAAGGCCGCCCGCTATGGCACCGACAGTGGCAACATCGGTGCTGCCGTCAAGGCCGGCGATGAAGAGGTGGTGCTGGTAGATAATAAGGGGGTGAACCGTGGTGGCCAGAAGCTTGACATTGCCACGTTCAGCGAGGCTGTCGACGGCATCACGGCCACTGCCGACAAACCGCTGGAGCTGAGTTTCTATTTCCTCGGACTGGGTAAAACGAAGTCAATGGGACTTTCGGATATTGTCATCGAGGGACAGCTCGTAGGTGCTGCCGCACAGGTGACGAAATATGTGTTGAATACCCTTGTGGAACCTGCCGAGGCTGGCAGCATCAGCCGTGAACCCGAACTGGAACAGTATAAGGAAGGCACCGTCGTGACGCTGAAGGCCACGAAGAACTTCGGCTACCGTTTCGTGGAGTGGCAGGACGGCAACGGCCAGCTGGTCAGCACCAATGCCGAGACCACCGTCACGATGGACTCGGAGAAGACCATGAAGGCAGTTTTCGAGTCTGTGCCTGTCTATAAGGTCACGACGAAGGCCACTAACGACAGCGAGCGCCAGATGGGCAACGTCACCCTCTCGCCCAACGACCACGACGGCCAGTATGAGGCAGGCACGAAGATTACGGCTACAGCCAACGAGTCGAAGATCCTGAAGTTCCTCTCTTGGACTGATGGCAATGATAATGCCAACGTACTGAAGGAACGCGAGCTGACGGTGAACAGCGACATGGAGCTGGTGGCCAACTACGAGGTGCAGGACTTCATCGCCGTGTTCGATGCCAGCAGCAATCAGAGCTATGCCTACACCACCACCGCCGGCTACCCCTTTGCGGCCGATGAGACGTGGGACACCGAGCGCAACGCCAAGAGCAGCGTGGTGAAGATGAGCGACGGCTCGCCGTGCTATACGAAGGATGGTGGTACCCCCGTGGTGCGCAACCGCGAGAGCGTGGTCATCAGCAGCATCAACGGCCTCTATCAGAACGGCTACCGCACTACCGACATAGCCTTCCAGTATCAGTTCTCGACGAAGGGTTTTGCTGCGGCCACCTTTACCGCCGATATGTGTGCCAAGAATGCTGCCACCAAGAAATACAAGGCGCTCATCTCCACCAATGGCACCGACTTCACCGAGCTGAAGAGCGCATGGGAGGTGACGGCCAATGCCATCAACCCCATCGAACTAGTATTGCCCTCAGAGGCTATGGGCCAGGAGTTGATCGTCATCCGCATCACCGGTGTTGACGACGAGCAGTTCAACACCAATTATCCCTTCGACAAGCAGTTCGACGGACTCGCCTACTGCGACCATTCGGAGAGTGGCGTGGGCAATGTCTTCATCATTGGTGAGGCTATCGTAGCCAACGACGAGCAGGCACCCGTGGTAACGGCTACCATCCCTGCCAATAATGCCACAGGCGTTAGCGCTACGGGAAAGATCACCATCACGTTTGACGAGCGCATCACGGCAGTAGAGGGAGCCGGCAAGGCAACCCTCACTGCGCTCAACGGTTTTGCCGTGGAGGCCACCCCCACCTGGAGCAGCCGCTCTGTATCGTTCAACTACAGCGGTCTGGAGTACAACAAGCAGTACACCTTCAAGATGCCTGTCGGCTTCGTACAGGACAAGTCGGGCAATCAGCTGGCCAGCGAGGTGAACATTACCTTCACCACCATGCAACGTCCTACCGTCACGAAGGCGCTCTACGACTTCATCGTTCCCGACGACGGCACCATCACCGAGGCTCTCAATGCCGCCAACAACCGTGCCGACAAGGCCACTCGCTACCGTGTGTTCATCAAGAACGGCAACTACATCTTCGACACCAACGGCAAGACCACGGGTGGTGACGGCAAGGAATACGACGACCCTCGCTCCTATCTGAAGGCGCCCAACACCAGCTTTATCGGCGAGTCGATGGACGGTGTGGTCATCACCAACCGTACACCTGCCGCCACCTGGGACAACGGCTTTGGTACAGCTTGTCCGCTGGAGGGCATCGGCAAGGGCGACGTGCTCATCATCGAGGGCTCGGCCACCAACAGCTACTTCCAGAACCTGACGCTGAAGTCATCGATGGGCGATGCACACGGTCGCGACATCGTGCTCCACGACTATGCCACGCACACCATCTTTAAGGATGCCTGTCTGTGGGCCTATCAGGATACCTACGTGTCGAACAAGCAGGACGGTGTCTATTACTTCGAGGGCGGCGTCATCCGCGGACGTACCGACTTCATCTGTGGCAATGGCGATGCGTTCTTCAATAAGGTGAACATCATCATGTGTGAGAAGGGCGGTTACGTCGTCGCTCCGCAGGGCAACAGCCGGTATGGCTATGTGTTCAAGGACTGCACCATCGAGGGTGGCAAGAGCGGTGTCGACGGCACCTATTACCTGGGGCGTGCATGGACGGCTGACGCAGAGACCTACTTCATCAACACCACCATGAAGGCACAGCCCGCCAAGGCCGGATGGCACGAGTGGAACAACGGCCCTACACGCTTTGCCGAATACCAGTCCGTAAACGCCAATGGTGCCACCATCGACCTGAGCCAGCGTGCCACCACCATCAATGGCAATGCCAACAAGCCCGTCCTGACAGACGAGGAGGCAGCGGTGGTAGGCGACATGACCAACACCTTCGGCGACTGGCAGCCCACATTGTTCACTGAGCAGGCTCCTGTTCCTGCTAACTTAGCTGTCAGCGGCAGCACGCTGACCTGGGACGACAGCAACTACACGCTGCTGTGGACCGTATGCAAGGACGGTAGCATCTACGCCTTCACCACTGAGCCGACGTTCACGGCTACCGTGAGTGGCACCTACACCGTGCGTGCTGCTAACGAGATGGGTGGACTGAGTGCTGCGCCAGAGAGCGTCACCGTCAGCGACGAGATGATTACGGGGATAAAAGAGAATAGCGGTATAACGATTGGCGATTTACGTTTTGACGCAGTCTATGATCTGCAGGGACGTCAATTGTCAAATGGAGAATTGTCTAATGGTATAATGAAGAAGGGTCTCTACATCATTGACGGACATAAAATCTTTGTAAAATGATATGAAAAAACTAATGATTCTATTGAATTTGCTGCTGATGCTGACTACGACCATGCAGGCGCAGCAGCAACGTCAACGCATGAGGGGAGAGAGCTTCCAGACTGAGACGCCGATGGCCCACGACCCCGTGATGGCCAAGGAGGGCGACACGTACTATCTCTACGCTACGGGCGTGGGCATCCAGCGGATGACCTCGAGAGACCGGCGGACATGGACGGTGACGCGCCAGCCCGTGATGACCGTCATCCCCGGATGGACCACCGACTCCGTGCCCGGCTTTGTCAACCACGTCTGGGCTCCCGACGTGATACAATGGCATGACCGCTGGTGGCTGGCCTACAGCTGTTCGACCTTCGGCAAGAACGGCTCGGCCATCGGTCTGCTCAGCAGCCGTTCGCTGGCAGCGAATATGTGGAAAGACGAGGGCTGCATCGTGACCTCGCGTGAGAAGCGCGATAACTGGAACGCCATAGACCCGAACTTCGTCATCGACGATGCCACGGACACGCCGTGGCTCGTCTGGGGCTCGTTCTGGGACGGCATACAGATAGCCCGTCTCGACTCAACGATGCACCTGGACAATTCACAAGGAACAATTCACAATTCACAAGGCACTATGCACCATGCACAATGGCCGCGCACCATTGCCCGCCGCTACGACCCCAGCTACAAACCCACGGAGCCGAACCCCACATCGAAGTATGCCGGCACGAACGCCATCGAGGCGCCGTTCATTTTCAAGCACGGCGGCTACTACTACCTCTTCGTGTCGTGGGACTACTGCTGTCGCGGTGCGAAGTCGAACTACCGGGTGGCCGTGGGCCGCAGCAAGAGGGTGGAGGGGCCGTACATAGACCGTAATGGCAAGGATATGGCTAACGGCGGGGGCACGCTCTTCCTGGAGGGTGACAAGAAAGAGTGGGAGGCTGCTGGCCACTGTGCTGCCTACACCTTCGACGGCGAGGACGTCTTCATCTGTCACGGCTACAGCGCTACGCAGAATGGTGCCGCCCTGCTCATCCAGCGCCCCATCTCCTGGACTTCTGACGGGTGGCCAGAACTGAAAGCGGCTTACTGACGGATGGCCGGAACTGAGATAGACGTACAGAATGCAAGAATCCCGCAGCTCCGTGACGGTGCTGCGGGATTATCTTGTTGTTTGTTTGGAATAAGCTGTTGTTTGTTTAGGCCTCAGCGTTGGGGATGACAGAGACGACGCTCTTGTCGCGCTTGCCCTTGTGGAACTGTACCGTTCCGTCGACGAGAGCATACAGCGTGTCGTCCTTGCCCTGAGCAACGTTGTTGCCGGCGTTGTGCTTCGTGCCGCGCTGGCGAACGATGATGTTGCCTGCCAGGCACTGCTGACCGCCGAAAATCTTAATGCCGAGTCGCTGTGCTGCTGACTCACGGCCGTTCTTAGAACTACCTACACCTTTTTTATGTGCCATAATTCAAGTCCTCCTACGGTTTTAAGCGATTACTGATTTGATTTCCAACTCTGTGAACTGCTCACGGTGACCATTGCGCTTGCGAGAGTCCTTGCGACGCTTCATCTTGAAGACAATCACCTTGTCGCCCTTTACCAGGGGATTCACAACTTCACAGACTACCTTTGCTCCGTCTACGGTGGGAGCACCAACCTTTACTGCACCGTCAGCATCTACGAGCAGCACTTTCTCGAATTCAACAGTCTTGCCAGCCTCGGCGTCCTTCATGTGGTGGACGAAGAGCTTCTTGCCCTGCTCGGCCTTGAACTGCTGACCCTGAATTTCTACAATTGCGTACATTGCTTTTTTGTTTGTATTTTAGGGGTTTTTCCGCGAGGCGGCGCACGTTCGTGCACACTTGATTCTGCCCCAACGGACTCTAACGGGGTGCAAAGGTACTAATTTTAGTTGATAGTTGACAGTTGACAGTTGATAGTTTTCTAGTATTTAGTAAAGTTTAACAATTAGGGTAGGGGCAAAAAATAAAGCGATGACCTTCACAGGCAGTCGCTCTATATCTTCAATAGGTATTAGTCTTTTTAAGGTAAAAAGATTGTTTTCAGGATAACGGTGCAAAGTTAAGACTTTTTTGTTAAACTCGCAAGCCTTTTTCTTAAAAATATTGATGTGTTTCAACTGTGTGGGAACACATTAAGATATTTTAAGGTTTCGGCTCTGTCGCCTCTCCGTTTGGCTCGTCGGTTGTCGTCTTTTCTGAATTATTGTCCGTTTCTCTTGATTTCTGTCCAATGACGGAATTGCCCTCCTCGTCGAGCTCAACCTCCTGCTGCTCTATCTCGAAGGTAGCGAGGCTGTCGGTGGCGAGGCTGTCGCTGTCGCGGTAGCTGGGCACGTAGGTGCCTCCCTGGTACTCGCTGGCCTGGATGGAGGCGTCGCGCGGCGGTGCGAACTTCGTGCGATAGTGCTTGAAGGCCGGGTCGCTGAGGACGCTCTCGTAGAAGTAGCCGCAGATGGGCAGGGCGGTGCGTGAGCCCTGGCCGAGGGCACCGGTGCGGAAGTGTATGCTGCGGTACTCGCCGCCAACCCATGCGCCGCAGACGAGTCTGGGCGACACGCCGACGAACCAGGCGTCGGAGTGGTTGTTGGAGGTGCCGGTCTTGCCGCCGAACTCCGTGTCGGGGAAGTTGCGGACGTAGCCCCACAGGCTCATCGACGTGGCGCCGCGCTCCTGGAGGCCAGCCTTGAGCAGCTGTTGGACGAAGAACGCGCTGCGGTAGGGGACGGCCTGGCGTCCCTGCGTCGGGGCGTGGTAGATCTCCTTGCCATCGCGGTCGACGATGCGCTCCACAAGGACGGGCTCATGCATGAGGCCGTCGTCGATGATGGTGCTGTAGCTGTTGACAAGCTCCAGGAGGTTCACGTCGCTCGAGCCGAGGGCCAGCGCCGGCGTGGGGTCAAGGGGACTCTTGATGCCCATGGCCTGCGCGGTCTTGACAATGTTGGGGATGCCCACGCGTTGGCCGAGCTTGACGGCCACGGAGTTGATGCTCTGGGCGAAGGCAACGCGCAGCGGCATGGAGTCGCCGGTGAAGTATCCGTTAGCGTTGGTGGGGGCCCACGTCACCTCTTTCTTCTTCTTGGCATCGTAGACCTTCATGGCGAAGTAGGAGTCGCGGACGCGGTCGACGGGAGTCATGCCCTGGTTCATCGCCTCGGTGTAGACGAAGAGCTTGAACGTGGAGCCGGGCTGGCGCTGGGCGGTCACCTTGTCGTACTTCCACGAGTCGAAGCTGACGTCGCCCACCCATGCCTTGACGTGACCCGTCTGGGGCTCCATGGCCACGAAGCCACAGTGCATGAAGCGCACCATGTAGCGGATGGAGTCCATTGTCGACATCTCGCGCTCGATGGTGCCCTGCTCGTAGTCGAAGAGCTTCACGGGGTGGGGCAGGTTCATGTAGTAGTTGATGCTGTCCTCGTTGCCGCCGAACTTCTTCTCGAGAATCTTGTAGTAGGGCTGGCGCTTCGCGATGTCCTCGATGAAACCGGCTATCTCGATGTGGCGCTCGTCCTGCCAGGGGTTGGTGTTGCCCCAGTGTGAGTTGAAGTTTTTCTGCACCTGCTTCATCTGCTTCACGGCGGCCTCCTCAGCATAGCGCTGCATACGGGTGTCGAGGGTGGTGTAGATCTTCAGACCTTCGGTGTAGTAGGCATAGGCGCCGTCCTCACCGTAGTACTCGCGGCACCACTGTTTCATCCAGTCGCCGACGGCCTCGCGGAAGTAGTTGGCCTCGCCGTCGTAGGCGTTCTCGACGCTGAAGTCAAGGTCGATGTCCAGCGCCTTCAGCGAGTCGCAGGCCTCTTGTGAGAGGTGTCCCTGGCGGCGCATGTTGTCGAGGACGACGTTACGGCGCTTCAGGGCGTTGTCGGGATGCAGGCGGGGGTTATAGTAGGTGGTGGCCTTGAGCATGCCGACGAGGATGGCGGCCTCCTCGGTCTTCAGCTCGCTGGGCTTCTTGCCGAAGTAGGTCTTTGCGGCGGTCTTGATGCCGAAGGCGTTGGAGCCGAAGTCGACGGTGTTGGCATACTGCGTGAGGATTTCCTGCTTCGAGAAGTGGTACTCCAGCTTGTAGGCCGTAATCCACTCCTTGCTCTTCATGATGAGCATTTTTACGCCGGGAATGTTGCCGAGCAGCCCCGTAGAATATTCGGTACGCACGCGAAAGAGATTCTTCGCCAGCTGCTGGGTGATGGTCGATGCACCGCGGGCGTCGTGATGCAGCACGTAGTCCTTCAGAGCCGCACCGAAAGCCTGGTAGTCGATGCCGTGGTGGCTGTAGAAACGCTCGTCCTCGGTCGAGATGAGCGCCTGCCAGAAGACGGGAGCCACCTCGTCGTAGGTGACGGGCGTGCGGTTCTCGCTGAAGAACTTGCCAATCTGTTTGCCATCGGCACTGTAGATCTCGGAAGCCTGGGCGGGACGCTTGTTCTTGATGGTACTCATCGACGGCGACTTACCGAAGAGCCACAGCACGTTGTTGTCGACGGCGCCGAGGTAGAGGAAAAACAGCACGACGAGCGTGGCTATCGTGGAGAGCAGCTTCACCCACCACGGACGACCGCGGAAGAGTCCGATGTACCACGAGCCGGCAACCTTGAAGGGTCGCCAGATATATCCTAAAAAGCTTGTTTTCTTGTCTTTATTCATAGTGCTTGATGTAATTCATCATATCTTGTAAGGCATCGGGATGGAACCACGTCATCCGCTCGTCACGCTTGAACCACGTCAGCTGCTTGCGGGCGTAGCGGCGTGTGTTGCCCTTGATGCGCTCCACGGCCTCGTCGAGTGACCACTGACCGTCGAGGTAGCTGAACAGCTCCTTGTAGCCCACGGTGTTCAGCGCGTTCTCGTGGCGGTAGGGTAGGAGGCACTTCACCTCGTCGAGAAGGCCTGCGGACATCATCGCGTCGACACGGTGGTTAATGCGCCCGTACAGCTCCTCGCGTTCACAGTTCAAACCTATCTTGACAACCGTAAAGGGCCGTTCCTTTCTGGTGGCCGTACGGAACGAGGTGTAGGTCTTGCCTGTCATCAGGCATATCTCCAGGGCGTGGACGACACGGCGTGGATTCTGGCGGTCTACGATGGCCCAGTGCTCGGGGTCGAGCCGATGCAGCTCCTCGACCAGGCTCTCCAGTCCTTCGTCGGCCAGTCGTCGCTTCAGCAGCGTGCGCGTGGCCTCGTCGACGGTGGGGATGTCGTCGATGCCGTTGCAGACAGCATCGATATACATCATCGAGCCACCGGAGAGCAGGGCGTAGTCGCTGTCGCGGAAGAGGGTGGTGAGCAGTGCCATCACGTCTTGCTCGTACATCGACGCGCTGTAGTAGTCGCCTATGCTGAGTGTGCCCACGAAGTGGTGCGTGACCTGTGCCATCTGCTCCTCGGTGGGAGCGGCCGTTCCAATCTTCAGTTCGCGGAACAACTGGCGGGAGTCGGCATTGATGACCGGTATGCCGAACTGCCGGGCCACGTGAAGGCAGGCTTCTGTCTTACCTACTGCCGTTGGCCCCGTGATAACAATCAGCTTCTTTCCCATTGTACATTGTCCATCACCGAACGACTCCGCGCTTGGACGACTCGATGAACGAACAGATGTACTCCACCTCCTTGGAGTCGGGGTACTTGGCGCGGGCCTCGGCAACACCCTCCTTGATCATACCCTTCGAGTAGATGATGCGGTAGGCGTCGTGGATGGCCTCGATGGTCTCGTTGGGGAACCCACGGCGGCGCAGACCCACGAGGTTCACGCCGGCATAGCGGATGGGCTCCTTGCCGACGATGACGTAGGGCGGAATGTCCATGGAAGTACGGGAGCCGCCCTGGAACATAATGTAGCTACCCACACGGCAAAACTGGTGGATGAGGCAGGTGGCCGAGATGATGGCAAAGTCGTCGACCTCCACCTCGCCGGCAAACTTCGTGGAGTTGCCGATGATGCAGCCGTTGCCGATGACGCAGTCGTGAGCCACGTGCATATTCTCCATCAGCAGGTTGCCGCTGCCAACGACGGTCTTGCCTCTCGACGCGGTGCCGCGGCTAATGGTGACGTTCTCGCGGATGGAGTTGTTGTCACCAATCTCGCACGTCGTCTCCTCGCCCTGGAACTTCAGGTCCTGTGGCTTCGTCGAGATGGAGGCGCCGGGGAAAAACTCGTTACCATTGCCGATGCGGGCACCGAAGTGCACCGTCACGTTGTTCAGGAACTTGTTGTTGTCGCCGATGACGACATTCTTGTCGATGACACAGAACGGGCCGATGATGTTGTTGTCGCCCAGTTTTGCCTCGGGGTCAACGACGGCTAAGGGATGTATCTGATTCATAAGCGTTATTTCGTTATGACGAAGTTATTTATTTTTCACGATCTGTGCTGTGAATGTGGCTTCGGCAACAACCTGATCGCCGACGAAGATGTAACCCTGCATCGAGGAGATGCCATGACGCAGCGGCGCCAGCAGGTCGACCTTGAAGATCAGCGTGTCGCCGGGGACAACCTTCTGGCGGAACTTCACGTCGTTGATTTTCATGAAGTACGTCGACCAGCGCTCAGGCTCCTCGAGGGTGTTGAGCACCAGCAGACCGCCACACTGCGCCATTGCCTCGATCATCAGCACGCCAGGCATGACGGGCTCCTGGGGGAAGTGCCCCTGGAAGAACGGCTCGTTGGAGGTGACGTTCTTGACGCCGACGATGCTCGTGGCACCGAGGGCTACAACCTTGTCGACCAGCTGCATGGGGTAGCGGTGAGGCAGCAGCTCGCGGATGCGGTTGACATCCATCACCGGCTCCTCATTGGGATCGTAGACGGGAGCCTGGATCTCGTGCTTGCGGATCTCACGGCGCATCTGGCGTGCAAACTTGTTGTTGATGGTGTGACCGGGACGGGTGGCGATGATACGGCCCTTGATGGGCTTGCCGATGAGCGCCATGTCGCCGATGATGTCGAGCAGCTTGTGGCGCGTACACTCATTCTCCCACTGTAGGGGCTTGTGCTGGATATAGCCCAGGTCGGTGGCATCGCGGTGCTCGACGTGGAGCATATCGGCCAGCATGTCGAGACGCTCCTGGGTGGTCTGGCGCTCGTAGATGACGATGGCGTTGTCGAGGTCGCCGCCCTTGATGAGGTTTGCCTGCAGCAGTGGCTCGATGTCGCGGACGAAGACAAACGTACGGGCGCTGGCAATCTCGTCGGCGTACTTGCTGGGGCTGTCGAGGGTGGCAAACTGCGAGTTGATGAACTTCGACTCGAAGGAGCACATCGCTGTAATGGAGAACTCGTCGTCGGGTAGGATGGTGATACACGAACCGCTGGCATCGTCCTTCACCTCGATCTTTTTGCGGATGACATACCAATCCTTAGGGGCGTTCTGCTCCTCGATGCCCACCTCACGGATCTTGTCGACATACTGGATGGCAGAGCCGTCAAGGATCGGGAACTCCGGGCCGTTGACCTGTATCAGACAGTTGTCGATGCCCAGGGCATAGAGTGCCGACAGGCCGTGCTCGACGGTAGACACGCGGAGGTCGTTGCTCTTGCCGAGGACCGTGCCGCGCTGGGTGTCGATGACATTCTCGGCGATGGCGTCGATGACGGGCATACCGTCGAGGTCGATACGCTGTATCTTGTAGCCGTGGTTCTCAGGGGCGGGGTTGAAGGTCACCGTCAGGCTGAGTCCTGTATGCAGGCCTTTTCCGCAGAGGGAGAAGCTACCTTTGAGTGTTTTCTGTTTCATCTTGTTATGGTACTGTTTAACGATGTACAGTGTACAATTTTCGATGTACAGTGTACGATTTGTGATTTATTTCTCGATTTGGGCTTTCAGGGCGTCTAACTCCCTGCGTAGGGCGTAGACCTCGCGGTACATATCGGGCAGCTTGGCGTCAATGGCACGGGCCTTGAAGTACATCTTCGGGTTGACGGCGGGCGAACCGATGAGCGACTCGCCGTTGCCCTTGGTGTTGCTGATGACGCCACACTGTGCACCGACAAACGTCTTGTCGGCCACGTGGATGTGCCCGGAGAAGCCTGCCTGGCCGCCAACCATACACCACGCACCAATCTTCGTGCTGCCGGCCATGCCTGCCTGCGCTGACATCACCGTGTTCTCACCGATCTCGCAGTTGTGGGCCACCTGGATGAGGTTGTCGAGCTTGACACCCTGGTGGATGACGGTCTGTCCCATCGTGGAACGGTCGATACAGGTGTTGGCACCAATCTCCACGTTGTCCTCGATGACGACGATGCCTATCTGGGGAATCTTCTCGTAGCCATCCTGGTTGGGGGCGAAACCGAAGCCGTCGGCACCGATGACACTACCGGCGTGGATGGTGACATTCTTGCCGATGCGGCAGCCCTCGTAGATGCAGACATGGGGGAAGATGCGGCTGCCGTCGCCAATCTTCACGTTGTCGCCGATGTATGCAAACGGGGCGATGTAGACGTCCTTGCCAATCTCGGCTGTGGAAGAGACGAAGGCCAGCGGGTCGACACCCGTCTTCTTGGGTTTCATCGACTCGTAGAGCTGCAGCAGGTGGGCCACGCTCTCATAGGCGTTCTTCACACGGATGAGGGTGGCCGATACCGGTTTCTCCAACACCACGTCCTCGTTGAGGAGGACAATGGTCGACTTCGTCTCGTAGATATAGTGAAGATACTTGGGGTTTGACAGGAACGAGATGGCTCCCTCTGCACCTTCCTCAATCTTGGCGAAAGTGTGAATGGCGGCATTCTCGTTGCCCTCTACACGCCCCTGAACGAATTCTGCAATCTGTTTCGCTGTAAATTCCATGTGTGTACTGTTTTGGATGTACGATGTGATACTCTTTCAGAGTACCGATATGCTATTTGGCTGCAAAGATAGTTAAAAATCTTCTAATCGCTGATAACAAAGGTAATATTTTCTTATTTTTTTAGAAAGCAACTGAACATTTAGCAATTCAGAGGCCTCGGAGACATCCTTGATGGTGCCGTCCTTATAGAGCACGGCAATGCTGTCGTCGTCGACTTTATACATGTCCTTCTGGATGGTGTTCACACTCATCATGTAGTGGCGGGCGTCCTCAACACCAATGCCCATGGCCCCGGCAATCGTCTGGGCTGTCTTGGCGATATACTCCTCAGTAACAGGCGCTTCGCTGACTTCGACATGGAAGATGTGACGGTCGAGCATGTCGCAGGCCAACGTCGACAGAATCTTGTCGTCATCGTGCCGCCACGCTTTCATGGCACTCCAGATGTCGGAGTCGTCGAGCTCTTCGTACATCAGCAGGGCATCGTCGTGATGGTGGAACCAGTCGGCATCGACGTCGTTGTGGAGAAAGTAGGCGAGGGCGGGGGAGGCAAACACTTCGTGGCCTTGTTTGGTGAGGTGTTTGGCACGGCGCAACACATTGACGAGCACCTTCTCACAGGCCACAGTGGTCTTGTGAAGATAGACCTGCCAGTACATTAGACGGCGTGTGGTAAGGTAGTTCTCCAAGGAGTAGATGCCTTTATGTTCTACTACAAGGGAATCGTCTATCACATTGAGCATCTTGATGATACGTGCAGAACCGATATTTCCTTCGGTGACGCCGGTATAGAACGAGTCACGGCGCAGATAGTCCAGTCGGTCCATATCGAGTTGGCTGGAGATGAGCTGGTGGAGGAACCGTTTGGGGTATTCGTCCTTGAAGATGCTGATGGCCAGATTCAGCTGTCCGTTCATGTCGCGGTTGATCTGTTCCATCATCATGAGCGACAGGTCTTCATGGGAGATGCCGCTGATAAGCGTGTTCTCGAGGACGTGGGAGAACGGGCCGTGGCCGATGTCGTGCATCAGAATAGCGGCCTGGACTGCCTCGGCTTCGCTATCGAAGATGAATTGTCCCTTCTGCTGCAACGAGAGGACGGCTTCACTCATCAGGTGGAAAGCCCCGAGGGAGTGCTGGAACCGCGTGTGACGGGCACCGGGATAGACGACGGAGGCCAAGCCTAACTGGCTGATGCGGTTCAGTCGCTGGAACAGCGGGTGCTTGACAATGTCGAGGAGCACGCCGCGTGGAATCCTGATAAACCCGAAGACGGGGTCGTTGATGATCTTGGGATCGTTCACCTTCTTTGACTTTCGTTTAGTTGGAAGCAGTCCTTCAAACGAGACCGACTTTTTCCAGCTCTGCGGCCATCTGCTCCTGCAGCTCACGGGCTTTCTGGCCTGCCACCTCAGCAAAGTCCTCATCATTGGAGGCGTAGATGATGCCGCGGCTGGAGTTCACCAGCAGACCACAGTCCTTCGTCATGCCGTACTTGCAGACTTCTTCAAGGCTGCCGCCCTGGGCACCGACGCCGGGAACGAGCAGGAAGTGGTTAGGAACAATCTTGCGGATGTCCTCGAACATCTGCCCTTGAGTGGCACCTACGACATACATCATCTGCTCGTCATTAGCCCACTGCTGGCTCTTCTTGAGGACTTTCTCAAACAGACGCTCACCATCGGGTGACTCAGTCAGCTGGAAGTCGTGGCTACCTTTGTTCGACGTCAGCGCCAATAGGATAACCCACTTGCCCTCGTAGCCGAGGAAGGGTGTTACGGAGTCTTCACCCATGTAAGGGGCAACGGTCAGCGAGTCGACGTCGTACTCCTCGAAGAACGTACGGGCATACATGGCGCTGGTGTTGCCGATGTCGCCACGCTTGGCGTCGGCGATGATGAAGTGGTTGGGGTAGCTCTGCTTCAGGTACTTGATCGTCTTCTCGAAGGCCACAAGTCCCTTCACGCCAAAAGCCTCATAGAAAGCGAGGTTCGGCTTGTAAGACACGCAAAAGGGCGCCGTGGCGTCGATAATCGCCTTATTAAAGGCGAAGATGGGGTCTTCTTCCGCCAGCAGGTGCTGTGGAATCTTCTTCAGGTCGGTATCCAGTCCTACGCAGAGGAACGACTGCTTCTCCCGGATTTGCTGTATCAGTTCTTGTCTGTTCATCGTTTTGTCCAATCTTCTTTTATGTCACTAAACTTATAATTCTGATTCCTTCATGCGCTCTGCGTTCTCGGCAACGGTCAGGGCGTCAATCATCGGCTGGATGTCACCGCCGAGGAAGCCCTGCAGGTCGTGGGTGGTGTAGCCGATGCGGTGGTCGGTGACGCGACCTTGCGGGAAGTTGTAAGTGCGGATTTTTGCGGAGCGGTCGCCGGTGGAGACGAGGCTCTTACGGCGTGAGGCGATGTCGTCCATATACTTCTGGTGCTCCTTGTCGTAGATGAACGTGTAGAGACGCGAGAGGGCACGCTCCTTGTTCTTCGGCTGATCGCGCGTCTCGGTACACTCAATGAGGATTTCCTCCGTTTCGCCGGTATTGGGGTTCTTCCACATGTAGCGCAGGCGGACGCCGGACTCCACCTTGTTGACGTTCTGGCCACCGGCACCGCTGCTTCGGAAGGTGTCCCACTTGATTTCGCCCTCGTTGACGTGAACCTCAAACTTGTCGGCCTCGGGCAGTACGGCCACCGTCGCAGCAGAGGTGTGCATACGTCCCTGAGTCTCGGTAGCCGGCACACGCTGGACGCGATGCACGCCCGACTCATACTTCAGCGTGCCATAGACGTCGGCACCGCTGACGGCAAAGTCTATCTCCTTGAAACCGCCGACGGCACCTTCGCTGACGCTCGTGATGGAGAGCGTCCAGCCCTTGGAGTCGCAGAAGCTCTTGTACATCTTGAACAGGTCGCCGGCAAACAGCGCGGCCTCGTCGCCGCCAGTGCCGGCACGAATCTCCATCTGTACGTTCTTCGCGTCCTCGGGGTCTTTCGGGATGAGGGCAATCTTGATCTCTTCCTCCAACTTTGGCTGCAGTTCTTCGTTGGCGGCCAGCTCCTCGCGGGCCATCTCTTTCATCTCTGCATCGGTCTCGTTGGCCAGTATGTCCTTGGCCTCCTTGATGCTGTTCAGACAGGCGATGTAGCGCTTACGGGCGTCCATGATGTCGCCCAGGTCCTTATACTCTTTCGTGAGCTTTACAAAACGCTGCTGGTCGGCTATCACGTCGGGGTCGGTAATCAGTGTGGAAACCTCCTCGAAACGTGCCTCCAGACCGTCGAGCTTTTGCAAAATACTGTTGGTTGTCTCTGCCATTCTTATTATCCTTTGTTTCTTTTTGGCTGCAAAGGTACAAATAAGTGAGCGAAAAACCAAATACTATTCGACTTTTATTCCTCTTTCAGGATAAGCTTGATGTCTTCGTCGGCTTTGGTCAGCTTGTCCTTGCACACCTTGATGAGTGTCTGTGCACGTTTGAGCTGCTCGGACATCTGGTCAATGTCCAACTCGTCGCTTTCCATTTTGTGGACAATCTCCTGTAGCTCGCGGAAAGCCTGTTCGTATTTCTGTTCTTCTTTCATATCACTGTTGACTGGATGGTTCCTTTCTCAAAATGGGTCTCTAAGAGGTCGCCGCACATTAACATCGAGGGATCTTTGACAATCTTTCCGTTGCTGTAAGTAATACTATAACCGCGTTTCAGAAGTATCTCTGGGTCAGTGGCTTTCAATTTCTCTTCAATGATGGCTATGCGATGCCGTTCGGTCGTTATTCGTCGTTCTGCCAAGAGGGGGATGGAAGCGTTGAGGGCGGTGAGCTGTGTGCTCAGCGTGGACAGCCGTTGAAGGGTGTGGCGGACGATGCGGGACTGTGCGTCGTCGAGGGCAGAGAGCAGTTCCTGGGCCCTATCGATGAGCAGGGCTGCTGCGGCGGTAGGTGTCTTGACGCGAAGGTGGCTCACCATGTCGAGGATACACTCGTCGCGGTCGTGGCCAATGCCGGTGATGATGGGCAGGGGGAAGTTGGCAACGTTCTCGGCAAGTGCCAATGTGTCGAATCCCGACATATCGCTTGTTGCACCGCCACCGCGGATGATGACCACACAATCGAACTGAGAATTCTCCGTTTGCACCTGATAGATTTTCTCCAGCGCGGCGATGATGCTCTGTTCCACGCCTTCACCCTGCATCACGGCGGGGAACAGCTGCGTACGGAACGCAAAGGGAGAGTCGTTCAGCTGGGCGGCGAAGTCGCCATAGCCGGCGGCCGTCTGGCTGCTGATGACGGCAATGCGCAGGCAGAACAAAGGCAGCCGCAATTCGCGCTGTAGGTCGAAGATGCCTTCTTCCTTCAGTTGCTGGATGATCTCCTGTCGGCGTCGAGCCTGGTCGCCGAGGGTGTAGGTGGGGTCGATGTCGCTGACAATCCATGAAAAGCCAAAGGCTTCGTGGAACTGGGCACTAACCTTCAGCAGTACCTTCAGCCCGGGCACGAGCTGCTGTCCTGTCGTACGCTCGAAATAGGGACGTAGCATCTGCCAGCGTGAAGCCCAGCACTTGGCTGAGGCACGGGCCACAGGGGTCGCTCCCTGCTGGTCGCGCTCAATAAGTTCCATGTAGCAGTGACCGCGGCTCTCACGGCACTCTGACAGCTCGGCCTCTACCCAGTATTCGGCCGGGAGCTCCTTCTCCAGCGTGTTGCGGACAAGGTGGTTGAGCTGGTATAGCGACAAGCGCTGACTGCTGTTGTACATGTGTGCAAAGGTATGCATTTTTCCTGAAATGACCAAATGTGTGGTTAATTATTTGGCGGAATAAAAAATAATGTGTACCTTTGCCCTCTGATATGGATAATAAACAGGCAACACTCGAACTGGGTACTAAACCGGTAGGAAGACTGCTGTGGCAGTATGCCTTACCATCTATCGTGGCGATGTCGGCATCAAGTATGTACAATATCATTGACCGCGCATTCATCGGACAGGTGGTGGGCCCGGAGGCTATCGCTGGCTTAGGCATCACGTTCCCCTTTATGAACCTTAGTGCGGCTTTTGGTGCCGCCGTGGGCGTGGGCTCGTCGACGTGCATATCGGTGAAGCTGGGACAGCGCGATTACGAGACGGCGGGGCACCTGCTGGGCAACACGGTGACGCTGAACCTTCTCATAGGCTTTGCCTTCATGGCCGTCTGCCTGCTGTTCCTTGATCCCATCCTGATTTTCTTCGGCGCTTCGGAGGTGACCCTGCCCTATGCCCGTGAGTTCATGCAAGTGATTCTTGCCGGCAATATGGTTACGCATATGTATTTCGGCATGAACGCCGTGCTGCGCTCTGCGGGTAAACCGCGCCACGCCATGTATGCGACGCTGTTCACCGTGGCCATGAATATCGTTCTCATCGTCGCTTTTGTGTGGTGGTTCCGCTGGGGCATACGCGGTGCAGCACTAGCAACGGTAACCTCGCAGTCGTTGGCACTATGTTGGCAGATGTGGCTGTTCTCCGACAAGAACGAGCTGCTGCATCTGAAACGTGGTATCTACCGCCTGAAGGCACAGTTAGTAAGGAATATCATCGCCATTGGCATCTCGCCCTTCCTGATGCAGACGACATCGTGTGTCATCGTCATCTTCATGAACAACCAGTTCGTACGCTATGGCGGCGACATGGCCGTCGGTGCCTACTCGATAGCCAACTCGATGGTGATGGTCTTCTTCATGTTCGTGATGGGTATGATACAGGGTATGCAGCCTATCGTGGGGTATAACTTCGGAGCCGAGAAGTACGACCGTATGTTCCGTTGCTTGTGGCTCACCATCGCTGCGGCTACCGCCATCCTGCTTGTCGGCTGGTCGCTGTCGATGCTCTTCCCGCGGCAGATAGCACGCATCTTCACCACCGATGCGACGCTGCTCGAACTCTCGGCACGAGGCATCCGGCTCGATATGCTGGTGTTCTTCGTCGTGGGTTCCCAGGCTGTCATCACAAACTTTTTCCAGTGTATAGGAAGAGTGAAGGTGTCGATATTTCTCTCGCTGAGCCGCCAGCTCATCATACTCCTGCCGCTGGCCTACATTCTGCCGATGTGGTGGCAGCTGGATGGTGTGTGGTATGCTATGCCGCTGAGCGACTTCGGTTCGTTTGCTATGACTATTCCCATTCTATTGTGGTATCTGAAAGGACTTAAATCGAAGAACCTATGAATGATATGGAAAAGAAGATTATCATCAATGTAGGACGACAGCTGGGGTCGGGGGGACACGACATCGGACGGATGCTCGCGATGGACTTCGGTGCCCAATACTATGACCGCGAACTGCTGAACCTTGCGGCCAAGGAGTCGGGACTATCGGAGAAATTCCTGGCAAAGAACGACGAGCATCGTAGCATCATCCGCTCATTCCTTCACCTGCCGAGCGGACTGGGTACCAGTAGCGCATATAGCCGTCAAGGACTCTCCCAGGACTCGTTCTTCAAACTGCAGAGCGACGCCATCCGCAAGGCTGCAGCCGACCATTCGTGTGTCTTCGTCGGTCGTTGTGCTGACTATGTGTTGCGCGACATGGACAATGTGGTGAATGTGTTTGTGACGGCATCGATGGACTTCCGTATTGAGCAGGTCATGGCCAAGCGCGGCTTCTTCTCCAAAGTTGAGGCCCGCCGCTTCATTGAGCAGGGCGAGGCCGACCGTGCGTCCTATTACAACTATTATACCGGCAAGAAATGGGGCTATGCCGAGTCTTACGACCTCTGTGTCGACAGTAGCGTCCTGGGACTGATGCAGACGGAGAAGTTCATTGCCGAGTTTGTCAGGAAGAAGCTGAAACTATGAAGAAGATAGGCATATTGAGCGATACCCACTCGTACTGGGATGAGAAGTATCTGCACTACTTTGAGCCCTGCGACGAGATCTGGCACGCTGGCGACATTGGCAGCGTGGAGGTGGCTGAGCGGCTGGCGGCCTTCCGCCCGTTCCGTGCCGTCTGTGGAAACTGCGACGGTGGCGACCTACGCCTGATGTACCGCGAGCTGAACCGCTTCAAGTGCGAGGATGTCGATGTGCTCATCAAGCATATCGGCGGCTATCCCGGCAACTACGACGCCAGCGTCCGTTCGACACTCTTCGCCAACCCGCCGCAGCTGTTCATTGCCGGACACTCACATATATTAAAGGTGAAGTACGACAAGACGCTCAACCTGCTTCACATCAACCCCGGCGCTGCAGGTCTTCAGGGCTGGCACAAGGAACGAACGCTCATTCGCCTGACCATCGATGGGAGGGAGTTCAAGGACCTTGAGGTCATCACCCTTGGGGACTAAATCGATAATCATCAAACAGTCAATAAATCGTCAATCGTCAAATAGTAAATTGTAAAATCGTCAAATATGAGAACAATCGTCATTACCGGTGGAGCCGGGTTCATTGGCTCCCATGTTGTCCGTCTCTTCGTGAACAAGTACCCCGACTACCACATCATCAATCTCGATAAACTGACGTATGCCGGCAACCTGGCTAACCTCAAGGACATCGAGGACCGTCCCAATTACGAGTTTGTGAAAATGGACATCTGCGACTTCGACGCCTTTTACCAACTGATGCAGGACAAGAAGGTCGACGGCATCATCCACCTCGCTGCTGAGAGCCACGTCGACCGCTCCATCAAGGACCCGTTCACGTTTGCCAAGACGAACGTGATGGGAACGCTCAGCCTGCTGCAGGCCGCGAAGCTCTACTGGGAAAGCCTGCCCGAGAAGTACGAGGGCAAGCGCTTCTACCACATCTCGACGGACGAGGTGTATGGTGCCTTGGAGCTGACGCACCCTGAGGGCATCGAGCCACCGTTCACCACGACGGCCTCTTCTGCCGAGCACCACTTGGCCTATGGCGACAAGTTCTTCCTCGAGACCACGAAGTACAACCCCCACTCGCCGTACAGCGCCGCTAAGGCCAGCTCCGACCACTTCGTCCGCGCCTACCACGACACCTACGGGATGCCTGTCATCGTGACCAACTGTTCCAACAACTACGGACCCTATCAGTTCCCCGAGAAGCTGATACCGCTGTTCATCAATAACATTCGTCACCGCAAGCCGCTGCCCGTCTACGGCAAGGGCGAGAACGTGCGCGACTGGCTCTTCGTCGAGGACCACGCCCGCGCCATCGACCTCATCTTCCATGAGGGCAAGATTGCCGAGACCTACAATATCGGCGGCTTCAACGAGTGGAAGAACATCGATATCATCAAGGTGGTCATCAAGACCGTCGACCGTCTGTTGGGTCGTAAGGAGGGCGAGGACATGGACCTCATCACCTTCGTCACCGACCGTGCCGGACACGACCTGCGCTACGCCATCGACTCCAGCAAGCTCCAGCGTGAACTCGGCTGGGAGCCCTCGCTCCAGTTCGAGGAGGGAATAGAAAAGACCGTCCTCTGGTATCTCGACAATCAGGAGTGGCTCGACAACGTCACATCCGGTGACTACCAGAAGTACTACGATAATATGTACGCTAACCGATAAAAAACAATGGCTATGAAGAAAATTTTGCTGTTAGGCTCAGGCGAACTGGGCAAGGAGTTCGTGATTGCCGCCAAGCGCGCAGGCGCCTATGTGGTGGCTTGTGACCGTTATAACGATGCACCCGCCATGCAAGTGGCCGACGAGCGCGAGGTGTTCTCGATGCTCGACGGCGATGCCCTGACGGCGGCTGTCAAGAAGCACCAGCCCGACATCATCGTGCCGGAGATTGAGGCTATCCGTACGGAACGCCTGTTCGATTTCGAGAAAGAGGGTATTCAGGTCGTGCCGTCGGCACGTGCCGTCAACTTCACGATGAACCGCCGCGCCATCCGCGACCTCGCCTCCCGCGACCTCGGCCTGCGTACGGCGAAGTATTTCTATGCCAAGACGTTCGACGAGTTCAAGAAGGCTGCCGACGAGATTGGCTTCCCCTGCGTCGTGAAGCCCCTGATGTCGTCCAGTGGCCACGGACAGAGCTACGTCCATAACGACGACGAGCTGGAACAGGCCTTCCGCGAGGCTATGGAAGGCTCGCGTGGCGACGTGAAGGAGGTGATCATCGAGGAGTTCATCGACTTCGAGTCCGAGTTCACGCTGCTGACGGTCACACAGAAGAACGGCCCCACGCTGTTCTGCCCGCCCATCGGACACGTGCAGAAGGGTGGCGACTACCGCGAGTCCTGGCAGCCCTATCAGATCAGCGACGAGGCCCTGAAGCAGGCACAGTCCATGGCCGACCAGGTGACGCGTGCGCTGACAGGTGCCGGCATCTGGGGTGTGGAGTTCTTCCTGACGCGTCAGGGTGAGGTCATCTTCTCCGAGCTCTCGCCGCGTCCCCACGACACGGGTATGGTGACGCTGGGCCACACCACGAACCTCTCGGAGTTCGAGCTCCACTTCCGCGCTGTCATGGGACTGCCCATCGCTGGCATCCATCTGGAGCACGCCGGTGCCTCGGCCGTCATTCTCTCACCCGAGGAGAAGGTGGGACCGCTGGACTACAACCTCGTCGATGCCCTGAAAGAGGACCGCACGCGCATCCGCATCTTCGGTAAGCCCGAGGCCCACGTCGGACGCCGCATGGGTGTCGTCCTCTGCTATGGTGAGCTGGGCGATGATGTCAATGCCCTGCGCGACAAGGCTAAGCGCCTGGCGAAGACCGTCCTGGGAACCGAACCATACATGAAGAAATGATAGGACAGCTGATAGACCTTCCGAAAATTACCGATCCGCGAGGCAACCTTACTTTCGCCGAGGCGCAGTCGATGGTGCCGTTTGACATCAAACGGGCTTACTGGGTATACGACGTGCCGGGAGGCGAGAGTAGGGGAGGCCACGCCCACAAGCGGCTGAAGCAGTTCGTCATCGCCCTCAGCGGCTCGTTCACCGTCACCCTCGACAATAGTCGGGAGCGGACGACGGTGTTGCTGAACCACCCCTGGCAGGGACTGCTCATCGACACCAATACCTGGCGCACCCTCGACGACTTCTCCAGCGGAGCCGTCTGCCTCGTCCTGGCCTCGGAACATTACGAGGAAGATGATTACATCTACGACTACGACGAATTCCTGAAATACATCGGATGTTCGAGATAAGACGTTACACCCCTGACTGCGTCGACGAGTGGAACCAGTTCGTGGCCGAGTCGAAGAACGGTACGTTCCTCTTCGACCGCCGCTATATGGACTACCATCAGGACCGCTTCCGTGACCACTCGCTGATGTTCTATCAGGATGGACGGCTGTTGGCCGTGCTACCCGCACATGTCGACGGCGACACCCTCTATACGCATCGTGGACTGACCTACGGCGGACTGGTGATGAGCCCCCGGCTGACCATCGTCGAGACGCTAGCGCTGTTCCGCGAGCTGAACGCGATGCTGCGCTTTGAGGGTCTGAAGCACGTCATCTACAAGGCAGTTCCGTGGATTTACCACCGTCTGTCGGCTGAGGAGGATCTTTACGCCCTCTACCACGAGTGTCACGCCCGCATCGTGGCCCGCGACTACTCCACCAACATCTTCCTCGGTGCCGGAATGCGCTGGGAACGTGTACGCCGTCGTGGCGTCGTTCGTGCCCAGCGGGCAGGCATCACCGTCGAACACAGCGACAGCTTTGCTGACTTCTGGCGCGTGCTCTCCGACAACCTTGGCACGAAGTATGGCATTCGTCCCGTCCACACGCTCGCAGAGATAGAATTGCTTCACGGCCGATTCCCCGACAACATCGTGCTCTATCAGGCCGTCCGCGACGGTCAGGTGCTGGGCGGCGTGGTGCTCTACCTCTCGCCGCCGGTGGTCCATGCGCAGTACAGTTCCGCCACTCCCGAGGGCAAGAGCCTGGGGGCCATCGATGCTATCTACGAACGCATCATGCACCACGACTACAAGGACTGGCCCTATTTCGACTTCGGCCGCTCCACGGAGAACCCCGACGGTAGCGGACTCAACGAGGCGCTGGTGTTCCAGAAAGAAGGGTTTGGTGCCCGCGGACTCTGTTACGATATCTACGAATGGGATTTGTAAGTCATCAGTCACCTCTCAACCATCTATGACCTTCAACTCCTGGCCGTTCCTGTTCTTCCTGCCCATGACATTGCTCCTCTACTGGAGCTTGTCGCGCCGTTTGCGGTGGCAGAACCTCTTTCTGGTGGCTGCCAGTTACGTGTTTTACGGGTGGTGGGATTACCGGTTCCTGCTGCTGATTCTCGTCACCACCCTGAGCAGCTACGCCAGCGCACTACTGCTTGAACAACAGACCCAACGCCAAAGCCGTCGTATGACGGTGGCAGCGAACCTGGTGCTGAACCTTGGAATCCTGGCCTGCTTCAAGTATTTCAACTTTTTTGCCGATACGCTACAGGACATGGCTGCCTCCGTCGGACTCTCGCTCGACGTGCCAACGCTACGACTGATACTCCCTGTGGGCATCAGTTTCTATACTTTCCAGTCGCTGAGCTACACCATCGATGTCTATCGGCGCAAACTGCCCGCAACACGCGACATCGTGGCATTCATGGCATATATCAGCTTCTTCCCCCAGCTGGTGGCGGGCCCCATCGAACGCGCTACCGACCTCCTGCCGCAGATGCTCCGCCAGCGACGGTTCGACTATGATGAGGCTGTCGACGGACTGCGACAGATGCTCTGGGGATTCTTCAAGAAAATGGTCATCGCAGACACCTGTGCGCTGGCCGTCAACCAGATTTGGGATAGTTGGCAGGAGGCCAACAGCCTGACACTCTTCGTGGGGATGCTGCTCTTCACATTCCAGATATACTGCGACTTCTCAGGCTACTCCGACATCGCCATCGGCACAGCACGACTCTTTGGCATCCGACTGTGCGACAACTTCCGGCTACCATACTTCTCGCGTAACGTGGCAGAGTTCTGGCGACGCTGGCACATCTCGCTGATGACGTGGTTCCGCGACTATCTCTACATCCCACTCGGCGGCAGTCGCGTCTCGCACCTCGTCACCGTCCGCAACATCTTCATTGTCTTTGCACTCAGCGGATTATGGCATGGTGCCAATTGGACGTTCGTCGCATGGGGACTCTACAGCGCCGTCCTACTGTCGCTGGCTGTTATCCGCTCAAGCACAAAGCCATCGCGCCACGAGGCCCTGCATCGGGCAAAACCGGCCACCAAGCCGTCCCTACGAGACATACCGAAAGTCCTGCTCACATTCCTGCTGATGGCTATTGGATGGGTGCTGTTTCGCTCAGCCACCATCGGCGAGGCCGTCGGCTACTTGACTCATATAATCACCAGCCCTGTGCCGCTGGCCCCGTGTCCCGTGGGCAAACTGGCCCTGCTTTGGTGTCTGCTACTGCTCCTCGTCGAGTGGTGGCAGCGCGACCGTCGCCACGTCCTCCAACTCCCTGACAACGGCCTTTTCCGCCATCGTGCCCTCCGCTGGATGGTCTACTACCTGCTCATCCTGCTCATCGTACTCATGCACGGCGAAGAGCAGACGTTTATCTATTTCCAATTCTGAGACATGAAGAAGTTCCTTGTCAAAACCTTGCTGTTCCTACTGCCCGTCGTCCTGCTCCTGGCGGCCATGGAGCTTTACGTGCGCCGACAGCCAAACACCTACCGGCAGAAAGACGAGTGGATGACGGCACATGCCCAGGATGTCGAGATACTGATGCTCGGCAATTCACACGGATTCTATGGTCTCCGCCCGGACTGTTTCCAGCGCAAGGCATATAACCTCTGTCAGGTCTCACAGTCGTTGGAGTACGACGAGTACCTGCTCCTGCACTATGCACCGCTTTACAAGCGACTGACGGACGTCCTGCTCATCGTCGACCATTCTGGTTTTTTCGATCTGCCGCTGGAGCAGACCGAACGTTTCCGGTGCACCTACTACCGACTCTATATGGACTGTCCCAAACACCCCCTCTGGAGCCGTTATGGCTTTGAACTCTCAGATATGAGTGCCGTGAAGGAAAAACTCGCCAAGGAGACCACGCTTTGTGACAGTACGGGATGGAATCCTGCCTATACCGTCGACAGACGGGATGCCGACTACCTCTCCGACGACAATGTCGCCACGGCTGCCGAACGCCACCGCTGCAAGGACTGGGATGTCGCTGCCGAGAACCGCCGTACCCTACAGCGCATAGCCCGCTGGTGCCGAGACCACCACCTGTGTCTGCTGCTGCTCCAGGCTCCCGTTACCCAGGCCTACCGCCAACGGATAGCACCCCACCAGCAGGAGTACCTCCGCAAGAGCGTGGAGAGCACCGGTGCTGCCGTCGCCGACTACACCGCCGATCCTCGTTTCACCGACAACGACTTCTTCGATCCAGACCACCTGACGGACGCAGGAGCAGCGAAGTGGTCACGCATTCTTGCCACCCGCTTCTAAGGCCATCTGTTTTGCAATAAGTGCCACCTATTAAATAATAAGAGCCACTTATTCTAAAATAAGTGGCGGGTATTGTGGTATCAATGACAAATGACAGAATGACAGTTTTGAAATGAGGGGTACTCAACATGTTTTTTCAGAATTCGAGAAAATAAGCAGTTAACAATTGTATATTTATTATAAACATATACACATATATAAATATATATACATTTCTATTTTAATAGAAATCTCATTCCGACCCAACAACCCCTTTTGTTTGAAACTGTCATTCTGTCATTTGTCATTGTGTCTTTCCCTGTATAGTGTTGACTCCCTCAGAGCCTTGATTTGTTACTGTTTTGTTAATTACTGTTTATTATACTGATTTTGTTGACTTATCTCTCTGAT
>JAEEGG010004268.1_pt1 | contig 34778 bp, 25 predicted proteins | sample 9134161 | NCBI WGS metagenome assembly JAEEGG01 (sample SAMN16246543, study PRJNA631951) | gut metagenome | biome: gut microbiome; feature: rumen; material: CR-attached | host: Bos | place: Iran: Karaj | collected 2018-10
TTCCCTGAACCTGATCCTGACCTCCAACGTATGGCAGCAGGACCACAACGGATTTACCCATCAGGATCCCGGATTTATGGATCACATCGCTAATAAGAAGGCAGACGTGGTACGCATCTATCTTCCCCCCGATGCTAACTGCTTGCTTTCCTGCTTCGATCACTGCATCCGTTCCAAGAACTACGTGAACGTAATCGTAGCCTCTAAGCATCCCAGCCATCAGTGGCTGACCATGGAGCAGGCCGTTAAGCATTGCACCCAGGGTATCGGTATCTGGGATTGGGCAAGCAACGACCAGGGCGAGGAGCCTGACGTAGTACTTGCTTGCTGCGGTGATACGCCTACCAAGGAAGCATTGGCAGCAGTTACCATTCTTCGTGACAATCTGCCTGAAGTAAAGATCCGTTTCGTGAACGTAGTTGACCTGATGAAGCTTGAGCCTCATACCAAGCATCCTCATGGTCTGACCGACGTAGATTACGATGCATTGTTCACCAAGGACAAGCCCATCGTCTTCGCGTTCCATGGTTATCCTACCCTGGTTCACGAGCTGACCTACAACCGTCACAACCGCAACCTTTCCGTACACGGTTATCAGGAAGAGGGTACCATTACGACTCCTTTCGACATGAGAGTGCAGAACGAGATCGACAGATTCCATCTGGTAATGGATATCATCAATCACCTGCCTCAGCTTGGCAACCGCGGCGCATATCTGCTTCAGCAGATGAGAGACACGCTCGTTGCTCATGATCAGTACATCGCTGAGTACGGCATGGATCTTCCCGAGGTGCGTGAGTGGACCTGGCATTTACCTGAGAACAAATAATTTTTTATATATCCTTCCTTTAATGGAACCCGCGTCTTTCCGGCGCGGGTTCTTATATTGCAATTTTCGCCCTTTTATGCTAAAATTGTCTGAGAATTATGAAATAATTCTCAGATCCCGAAGCGATAGCGAGGGACGTGCCAAAGGGCACGCCAAATTGTCTGACAACAAAATTTCTGAAACAAAAACCGAAAAAAACGAGGCGGGAATCATTATGTTGAATGGCAGAAAATTGAAAATTGGATGGCTCTGTGCCCTGGCTTGCATGGTGCCCTTGATCATCTCTTCCGTAAGTACCATTACGACGCTTTTGATGCGCTCAAAACAGTCCTGCGAGGAGAGCGTGTACCGGCAGATGGATCTGATTTTGGATGACCGCATTGCGGCAATCCAGAATTACATCGACGGCGCAGAAACCTATTTGAGACAGTATGGCACGGCCCCCGTGATTCAGGAGATGCTTGTGGCGTTAGACCGCGGGGAGAAGGTAAAATATGAAGAATTTCAGAGGCGGGCGCAGGCTTATACGGAGGAATATTTTAAGAATCTGAACGGCTGGGAGGGCGTTTACGCGAGCAACTGGGATACGGTGGTTCAGGTACATTCCAACAAGTCAGCCGTAGGAATGCAGACGAGAAAGGGAGATGACCTGAAACCCTATCGTGCAACGATGACGAATGCGGCGGACGGTTTTTTTGACGGCGGAGCCTTCGTTTCACCCGCTTCGCAGAAAATGATCCTGAATCTGCGGCAGGTGATCAAGGATGATCAGGGGAAGCCCATAGGACTGATCGGCGGCGGACCATTCCTGACGGAGCTTGGCAGTGAGCTGGCAGACGTAAAGGAAGGCGAGCTGGTGGGTGCCACCTTTATTCTTGCAGATTACGAGCAGGGAATCTACGTACTGTCCAACGATGAGCGATATGGCAGCTGTGAACCCATATCGCAGGAAGAACATGTGCGACTGATCGAGGAAATTAAGCAATCGGGCAAGGATCTGCAGGACTTTTATCAATTGGATGGCAGGAAATCCATCGTAACCATGAAAATGATGCCGAATTATAACATGGTTCTGATCATGTATCGATCCGTGAACGGCATATATGACAGCGTAAAGAAGACAAATATGGGAACGGTCATGGTAAACGTAGTGATCTTCGTTGTCTGTCTGGTGCTGATCATATTCCTGATGATTTTGGTTAATCAAAGATGCGATAGATTTGTTAAGGTTGTGGAGCAGATGGCGGACGGTGACGTCAAGGTAGAGGTGCCGGAGGACTTTATTCTTGATGAGCTGAGCAAAATCGCAGGTGCCGTTGAGAGACTGCGGGAAAAGCTGAGTACAACGGTTGATCAGATCCGGAACGAGGTTGGCTTTGTTGCACAGACGACGGATGAAGTGAATGACATGATCAACGCGAGCAACGAATCCACCAGCAGAGTGTCTGTTGCCGTGAATGAATTGTCTCTGGCATCTAGCCAGATGGCGGAGGACGTGCAGGAAGTCAATACGCAGATTGGCGTCATGAGCGATAACATCAATGATATAGTGAATGCCGTTGATTCCTTAAGCAAATCCGCAAAGGAAATGGATAAGGCAAATGATGACGCCGCAAATTATATCACTTCGATGGAAAGAAGCTCGAATCAGTCAGCAGATTACATTCGCAACGTAAATGAGCAGATCCGCAATACAAATACGGCCGTTGGCAAGATTTCTGAAGCCATTGACATGATCAAGGAAATCGCGGATCAGACGAACCTGCTTTCACTGAATGCTTCCATTGAGGCGGCGCGTGCGGGAGAAGCAGGAAAGGGCTTTGCAGTCGTTGCTGAGGAGATTAAGAAGCTTGCGGATCAGAGTAATGACAGTGCCGTTGAAATTCAGATGATTGCTGAGGAAATCATTACGAAGTCCTCCGGAACGATGGCACTTTCTAAGGACGTTGAGAAGTCATTGGAGCAGGAGAAGGGAATTCTGACGGAGACGAAGAATTGCTTCGCAACGTTGTCGAGTGAGATTACGAGGTCCGTGGACGAGATCGAAAGCATCAGCGCCAAGACAGTATCGCTTGAGGGCATTCGCAATGACATCATCGACAAGGTGACGAGCCTGTCCGCAATCTCGCAGGAAAACACGGCCTCCAATGAAGAGGTATCAAACTCCATGAAGAGCATTGTGGAGAACATCGAAGTCATCAATGAGCAGGTCAACGAACTCAACAAGATGTCCGTGATGCTTGACAAGACGATGGATTTCTTTAAGGCTTAGATAGGGGTCGGGGACTGGGGATGTTGGTCAAGGTCAGAACTCGGGGCGAGGTTTGGATTGTCTTTCTGGTAACCTTTTAACCCAGAAAGATAATCCAAACCTTCCCCTCGAGAAACTTGTTAGTTGAGACATATGCCCAGTCCCCTCGAGAAATTTGGCTGGATAAGATGCATTCCCAGTCCCCTCGAGAATCTGACTCTTGCGGAAATGAATCATGGAAAAAACGGATCATGAAGAGGTGCTTCATGATCCGTTTTGTAATTTCAAGAAATCTCGAATTGCTTAGTAAGGTATCTGTAAGATTTCGAAAGGATTAATCTACTTTGGGCAGGGTGGAGAGGTACTTTGCAATCTCCTCGTCGGTGGGAATATAGTCAGTCATGGTGCCGTCGTTGTAGTTCTTGTAAGCGTACATATCGAAGTAGCCGGTACCCGTAAGGCCGAAGACGATGTTCTTCTCTTCGCCAGTTTCCTTGCACTTCAGGGCCTCGTCGATGGCAACCTTGATGGCATGGCTGCTTTCGGGTGCGGGAAGAATGCCTTCCACGCGGGCGAAGGTGGTTGCTGCCTCAAATACGGAGGTCTGCTCTACGCTGCGAGCCTTGATCAGACCCTGATCGTACAGCTCAGAAACGACTGAGCTCATGCCATGATAACGAAGACCGCCGGCATGATTTGCGGAAGGAATGAAGCTGCTGCCAAGGGTGTACATCTTTGCAAGAGGACAAACCTTTCCGGTATCGCAGAAGTCGTAAGCATATTTACCACGAGTCAGACTCGGGCAGGAAGCAGGCTCAACGGCAATGATTTCGTAATTTGCCTCGCCGCGGAGCATCTCGCCAACGAACGGGGAGATCAGTCCGCCAAGGTTGGAACCGCCTCCGGCACATCCGATGATGGTGTCAGCCTTGATGCCATATTTCTTCAGTGCCGTGCTGGTCTCAAGACCGATCACGGACTGATGAAGGAGTACCTGCGACAAAACGGAGCCGAGCACGTAACGATAGCCCTCCTGGGTCGTAGCTGCTTCCACTGCCTCAGAGATCGCACATCCAAGGCTTCCCGTCGTACCAGGGAACTCAGCGTTAATCTTGCGTCCGATATTGGTATTCATGGAAGGAGAAGGAGTTACCTTTGCACCATAGGTTCTCATGACCTCACGGCGGAAGGGCTTCTGCTCATAGGAGCATTTTACCATGTATACCTGGCAGTCCAGTCCGAAATAGGAGCATGCCATGGAAAGTGCAGTACCCCACTGACCCGCGCCGGTTTCTGTCGTCACGCCTTTAAGACCCTGCTTCTTAGCATAATAGGCCTGAGCGATTGCGGAATTCAGTTTGTGGCTTCCAGAGGTGTTGTTACCCTCAAACTTGTAGTAGATGTGCGCAGGTGTCTGAAGCTTTTCCTCCAGGCAGTAAGCACGAACCAGGGGTGAGGGACGATACATGCGGTAGAAATTACGGATCTCTTCGGGAATCTCAATATAGGGAGTCGTGTCATCCAGCTCCTGCTTTGCCAGCTCCTCGCAAAAGATGGGAGTGAGGTCCTCTACCGTCACGGGCTTAAGTGTTCCGGGATGCAGGATGGGAGCGGGCTTTTTCTTCATGTCCGCGCGTACGTTGTACCACTCTTTGGGCATTTCGTTTTCTTCCAAATAAATCTTGTAGGGAATCTTGCTCATCGATTTTCCTCTTTTCTCTTTGATAATCATGTTGGAAAGACATTTACTTCCGTGCCGTTTCCAAACCTTAAAAGCTATCATAACATATTTTTTCTTCCGTGACAAATATTTTTCTTGCCATATAGACGCAAGAAGCATTTCATTCTTTTGCGCGTGCAATCTGGCATGCCTTCGTGATTTACTGAACGGCTTGTCATTAGGCTGCCTGCAGTGTTGGGGATTGCATGATGATCAGCAACATGAGAAAAAAACCGTACAATCCATGTCGCTTGGGATTGTACGGTGATTATGCTTGAAGAGATTCTGTTTGGGGATCACTTAACAGGTATTCGACGGTCGTGTCTAAGATCCTTGCAAAGATCTTGACTTCGTAATCTGCTACGAAACGCGTGCCACGCTCAAGCTTCACAATGGCGGTCTCCGTAATCTTGTCGTAGCCCTCCAACTGCGCTTTTATGGCAAGCTGTGCCTGTGTCAGGTGTTTCGCTTTTCGCAGTTCACGAATACGAATGCCACAGACATTCTTACGATTGTCGTTATACCAAAAAGATTTCATGGAATACCCCGTCTTTGAAAGGATATAGTAAAGAGTTGTCAGCTTTATTATATATTCCGTGCATGACGTGAAAATGCTTGTTAAGCAACTTTCGCGATAAAAATGTTTAACAAGCATAATATACGACGGAAACTTTTCTTTTATTCGATTCTAAGAATTTGCTAGTATTTTGAAAAAAAATATGTTATAGTAATAAATTGAGTAATGGTACGCCATGGAAATAAATACATTCTAGGGAGGTTCTAACATGTCGCAGAGAACAGATATACACAAGGTACTAATTATCGGCTCCGGCCCCATCATCATTGGACAGGCTTGTGAGTTTGACTATTCAGGAACGCAGGCTTGTAAGGCGCTGAAAAAGCTCGGTTATGAGATCGTACTGGTGAATTCCAACCCCGCAACGATCATGACGGATCCCGAGACCGCAGACGTAACTTATATTGAGCCCCTGAACAAGGAGCGTTTGGAGCAGATCATTGCGAAGGAGCACCCCGATGCATTGCTTCCGAACCTGGGCGGTCAGTCTGGACTGAATCTCTGTGCAGAGCTTGCAAGTGCAGGAATTCTTGATAAGTATAACATGAAGGTCATCGGCGTTCAGGTAGATGCCATTGAGCGTGGTGAGGACCGAATTGAATTCAAAAATGCCATGAATGAGCTTGGCATCGAGATGGCGCGCAGTGAGGTTGCTTACTCCGTTGACGAGGCACTTGCGATTGCTGACAAGTTAGGATACCCGGTGGTTCTTCGTCCGGCCTATACCATGGGTGGTGCCGGCGGCGGACTTGTATATAATAAGGACGAGCTGAAGACGGTTTGTGCAAGAGGTCTGCAGGCCAGCCTGGTAGGACAGGTTCTGGTTGAGGAGTCCATCCTCGGCTGGGAGGAGCTGGAGCTGGAGGTTGTTCGTGATGCGGACAACAATCTCATCACCGTTTGCTTCATCGAGAACATCGATCCCATGGGCGTACACACGGGAGATTCCTTCTGTGCAGCTCCCATGCTGACAATTTCGAAGGAGCTGCAGGCAAGACTGCAGGATTATGCATACCGCATTGTTGAATCCGTTCAGGTCATCGGCGGTACGAACGTACAGTTTGCGCATGATCCCGTAAGCGACAGAGTCATCGTTATTGAGATTAACCCTAGAACCTCTCGTTCCTCCGCTCTGGCATCCAAGGCAACCGGCTTCCCGATCGCGCTTGTCAGCGCCATGCTGGCATCTGGACTGAAGCTCTCCGAGATCCCTTGCGGAAAGTACGGAACGCTGGACAAGTATGTTCCTGACGGAGATTATGTTGTAATTAAGTTTGCCCGCTGGGCATTTGAAAAGTTCAAGGGCGTTGAGGACAAGCTTGGCACCCAGATGCGCGCCGTTGGCGAGGTCATGAGCATCGGTAAGAACTACAAGGAAGCCTTCCAGAAGGCCATCAGAAGCCTTGAGACCGGTCGCTATGGACTTGGTCATATCGCTAAATTAGAGGCAAAGACGAAGGATCAGCTGCTGAACATGCTGGCAACGCCTTCCAGTGAGCGTCACTTTGCCATGTATGAGGCACTCAAGAAGGGTGCAACCGTGGACGAGCTGCATGAGATCACCCATGTAAAGAAGTATTTCATCGAGCAGATGAAGGAGCTGGTGGAAGAGGAGCAGGCACTTACGGCATGCAAGGGCAGCCTTCCCGCAGACGCAGCTTTGATTCAGGCAAAGAAGGATGGTTTCTCCGATAAGTACTTAAGCATTCTGCTTGGCATTCCTGAGGCAGACATTCGAAATAAGAGAATTGCACTTGGCGTAGAGGAGACCTGGGAGGGCGTACACGTCAGCGGAACGCAGGACAGCGCATATTACTTCTCAACCTACAATGGAACGGACAAGAACCCCATCCGCGACGAAAAGCCGAAGGTCATGATCCTTGGCGGCGGCCCGAATCGAATCGGACAGGGTATCGAGTTCGACTACTGTTGTGTACATGCATCCCTGGCACTCAAAAAGCTTGGCTTCGAAACCATTATCGTAAACTGCAACCCTGAGACCGTGTCCACTGACTATGACACCTCCGACAAGCTGTATTTTGAGCCGCTGACCCTGGAGGATGTTCTCAGCATCTATAAGAAGGAAAAGCCCGTTGGCGTAATAGCACAGTTTGGTGGCCAGACACCCTTAAATCTTGCATCCGACCTGGAGAAGAATGGCGTGAAGATCCTTGGAACCTCACCCGCCGTGATTGACCTGGCAGAGGACAGAGACCTCTTCCGTGCAATGATGGATAAGCTGGAGATTCCGATGCCTGAATCTGGCATGGCTACGACCGTGGAAGAGGCGCTGGAGGTTGCGCATAAGATTGGCTTCCCCGTTATGGTTCGTCCTTCCTATGTCCTTGGCGGACGCGGCATGGAGGTCGTATATGATGACGTAAACCTTACGAGCTACATGAATGCAGCCGTTGGCGTAACGCCTGACAGACCGATTCTGATCGACAGGTTCCTCAATCATGCGACCGAGTGTGAGGCAGACGCCATCAGCGACGGAACACATGCATTCGTTCCTGCGGTCATGGAGCACATTGAGCTTGCAGGCGTTCACTCCGGAGACTCTGCTTGTATCATTCCTTCCAAGCACATCTCCGATAAAAACGTTGAAATCATTAAGGAATACACAAGAAAGATTGCAGAGGAGATGCACGTTCGCGGTTTGATGAACATGCAGTATGCAATTGAAAACGATAAGGTATACGTACTCGAGGCAAATCCTCGTGCATCCCGTACCGTTCCGTTGGTATCCAAGGTTTGCAATATCCGCATGGTACCGATTGCGACCGAGATCATTACGGAGGAAATCACGGGCCGTCCTTCTCCCGTACCCGCATTGAAGGAGCAGGCCATTCCTTATTATGGCGTCAAGGAGGCAGTGTTCCCGTTCAACATGTTCCCGGAGGTTGACCCGATCCTTGGGCCCGAGATGCGTTCCACCGGTGAAGTGCTTGGCCTTTCCAAGTCTGTTGGTGAAGCATTCTTTAAGGCACAGGAGGCTACGCAGACGAAGCTTCCTCTTGGCGGAACCGTGCTGATCAGCGTAAACCGCAAGGATAAGGCGGAAGTCGTTGACATCGCTAAGATCTTTAACGAGGCTGGCTTTAGAATTGTTGCAACGGGAAACACCTGTGATCTGATCACGGCAGCAGGCATCCCTGCAGAGAAGGTGAAGAAGCTCTACGAAGGCAGACCGAACATTCTCGACATGATCACCAACGGCGAGATCGACCTGATCGTGAACTCGCCCATCGGTGCAGACAGCGTACATGACGACTCTTACCTGCGTAAGGCAGCCATCAAGGGCAAGATCCCTTACATGACGACCATTGCTGCAGCAAGGGCAACGGCAGAGGGAATCCTTTACGTGCAGAAGGCTGGTCGGGGCGAGGTTCACTCCCTGCAGAGCCTGCATTCCATGATTAAGGATAAGTAAAGTTTATAAAAAAGAATAATGCCGATCTTAATCAGATATGGAAGAGACGGCATGAGAAAGAAAGAATAATTAAAGCCTTCCCCCTGGGGGGAAGGTGCCTGCGAAGCAGGCGGATGAGGGGAGAAAGCGCCATGGTTCAAGATTTAATAGAGCTTTGCAAGGAAAGAGGCCCAAAGATTTACATACAGACGCATAATTTCCCGGATCCAGACGCGATTGGATCTGCCTTTGGACTACAAAGACTCCTGGAGCATTTCGGCATTGAGCCAACGCTCTGTTATGCGGGACGGATTGATAAGCTGAGCACCTCCAGAATGCTGGATGAATTTGGCATCAAGATCTTTTCCTATGATGAGATCAAGGAAGACATGCTTGAAACGGATCCGATTATCTGCGTGGACAGCCAGAAAAATGGCGGTAATATTTTGGATTTCATCGGAGATGAGGTGGCATGTATTGATCACCATCCGACCTTTGTGGAAGAGAAGTACTACTACAAGGACGTGCGGATTACGGGTGCGTGCGCGACGCTGATTACTGGTTATTACATGGATTTGGGAATTACGCCTGAAGAAAACGTAGCATCCGCGTTATTATATGGCTTGAAGATGGATACGATGCAATTTTCCAGAGGCGTGACGGAGCTGGACATTGCGGCACTTCGTTTCCTGTTCCCGCTTCATAATAAGGCGAAGATCACGAGGCTTGAGCAGAATACCATGGCATTCCGTGATTTGAAGGCTTATGGTGCTGCCATTGAACACATTACGGTCTATGAGCGCTTTGGTTACACCGTTATTCCCTTTGCCTGCCCGGATGCTTTGATTGCAACGCTGGCAGATTTTATTCTGGACTTGGACGAGGTAGAGGTTGCCGTGGTGATTTCCGTGAGAGACGATGGCTTAAAGCTTTCCGTTCGTTCCGAGATCGAAAAGGTTCACGCAGGATATCTGATTCGAGATGCCATCGAAGGAATGGGGAATGGCGGCGGACATGCCTCCATGGCTGGCGGTTTCATCCCCATGAAGAACGTGGAACCGATGGGAACCTATTACGAAGTTGCCATCCGTGAGAAATTCATGAACGTGCTGGAGAAGATGGGATATCTCAAGGCTTAGGAAGATAAGCCGCAGGTTACCGTTTACGACAAAGAGAATACTGTTAGCGACAAAAAATCATCTACTTTTCATTTTCGTGTTATAACAAAACCAACGAAAGGGAACACGAAAACAGAAAAGAGGTGATTTTTTTGTTGGCTGCAAATTATGTGAAAGGCGGAAGGGTCGTAGAGATAAAAGAAAGACATTTGGCTAAGATCTTTGCGGATCCAGATTCTGTTTTATCGAAGGAACTGGAGAAGCCTCCAAAGGACATGGAGGAGTTCCGAAAGGAATGCAGGGAACTTCTTAGAAGAAAAGGAAAGAGAGGAATAAAGCAATGAAAAAGGCAGTAAAGAGTGTGGTAATTTGTTTGTTGTTTGTGGCTTTGTATTTTGGAATCCAATTTGTGGTGAGCGGTGTTGTCAATGGCGTGATGGATTATCAGGAGATTGTAAAAATGCAGGCGGAAGGCTTTGAAATCAACACGCAGGAAGGTGCAGAGGAATATGCTCGCAGGGCAGCGCAGGTATTATCTTCCACCATGGGAATGGTTAACTTTATCGCATCCGTGATCGCCTCCGGCATCTTTGTGGGGATGGCGGTAAGCAACCGGAAACGCGCAGCCAAAAAGGAGGGAATCACTGAGAATCGGGCACAGCGCTGGAGTAAGGCAGTGGAAGAGCTGGGACTGAGAAAGATCACCCTTCGCAAGACGCTGCTTGCAGTGTTGGCAGGTATTGGAATGACGGCACTTATCCAGGGCGTATTGTCCGTGATTCCCTTCCCGGAATGGCTCATGCAGTCTTATTCCTCGGCTTCCGCACCTATCTCCGGAATGAATCTGATCGGACAGCTGATCGGTATCGTGCTGGCTCCGGCAGTGGCGGAAGAGCTGCTCTTTAGGGGAATTGTGCTTGGAAGGCTGAAGAAGGTAATGCCCGCATGGGCTGCAGTGCTCCTCAGCGCCCTCCTGTTTGGGCTGGTACACGGAAATCTGCTCTGGATCTGCTATACCCTCGTCATGGGTGTGCTGGTTGCCCTGATCGATCTGAAATATGAATCCATTCTGCCCGGAATGATCATGCACTTTATCTTTAATCTGTCCGGAGTACTGATGTCTGGTCTGATGTTGCCCTACGTGGTTTATTTTGGATTTATCCTGATCGGTCTCGGCTGCCTTGCTTTTACTTTGACAGGCAGGGATCTGAAGGGAGAAGGCAGACTGGCTGCCATTTAAGAATTTTAGGTGGTTTCAGGGGGCGGGCCGTTTGACCCGTCCTTGCCATGTGGGAGATTTAGAGATATACTATAGGAAAATGAAATACGCCGTATGGCTCGCTGGGGGAATGTATGAGAATTGCAGTTTGTGATGATGAAGATAGATGTAGATCCGATATCCGGGGGCATATCGATAAAATATTTGGGAGTCTTGACGTGATCGTGGACAGCTTTTCCGGTGGAAAAGAATTGCTTGCAAGGTTTAGGGCACATCCCTATGACCTTGTGTTTCTGGATATTGAGATGCCCGGGATGGATGGGATCACGCTGGCTAAGGAGCTTCGGGCGATCAGCGACCAGGTATTTATTGTATTTCTCACGGGGCACGTGGAGTACGCCCTGGAGGGCTATGAAGTGAACGCTCTCCGATATCTCACAAAGCCGGTGAAGGAGGAGAAGCTCCGGGAAGTGCTTACCTATGTATCGGAGAAATTGTCCGCCAAGCGGCAGATCATGTTAAAGACGGAGGGGGAGGAGGTCTTTGTGAATGTCAGTGACATCCTCTATTTCGAGGCCCAGGATCAGTATGTGATGGTGCATACCATGGATAGGGATTATCTGGTGAGATATAATTTGTCGGATTATGAGAAGGAACTGAAGAAGGATGGTTTTGTGAAGCCTCACAGGAGCTATCTGGTTTCCCTCGCAAAGGTGCGCCGGATCGGAAAGAGTGAGGTGCTTTTGGAGGGAAACGTTTCCGTACCGGTCAGTCGCAGCGCCGCAGCGGGACTGAAAAATATGCTATACTCCTACTTGGAAGAAAACGCATTCTAAAAAAGGGTTTTCATAAAAAATGAACGGATGGTGATCTTATGACATATGCGGAGATGCTTCCTTCCCTGTTATTTTCGAATCTGATAGGAACGCTTTCAGTGTTTGCGGAAGCGTTTTTGACACTGAGTACGATTCTGATTCCTTTGTGCTTCTTTGGCAGGGAGGGCAAACTAAAAAAATCAACCTTTATCATTACAGGGATTCTTCCTGCTTATGCGGTGATCAGCAATACGCTTGCTTCCATCAATGCAATTATTTATAGCAGGCAACATGCTGCGGAAGTGGTGGAAACATCGAAAGCTTTGGATATGACGCTGATCCAGACGGCGTGCGTATTTCTTGCCGCTGCCACGGTCTATTTCAGGCATAAGCTGCTGCATGGCATTGAGAATGTCATTTATTTCATCGTGATAGAGCTATATCAACAGTTTATGATTACCTGTTCCATGTCATTTCTCGCGGATGACATTCTGGAATTCTACAATAGCACGGGAAACCTGATGGCTGTGCTTCCAAAGGCCTTCAACCTTTATATTCTCTGCTATTTCCTGGTTGCGCTGCTCCTGTTTCTGGGCTTGTACTTGGGGCTGTACAGGCGAAAGAGATTTTTCTATGTGAGTTATAAATACAGGATTCTTTTTGTAATATGGGAATTCTTTCTTCTTTACGGCGTTGTCAAACCTTTGAATCATGCCGGCGAAAATGCCGGGCTGTTTGTTCCGATGAAGAATATGATCGGTATTATGCTGCCAGTTCTTGGAATTGCATTTCCCTTCCTCATCATGATCATGGTGACGAGACGAAGTGCCATGGAAAAAACTGTTCTTCAGGAGGGCTATATCGCTGCGGAGCTGGAATATATTGATCAATATAAGAGAAGTCAGGAGGAGACCAGAGCCTTTCGGCACGACATAGCGAACAATTTATCCCTGCTTTCCGCCATGATGGGGGAGGGGAAATATGAGGAAGCGGAGCAGTATCTGAATGACCTTTTGGGGAACGTACGCGGAATGTCGCCAAAATATGTGACGGGGGATGAGATGCTTGACTGTCTGGTGGGCATGAAAGCGGGACGCATGGAGGAGGCAGGCATTGCCTTTTCCATCGACGGGGTGGCGGACGGAGGCCTCTCCATGAAGCCCACGGACATATGCAGCATCTTTGCCAATGCGCTGGATAATGCCATAGAAGCCTGCGAAAACATGCCGGAGGAGAGGGAAAGAATCATCCGGTTAGAAATCAAAAAGGCAGGACAATTTTTTGCCATCAAGCTGATTAACACTTATGAGGAGCGCACGGAAGGCATCATCCTCGGGAAGCTCTTTGATGGAAAAGAAAGACGCACCTCCAAGAAGGATAAAAGCTTACACGGATATGGGGCACAGAACATCAAGGCTACGGTGGAGAAGAATAACGGGATACTGAAGAGTGAGGCGGGAGAAGGATGGTTTACCCTCTCCGTCATGATTCCAAGGCAGTGAGCGGGACGAAACGAAGGGCAGCCGCCCTGATGAAAAATGATATCCATTTGACAAGAGAAAGGACACGGAAAATTTCCCGTGTCCTTTTTTACCGTTAGAAATCCGCAGATCTGGGAGTTCTGGGGTAAGGGATGACGTCGCGGATGTTCTCAACGCCGGTCAGGTACATGATCAGACGCTCGAAGCCCATGCCGAAGCCGCTGTGGATGCAGCCGCCGTAGCGTCTGGTGTCGAGATACCAGTCGATGCCGTCCTTGTCAACGCCCATCTCGTTCATTCTCTCAATCAGCTTGTCCAGGTTTTCCTCTCTCTGGCTACCGCCCATGAGTTCGCCTGCCTGAGGCACGAGAAGGTCAACTGCCGCAACGGTCTTGTTGTCTGGATTTACCTTCATGTAGTAAGCCTTGATCTCCTTTGGCCAGTCGGTTACGAATACGGGGCCATGGAAGTAATCTACGATATATTTCTCATGCTCCTTCGCGATGTCCTCGCCATAATCAGGCTGGAACTCCCACTTGACATCAGCCTTCTTTAAGAGGTCGATTACGTCGTGGTGCGTAATTCTGGTGAACTCAGCGTTTACAATGCCGTCAAGCTTTTCCTTTAATCCCTTGGAGACGAACTTATCACAGAAGGCGATCTCCTCAGGACACTTGTCGCAGACATATTTCACGACGAACTTCAGCATTTCCTCCTCGATGTCCATCAGACCATTCAGGTCGCAGAAGGCCATCTCGGGCTCGATCATCCAGAACTCGTTTGCATGAGTCTGGGTGTTGGAATTCTCGGTACGGAAGGTGGGACCGAAGGTGTAAATGTCACCGAAGGCCATAGCAAAGGTCTCGCCCTGTAGCTGACCGGAACCGGTGATAAAGCTCTGCTTGCCAAACAGGTCCTTGCTGAAGTCTACCTTGCCGTCCTCGGTCTTGGGAAGGTCGTTCATGTTCAGGGTCGTTACCTTAAACATCTGATCGGAGCCTTCACAGTCCGCACAGGTGATCAGGGGCGTATGCACGTAGAGATAGCCATTGCTCTGGAAATACTCGTGGATCGCCATCGCTGCAACGCTGCGGATGCGAAAGACTGCGCTAAACAGGTTCGTACGGGGACGAAGATGTGCCACCGTGCGAAGGAACTCTCTGGTATGGCGCTTGGGCTGAATGGGATAGTCCTCAGGGCAGTCTCCCAAAAGCTCAACGCTCGTTGCCTTAATTTCAAAGGGCTGCTGATTATTCGGGGTAAGCACCACCGTTCCAACGACCTGTACGCTTGCCCCAACTCTAATTTTGGAGATGGCGTCAAAATTCTCAAGTCCATTCTCGTAAACAACCTGCAAATTCTCGAAAAATGATCCGTCATTTACGTTCAGGAATCCAAACTGTGACTGTGCGCGATTGGTACGTACCCAGGCACAGATGGTCACTTCTTTGGAAGCATATTCAGAAGTGTTTCTGAAAAGCTCTTTGATTTTTGTTCTCATCTCTTTTTCCTCCTAGTTTTTTAAAATCATATTGCTATGATACCATTTTTTCAAAAGATTTCAATGTTTTTTTTCAAGGACATATCGAATTTTGCCAATTTGCGACAATTGTGATGGTGAAAAGCATCCTCTGGCATATTTTGGGCTGCTGCACCAGCATTTAAAAACCGCGAGAAATGGTTGAAATTTAGTAGGATACGTACTACCATAAAATAAGTTGAAACTTTTATAAAAGACGAAGGAAAAAGCAATGGCAGAGGAAAAAGTAACAAAAAAGAAATCAAAAGTAGTGGTCGTGATTATCGTAGCGGTTTTGGCAGTGGTTGCCCTTGGCGTGGCGATCGTGCTCTTGCTGAACGGGAAGAAATCATACCGTTCCGTGAAGATTGAATCCTATGAGGGTGAAGTGGAATTAAAGCGCGCTGGTGAAAAGCAAAAGGTGTTTCAGGGAATCAAGTTGATCCCTGATGACAAAGTGAAGACGCGTGAGGATGCCGAGGCGGTGCTGTTAGTCGATTCCGACAAGCACATTGTGGCGGAGGAAAATACCTGTTTTACCATCGAGTCGACTGGTAACGAGAACAGCGGATTAGTAAACATTCATTTGGAGTATGGTCATACCTTGATCACGATTGATCATAAGTTAAGTGATGCTTCTGAGTTTGAAGTAACGACGCCAAATGCAAGCTGTAGCGTCAGGGGAACGACCTTTTCCGTATCCTACGATCCTGACATTCGCACGACCATTGTCAAGGTGAAGGAAGGCGTTGTCAAGGTCAGGGGCGCAGGAAAGAGCGCCAAGCTGGAAGCAGGCGACTGGGCGATCATCACGGACGAGGAGCTCATCGTAAATCCCAAGGAGGATTCCAACCAAGGATCTGCTGACGAGAAGAATGGAATTGGCGGAGCAGATGGAAATGATGAGGGGAATGTTGGAAATGGCGACGCTGATGTTGCAGAGGCGTGGAAGAATCTTGTCTCAATCAATGAGGAAGGTTACGTGGTCTTTGGCGCCTATGAGCAGGACGGAAATACGGCGAATGGCGCCGAACCGATTGAGTGGCAGATTCTCGGCGAAGATGAAAATGGTGTCCTTTTGGTGAGCCGGTATATCTTGGACAAATATCAGTTTGATCCTGCAGAAGAGAACATAAAAGTGACGTGGGAACAGTGCACACTTAGAAGATGGATGAATCAGGAATTCTTAAGTAATGCGTTTACGGAAGAGGAACAGGAGTTGATCATTCATGCGAATATCACGACGCCTGATAACCGATTTTACGGAAGCGAAGGCGGAAATGACACGGTTGACCAAGTATTTTGCTTAAGCATTGAAGACATTTTGAAGTATTACAAGTTCAATAGATATTACGAAGCGGATGATCCAGATTCGATTTGGTTGGATTGTGGTTATTCTCAGGATTTGATGGTTCCCGTAACGGATGCCGCCATAGCAAAAGGCACATATGTCTATGAAATGACGGCGGAAGATTATGAAGAGTATTACAGAAAAGAGGGCTATCCGGAGAGCCAGATTGGAAAGACTGGCGGCGAATGGTGGCTCCGTTCACCTGGCGATATGATGGAAGACGAAAACTATCCGGAATGGAATGAGTATTTCGGCTTGCATGTCTACCCGAATGGTTTTGCGGGCTATGGCATCGGTCCGTATGCTGGTAGCATTTACGATAGTTACTGGTTTGCCGAGTTCGGCGTCCGTCCCGCCATCTATCTTCCAACTGACATTCTCGACTAAAGAAAATTGCACTGAGAAAGGCAGGTTCTCCTTTGAAGAGAAAGAATATTCTCATGCATTGACATGCTCTTTTCTGGAACCAATGATTCACCGGAGGATCAGGCACTTGAATGATGTCATGACAAGATTAGGAATAACAAAGGGAATGGATATGTTAATGCCATTCAATTAGTAAGAAACGAAGGCAGTAAAAATGGCAGAGGAAAAGATAACAAAAAAGAAATCAAAAGTAGTGGTCGTGATTATCGTAGCGATTTTAGCAGTGGTTGCCCTTGGCGTCGCGATCCTGCTCTTGCTGAACGGAAAGAAATCGTACCGCTCCGTGAAGATTGAAACCTATGAGGGCGAAGTGAAGCTGAAACGTGAGGGCGGTGATCAAAAGATTTTCAAGGGAATCAAGCTCATACCTGACGACAAGGTGAAGACGAAGGAGGAATCAACGGCGGTGCTTCTCGTGGATGATGACAAGCACATTGTGGCCGAGGAAAATACCTGTTTTTCCATTCATGCTTCGGGCAGCGAAAAAAGCGGGAGCGTAAGCATTCATTTGGAATATGGCAGCTCCTTGATCACGATTGATCATAAGCTGAGTGAAAATTCCGAATTCGAGGTTACGACGCCCAACGCAAGCTGTAGCGTCAGGGGAACAACCTTTTCCGTGTCCTATGATCCAGACAATGAGACCACCATTGTCAAGGTGACGGAGGGCATCGTTAAAGTCAGGGGCGGCGGAGACAGCGCAAGGCTGGAGGCAGGCGACGAGGCGATCATCACGGAGGACGAGCTCCTTGTAAGCCCTGCAGGCGGACAAGGCCGGGGCTCTGATACTGACGGGAATGGCAGCGGCGATGATGACGGAGAGGAACGTCCAACCGAAGCAGGGAGCCCTCTGGAAATGACGATGGAAGGATTTGTGCTATTTGGCTCCTATGAACAGGACGGAGATGCATCCAACGGACCAGAGCCCATCGAGTGGCAGGTTGTTGATCAAAATGAAAACGGAACGCTCCTTCTGAGCAGATATGTCCTTGACGGTGCACAGTACAATGACGAGCGGACGGACGTGACTTGGGAGACCAGCAGCTTTAGAAAGTGGCTGAATTCTGATTTCTATAACTTGGCATTCAATCAAAAAGAACAGGCCAGGATCAATACCGTGACGCTCGTAAATGAAGATAACCAGTTATTTGGAACGCCAGGCGGGAAGGATACGAAGGACAGAGTGTTTGTGCTCAGTTTACCGGAATTGCGTCATTATTTCTACTTTGATTCATGGGATGCGGATAACTATAGCGGATACTGCGCTTCCCTGATAGCTCGCGGAACCACGCATGCAGTACACGAGGGCGTAGCTTTGGGTGTGATAACTGAAGGCTTCTACAATCGAACGTTGGCTGAAAAGAATTATGGCCTTGGCTGCATCGGTATGGAAGGGTCAGCTTGGTGGATTCGCTATGCCGGCGGGGAAAGTACCCTTGCATGCTATGTGGGCAACGATGGTTCTACGGGTGCGCGTGGCTCTAACTCCGTAGTCACTTACACGCATGGCGTCCGCCCTGCCATATACATAAACTGGTAGCTTTTTAGTACCTGCCGCCAATTGGCGGAGAAAGGCGGGTTCTTCTTTGAAACGAAAAAACAGTATCCTGCTTGCATCCATCCTGCTTTTGGCTGCAATTTTTGGTATCTGCGGCGCCCTAAAGGTTCCGAAAGGAATCGAAAACTATGCGGCAGACCTCTTGTACCGAAGGCTGGATGGCATTCAGGAAAACATTAAGATCATAGCAATTGATGACGAAAGCCTTACGGCCCTGGGGCCCTATTCTGACTGGAACAGGGGCTATTTCGCGAAACTGATTGAGCTGCTGAATGCACAGGAGGGCCAAAGTCCGGCAGTGATCGGCATCGACGTCATCTTTTCAGGAACCAATGATTCTCCTGAGGATCAGGCGCTGGCCGATGTCGCATCAAAATATGATAACATTGTTTTGGCATCGCTTTTGGAAACCACTAGGGAACTCAAAAGGGATGGCGGAAGCTATGACGTACAGTCCGTTGTCACAAGCGAAAGCAAGGCTTATGAGGCGCTTGCAAGCGTGACCCGTTCAGGATTTACCAATGTGATCACGGATGAGGACGGCGTGCTGCGGAGAGTTTATACCACCCTTTCACCAGAGTACCAAAGCTTCGCTTATGTTATCACCTCCATGCTATCGGAGCTTCCCGAGTATCGTGCGAAGGAGGAGCTTCCAAAGTATCATGCAAAGGAGGAGATCCGATATAGCGGAAAGCCAGGGGAGACGGAAGTCCTTTCCATGGCAAGAGTGCTTGACGGAACGGTTCCCGCTTCGTACTTTGCGGATTCCATCGTATTGGTGGGAGCCTATGCTGAGGGAATGCTGGATGCCTATCAGGTGCCCTGTGACAGGTCGAGACTGATGTATGGCGTTGAAGTGCAGGCAAATACGATTTCTGCATTATTACATGGAAAAACGGTTAAGACAGACATGCCGGTCGTATCCTTTGTCGCCGTGTTTTTGCTTTTATCTGTTTACGCATTTTTCCTGCATCGGGGCGGCGTAAAAAGAAATCTTTTCTGCCTTGGCTTTTTTTTGATCGCCTATCCCATGGCGGCATATGGATGCTTTGTTTTGCTTTCCTATAAGCTCCCTTTGTTATCCGTTTTCCTTGGATTATTTGCGCTGCTGATTGGCAATCTGCTTTATCAATATATGGAGCTGCTAAAGAAGAGGCAGCGTGAGACGCAGGTCATGCTGTTTTCCATGGCCGAGGCCTTTGCGGAGGCCATTGAGGGCCGGACGCCGTACAATGCCAATCATACCAAGAATGTCGCAAAGCGTTGCGTGGAAATGCTGGACTATATCAATGGGCTCCACAAGGAAGGAAAAACGGAGCTTCACTTTTCTAAGAATGATCGTGATCAGCTCTATCTTGCCGCGATGCTCCATGACGTCGGGAAGATGGACGTGCCGCTGGAGGTCATGGATAAGCCGACGAAGCTTGGAAGCAAGGAAGAGCGGCTGAAGGACAAGCTAAACATCCTTCTTTTGAAATATCAAAATGACATTTTGACGGGGAAAAAGGAAAGGCAGTTTGCCGAAGAAGAGATCAAAAAGATCGAGCGTTTTCTTCAAAACCTCGGTGCCTTCAACTGCGGAAGACCCTTAAAGGACGAGGAATGGGCCGTCATTGAGGCCTTGGAAAAGGGATGCTACGAAGGAGAGGATGGGACGACCATACCTTATCTGAGTGAAGAAGAGAAGGCGGACCTTCGCATCGAACGGGGAACGCTTTCCGACAGGGAGCGCAAGATCATGCAAAGTCACGTGGAATATACGGACAAGATATTATCTCGCATGACGTTCGGAAATGCGTTCCATAAGGTCAGAAGAATGGCATCGGATCACCATGAGCTTTTGAATGGAAAGGGGTATCCCAAGGGGATTTCGGAAAAGGATCTTGACGTCATGACAAGGATTCTGACCATCATGGACATCTATGATTCGCTGATCGCAGACGACAGGCCCTATAAAAAGCCAAAGTCTGTGGAGGCCGCCTTTGAAATTCTGGATGAGGAGGCGCAGGCCGGGAAGGTGGATGGAGAACTCCTAAAATTCGCGAAGGATCTGTATCTTAAGACGAAAGACTAAGGAATCTCAGAAGCCATTCTAAATTGCAAGCGATTAGGAAGCAAAGAAGGAACGAGGAAGTAAAACAACGGAAACACGGAAAGCATAGAAAACACGGAAAGCATAGAAAACATGGAAAGCATGGAAAGCATAGGGAGGGCATGGCATGTACTACGTTGAAGATCAGGATCCGATTTTGGTAAAGCAGGAAGTGCAGTTAAACATAAGCGAGCTCAAGCGCTTGTATCAGGAGATCATCGCCAGATTTGGGAAGTACGTACATCGCTCCTATGATGCGGCGTTTGGCCCATATGCCTTCCAGAAAAGCCTGGAGGAGCTGACGCACATCAAGAATTATCAGGAGACGCCGATTGGCGGAGAGGATGCCAATACGCCCGTGGCAGATGGGTTTGCGGATTCCATGGAAATGATGCACTATGAGTATGACGAGTTTGTGACGCCGGAGCTGGCGGAGCTGGTAAAGCGGCTGCTCTCGGGCGACGTCAAGGCAATTCAGGAGATGAAAAAGGGGCCCGTCTTTCCTGGAAACGATACTGCGAAGTATGCAGCGTCAGATATGTCAAAGAATGCGGCGCCTGATGAGGAGCGCAGGGCGCGCCGGGAGCTACAGGATTTTCTTGCAAATGCACCCGTGGAGATGGATGCGGAAAAGCTGCAAAGGCTGACGGAACGGATCCTTAGGTATTATCGGGAGGACTATGCGAAGGAGCAGCGCGAGGAGCTTCGGGAGTATTATGCCAAGGTGAATGCCTGCATCGAGTTTCGTCCCGTGATGACGCTCTATAAGGATAAGTGGAATGAGCTTCGCAGGGTCTACAAGGACGTCAAGGCATTCTACGAGGGAACCGGAGACTTTGAGGAACAATTCCAGCAGGTGATGAAGTAACGTCATGAAGCCGGTAATACTTGATTCATCTTTGATGGAATCTTTCACCAGATTTTTCTTGCTACTAGACATTTTGGCGCTAACGGCATATAATAAACTAGACATTGTATGCGATGACATAATGACCTGCGAACGATTTGAAACATAATGGTTGTTACGAATAGATTTGGGGTAGTTTATGAAGAAAAAACTGGCAGTATATGCGAATGGATGGAGTAATGATTCCTTTTTGCCTGGGATCAAGGGAATCAGGGAATATGCCGCAAAGGAAGACTTTGACGTCTTCGTATTTATGAGCTTTGCATCCTACAGTGAGAATTATACGCTCAATCAGGGCGAGCTCAATATATACAATCTCAGTAAGATGGAGGATTATGACGGCGTCATCGTGTTTTCGACGATGCTGAATTCCAATGAAACAGCCTATTCCCTCTGCGAAAAGGCGAAGGAAAAGGGAATTCCCGTTGTCAGCATTGGCATGGCGATGAATGGCATTCCCTCCATCTGCATCCAAAATGAAGAGGGAATGCGGGAGCTTGTGACGCATCTTCTTGAGGTTCATGGCGTTAAGAAGATTCTTTTCATGGGCGGCACGGAGGATCACCCGGACAGCAGGGCGAGGCTCGAGACCACGCGCAAAGTCATGGAGGAGCATGGCCTTACGCTTTCTGATGAGGACGTATGCTACGGCGCGTGGGGGAACAGTGGCCCTGCGGATATTGTGCGTAAGCTGGCTGCATCTGGGAAGCCTCTGCCGGATGCCATTGTCTGCGCGAATGACGTCATGGCGCTTGCAGCCTCCACGGAGCTGCAGGAGCTTGGATATTCCCTGCCTGAGGACGTCATTGTGACGGGATATGATCATATCGTGTCAGGTCAGTACGCCTATCCGGCTTTGTCCACCGTAAAGCAGAATTATGAGCAGGTGGGATACCGGGCTTGCGAGATGATTTATGAACAGATCAGCGGTACGTTAAAGGAGAAAAAGGTACTTTTGCATTCCTCCTTTGTCCGCGGAGAGAGCTGCGGCTGCGAGGGGGAGTTGGATAACGTCAACATTCGCAGGCTCTACTGCCAAAATGCCTATCACAGGCACTTGGATGATTCCATGCTCGAGCAGACGGAGCGCGTGATGAGAAACCGTATGTCCGGCATCCTTTCTTATCAGGTACTTAAGCGTGATCTGCAGGAGCATTTTCGCCGAAATCACCGTTATGAAGGGGGCACGTTTGCCGTTGTTGTGCACTCGGAGTACTTTGAGGATGCAACGGCAAGTGAGGAGGAACTCTGGAATCGCGGCGTATCGGATAGGAGGGAGGTCATCGTTGCCCTGAAGAATGGCCAGATCGTTGAGAATCCGGGCGTCAACCGCGAGAATCTGATCCCGGGATATGAGAAGCTTCCAGGAGAGCAGCATGTGTATTATCTGCTTCCGTTACATCATTTCCAGTTTAACTATGGGTATGTTGTTTTTGCGGATGAGCCTTATTTGATCCGCGCTGACATGCTGTATCCCTATATGGAAAAGCTTCAGCAATCCTTAAAGCTTCTTCGGATCAACGTACGTCTGGATACGCTGAATAAGAACCTGACCAGAATCTATGACAGAGATCACATGACGGGTCTCTATAATCGTTTTGTCTATGAAAATAAGGCAATCCCGCTGTTTGAGGAATGTAAAAAGAGATATTCCTCTCTGGCTGTCATGTTTGTTGACATCAACTACATGAAGCGCATTAACGATGAGTTTGGACATATTCACGGCGATAACGCGATCAAGACCGTCGCAGAGTCCATCAAACAGAACATTCGCGAGGATTGGATCGCCGTAAGGTATGGCGGTGATGAATTTTTGATCATCGGGCCCCGCTGTAATGAGGCGGAGGCAGAGACCGTGCGTGAGTCCATTTTGAACTATTTGGATAAAAAGAATCATGATGGCTCTCAGCCGTACCAGATCTCTGCAAGCTGTGGCTACGTGGTGACTGATCCCGTTTCGCCGGCGGCGCTGCAGGACTACGTTCAGGACGCGGACAGAATGATGTATGAGATCAAGAAACAGGTGCATGCCAAGGACGGCGTCGCGGGACGCTAATAGGCAGCAGGTACCTAGGCAATCTGCAAGAAAATAGACGGTAAGCCGGACGTTTGTCAAGATAATCAGGTGTTTAGTCAAGATTGAGGGGTTGTCAGAAATGGCAACCAATCATAAAATAATTGTAACTATTTCACATATGCAAGCACGTGAGTCATTTATGCACGGCTCGGAATAGTTACGGAAACCCGCGACGCGCCACAATATTCTTCGTCGCACGGAAAAGGAAAATGAGAAACAAAAATATCGTACGGAGGAAAGTATGGAAGCATTTAAAGTAACGCTTGGGAAGGCCAAATGTGGCCTTGACCTGGGAGACGGGAGCGAGCGCGCGGAGTACGTCAACCAGGATTATATCCTGCACAAATTAGGCAGGCCGCACAGATGTGTCAACATTATGTATACCCTGTATCCGAAGGATGCACAGTGGCCTCAGAGAATCAGTAAGGCCTGCGCGGACATGGACATTAAGTTTCAGTGGGATTATCCCTATGATGATTATTTCCCCTTTGGCGCGGACGGAGAGCCCTTCGAGCAGATGAAGGACATCAGAAGGCATGGTCAGGACGTACTTCTTACGCTGACGGTAGACTGCTCTTTGGATGACGAGTATCTTCGCGGCGTGGCAAAGCAGTTTGCAGAGTTTGGACGCATGAGGATCCGCATCAATCATGAGTGTCAGGGCAACTGGTTTACCCACAACAAGAGATACACCTTTGAAGAGATCGGAGCCTTCTTTGTAAGATTCCGCAGGATCCTGAAGGAGGAAGCACCGAACGTAAAAGCAATCTTCTGTGCAGGCTTTATCAAGCCCGACGGAAAAATTGATCAGGAGGATGCCTTCTTAGAGGCTTATAAGGCTGCTGACGTCTGGTCTGCCGACAGCTATCCCGCACTGCATTTTGGCTGGCCCTACGACGTTGCGGAGGTTGGCGGCGGAAGCTACAAGGCAGATAACGTGCGCGAGATTTATGAGCAGTTCGAAGCGACGGCAAAGCGCCTGAGGGAGATTACGGGGAAGAATACCCCGATGACCACGGCTGAGAGCAATACGGACGGCGACGTGACGGGACCCTTCCATCAGGGAGAGGCTGTCGTGAAGTTTGCGGAATACTTTAGGGACAACAACACGAGCGAGTGGTTTGACGGAATCTCCATGTATCAGTTCCGTGACAGAGGCCGTCTTGGCCTCGAGATTGAGGATCCGAATAACAATGCGGTTGGAATCGAGCAGCCCGTTTTGGTAGATTATAAGAAGCTGATCCAGGATCCTTATTTCCTGCCCTCCATGACGAAGGGAGAAAAGGCTGCCTTCCCTGCAAAGCTTCGCTGGGGCGGAGCGGATGACGCGGACGGCATCGAGCTTCCCATCGCTTTCGAAAAAACGCCGGAATTCTGTGAGGCGACCTTTGAGGAGGATGCCAGCCTGATGATCGAGCTTGGCGGCAAGTGGTTCTACAAGGCAAAGGGCGTGAAGACCATCGATTTCATGAGCCTGTTCTTCGAAAAGCAGCTGGATGGACCGACCGTGCTTCCCATGCGTATCTTTGGCACGCCCGCTGACGGCGTAAATCCGAAGACGGATGCGCCGGACTGGGCAACCAACTATTACAGCGAGTTAAAGACCGCTCCCGAGCTGCGGATCCGCTACGAGGTTCCCGGAAGAGTTGGCCTGGTATAAAAAATCTCAAAATATTTCAGGGCTATGGAGACATAGCTCTGTTTTTTAAAAAACGGAAAGAAGGAAGTACCCACAGGCAAGGTATGAGAAGAAATGATTATGAAAAAACGTGATAAGATCTTTGGGAGGATGCTTGCAGTGGTCGTTGCCCTGGTGATGATGCTGGCTGGATGTACGGGGCAGACGGAAGGTTCACCCAGCGCTAACGCATGGAGGATGGGGCTTGATTATCTTGCTTTGGTGAATAAGCTCCATGCCCTGCCGGAGGGCTGGGAGGACAAATTAGAGACTGTAAAGGTTACGAATTCCGTGGGGGATGAGGTGGAGGTGGAGGCTAAGGCCTACGCTGCCTATGAACGTCTGAAGGCGGATCTCGAGAAAAATGACGGCATCTATCTGGAATTGGATTCCGCGCGGAGAAGCGTTGCCGCGCAGCAGGACATCATGGACCGCTTTACGGAAAAATACGGTGCGGACTATGCGGCGAAAACCGTTGCGACGCCCGGATATTCCGAGCATCATACGGGTCTTGCGCTGGATCTTTATTTTCGTCTGAAGGGAGAGGACGGAACCTTTACGGATGTCTATTATAATGAGGACATGGTGCAGTATCCGGAGATCTGGGAGGTCATCCACAAGAAGCTTCCCGAGTACGGATTCATCCTTCGGTATCTGAAGGGACGGGAGCATATTACGGGCTATGGCTATGAGCCCTGGCACATCCGCTACGTGGACAGCGTGCTGCTTGCGATGAAGATCACCGAGGAGGACGTCACGCTGGAGGAGTACGTCGGAAATTATCGTGCGCCTGAGGTTATGATCGATTACGGCATGTCTACGCTTTATCCTAGAGAGGAGCTGGACGAAGCCATTGTGCAGATCAAGTGCCGCTTTGCAACCTTTGCCGGCTGTGAGCTTCACAGCCTGACCTATGCGGGAGATGATGCAAGTAACGAGGAGAATCTGAAGTGGATCAGTTCTCTGGCTGGCGATGCAGAATATACGCAGGTTATGAAATTCGTAAGCTCCTTCCACACTCCCCCTGCGGGAAGCGGAGAACTAAGGCCGAATGAGGAATATGAGGATTATGAATGGTGGCTTGCCCGCAGCGGAGATGACGGTTGGCAGCTAGTGACTTGGATGCCCAAAGCGGATCAAAAATAGACGGAGGAACATGTGATGCGCAGAAATGGAAACAGACCCTACAGACGATATCTTTTGGCCATCCTTCTATTGGCGCTTTTTCTGGTTGCCGGCTGCGGTGAAAAGAAGGAAGAGGGCTCTGGGGGAGTACAGGGCAAGAGCAGCGGCGCACCGAGTGAAAAGGAGGCGGAGCTCAAGGAGTTTTCCGACCTTAGCGGAAAAACAGTCTCCATGCTGACCGGGGCACCCTTTGAGGAGCTTGCCCGCAGCAAGAACAAGGACATTAGGGAATTTACGTTTTATAATAATACGCCGGACATGCTCCTCGCGCTGGAAGCGGGGAAGACAGACGCAGTTCTGATCAACAACGCCATTGCGGCGCTTGTGGTGAACCGGTCTGAGAAGCTGGCACATTTCCCGCCTAGTCTTCAGGACGGCGTTTTCGGGATCGCCTTCCGAAAGGGTGACCCCGCGAGGGATGTGTGGCAGAAGGCCTATGATACGATCACGGAGGAAGAAAAGCAGGCCCTTTGGGAGAAATGGACAGGCTCAGATGAGAGCGTAAAGGTTATTCCTGCGCAGGACTGGCCCGGCAAGAATGGCACGATTCAGGCCGCCGTCTGCGACACGCTGGAGCCGATGAGCTATGCCGGTGAGGGCGGAAAGCTGATGGGCTTTGACGTGGAGATGATCCTTCTTATGGCAAAGCAGATGGACGTGCACGTGGAATTTACGGGCATGGAGTTCTCCGCAATCCTTGCCACCGTGCAGTCGGGCAAGGCTACGCTTGGCGCAGGCTCGATCATTGTCACGGATGAGAGAAGAGAGCTTGTCGATTTTGTGGATTATTACCCCGCAGCCTTTGTCCTGATCGTCCGTGCCATGCAGTCTGGAAACGCTGCCGGAGAGGAAGCCTCTCCTGCGAATGGGAGCGGCGAGGGATTATGGTCCTCCATCGAAGGCAGCTTTGAAAGGACGTTCCTTCGGGAAAACCGTTGGAAGCTGTTCCTTCAGGGAATCGGTACGACGCTTCTGATCACGATCTTGTCCATCCTGTTTGGAACCTTGTTTGGCTTCTTTGTTTTCATGCTCTGCAGAAACGGAAATCCCGTGGCAAACTCCGTGACCAGGTTTTGTATCTGGCTCATCCGCGGCATGCCGGTGATCGTTCTTTTGATGATCATGTATTATATCATCTTTGGCAAGGTCTCCATCTCCGGAACGGCAGTATCGGTGGTATGCTTTACGCTGGTCTTTGCGTCCGGCGTATACGGGAGCATCAAGATCGGCGTAGGTGCCATCGACCAGGGACAGCTGGAAGCGGCTTATGCGCTTGGCTATACCAACAGGCAGGCTTTTTACCGTGTCATTCTGCCGCAGGCCTTACCACATTTCATGCCGGCGTATAAGAGCTCCATAACCGACATCATCAAGGCGACGGCCATCGTAGGTTATGTTGCCGTACAGGATCTGACGAAGATGGGTGACCTCATCCGAAGCCGTACCCTGGAGGCATTCTTCCCGCTGATCGCCGTTGCAGTGATCTATTTTGTTTTGGCAGCAGTTTTGACTGCTATCGTAAAACGCATCGAAATTTGCATCGACCCGAAGCATCGTTCCACGGAGTCCATCAAGAAGGAGATTGAGGAAGCATGATAGAGCTAGTACATTTGCAAAAAAAATATCCGAACGTCACCCCCCTAAAGGACGTCAATACCGTGATCAACGATGGGGACGTGATCTCCGTCATCGGGCCATCAGGCACGGGTAAATCGACCCTAATCCGCTGCATCAACATGCTGGAACGCCCCACGGGCGGACAGATCCTTTTTCATGGCGTTGACATTACCGATCCGAAATATGATCTGACGCAGGCAAGGCGGAGAATGGGCATGGTGTTTCAGTCCTTTAACCTGTTTGGACATCTGACGGTCATTGAAAATCTGATGATGGCGCCCATGGACATTCTGAAAAAGTCGAAGCAGGAAGCATATGAGAACGGAGTTGCGCTTCTAAAGCGCGTAGGGCTTGCAGGAAGGGAATATCAGTATCCTGATCAGCTTTCCGGCGGTCAAAAGCAACGTGTTGCCATTGCGAGAACGCTTGCCATGGATCCGGAGGTGATCCTGCTCGACGAGCCCACCAGTGCGCTCGACCCTACCATGGTGGGGGAGGTACAGGCCGTGATCAGGGATCTTTCGCAGACGGGGAAAACGATGATGATCGTGACCCATGAGATGCAGTTTGCGCGCGCCATCAGCAACCGCGTGTTCTATATGGATCAAGGCGGGATCTATGAGGATGGTACGCCGGAGCAGGTTTTCGACCATCCGCAAAAGGAGTTGACCCGTCGGTTTATTCAGAGGCTGAAGGTCATGGAGATCGAGATTGACGGTTGGGAGTACGATTTCCTCAGCGCAGGCTCGGAGATCAACCGGTATTGTTTTCATAACGACATTGCGCCTCGCATGAAGTACTGTATTCACACGACCTTTGAGGAGCTTGTGCAGCAGATCCTCATGCCGGTGCTCCCGGATCCGAAGATAAAGTTTACCATGGAGTATTCCGAGGCGGAGAAAAGGATTGTCGTCACTGTTTTGTACAACGGCCTGGCATTTGATCCGAAGGACTCGGAGAATGACCTTTCCTATGCCATGATCAAGGGACTGGCCTCGGATTTGCAGTATTCGGCCATGGCTGAGGACGGGTTTACCAACAGGTTCCAGTGTACCATTGAGGAGGAATGACAAGGGTATCAATGAACCGGTGTTTTCAACGGAGGAAGCCAAGGCTGTGTTGAAGGCGCTTTCATCCGGCAGACATACGCGGACCGATGTTCGGGTAGATGTGGGAGACAATGCAGGTAGGATAGAGCTTCCATTATCAAATGATTAAGGAGAAAAGCTATGGCAGAATATACTTTGGATGAGCTTGCCGCACGAATCATGGCACGTGAGAAAAAGAGAAAAGAGACCGGATTCCCTTTTGCCATGGATGGAACGGGTCTGGAGGGCAATTGCATAATTACAAGGCGATCAGTCATGACGCATCCTCGTTTTTCTCAGGAAAGACTACGTCAGGAGCTCAAATTGACGGGCGTGAAGTTGATCTGTCGCAACTAAAGCCGGAGGAGCTGACGAAGGCCCTGCAGGAATTTGAAGTAGGCTATGCGCAGCTGCAAAGAGAAGCCAAAACGGATCCGCAGGCCATGCAGAAATTAAAAAGGTGAATGAAAAGCTCTGCGGTGATTTTGCAGACGGTGCGAAAAAGTTTTCCGAGGAAAAAAAGGCAAACCCGCAAACGAAGAGGCTGAGTGAGAAAGAGAAGAATGAAAATGCGCGTAAGAAATTGGACGATAAGGTGAAATCGCTCGGCAAATAAAGAACGCCGTTTTGTCGTTGTCGGAGCCGGGATATACGGAGCCAAAAATAAAGGATCAAGGAAATTTTATTGCGGAGAATCAGTTATTTGGGGGGAGGGGCAGAAAATGGAAAGACAATCAAGCAGAAAATTAGGATGTGTTGTCAGCATGATGCTATTGCTTACGCTTGTATTATCCGGATGCAGCATGAAGGATAAGACACTTGACAAGGAATGGTGGAAGAAGCTGCGCGAGCAATACGAATCGCAGGTTTCCGTGGATGGTGATCAGGCAAAGGTATACGTGGAAGGCATTCGAGGGGATGCCTCATATAACGCAAGCGATTTAGTCGGCAATCAGTTCCATTTTAGCTATCAAGCAATGAACGGAAATTATGTGGAATTGGAGCTGGACCCCAAAAAAGAGGTTGCACATTTTGATCTTTACGTGAGGGAGGATCAGGGCAGCTTTTATACCAGGGGCAATGACATGGCTTTCAGTGAGATTTCCTCCTATATGGAGAAGCTGATCGGCGGGGAGGAGAATTATGAAGCTTATAACAGGGAGGCTTGGGATGCGGACCCTGAACTCGTCAAAAGCGATTTAAAGATCCTTTATGCGAGATTCCTTCGCTTTTGGGATCAGGCTTTTTCTGAGATAAATCCCACGCTGAAGAGCTATGGGATTGATTTTGGAGATGCCTACAGGGACATTGACGCGACGCAGCCGACCAGTAAGGAAATCGTGATCAAAAATGAACATCAATTTGAAAATGGATTCTGCAAGGATTGTGGCATGAGCTGGACGGAATATATGAACAGGACGCTTGCTACGCTCGAGGGCAAAACCGTAAAGGAGAATGCAGTAGAAACGGAATGGTTTTCTGACTATGGTCAGAATAGTCCCTACTGTGGTTATTACGTGCAGTATTCGTCAGACGAAACGACCAGCATGGATTTATTCTTGAATGATGGGCCGGAGCTGAGCTGTAGAGTTACTGTTAAGCAAGACGATGACCAAAACTATATTCATGTGATGTTCATGATCGAAGAAAATCTTGAGTCCATAGGAAATGGTTTGCTAGGCGCAAAATATTGCTTTTCCGTACAAATGGGTGCGAGCCCGGGAGACTTTGAGAAAATCTTTTCGTCCAAAGAGGCGTTTAAGGAATATGGTTTTTTGGATCTTACCTTCGCGGATAAGGATCGTCGTTTGATACGAGGCTGGGAAGAAATGAGTGATGAAGAGCTGGAAAAGATGCTTAAGAAAGACAAATGTAAATATTATACGCAGGATGAATTCATCGATTTCATATGGGCAGAGCACGAAAGAATGCTCATGGCGATCGATAAGGGCATGGTTTGGTATGACACGAACCTGGAGGAGCTTGGATTAAATTACAAATAATGCGAGATTATGGGTTCGGAGAAATTTCGATTCAAGAGAGAACGGATCAAGAGAGATGACGGATCAATCAAATTGCGGTTCAGGAGAAGAAGCGTAATTGCACGTTGAAGCATACGTAAAAATTTGGTAAAATAAGAGGCGACGATTTTACAAAGTGGAAGAACTTTTGTAAAATTATGTCGTCTCTTTTTATAGAGCAGGAGAAAAGATGATTGGCGCATGAGGCGCCGCACCTTGTGGGAGGACAGGATCTTGAAAGATACGGAAATACTGGACCTCTACTTTGACCGCAATGAGCAGGCCATTTCAGAGACCCAGAATAAGTACGGAACCTACTGCTTTAGCATTGCATACCATATCCTTCATGATCAGGAGGATTCGGATGAATGCGTGAATGACACCTGGATGAGGGCATGGAATTCCATACCCCCGAGCAGGCCTGAGTTTTTCAATATTTTCCTTGGAACCATTACCAGAAATCTTTCGTTTGACAGATGGAAGAAAAAGAAGGCAGCAAAGCGCGGAAGCGGAGAGCTGGAGCTGGAACTGGATGAACTCGCGGAGTGTATTCCGGATGCAAGAAGCAGCACGGAGGAAGCCGTGGAGGCGGCGGAGCTTCAGCGCATGATCAATGAATTTCTGCGCACCTTGCCGGAAAAGGAATGTAACGTCTTTCTTCGGAGATACTGGTATTCAGAGGAGTATGCGGAGATCGCAAAGCGCTATGGGATGAATCTGAATTCCGTGAAGACGAGCGTGTTCCGCACCAGGGGAAAGCTGAAGGCGTTTTTGGAAAAGCAAGGAATCACAGTGTGAGGTCAAAGCAGATGAGTGAGAAAAAGACGGAGCAGGCGATGCGCCTGTTTGAGGCAATGGAGGGAGTCGATCCCAAGCTCCTTGCCAGAAGTGAAAAAGAGACGAAGGTACTTCCGTTTCAGCGGTATGCGAAGGCCATGAAGGCCATGGCGGCATGTCTGGCGCTGATTTTGGTCGGCGGGACTTGCTTTGTCATCCTGCAAAATGGCGGCGGACAGAAGGCGAAAAATGAATCAGCCATGGCACCCATGAATGACAGCACTCAGAAGGGCAGCGGTATTTCGCAGGACGTGGCATACGCCGAGGATGCGCAGCATGAGGAAGCATGGGAAGCTGCAGAGCATGAGCAAAATGGCATAAGTCAGGGTGCCACTGCTAATTCGGCAGCAGGAGTGGAGGCGGCCTGTGAAGCAGATTCCAATTCGAACGATTCTTCGATGCTGGAAGAACTGATAAAAACGATCAGTTCCGATGACATGCCGGATCAGGCATCTGGCACTAGAACGCAGGAAACTATGGGGAACTCCGTTTCAGGGGATAAGGAGAAGGCAGACAATTTCTACAAAGGATTGCTTTCGATTTCGAAAATTAAGGGCAAGAGCTCATATGCCCTTCGAACGCCCAACCGGCAAAATGGCATGGTGCTTGACTTAGACGGCGGGGAAGCCGTTTACGTGGATGCGGCGAAGGCTTTGGAGCTTTTGACGCTAATGAATGATCTGGAGCTGCAACCCGTAGGGGAACAGCTCATGACGGAGTATGTTGAGTGCGGCATTTGTGATGAGGATGGCGTCATTGCATACCGATTCCGCATCAGCGGAAAGTATTTGCAGGTGGTCGGAGAGGACGAGTTTTACGAGATTTTAAGCGATGACTTTGATTATGATAAGCTGCGGGCGGATGCAGTAGCGGCGCTGCAGGAGGAATAAGCATGGAAAAGCCTGGTAAAACAGGAGGGGGATGGCAGGTATTCCTGGACGTGCTCCGCGTTGCGGCAACGCTGGCCGTGGTGCTCATGCATACGGTGACGGGCGTTCGGGACGGTTATTTTGACTTAAGCGACCAGAAGCTGGTTTTGAATATTTTCAACGCGTTGATTGACGTGACGAGCTGGTGCGTGCCGATCTTTTTGATGATCAGCGGATACTTGTTTTTGAATCCTGAGCGGAAGATCACCTTGGAGGCTACCATTTTCCGGTTCTGCAGAAGAATCGTTTTGGCGCTTTTGATTTTTGGCATTCCGTATGCGCTTTTGGAGATCGTGGGATATTTGGGATACTTTGAGTGGTTTATGGTGCCGATGGCAGTCAAGCACGTGCTCCGCGGACATAGCTGGTCACACATGTGGTATCTATATCTGATCTTGATTTTGTATGCGGTGACGCCGCTTGTGAAGTGGCTATTGGAGAAACTGCCAAGGGTCGCGGTTCTCGGCGTGATGGCGATGCTGGCGCTTGGTGTTGGCGTTATTCCGTTTGTCGAGGCGCTCCTTGGCGTAAAGGATGGATTTGCGCTTCCGCTGGATGGAATTTATCCCTTTTATTATCTTTGCGGATATGTTTTTGTGACAAGAAAAAAAGAGCCTGGGAAGCGGGAGGAGACGGTTTCTTTCCTTCTTTTTGTGACCATGCTGCTAGTCCAGATTGGCTGTAGGTTTATGGAAGGTTATCAGGTGGACATGGCATATGGTTATCCCTTGACCATCTTGGCCGCCATTTTTCTATTTGACTATGGATGGGTTCGGGAAAAGAAGAGAAAGCGGAAAACGGAGAGCGGTCGTTGGAGAAAAGCGGTCTCGTGGCTTTGTCCGCTTTGCTTTGGCATCTATTTGATTCATCCCGTTTTTTTGAATTTCTTTTATAAGTTTTTGAAGATTACCATCATGGATTTCCGGCTTTTTGTCGGAATTGTTGCCTTCTTTTTGGTGACGCTCGCCGGATCCGTGGCAGGAACCTGGTTGTTAAGAAAAATACCATTTCTTAGGAAGTATGTTTTATAACCTCGCTTGCATTGTGGGCGCGTGCATTGTATACTGTTATTAAGTAACTGATTATGCATTTTGCCTCAGGGAAGGGAGGTTTTGTTATGCCAAATTTTTGTCCTCAATGTGGTGCAAAGGTTTTGCCAGACAATGTTTTTTGTGTGCAGTGCGGAACACGGCTTGCACCGCTGCCAAATCAGGCGCAGCCCGCAAATTATGCAGCACAACCTGCAGCACCTGCCATGAATTATGCCGCGCAACCCACCGCAAATTATGTTTCGCAACCCGCAGCACCGATGCAAAATAATGCCGCGCTGGCGGGGATACCTGCACCTGGGTATTCCAATCGCGTCAATGATCCTGAGATATTGGCGGCCATGAAGAAAAATCGCAAGGCAGGTTTCGTTTTTAGCTGCTTTGTGATTCCTCTTCCGCTGGTTGGTTTTGTGATTTATGCCTTGGCGAGCGGGAAGATGGAGGTCGGGGAGGCCGTGAGGAATGGTGCGATTGTCTCCTGTGTCTTTTTGGTGATGGCCGTGATCTCTGCAATTTGTCAGAAGGCGAAGAAGAGTTATGATGCGGTCGTGACGAATCAAAAAACGGAGATGGTTTACCGTCATAAGAATGATGAAGGAAGGGAACGCGTCACTGAGTATTATACTTATGTAAAGCTGACTGACGGAAAAACCAAGAAGATTGTGGAGCGGGAAGGGTCCATGATTTTAGCTTATAATTATTTGAATGTGGGGGATCGTTTTCGGTATCATCCGCAGTTCCATTTCCCCTATGAGCTATATGACAAGTCGAAAGCGAGTTGCATTTACTGTGTCAGCTGCATGACAAAGAATCCTGTCACGGGCGACAGATGTACCAAGTGCCATCTGCCTTTGCTGAAATAAGAATTATTTAGCCTCATTTGTTAAATATTTTGCGCATGAACCATCGTTATTGCGCATGACTTTGAATAATGACAAATAGAACGAAAATCCCGCATGGCGCCGTCCTTTTTTGGAGGGGCATGCGGGATTTTTTTAGTTGTTCATCCAGCGTCCGGAGGC